>CAJICO010000216.1_pt1 | contig 12571 bp, 10 predicted proteins | sample 9199701 | NCBI WGS metagenome assembly CAJICO01 (sample SAMEA7708339, study PRJEB35096) | sediment metagenome | biome: marine neritic benthic zone biome [ENVO:01000025]; feature: sediment [ENVO:00002007]; material: shallow marine sediment [ENVO:03000034] sea grass bed [ENVO_01000059] ... | reverse complement strand
GCCGGCTTTCCAGTCGTACCGCTGTTCGTCGTGGATCTCGTAGCCCTCACCATCGAGGATGTAGAACGCGGCCTCGTTCACATGACCATGTTTCTGGCTCTTTCCGCCAGGGCCGTACTCCTCCAAATGAATGTGGAACAGTTGGCTGATGCCATCCTTGGGTTCGACATAATGGCGGCTATAAGCCTGCGGGCCATCGACAAACTTGATCTCGGACGCGCGGCGCACACGCGGCATCGACCGAAGGCGCTCAAGCTCGTGGGTGAGGTTGTACTCGCCCTGAACAGGCCGCACGAAGATGCGGTTCTTGTTGGCGTGATAGTGCCCTTCGGGCACTTCGACTTCGCCATGATCATGGGTCGTCTCGGGCGCCGGATCGGCATCGGTTTTCTTGTCCATCGAGTCGCTCTCCTCCATTGACCTTTTTCTACCCGTTTCGCTAGAATAGAACAACATTCTTCTATGTGGAACAATTGGGCGAGCACGGAAACGGTATGTCGGGCACGGATAATCTGATCGAACTATGCGCCAAGGACGACATCGCCGAAGGTGAAATCCTGAAGGTCGAAACCGGTGATCTGGAACTGGCGGTCTACCGCGTCGAGGACCGGTTCTACGTTACCGACAACGAATGCACCCATGGGCCCGGCGAGCTCAGCGAGGGGTACCTCGAAGGCCACATCATCGAATGCGATTTCCACCAGGGCCAGTTCGACATCCGCAATGGTGAGGTAGTTGCCCCACCCTGCATCCTGAACCTGAAGACATATACGGTCGTTCCGCATGACACTGAAGTGGTGATCGAGGCACCGGAAGACTAAGCGTGATCAACGGCTTGCCTGCGCATTGCCGCGCCGAAATAGTTTGCTGCGGCGCATCGAAGGCAACAACAAAGTCAGCACGATTAACGCGATCAAGACCAGCGACTGCGGGCGCGCTGCCATGAAGCCGATCATGTCGTAATCCGAAATCATCCGGGTTTGGTGAAACGACCGCTCAGCGGTTTCGCCCAGCACCAGAGCGATCACCAGCGTCAGACGTGGATAATCGAAGCGGATCATCAGGTAGCCGATGATCCCCATGACCATGGCCAGAACCACGTCGCCGGGCTTGCCGTCCAGCACATAGACCCCGGTCAGCGACACAGCCACGACGACCGGCACCAAGAAATGTACGTTCACATGGGTAATCAGAACCAGCCAGCGGGCAAAGATCAAGCCGATGATGGACGCGCCCACCGCTGACAGGGTCAACGCCACGATCAATCCGTAAACCTCGCGCTGGTTTTCCAACAGGATCGACGGGCCGGGATCGATCCCGTGCAACACCAGAATGCCCAGGAACAAAGCCGTCTCGGCACTGCCGGGTATGCCGAAGGCGACTGTCGGCACCAGCGACCCGCCATCCTTGGCGTTATTGGCGCTCTCAGGCGCGATGACGCCGACGATATTGCCTTTGCCGAAGCTTTCGGGGTCTTTGGACGACTGCACGGTCGAGGTATAGGCGATGAAGGACGCGACTGTGCCGCCCAGGCCCGGTATCGCGCCGATGATCGTGCCGACGGCGGAGCCGCGCAGCAGCACCGTCCAGTGGGTGAAGACCGCCCTCACGCCGTCCCAAACGCCAGAGATTTTCTGTTTCGCGTCCTGTGTGGTCCCGGCCACCGAGCCGCCCTTCAGGGCAAGTTCGATCATCTGTGCCACAGCAAACATTCCGGTCAGGGTCGGAACCAGCGGAATCCCGTCCCAAAGATAGTCGGTTCCCAACGTGAACCGCAGTTCGCCCGACACGGTATCGGAGCCCACAAAAGCGAACATCAGCCCGAAGCCACCCGCGATCAGCCCCCTTAGCAGTTTGCCGCGCGCCGACACGGCGATGGCCACAAGGCCCAACATTGTCAGCAGGAAAAACTCGGCGGGGCCAAAGGCCAGAACCAATTCGCGCGCGATGGGGATGACAAGCAGAAGCGTGACAAGCCCGATGAGCCCGCCCATGGCCGACGCGCAGGCCGCCGCTCCGATCGCGAGACCCGCCTTGCCCTGCTTGGCCAGCGGATAGCCGTCGAACGTGGTGGCGGCATTGGGTGCTGTTCCGGGAGTATTGAGCAGGATCGCCGTGATCGAGCCGCCAAAGGACGTGGCGCCCATCACACCGCCGGCCAGATACATTGCATCCAGCGCATCCATCGTAAACGTCACCGGGATCAGCAGCGCCAGCGCCGTCGTGCCGCCCAGTCCGGGAATGACGCCGAAGGTCAGACCAAGCAGGACGCCGAGAAAGACGAACACCAGCGAGCCGCTTGAGAACACGGCCAGAACCGCGTCGATCAGAAGATCGAAACCCATGTATTCCTGCCTGTTTCAGGCCAGGCCAAGGAGGCGCGCCGCCACGGCCCAGCCACGATGGACGTTACTTCTGCTCAAGCAGATCCTTGTAGGTCGTGTAGAACCCCATCAACTCGCTCATCAGCGCCACTGTCTCTTCGGGGCCAACGGGATTGACCGGACGCTTGGAACTTGCCGACCATTCCGTCACCTCGTCGGACGTTGCCGCCGCCATAATCGCATCCGACAGCTTGGCCGCGACATCTTCGGGAATGCCCGGAGGACCACCGATCACACGCACCACCTGGAACTTGGAGAAATCGGCATAGCCTGCTTCACCTGAACTCGGAACGCCCTCGACACTGGGCGTGTCCTCGAAGGTCATCAGCAACCGCACATCGCCGGACGCCACGTATTTGTTCAGCGACGCAATCGGCTTGATCGTGGCATCGACCTCGCCGCGCATCAGGCCGACGATGGTACCACTTGATCCCTTGTAGCCGGTCACGTTTATGACTGGGCAATCGATCAGGTTCATCGCGATATAGGCGGTCACCGAACTGGTGGATGCAGGGCCGGTGTCGGAATGCTTGAATGGGCGGCCAAGGTCACACAGGTCTTCAAGCTTCTGGAAATCGCTGTCAGCCTTTACGGCCAGCGCGTAACGCGAATTGCCCATGGTCGCGAGCCAGGTCACATCGTTCAGGTCGAACCCGCTGGCCTTGCCCAGAAGCTGCGGCACGGTCAGACCGGGGATGTTCCAGATGCCGATCGTGTAACCGTCGGGATCGGCTCGATAGATCGTCGATGCGCCTTTTTGGCCGCCCGCACCAGGGACGTTTTCCACGACGACCTCGACACCCAACTGCTTTTCTAGCTCCGGCGCCAGAGCGCGCGCATATGCGTCAAACCCGCCGCCCGGGCTGTAGCCCACAACGAAGGTGATCGGCTTTTCGGGCCATTCGGCCAGCGCCGCGGTCGCGCTCAGCGCCAGGGCCGCGACAGCCGCCAGGCCGCGAAGGATGGGTCGTTTCATGGGTGGTCTCCTCTCTTGGGGTTGGGACCGTGTTGCCTGTCGAGCCCACGGTTTCTTGTTCTGTAATTCGCTCGACCCAGCAGGGCCTTTGCGGAGTTGTCTACCTTTACCATGCCCCGAAGCCTTTGGGGTCGAACAGCACGCCGCGGTATAGCTGGTAGTCGAGCAGCAGCTCGAACACCGCCACCACGAAGGCCAGAACGATCAGCGCCGAAATCGCCGATTGCAGCCAAGGTTGCCCGCCCCAATACCGCATGTAAAGCGCGATGAAGATCGGCACGGCCGGCAGGATACCGATGATCAGCATCGCCATGATACAGCCCGCCATCCAGCCGATCATTGCGGTCTCATGGCTTAGCTTTGGGTCGTGGGTCATCTCTCGGTTGCGGAAATCGGCGCCAAGCGTTAGCCGCAAAGCCGCACCCAGCTGGTTGTCGAGGCGCGACAGCAGATCGAGTACCGCCAGGATCGCCGTCGCACCGCCCACCAGGGTCGGCATCAGCCGGGGCACCGATCCGTAGTCCTGCGCCCAGATTGCATAGCCCACAGCGGCGCCAAGCAACACCAACGGCGGCCAGACCGACCGGATCTTGCGGGGGGCATGGGCGGGCTCTGCCATCGGCTAATCCGTCGGAAACAGCAGGGACTTGACCACGACCGGCGCGGCGCCGGTGTCGCGGATCACCTCGCCAATGTCGATGAAGTCGAATTCGCTGAGACGGATGCCGTCGATGGAAACGATAGCGGTCGGAACGTCTTCCTCTGTATGCGCCTGCATCCCCAATAGCCCGCCGATATCGCCGTCCGTGACCAGCACCAGCGGGTGCCCGGCGTCGAGATGCTTGCGCAGACCCCGCACAAGCCCGCTTGCAAGTGCTGCGAGGCGCGCATAGGTGGCCGAGCCCTCCCAAGGCACCGCCACGGCCACCGGCGCTTCGGTTTTGTCGAGGTCCAAACTCGCAAGACTTACCGCAACAGCTCGGGTCACGTCTTCTGGGTCGATCACGTTGCCCATGCCGATATCTGGCGCGATCACCGCAAGGTCCGTCAGCGGCAAAGCGCTTTCCGGGTCCAGAAAGATCGTCGAGCCGGAGACTTGCACGGTGTACTGCGACGCACCGACAACCGTTGCACGAATGCGCTGGCGCGCCGAGGTGACCTGCCCGGCCCATGTACCGATTTGGTCGCTCAAGGCGGAGCCCAGTTCTGGACCAAGATCGTCGGCCTCAGACGCATCGCCCGCGATGTATTCCGCCACGCCGCCGGAAAACACAACGCGTGGCGTATCTGTCAGGGCTGGAAGTGGCGGCAGACGCAGAAATTCCTCGTCTGAAGCGCCGCTCAGCGCGCTCAGCACGCAGCGAGCCATGCTGTCGGCAGCGCGTTGGCGTTCCTGCGGCGGCATCTGGTCGCCCAGACCCTGCGGCAGTCCCGCTAGGGCGATATGGCGCGCGCCGAACGGTTCAAGCCGCGCGATCCGGCCCTCGCTGTCGAAGGCGACAAGCCGCGCGCCCACGTCCAGCGCTGTGCGGGCAACGACCTTACCACCCTCGCACAACGCGATCTTGGTCGTCCCGCCGCCAACGTCGATGTTAAGAACCGGCCCGCCGGTTTCCGTCAACGCCACAGCGCCCGAGCCATGCGCCGCCATCAGCGTTTCCAGCGAGTCGCCCGCGCTGACCGCAACGAACTTGCCCGCTTGCGCCGCAAACAATTCGCCCACCGCACGCGCATTCGCCCGGCGCGCAGCAACCCCGGTCAGGATCAGCGCACCGGTGTCGATGTCGTCGGGCGAGATCCCGGCGGCGGCATATTGAGCGGCGATGAAGGCCCCCAGCTCCGCGGCATCTATCATGTTCTCCGCCGCATAAGGCGTCAGCAGGATATCAGAGGCGTAGCTGACCTGCCGGTCGGCCACCACATATTGAGAGTCCAGCCGTTCCAGTGTGATCTTCGAGACCAAGAAATGCGAGGTAGACGAGCCGATATCGACCCCGACCGAGGTCAGCTCGATCTCGTCTTCTTCGATCAGACTGCGACCCGCGCCGGAAAAGTACACCCGCCCGCCGGGGTCCGTTTCCTCGGTCACGGGCAGGGATTGGTTCATGGCGAATTCGGCGTCACATACAGCGCCGGATCCATGCGGCTGGTGGCCCCCGTCTCGGCCAACAATGCCTCAAACTCCTGACGGATCATCGGATCTTCCATCCAGTACGGGATCGAGGTGCCGCCCTCTGTCACGTCCATCGCGGTATAGTCGATCTGCTTGGCCCCTGGCGGCAGACCGGTGACAACCGTGGGATGATTGGGACCGAACCACGCGTTCAATCTGAACGGCCCATCGCTGGCGTTGAAATGCTGGTGATACCAGCGCTCACCCCCCGGCGCGGCGGTGACCATGCCGAATTGCTCATAGTCGACCCGCTCGACCAGATCGCCCTTGCCGTCGGCCCAAGGCGTTTCGCCAGCGCGTTCCGGCCACGTATAGGTATAGCCCTTGCCCTTGATGCAGATTAGCACGGCGGCAGAGGTGTGGGCGTGGGCCTTGGAATACTTGCCCGTCTCGTGCTGGCCCAGCCAGATGTAGAACTTGTTACCGGTCATGAACGGCTCCACCCGACGCCACCCGGGCGAGCGACGGTTGTCGAGCGGCAAATCGCAGTTCACCACATCGGGAACCATATTCGTGCGTCGCATCGCAAGACCCCGGATCGGGTCGGGCTCCAGCGCTTCGTTGTATTTGTAGAAGTCGTCCGAGCCGGAAAACCGGCTGGTCATCTGGTAGGGGCAGTTGAATAGGAACTCGGTGTCGCCGATCAGGTTCATCAGGTTCGGTGCGGTGGTGCCGCCGATCAAAAGCGCCGGTTTGCCGGTGGCGTTGACGATGCGGTGGTAAGCGTTCACAGGGATCGAGAAAAGCGAGCCTTGCTGCCATTCGAAAACATGCTTCTTGCCATCCTCCTCCAGCCAGACCTCGGTCGTGCCACGCCCTTCGGCAACCAGATATATTTCCTCATACAGGTGCTTTTCGGTGTTTAGCGCGCCGCCCGCGGGAACTTCGACGACATACTGGCCCCATTTGCCTTCGGTGCCGTGCAGCTGGATGTAACTGCCGCGGCCGCCCATCCGGGGCCAGTCCGCCAGCTCCAGATCGCGAACGGTGCGGATGCCGATGCCACGGAAAACCGGGATGCCCTCGGCCTCCATGAACTGGTCGTAATCCGATTGTGGCTGCCCGAATTTGCCGTATCCGGCACGCTCGCCACGGGTCGGTTCATGCCAATGAACCGCACCATCCATGTCATGGGGCATTGCCGGACCCTCCCAAGTGCCTGCGGGACAAATGTGCCGTGAATGGCGGATCAGGTCAAGAAATGTGGAATGGGGTTTCGCATAGCGGAACGCATGTCGACGCATTTTGACAGCCGGCGGGCGCGACCCTTATCGTCCGGTCGAAGCGACGGAGGACCGGTATGACCGACAAGACCAACTGGAAGGCCGAGCCGGTCCAAGGCCCGCTGGACGACCGGATCGCTTGGGGCTCGGACGTGCCCGCAGCGATGCTGCGGCGGCTGGACATTCCGTTCATCGCGCTGACGCCCGGGGCCAGCTATCGCGGGTTCCATGACAGTCTGGTCAACCATCTGGGCAACGACCGCCCCGAAATGCTGCTTTGCCTACACGAGGAACATGCCGTCGCCATCGCGCATGGCTATGCCAAGGTCAGGGGTCGGGCGATGGCGGTGGCGTTGCATTCCAATGTCGGGCTGATGCACGGCACGATGGCGATCTTCAACGCCTTTGCCGACCGCGCACCGATGCTGATTCTTGGCGCGACCGGACCGATGGACGCCACCCAGCGGCGGCCGTGGATCGACTGGCTGCATACTGCGCAGGATCAGGCGGCGCTTGTGCGCAATTTCCTGAAATGGGACGACCAGCCGGCCTCTGCCGCCGCCACGCCCGAGGCGATGCTGCGCGGCTGGAAGATCGCCAATACCGCGCCCTGCGGACCGGTTTACATCAACCTTGATGCCGGCGATCAGGAAGCGCCGTTTCAGGCGGACGCCTTGCCCGATCCCGCGCGCTATGCGCCTCTGCCAGACGCCGCACCGGATGCCGACCTGGCGACAAAGGCCGCAGCGGCCCTGTCCAAGGCGGACCGCCCCGTCATCCTGTTCGGGCGCGGCGCACGAACCGATGCGGCGATGGCGGCACGGGTCGCCCTGGCCGAAAAGTTGGGCGCGGCAATGCTGTCGGATCTGAAGGCGGGCGCGATGGTGCCGACCGAGCATCCGTTGCACGCAGGCCCACCCTTCAACAAGCTGTCCAAACCGGCGCGAGACGTGCTGACCCGCGCCGACGTGATCCTCAGCCTCGGCTGGATCGACCTCGGCGGCGCCCTGCGCCAGGCCTTTGGCGACGAGGCGCCAAAGGCGACGGTGATCCACGCCGGTCTGGACCATCAGCTGCAGTCGGGCTGGAATCAGGAGCATTTCAGCCTGCCGTCCGTCGATATCGACCTGCCCTGCAGCGGTGACGCCGCCGTCGCTGCGCTTTTGACCGCTCTGCGCCAATGCACCCCTGGCTCTACCCCGGTCCCAAGGCCCAAGCCTGCTGCCGATGGCGACGGCGGTGTGTTGACTAACCGAGACGTTGCGCGGGCACTTAAGGCGGCGGCAGGTGATCAGCCAATCACGTTCGCGGCGATGGCACGAGGCTGGCCGGTCGACATCCTGCCGCATCGGCACCCACTGGACTACCTCGGCAAGGACGGCGGCGGCGGCATCGGCAGCGGCCCGGGCCTGACAACCGGCGCAGCACTTGCATTGCGCGGCAGCGGCCGTCTGGTGGTTGGTAGCCTTGGCGACGGCGATACGTTGATGAGCATCAACGCGCTCTGGACTGCGGCGAAATACCGGATCCCTGCGCTGTTCCTGATTGCCAACAACCGCAGTTATTTCAACGACGAGCTGCACCAGGAAAACGTCGCAATCGCGCGTGGTCGCAACCCCGCCAACGCCTGGGTTGGCCAGCGGCTCGACGATCCCGCCCCGGACATCGCGGCGCTGGCACGGGCCCAGGGCGTTGCAGCAAGCGGGCCCGTGAAATCACTGGATGAGTTAACGCAAGCAATGGAGCAGGCAGTTTCGACTTTAAGGGATGGGTTGCCGTATCTAGTTGATGTGCATATCGACCCGCGGCAGGGCCGAGAGAGAGCCGTCAAACGCAATACCGCAGGCTCGGCCTAGAAGTCGCGATAGCCTGCAAAGTACCGCCATACCAGTCCGCGATAAAGCTCGACGTTAAACCCGATTTCGAACAGCACGAAGATCAAGGCGGTGGTGATCACCGTGACGGCCAGCGACAGTAACAGGCTTTCCTTGGCGACAAGACGCATCAGGATGAACCCGAAAATCAGGATGCCGGCATAATGGCCCAACACCATGATCATCGCCAGCAAGGCGGCCATCCAGCCTGACATCGCGACGACCTTGTTGAACGCCGGGACCGACCCCTCCATCGCCAGTTTCAGCCGATGGGTGAAATCGGCATGCTTTCGGACCCTGAACAGCCTTCGGGCGTGAATGACGATCAGAACAAAGAGCGGCACCATGATCACAAAAGGTGTGCGCGAGGACACGAGCTTATAGGTCAGTGCCTCGAAAAACGCGGCCACAACCACGATTCCGATGACCAGCAGGAAACAGATCTCCAGTGTCAGCCGGTTGGCCAGCTGCGCCTCGCCAGCCCCGCGTGCGGGTGCCTCTTCATCCGGAACGGGCTTGGGTGCGTCAGTCATGCTCGCGGACCTTCCGGCGGTCACGATAGATCGCCCAGACATTGCCGGCCAGGAACACGACCGTGATGATCAGCAGCGTCAGCGGGATCGGTTCGGTGAAGAAGAACGGCCCATCGAGCAGCAACGCGAGATAAAGGTTCTTTTCAACCGCGAACCCCAGCACAAAGCCGATCAGCAACGCGGCTCGGGAATAGTTCAGGATCTTCATCATGTATCCAAGAATCCCGAACACGACCGCGACGCCGATGTCGAAGATCGCGCGTTCGCCGGCATAGGCGCCGGTGACGATGATGGCCATGAGCACCGGCACCATGATCTCTGCCCTAATCGAGGTCGCGCGGCTAAGCGGGTTGACCAGGAACATGCCGACAATTGTTCCGATCAGATTGCCCAAAATGATCGTAAAGATCATGATGAAAATGATATCGACATGGTTGTTCAGCATCTGCGGGCCGGTTTCCAGCCCAAGGATGAACAGCCCCGATAGCAGGATCGCCATCGAGGACGAGCCGGGAATGCCGAACGCGATGGTGGACGCAAGCGCGCCGCCTTCGACCGCGTCGTTCGAGGCCTCGGGTGCAATGACGCCTTCGATGCTGCCTTTGCCGAATTCTTCCTTGTTCTTCGAGGTCTGCTTGGCGTGGCCATAGGCGACGAAGGCCGCCGGGGCAGACCCCAGGCCGGGGATCAGCCCCATCGTCGTGCCGATGGCCGAACAGCGCATGACCAGCCACCAGTGTTTGAAGGCCAGACCGATGCCCTTGAAGATCTGACGTTGCGTGTCGCCGGCGGAAAGCGCCTTGGGCACACCGCGCGCAAGCGATCCGCCGCGGGTCCAGAGGTCGATCATCTCGGCCACAGCGAAGAGGCCGAGGATGACGGGAACCAGGTTCAACCCGTCCGCAAGCCTGTCCGATCCCATCGTAAAGCGGTGCGTGTTGGTGACGTTGTCAACGCCGATCATTGCCAGCAACAGCCCCAGAAGCGCCGCGATCAGGCTGCGGGTCATGTCTTCTTTGCCCAGCACCGCCACGAAAGTCAGAGCCAGAAAGGCAAGCACAAAGACCTCAGGCGGACCGAAAAACAGCACCACCTCGCGCAGAATCGGGATCAAAAGGCCCAGGACGATAGCGCCGAACGTCGCGCCCAGAAAACACGAAGCCATTGCAGCACCTACGGCGATCCCCGCCTGGCCCTTGTCGCGCATCGGCGGCCCGTCCAGAAGTGTGGCCGCATTCTGTCCCGTTCCGGGTGTGGAAAACAGGATCGCCGTCAGCCCCCCGCCCTGCGCGACTGTGGCATGGGCACCCAGGATGAAGGCGATACCCGCGCCAGGCTCCATTGTGTAAAGAAACGTGACCGCCATCGCCATGGCGAAGTGGCCTGACAGGCCCGGGATCACGCCGATGATCAACCCGAACAGCGACCCCACGATCAGATAGACCAGCACGCCCAGGCTTATGGCCTGCAAAAAGCCGCTCATCATGCCTTCGATGATGGTCATGAATGTCCCGTGAATGCTTTGGGTGAGTGGTCGCTGGCCCCGCCGATCAGTCGGCAGGGCCAGCGATATCAGAGGCGCCGACTTAGATTTCGCCCTTGATCGCCGCGACGAACAGCGCGCGCGTGGCGTCATCCAGATCGGTTGCCGCCTTGGCGATTTCGCCGGTCGCGGCCCCGTCAGCGTATGACAGCGCACGTCCCGCGGTCTCGGCTTTGCCGACGAATTCCGGATCGGCCATTGCGTTGCCAAAAGCCTCACGCAAGAAGGCAATCCGGTCGTCCGGAACGCCCGGAGGTGCGGCAACCGGTCGGCCAACGGCCGAGAGCCCTTCCCAAGCTTCCAGGATCTTGGTCTGACCCTCGGGATCGTCCGACGCGGCGGCCACGTCATAGACGCTGGGGATGCCTTCTAGCACACCGGTCGGGTTCATCTCGGAATGCAGGACCACCATGTGATCGCCGGACTTGATGCCCTTCATGGCAGAACCGAGCGACCCCCACATGCCATGCACATCGCCTCGTGCCATCGCCGCGCGAATGTCGCCCGACGAGTTGAAGCCATGCACAACCTTCTGATCCATACCAAAGACGTCGCCGACAATCACGGCATCGACATAGGTCGAACCGCCAAGACCGGTGGCGCCGATCACCGCGGTGCCGCCCATCTTGACGTCGTCATAGCTCATGTGCCCGGTGCCCTTGCCCATCACCATGACGCGGGTGTCGGCGACAATACGGCCCAGAAAATTGTAGTCGGCGACCTTGTAGTTGGCGCCTTCGATCCCGGCCAACTCGTTTGTGATCATCGCCGAACCATTGATGATCCCGATGCTCAATCCATCCGACGGCGAGTTGAAGATCTCGACTGCGCCTTTCATGCCGCCAGATCCCGGCATGTTGACGATATCAACCCGCGCGCCGGTATATTTTTCCAGATACGGCGCCAGAAGGCGGCTGTATTCGTCATACCCGCCTCCGGGTTTGTAGGGCACGATCCACTTGATCACGTTGTCTTCGTAAAACTCGGCCGCGCTTTGCGCCATCGCTGCGCCACTCAGAGCGATACCCGCCACGACCGAAGCCGCCAGTCCTTTCAGAAGAGTTCTTCTCATGGTCTTCCTCCCTTTGTTCTTTCGCCCGGTCACCGGACGAATTTTTATTGAGTGTGCGCCAGATCGTGGCGCATTTCACTTTAAAACATCAGGCATGCGCCGAGGCTGAGCCATGCGGCGTCAGCCCGCATTCTTTCTTCTTCGTAAACCTCGCGCCTATCCCAAATCCCCACACTGAACCTAAGACTAAACTCTAAAATGACCGACAATTCCACGTCAATGGGACAGCGATCCGTATAGCGGAACGATCTGACAGTGTGAACCTGGCCCCATTTGGACCAATCCGTCAGCTGACCGCCACGAGTACGACGCCGGCAGTCGCGAGAAGAGCGGCCAGCAGAATGACAGGGCCGGGCACGCGTTCGGTCCGGAAGATCACAACTGAAAGGAAAATCGAAATGAAGATCTCCAGCGACGCAATCATCACAACGGTCGAGACGGATTCGTACGCCAGTGCCGCAAAGAGCAGAATCTGACCTGCCGAAACCATCACAGACGCGGCAACGATCCAACGGTCAAGATGCCGGAACATGCCCCTGAAATGGCCGCGCTGCCGCTCGGACACCGCCGCCAATACGGCGAAGGCGGCAAAGCCCGTCGCCGCACTGAAAAGAGTTCCGAACGCCGGGGACGGCAACGTCTCGAGCCCCGCCTTCCGCGCGATATAGGCCAAGGCATAGGCCAGAGCCCCAAAGACGCCGAAGAGATAGGCAGCGGGCGGTGGCGTGGCGACGGACAGTGTCGCTTTCCTACGAAAGCTCTCGCGGATCAAAATCGCGAATGCCAAGGCAAT
>CAJICO010000244.1_pt1 | contig 12655 bp, 9 predicted proteins | sample 9199701 | NCBI WGS metagenome assembly CAJICO01 (sample SAMEA7708339, study PRJEB35096) | sediment metagenome | biome: marine neritic benthic zone biome [ENVO:01000025]; feature: sediment [ENVO:00002007]; material: shallow marine sediment [ENVO:03000034] sea grass bed [ENVO_01000059] ... | reverse complement strand
GTTACTCCTCGCAGATTGCGTACCGGGATGACCTCCCGAATTGTTGAGATCAATTCGTCGGAAGCAAATGAATGTCGAACTCTTCTGGACGAAATCGGATCGATGGCTGAACCCGATCTAGACGAACTGTCCTTGCGGGAGAGCATCACGAAAGTCATCAAAGCGACCGATGCGCCGCACGTACCACATTCGAATCACTTGCCCTATGCGGTCCGTCAAAGCGGCCGACGGATTTCGTATATGGTAAACAGCACCATTGAAGAAGGTGTAAACCGCGTCGCCGTTCCGACAGGCGCGTTTAGCGGCGGACACAAGGCGCCGCCGGCCATGGTGCGGTTTAAGTCCTCCAAAAAAGGGTCGGGCACGCACGCGGTTGTTGCCTCAACTTTGGCGGACAGTTTCCCGGGCGCGAAGAGCGTTCGGATACACTTTGGGTTCGGTGAATGGCCCGAGCCGGCAATTGAGCGGGTGATGGTTGATGCGTAACCCACAGGATCAAGAAGGCGAGTGCGAAGCATCACCGGCGAGGAAAGAACGATCCCGCCAGAATGATCGCACCGGAAAATGCGAGCGCGATCATATGAGGCGAGAGTCATCGAATGATGACCTTATCATCCAAAACGTCTCTGCGAGACCTATGTCTGTCCGCATGTATCGGCGCCGGAAAGTCGCCGCTGCCAGGGCGGAAGTCCGCACGCGCATTTTGTCCTTGGAGTGATTGTCGATTTTCCCTCGACACTAGATATCCAGCTCAATCTGCGACGTTTATTTGATCGGTCGTATTTAAACGACTGCTCCGTGGACGAGCGTCAATTCAGGATCGAGCTAAGACGAAGTTCCTCTTGGGCATACTAGTCGGCGCCTTCGTCTTGAAGAATTGTTGATATGGGGCCAAAAGTTGGTCTGGCGCCTCACTTTTTCGCCGACTGTTTACTCGCGAAGCCGGCAAGAATTGGTACGATCCTCGCCTAACTTGCGCCAAACGTGGCGGTTATGAGTGCGCCAGAGGTATATGGTATGTATGTAAGTTGTAAGAGCCGAGAGGCTGCGCAGCGCCGGTGTCACCGTTGCAAGGGTAAAGGACGTAGTAGCTGCACTACATGTGGCGGCTCAGGCGGTACATTGGCCGGAAGTAGCGCTGAAGGCGTCCCAGTGTACGCAAGGTGCAACGGTTGCTACGGAAGTAGGCAGCTTCGTTGTCGCACCTGCAATGGTGATGGGCTCATCTAGTTCACGGAGACTGCTGTCTTTGGACAAAATAGCTGGCATCGCCCTTGCCGTGTACTAAATGTTTTGGCCGGAGGCGGCTTTTCCAAGGCAACAAGCAAATTGGTTGCACATAGAGCGGCGCCGCGTTTCTCCCAGCCTACTGCCGCAGCGAGAGTATCAAGTCACCGGCATACGGATCAGGCAACTCACCAATTGACGTCGATACGCCACCGGCCCAGCCGCCAAAGCGGCCCCGGCGGACCCCCGAATTGTCGGGCCGCTCGCAGCTTCACCATCGTCTGCTTCGGGCTCAAAGCCGCCTTGCGGCGGCGCAGCGGGTCCAGTTTGAACCGCGTTCCGAAAGCAGCCGTTCCACAGGTGCGAATGCTTTATCATTTTCAGCAGGTTTGCTCGGTGCTTAGACATTCGATGGTTGGAAGCAGTTGTTCGACAAGATAGGTCGGGACGGCGGCAAAGAGCCCAATCTGTGAATTCGTTTCTTGTGCTGCGAGCGCACGCAACGGAAGTAATGCCGCACATGCACGAAGTCTTGTTCTGCTCCGCAGCAAGGAGACCGGTCGGTTGCTCTCTAAGCAGCGATGTTGGGCGAGTGAAATAGAGCTCGCGGGACCGCGCGGCCTGCGCCAACTTAAGAATTGAGCCTTGCTTGCCGAGTAATGCACACCCTTTAGTCTTTTCCGGCTTGGACCGGTACCATGCATATGCGCAGTTCGAGCGCGCTGGTGATTATGCTGGGCAACTGTTCATTGGGTCTTCTGGCCGCTCTTCGGAACGAAGCTTTGGACCAAGAGCTATGTTTGCATCAACTGTAGCAGGCAGCCTGATACGTCGTAAGAACGATGTCGACGGCCGACAACAGGATCTCCTCAAACTCCTCACCGGCCACTTGGTGAAGGTATTGGCCAAGCACAGGCGCCGGAATGTGCGTACCATCCAAACGGCTTTCCAGGCGCTTACACGCCGCTTCCGCTTCGGGCGTGGGCCAGTAGTACCTGATCCTGTCCGAATAGCTGAAATGGCGCTGCATCCACAGTTCGTTGGCGTCGCCCTCATAGTATTTCTGCCAGTTCTCAGGCGCTCCAGTCATGGCCTTTTCCATCGCGGCCATCAATTCACCCTTGGGAGGATGCCCTTCCATTACGTCCGCCACGGCATCGAGGGCATAGAGCGCTTCCCGCAGGGCGAAGGTCAGCCACGGCCCCACTTTCAGAATGGCGAATCCCTGTTGGACGAGTGCGCGTAAGGCTTCCGGTGTCTGATAGTCCGTTGAATGAGCCTCAAACACGATGCCCGGATAGGCATCGAGCGTTCCGGACAGCGCTTTCGCTTGTCCGGCATCGAAGTGAATAACATCGGCATGCCCAAACTCGACACCGGGCTGGACTACAAGGGCAATGACCCGCGCGAAGGCATCCTCAAGGCCGCGATCCGAGAAAGCAGATCGGTGTACATCGTGGGTGCGGGCCACCGCCGCGGGCGCGGTCAACTCCAGATGGTCGAGCGCGTGAGTTGCACCGCCGGGAACTGGAACTTCGGTGCCAATGACATAGACGGGTGAAAGAGCGCCCCGGTTCTCTTCCGCGACTTCAGCAAGGCGTGCCGCACGTGTCGCGGTTTCCTCGTCGGCCAGGGCAGCGGGTTCGCCCATGCAGCCCATGGAGGTGTCGAGGTGCAGCTTCGTGAACCCGGCCTTGGCATAGCCGGCAATCATCGCCTCGGCTTTCGACATCGCCTCGTCAGCCGACAGGTCTTTCCAAGGGTTGGGTCCCAGATGATCACCGCCGAGGATGATCTTTTCCGTTTCCAGTCCAACCTTGTCGGCGATGCTTTCGACGAACGACCGGAAGTCCGATGGGGTCATGCCGGTGTATCCGCCATCCTGATTGACCTGATTGCAGGTCGCCTCGATCAGAAGAGACTGGTTTTGCCTTTTGGCCAGGCGCAGGGCCGCCTCGATCACAACCGGGTGGGCAGAACAGATCGAGGTGACGCCAAGGTGTTCGCCGCGATGATAGGCCTCGGGAATAGCCATGAGGGGGTGTTTCATCAGGCCGTTGCCATTTCTTTAGTGAAGGATTCCAACTCGTCCAACGTCGCGGTGCCCTCCATCGGGCCCCGTTTTGTCACCGCCAAGGCACCGCTTGCTGCCGCCAGCCTCAGAGCCTTTTCTGGATCCACACCTTTCAGCCAAAGCGCGGTGAAAGTTCCGCCAAAGCAATCGCCTGCACCGGTCGGGTCGATTTCATGAACCGGGCAGGCTGTCACCGATTGCGTGACATTTGCATCGTAGTAGGTCGCCCCGTCTGCTCCGCGTTTGTGAACGAAGGCCTGAACACCACGATTCAGTAGCTCTGTAATTGCGTCCCTTGAATTGGCGGCCTTAGTCAACAGGGTGAGTTCATCGCCGCTTGGAAGGTATAGGTCGGTCATCGACATCATGCGTAGCATGGCGTTCTCCATGCCTGGGGCGGAGAGAATTTCGGACCTCAAGTTGGGATCGAACGAGACAGTTCCACCCTTGCCGCGAATAGCTTCCGCCGCGCTTAGGTTGAGGTCGACAAACTCGGGGCTGGAGAGCGATGAGCCCATGACATGCAGGTGATTTGCCGTCGAAATAGCGGTTTCCACTGCTTCTGTTACTCTCAACCTGCCTGCGGCGCTGTGACGAATGTTGAAGACGAAATTTCTGTCGCCGTTCTGGCAATATCGGACAAATGCGCTTCCGGTTGGGCGTTCGTTGTCGATATAAACCGCAGAAACGTCTACACCATCGTCGCGTAGCCGGGTCAGGTTGAGATGCCCGAAATCGTCGTCTCCCACGGCCGAGATGATGGCCACCGGCAGACCTGTCTTTGCAACCTGGTCCGCAAAAACTGCCGGAGCTCCGGACGGAAACGGCCCGGTCAGCGGCTGGGTCTCAAGGAAACCGTCGCCGATCGTGTCGGCCATGACCTCGACCAGAATTTCTCCGATCACCACAACTTTCGTCATTTCTGAAACGTCCTGTTGTCAGCGCGATCAGAGCAGGCACCGGCTTCAAACCCCCGACAGCGACTATATGAATTTTCTTGACCGTGGCGCAGCGAGGAACTTATTGTCAAGTTTAAATTGTGCACGCGCAAACTTTTAGCGCCTACTCTGAGCCACGAGAGCGGGTTCAGGCGACGGGATGCAGAAAAGGGACCCCATGTCAGGCAGGAAAATCAAGACCATGGAAGAGTTGTCCCAACTCAGTGGGATTTCGCGACCGACTTTGTCGAAGTATTTTCAGGACCCGGAGAGCGTTCGCAAGACGACCAAGGCGCGCATAGAAACGGCGCTTGATGAGTATGACTACACGCCGAACATCTTCGCCCTCAACCAGAACCGGAAACTGACCAGAACGATTGGCATCGTGGTTCCTTATCTTGCCGATCCTTTCTTTGCTGAGATTGTGCGCATGATCGAACGGCAGTGCATCGACGCTGGCTATTGGCCAATCGTCTTTAGCGCACATGGCGAAAAAGGTATGGAAAACAAGGCGCTAGCCACACTTCAGTCGCTTCGCCCTGCAGGCGCGCTGATCGCCCCCTTGGGCCGTAGTTCAGACATCAACATTGTTCAGCGCTTTACTGAAGATGTGCCAACAGTCGTGTTCGACAGCAACGTACCGGTGGGTCAGGCGTTCGTAGGGTCCGACAATTTCCAGAGCGTTCCCTTGATCGTCGATTACCTGTGCAGGACAGGCGAGCCGCCGTGCTTTTTCGAGATGCCGCCGGTCAATCCGAATGCGAACAAGCGCCGCGACGCGTATTGCCAGGCAATGGAGCGGCTGGGGCATGACCCCAAGGTGATTCAGGTTGCAGGTGGCGATTGGGGATTCGAGCGGATTGGTCTGGAGGAGGGAATCCGTTTGATAGAATCGCGCGGTCTGCCATCGGATACTGTACTTTGCAGCAACGACAGGTTGGCGATCGGGCTGCTGGCCGCCGCTTACGAGAAGGGCCTAAGGGTTGGACACGGCCCAGGTTGTGCAATGCGGATCGCGGGGCATGACGACCATCCATGGGCCCAGTTCACGTGCCCGCCACTGACAACAGTTTCCCAAGATTACAGAGCGATAGCAAGACGGAGCCTCGAAGTTCTGTTTGAAATCATAAGTGGTGACGGCGCGCCGGAAGAACGCCAAGAGACGCTGTTCGAAGGCAAGCTCGTTTTGCGCGCTTCGGCCTGACGCGACTTGACCTAAAGTTTACGCGCGAAAAAATTTGTTGACTCGACCATTACCACATGATTACTCAAGAATACGAAAAATTTTAAGCTGCATCCAAATATCCAAGGGAGGAAACCGGATGAAACTGAAGAGTGCTTTGATTGGCGCTTCTGCTCTTGTAGCGGTCTCTGCGACGGCTGCTCTGGCAGAAGAGATCACCATCGCGACGGTGAACAACGCCGACATGATCGTTATGCAGGGTCTCGCCCCCGAATGGGAAGAGGCCACCGGCAACACCATCAACTGGGTGGTTCTGGAAGAGAACGTTCTTCGCCAGCGTACCACACAGGACATTTCGACGAACAGTGGTTCGTTCGACATCATGTTCATCGGTGCATACGAAGCCCCGATCTGGGGCGCCAATGGCTGGCTGGCTCCGCTGAACGATTTCGGCGACGACCCGGACTACGATCTGGAGGACATCTTCCAGCTGGTCCGCAACGGTCTGTCGGATACTGAAGGCAACCTCTATGCGGTTCCGCTCTATTCGGAAACGTCGTTCACTTTCTACCGGACCGATCTCTTTGAGGCGGCTGGCGTTGAAGCCCCGACCGAGCAAATCACCTACACCGCATTTGCCGAACTTGTGTCCAAAGTGCATGATCCCGACAACGGCGTCTTCGGCACCTGCCAGCGCGGCAAGGCCGGCTGGGGTGAGAACATGGCCTTTATCGGCCCTCTCGCGAACGCCTTCGGTGCACGCTGGTTCGACATGGAGTGGAATCCGCAGCTTGACAGCCCGGAGTGGAACGCGGCGATCAACTACTATGTCGATCTGATGAACAGCTACGGACCTCCGGGTGCGACCGCCAACGGTCACAACGAGAACCGTGCGCTGTTCGCAGACGGCAAATGTGCCACCTGGGTTGACGCGACTTCGGCCGCGAATGCGATCAAGAACCCTGCCAACTCGAACGTTGCCGATGTGACGGACTTCTTCCAGGCACCAAAAGAGGTGACCTCGAACGGCACCGGCTGGTTCTGGTCTTGGGCACTGGCCATTCCGGCAAGCTCGACCAAGATCGACACGGCAAAGGACTTTCTGAAGTGGGCAACCTCGAAGGAGTACTTCCAGAAGGTTGGTGAAACCGAAGGCTGGGTTGCAGTTCCTTCGGGCACCCGTCAGTCGATCCACGAAGACCCGCGTCTTCTTGAGGCCGCTCCGTTCGCGGAAACCATCAAGAACGCGATCTTCTCGGTCGACCCTGCGAACCCGACCAAGGACCCCGTGCCTTACACCGGCGTTCAGTTCGTCGCGATCCCTGAATTCCAGGGCATCGGCAACTATGTCGGCCAGCAGATCTCGGCAGCGCTTGCCGGTCAGCAGTCGGTTGAAACCGCTCTGGCAAACAGCCAGCAGTTCGCCGTGCGCGAAATGACCAAAGCTGGTTACATCAAGTAACCTACTCCCGGAATGGGCCGGGACATGTTCCCGGCCCATTTCCAACCAACTCACGCGTGCAACTAGCATTTCAGCAAGAGCCCGGTTTAGGCTTTTCCTAAAGTGCTGACCCGCATTTCGTTTTAGGGAGGACGAAGCGAATGGCCACGAAAGCATCCAGATCCGCTGCAAGACTGATGATCTCGCCAGCCGTATTGCTGCTCTTGGGATGGATGATCATTCCCCTGGCGATGACTGTCTATTTCTCGTTCCTGCGGTATAATCTTCTCTCGCCTGGTGCGACACCCTTTGTCGGCTGGGAGAACTACTATTGGTTCGTCACCGATCCCAGTTTCAAAGCGGCGGTGATGAATACGCTGGTCATGGTGTGCGGCATTCTCTTTATCACCACCATTGGCGGGATTGCCTTCGCGCTTTTGCTTGACCGCCCGATGTGGGGTACAGGCGTCATCCGCATCATGGTGATCGCCCCCTTCTTCGTAATGCCGACGGTTTCAGGGCTGGTCTGGAAGAACATGTTCTTCAATCCGGTGAACGGGATCTTCGGCAATATCGCGTCGGCCTTGGGACTGCAACCAATTGACTTCTTTGGAAATTACCCCTTGACCTCGATCATCTTTATCGTGTCTTGGACCTGGTTGCCCTTTGCGACTCTGATCCTTCTGACCGCGCTGCAGTCGCTCGATCAGGAACAGCTTGAGGCCGCAGAAATGGACGGCGCGGGCTGGTGGTCGCGGTTCTTCTTCATCATGCTGCCGCATCTAGCGCGCGCGATTACCGTGGTCATCCTGATCCAGACGATCTTCTTGCTGTCTGTGTTCGCCGAAATCCTGGTGACGACAAACGGCGGCCCGGGCACGGCGACCACGACGCTGACCTACCTGATCTACGTCTCATCGCTTCTGCAGTTCGATGTCGGGATGGGCAGCGCTGGTGGCGTCTTCGCCATCATCCTCGCAAATATCGTAGCGATCTTCCTGATGCGGATGATCGGCAAGAACCTAGACGCTTGAGGGAGGAAGAGTAATGGCACGCGCAGTTTCCAACCGTCAAAAATCGTTCAACACGGCCGTCGCGGGAACGCTCGGATTTCTGATGTTCTTCCCAATCCTCTGGATCCTGATCCTGTCCTTCAAGACGGAAGAAGATGCGATCCGGGCACCGCTGGAGGTTCTGTTCGGCAGCGGATGGACGACGGAAAGCTATGGCACGGTTCAGGCCCGTTCGGACTATTTCAAACACTTCATGAACTCGGTCATCATTTCGGTCGGTTCGACGTTTCTTGGACTTCTGATCGCAATCCCCGCGGCGTGGTCGATGGCGTTCGTCCCGTCCAAGCACACCAAGAACGTGCTGATGTGGATGCTGTCGACTAAGATGCTGCCGCCAGTGGGGGTGCTCGTGCCGATCTATCTGCTGTTCCGCGACACCGGCCTTCTGGACAGCCGCATCGGCCTGACGATTGTGCTGATGCTGATAAACCTGCCGATCATCATCTGGATGCTCTATACCTACTTCAAGGAAATCCCCGGTGAAATCCTGGAAGCCGCGCGCATGGACGGCGCGACCCTGCGCGGGGAAATCCTCTATGTGCTGACGCCGATGGCAATCCCAGGCATGGCATCGACGGTGCTTTTGAACATCATCCTGGCGTGGAATGAAGCCTTCTGGACGATCAACCTGACCGCCGCCAAGGCAGCACCATTGACTCAGTTCATAGCCAGTTATTCGAGCCCGGAAGGTCTGTTCTACGCCAAGCTTAGCGCGGCTTCGATCATGGCGATCGCGCCTATCCTGATCATGGGCTGGTTCAGCCAAAAACAACTCGTCCGAGGTCTGACCTTCGGCGCAGTGAAGTAGGGAACACGAAAATGGGACAAATACAGCTCAAGCAAGTTCAGAAAAGGTTTGGCGAAGTCGAGGTCATTCCGCCGCTGGACCTAGAAATAAGCGACGGTGAGTTCGTGGTCTTCGTTGGTCCCTCGGGATGCGGTAAATCAACTCTCTTGCGTCTGATCGCAGGGTTGGAGGACACCACCTCCGGCAACATCGAGATCGACGGTAACGATGCCACTGACACCCCGCCTGCCAAGCGTGGGCTGGCCATGGTATTCCAGTCCTACGCACTTTATCCGCACATGTCAGTCAGGAAAAACATCGCCTTCCCGATGCGGATGGCAAAGATGAGCGAGGACGAGCAGAACAAGCGGGTCGAAGCCGCAGCCAAGTCGCTGAACCTGACCGATTATCTGGACCGCAAGCCTGGTCAACTGTCGGGTGGTCAGCGCCAGCGTGTGGCCATCGGGCGTGCCATCGTCCGCGAGCCTGCCGCATTCCTGTTTGACGAACCGCTGTCGAACCTTGACGCCGCGCTGCGCGTGGGCATGCGGATGGAGATCTCGGAACTTCACAAAAAACTCGACACAACCATGATCTATGTGACGCACGATCAGGTCGAAGCCATGACCATGGCCGACAAGATCGTCGTTCTGCAGGCCGGTTTGATCGAACAGGTCGGCAGCCCCTTGGAACTGTACCAGACTCCGCGCAACAAGTTCGTGGCAGGGTTCATCGGTAGCCCGAAAATGAATTTCATCGAGGGCAAAGAGGCCGCGAAGCACGGTGCCCACACCATTGGCATCCGTCCCGAACATATCGAGGTCGGCGATAGCGGGGCCTGGCAGGGAACGGTTGGCGTTGCAGAACATCTTGGCTCGGATACGTTCATTCACATCCACGGCATTCCGGGGTGCGAGCCAATGACGGTGCGCGCGCCCGGCGATGTTGTGGTCAAACACGGTGACACCGTGTTCCTGACACCTAACCAAGCGCATATTCACAAGTTCGACGCGAAGGGTCTGCGCATCTCATGAAACGACTGGAAGGAAAAGTCGCGCTTGTCACTGGCGGCGCGCGCGGGATTGGCCGGGCTGTCTGCGAGGCCTACGCCGGCGAAGGCGCCAAGGTCGCGGTGGCCGATTTGCTTGACGGGGATGCTCAAGAGACAGCCGAGGCCATCGGCGGAATGGCGATTCAGATGGATGTGACCGATTTTGCGTCGATCCAGTCGGGTGTCGCATCGGTCGAAGAGGCTTGGGGCGGGATCGACATCCTTGTCAACAACGCTGGCATTTTCAACATGGCCTCGATCGACAAGGTCACGCACGAGGATTACCGCCGCCAGTTCGACGTCAACGTGGGCGGAACGATCTTTGCCTGTCAGGCGGTTGTGCCTTCCATGAAGAAGCGTGGCAGCGGGGCGATCATCAATTTCGCCAGCCAGGCCGGTCGCCGGGGCGAAGCCAACGTCACGATCTATTGTTCGACTAAGGCGGCGGTGATCTCGATAACTCAATCGCTTGCACTGGAACTCGCGGGCGACAACATCCGTGTCAACGCCATTGCACCGGGCGTGATCGACACACCGATGTGGAAGCACGTCGACAGCCAGTTTGCCGAATATGAAAACAAACCCATCGGGCAGAAGAAACGCGAAGTGGGCGAAGCCGTTCCGCTGGGGCGGATGGGCGATCCGGTGGATGTTGCCGACCCGTGTGTTTTCCTGGCTTCTGACGAGGCCCGTTATATCACGGCGCAGACACTGAACGTGGATGGCGGCAACTGGATGAGTTGATGGCGGGTCCGGTGAAACTCAGCAATGCCAGTCTGGGCCGGTTGCCCGAAGACGTCTTGGTGCCGACCTATGACCGGTCGAAGTTGACGCCGGGCATTGTTCACATCGGCCTTGGCAATTTCCATCGTGGCCATCAGGCGTGGTACCTGCACCGTCTGATGCAACAGGGCGAGGCGCTTGATTGGGCCATTGTCGGTGCCGGAGTGCGGTCTTTTGACGGAGAACAGCGTCAGAAGATGGCAGCGCAGGACTATCTGACAACGCTGATCGAACTCGACCCAGCGGGCAGTTCGGTGGAAGTGATCGGGTCGATGATCGACTACGTGCCGATTGTCGACGGCAATGGCCCACTCATTGAACGCATGTCCGATCCCGCGATACGCATCGTAGCAACGACTGTGACCGAAGGCGGTTACTATATCGACCCATCATCCAAGGGCTTCAATTCCAAGCACGCCGACATTCGGCACGATGCGGCCAGCCCCGAAACACCGCGTACCGCATTCGGCGCCATCGTTGCGGCACTTGCGGGACGTCGCACGTCAGGCGCAGGCGCGCTAACGCTGCAAAGCTGCGACAACCTGCAGGGCAATGGTGCAATCATGCGTCAGACGGTAGTGTCGCTGGCCAGGCTGTCGAACCCCGAACTGGCTGATTGGATTGACGCCAACTGCAGTTTCCCCAATTCCATGGTCGACTGCATCGTGCCCGCCACCGGACCCAACGAACTGGCGCTAGTGCGCGAACAGGGCATCGAAGACGCAGTCCCGGTCACGCACGAGAACTTCCGTCAATGGGTGATCGAAGACGATTTCTGCGCCGGCCGCCCGCTTTGGGAAAAGGTCGGTGCAACGATTACCGATCACGTTCACGACTACGAGGCGATGAAAATTCGCATCCTGAACGGCGGCCACCAGGTGATCGCAAATCCGGGCGAGATCCTGTCGGTTGAGACGATCTCGGGCTGCATGGAGCATCCGCTGATCGGTGCCCTGTTCCGCAAGGTGGCGCTGGAAGAAATTGCGCCGCATGTCAGACCGGTGCCGGGCATGACGCCCGAGGCTTACGTCGAGTTGATCGACCGTCGCTTCTCCAACCGGCTGATTGTCGACACCACGCGCCGTGTCGCATTCGACGGCTCGTCCCGGCACACGGGTTTCATCCTGCCCGTGATCCGAGACGCCCTGGCCGCCGGCACGTCGATTGACGGCCTCGCACTCACCGAGGCGCTCTGGGCACGCATGTGCGAAGGCACGCGCGAGGACGGCAGCCTGATCGAACCCAACGACCCGATCTGGGATGACCTCAACGCCACAGCAATAGCAGCAAAGTCCAATCCAACCGCCTGGCTTGAGCAGCGCACGCTTTTTGGCGATCTGGCGGACGATCGGAAGTTCGCCAATGCTTTCTCAGGGTGGCATGGTATGATCTGGGCCGATGGGACAGAAGCCGCGCTTACCGCTTATCTTGCAAGGTCTCAAAGCCACGGAGCGATCAATGAAAGCAGTCCTGTTCCCATCCGCAAATGAAGTCAGCGCGGGTCAATTGCCAGACCCTGAGATCGCTTCAAGCGAAGTGTTGGTTCGCATCAGGGCAAGCGGGATTTGTCACACGGACATCGAAGTGATGCGCGGCAATTACGGGACATCGACGTATCCTCTGGTTCCGGGTCACGAGTTCGCCGGCGAAATTGTGGGCATCGGTTCAGAAGTCGCCGATTTCGCCATTGGCGACCGTGTCGTTGTTGACCCGAACCTCGAATGCGGCCACTGCCGCGCGTGCAAGCGCGGCTGGGCCCACCTTTGTGAAAATCTCGGAGCTTACGGCGTCACGACGCACGGCGGTTTTGCGGAATACTGCGCTGCGGAATGGGACGCCGTGCACAAAATCGGCGATCTGGGCTTTGCGGAAGCCGCATTGGCCGAGCCGATGGGATGTGTGCTGAACGGACTTGCCCCCCTTCAAGATCGCATCGTCGAACGCGCCGCCATCTTCGGAACCGGTCCTATGGGTCTCTTGATGGGATTGGCCCTCAAGTCTTGTGGTGTTTCGGAAGTGATCATGGTGGACCGCATCGAGGACCGCCTGAAAATGGCCGAAGAGGTTGGTTTGACGACCATGAGCTCTGAAAACGTTC
>CAJICO010000295.1_pt1 | contig 12926 bp, 8 predicted proteins | sample 9199701 | NCBI WGS metagenome assembly CAJICO01 (sample SAMEA7708339, study PRJEB35096) | sediment metagenome | biome: marine neritic benthic zone biome [ENVO:01000025]; feature: sediment [ENVO:00002007]; material: shallow marine sediment [ENVO:03000034] sea grass bed [ENVO_01000059] ... | reverse complement strand
GTCACCGATGTGATCGATTGTCCGTGATCCGTCTCCCTCCGCGATCTACCCGTCGCCTCACACGCTATCCCTGCTCTGCGCTCGCCCCTTCCCGTGATCGACCCGAATACTAGCGACACGCACAGCTTTACCCTCTCCGACGACCGGTTCGCGGTCGTGGGCGGCGAAGTTCGCCTTCGTCCCGGCGTCTCGCTGGATCACGAGGAGGCCGCGCGCATCAACCTCGAGGTGACGGCAACCGACAGCGGCGGGCTGTCGGTCACCGAGAGCTTCGAAATCAGCGTCACGGACGTGAATGAGGCCCCCGAAAGCGTGACGTTTGACAGCCAAACGATCGTTGCTGGCCAGGACGGGGCCATAGCCGGGCGATTGAGCGCTACTGATCCCGATGCTGGCGATACGCTGAGCTTTTCGGTGTCGGATGACCGCTTCGAAGTGGTCGACGGTGAAGTTCGTTTAAAGCCCGGCAACTCGGTCGCACCGAATGAAGGCACAGTGGAACTTGCCGTAACGGCTACCGACAGTGGCGGTTTGAATATAACGGAAAGCTTTGAAATCAATGTGTTCGATCCACCTACGGTCGACATCGCTTCTGGCTTCACGGCCGAGTATTTCGATGTCGATGTAGGATTGCGCGAGATTTCGGACATCGACTGGAGTGGCGATCCAACTCACACCGAAATGACCCGAGATATCGACTACCAGAACGGGGGAGGGTCGTTTTGGGAAGGCGGCAGCACCGATACTTTCGGCGCCCGGGTCAACGGAAATATCGAAGTCGAACAAAGTGGAACTTTCGCCTTCCATCTCGGCGGTGACGATGGCGCGGTGCTCTATGTGAATGGTGTGCCGGTGATCGACAATGACGGTCTTCACGGTTACCGGACGCGTACCGGAGAGGTCGAATTGCCCGAAGGCAATCATCACATAGAAGTCCGATATTTTGAAAACTACGGTAACGCGGGCCTGAGGTTGGAATGGGAGGGCCCCGGCATTGATGGCCGCCAGTTGGTGGATGCTGGCGGAACCAGCGCGGCCATCGGCATCGAAGGTATGGCGACCCCCGTGACATTCGAAATCGGCAATGTCTACCAATCTGCGGAATTTCGTCTGGAGGGCTTATCGGAAGGCACGGTTGTGCATGTCGCTGGTAACGAATTGACCGCCGGCGCGGACGGTGTGCTCGACCTTACGGGGCAAGACCTTTCCGGCCTCACCCTCACGCCGCCAATCGGTTCCGCGGGCCAATTTGCGCCGCAGCTTGTGATTGGACAGACCGAACCGGGCGGAGAGATCATCGAAATGTCCTACCCGGTCGATATCAATGTCACCACTGCCGAGCTCAGCCCGAACGCGGTCGATCTATCTGGTGGTTTCCGGGCCAGTTACTTCGACGTCAATCACAGTCTTTCGCGTCTGGACCAGATCAATTGGGATGGCACACCGACCCATGAGGAGATCGTGTTCGACGTGAACTACGAAAACGGCCATGGCTCCTTCTGGGAAGGGGGCTCAAACGACACGTTCGGCGCGCGGATCGAGGGACAGATAGACGTTACCCAGGGTGGCACCTATGAATTCTTCCTTGGTGGCGATGATGGGGCCATGTTGTTCATCAACGGAAACCCTGTCATCGACAATGACGGGCTGCATGGATTCAGGACCCGCAACGGCGACATCGAGCTGGAGCCGGGCACATACACGATTGAGGTTCGCTACTTTGAAAACTATGGCCATGCAGGTCTAAGGCTTGAATGGCAGGGGCCGGACACGAACGGCCGCGAACTGGTCACCGCCTCGCCTGATCTCGGGACCGAACAGAATGGATCTGTGCATGTTGGCATTAACATCAGTGATGCGGACGCGGTGGAATCCGCATTCATAAACGGCATGCCGGCAGAGACAATTTTGTTTCTGGGTGGCGAGACCTTGGTCTCGGACGGCGGCCCGATGGATGTCACCGGCCATGACCTCGGCCTCTTGGAAATCTCGCCGCCTGCCGGCTTTGTCGGTGTCATTGAGGGTGAGATTTCGACGACGTCCCGCGCCTTCAATGGCCAACTGACCAACGAGAGCACACCAATTGAGATGACTGTGGGCGACGTGCCGTCGGCGCGCGATGCGTCCAAACAGGACGAAAGCAGCGTGTTGATGATGGAGACCACTCAAGAGCAAATGGATGCTCCTGCCTGGACCGAGGAAGATCAAACCAGCGAAGCCGGCAACGCACCAGACGTCTTGTCAGAGGAAATTGCGGACATCCATGTCGCAGAAAACCCGCAGGAGCAGTTTGATACCTACGAGCGATACGACTGGTAACCGAATGGCGCCTAACCTGACCAAAGTGCGGTTTGCGGATGGAACTGCGACCAGGCGAACCAGAATGCCTGATGGCTGCCAAGGGCTGATCCATCTGCGTCGACCGCCCTGATGCCGCCTGCGTCGAGTTCCAGACGAACATTTTCGTACCCGATCTCATCGCCGTTCTTCAGCGCAACGAAAGCCTTGCTGCGCTGAAAGGCCACCGGTTTTCCCGATGAGGTGATGACGCCAATGACATCTTCATGGACCGGCAGCCGCGGGTCCACGTCTCCCACCGGGAAGATCGGTCCGTTGGCGTCGCGACCGTTGCGGAAGTCAAAATCGCGCCCAAGAGCCAGCGCTTCCACCAGCACCGTCGTTTCCGGATGCGCCGCTTTCCACGATCCCCAATCGGATGTGATGACCGCAGCCTGTTCCAGTTTCAGGCCCTGTTCGGCAAGGGGGCCGGTCACGGCTTCGCCGGTGAAGGTGTCGAAAACTGAATAGCTCGTGATGTCATACATCACCTTGTTGGACCGGATGAGCAGCCCCGAGGTGCGCAGGATTGGCCGGTCTATCCCTTCGGGAAGCTGATCGGTGAAATAGGCCTGCGCGGCGCCGCAAAGCGTGCAGTAAGGGATGCCGAGATGCCGCCCGCCCAGCGTGTCGTTCACCATCTCGCGCACTTCCATAATGCGCCGGGGGTAGGCGCGATGCTCGCCGTTCACCTCGATGCCGAAGACGATATCCTCGTCTTTCAGCCAGGTGGCTTCCGCGGCACTGCTGATTTCCGGGTTGTCAGCCGCCGGGATGCAGTTGCAAAGCTCGTCCGTCGCATCATAGGGGCGATCGTCGATAAGAACGCCGCCCCAGGAGACATGACGCCAATCGATTTTGCCCTCTACAAAGATCCGGTCCCAGCCGGTGACCACACTTGTGAAGATGGCGCGCTTGTACTTCAGATAGTCCGGGGGTGCCGGAATATCCCATGCGATCAGATGATCTGTCACCTCTCCCCAAGGGTTGCGGTTCGGAAGCTCTTTCCCAAGCAGGTCAGAGGCGGCGTTGGCCAGCGTCAGATTCAAACCACCTCCGGCCACGAAGCGCATCATGTCACTGACAATCCAGGCGATCCGAGGGTCGCCGGACGCCGCGATTTCATTAAGCGCCGCCGTTTGGTCCTGCCCCCAGGTGTTCTGGACCAGGCTGTCGACAAAGACGGTTTGCAGCGCCGCCTGCAAGCCTTCCGGCAAAGGGCCTGTGGGAATGATGGGAGGTTCGCCAAACTCCTCAATGACATAATCCGGCAACGTTTCGGCGTTCTGGGCCATGGTTGCATCGACCCAAAGGAACGACAGCGCCAATGCCAAGGCAGCGAGACTGTCTCGATTTCGCAATCCGACCGTGAAAACCATCTTCGGGCCCTTCGTATTCTAAACCATGCGGGAATAGATACGTGCATTCCCCGCCGCATCGCCAATCACAACTGGATCACCATTCAGTGGGTATCGGCTGTCCGGTGTGCAAAGGTCTGGGGTTACCAGCCCTGCGGCGCGGGTGTTTTTGAGAGCTGGGCAGAGATTTCGGCGGCCTGGGCCGGCTGAAGCGTCGCCAATAGAATTCGGGCAGTGAAGTTGCCGTAAAGACGTCCGTCGTCGCCATAAAACGACCAGTCGACCACCTGGGACCGGTCAAAGCTGATCAGGCCTTTGGCTGCGGCCTGACTTCCTGCGACCGCTTCCGTAAGCGCGCCGTAGAACTGGCCGCCATCCTGGGCGAAGGGCGTCAGCCAGACAAAGGCCGGCCTGCCATTTTCGCCCCGGAGCACAATTCTCACCGCCGCATCACGCTGGGCAACGCCGTTTTCATCCAGCACCGCTTCGAAAAACCGGTCGAGGTGCACGCGCGCGGCGATCTGAGGCGCCGTCAACTCGGTGGCATGGTTCGGTTGCGCAGGCAGCGGCGCACCGGTGCGCGCAAGACCGCTGTTGGCAGCCAAGGCAGCGGCAAGCAGCATCGCCAATCCGGCCAGGCGCCCGCGCCGTTTCCAGTTTATTTGGGAGACACCCGTCATTCCCCGGAGATATCCGGGAAAAATAAGGCCGTTTGACCACAGGAATGGGGCATTCCTGCGATCTATTCCCGAGATCTTGTGAAAGCGTTAGCGCCTGGGCGTCAGGACCTATGACGCCGAAAACCGGCCCGGGTCCGTGACCATGGGCGGTACCACGACCACCTGTGTCGACAGGTGACCGGCGCGTGGGCGCACGGCAGCCTCGGCGATCAAGTCGGCCGCGCCACAAAGCCCGGCACTTTTTGGCAAATCAATCTGCGTTTCGCGTCCGAAACTGGATCAGGTCCCAGCGGTTGCCCCAGGGGTCGTGCCAGACTGCGACTCTGCCGTAGGCTTCGTCGCGGGGGGCTTCTTCGAAGTGAACGCCTTCGCCCTTCATCTTTTTGAAATCTCTGTCGAAATCTTCCGTCTCCAGAAATAGCCAAACGCGCCCTCCGCCTTGCTCGCCGATTGCCGCACGCTGGCGGTCGTTAGCGGCGCGGGCCAGCAGGATGGCGGTCTCGGCGCCCTCGGGCGCGACGCGGACCCAGCGCTTGCCGCCGCCAAGGTCCGTGTCTTCCAGAAGCGAGAAGCCGATGCTGGTGAAGAAGGAAATCGCCTCGTCATAGTCGGGCACGATGAGGGACAAGAGGGCCAGGCGCCGGGGCATGACGTCAGGAATTGGCCGCGATGAGTTCGATCACATGGCCGTCGGGATCGCGAAAGAAGAAGGATCGCCCTTCCCAGGGAAGACTGTCGGGCCAGCTGCGTTCGCGGATGACCATGCCGAGGCCGGTGAAGCGTTGGAGTTCGCTTTGGTAACTTTCGGGCGCGATCTCGAAGGCGATGTGATCGAAGCTGGAGCGCGGGATATCCAGCTCCATTTCACGGCAGAAGAGCGCCAGAAGTTGCGGGTGCCCGGCCGCACCGAGGGGCGAGTCGAGGGCTCCGAGCTCGAGAAAGTTCACGCCGGGTTCGCTTTTGTGAAGCGTGAGGCCGAGCATGTCCTGGTAGAATTCGGTCGAGGTTTCCAGATCGGTAACCCGGATGCCGACTTCGGCGATGCGATAGGCGCCCAATGGCATGATGTCCCCCAAGGTTTTGCGCCGCGCGTTCCGAACGTCGCTCCGCCGGGGGGCTTCGCCCCCCGGACCCCCCAAAGTATTTGAAACAGGAAGAAGAGAATTGCCAGTTGAAACGGCAGTCTAGTCTTCCAGCTCGATCAGCAGGTCCTTGGCGTCGATCTGGGCGCCGGGGGCGACGTGGACGGATTTGACGGTGGCGTCGCGTTCGGCATGGATGCCGGTTTCCATCTTCATCGCCTCGATGGTCAGCATGAGATCGCCCTGAGAGATTTTCGCCCCCTGCTGCACAGCAACCGAGGCGACCACGCCCGGCATGGGCGCGCCGATGTGATTGGCGTTGTCGGCCTCGGCCTTGGTGCGGGTGATCGCGGCCGCAACGCCACTTCGATCGGCCACGCGCACGGTACGGGGTTGCCCGTTCAACTCGTAGAAGACCTTGGCGATGCCTTCTTCATTGGTGTCGGCGATGGCCTGGCAGCGGATTTCGAGCGTGACGCCCGGGTCGATCTCGACCGAGATCTCCTCGCCGGGCTGCATGCCGTAGAAGAAGGTGCGGGTCGGCAGGGTGCGCACCGGTCCGTAGATCGCGTGCCGTTCCATATAATCGGTGAAAACCTTGGGATACATCATGTAGCCGTTCAGATCTTCATCGTCGATCTCCACCTCGAACTGCTTTTTCAGTTTGTTCCGCTCGGCTTCCAGATCGGCGGCGGGGAGGAGCGAGCCCGGGCGAACCATGATCGGCTTTTCGTCCTTCAGGACCTTTTTGACGATATCCTTGGGGAAGCCACCAGGGGCCTGGCCGACATTGCCCCTCATCAGGTTGATGACACTGTCAGGGAAGGCAAAATCGGCGTCGCTGTTCAGGAGTTCCTCGCACGTCACGCCCTGGCTGACCAGCATAAGTGCCAGATCGCCCACGGTCTTGGCGATCGGCGTCACCTTGATCACGTCGCCGAACATCTGGTTCACATCGGCATAGGTCTTGGCGACTTCGTGCCAGCGGTCCTCCAGCCCCATGGAGCGCGCCTGGGCCTTGAGGTTGGTGAACTGTCCGCCGGGCATTTCGTGCAGGTAGACCTCGGAGGAGGGCGACTGCATGCCGCTTTCGAAAGCGGCATAATGTTCGCGGACGGATTCCCAGTAGATCGAAAGGCTCTGGATGGCGTCGATGTCGAGGCCGGTTTCCCGGTCGCTGTGCCTCAGCGCTTCGATCACGGTGCCGAGTGTTGCCTGGCTGGTGTTGCCCGAAAGCGCATCCATGGCGCAGTCGACGGCATCGACACCGGCGTCCGAAGCAGCGAGTATCGAGGCCGAAGCGATGCCAGCCGTGTCATGGGTGTGGAAGTGGATCGGCAGCCCGGTTTCTTCCTTGAGCGCCTTAACCAGTGCGGTGGCGGCGGCGGGTTTGACCAGCCCGCCCATATCCTTCAGGCCAAGGACGTGGGTACCGGCTTTTTTCAGCTCTTTCGCCATGCCCACGTAGTATTTCAGGTCATACTTCGCCCGGTTCGGATCGTGGATGTCGCCAGTATAGCAGATGGCGCCTTCCAGCACTTTGTTCGCTTCCAAGACGGCATCCATGGACACGCGCATGTTCTCGACCCAGTTCAGCGGATCGAAGACGCGGAAGACGTCGATGCCGGTCTCGGCGGCCTGGCGGACGAAATCCTTCACGACATTGTCGGGATAGTTGGTGTAGCCGACGCCATTCGAGCCACGAAGCAGCATTTGGGTCATGATGTTGGGCATCGCGGCGCGCAGGTCGCGGAGGCGTTGCCAGGGGCATTCCTGAAGGAAACGATAGGCTACGTCAAAAGTGGCACCGCCCCAGCATTCGACGCTGAAGAGCCCGGGCAGGTCGCGGGCATAGTTTGGCGCAATCGTAATCATGTCGATCGAGCGCATCCGCGTGGCCAGCAGCGATTGGTGGCTGTCACGCATGGTTGTGTCGGTGATCAGAAGCCGTTTCTGCGCCGCCATCCAATCGGCGACGGCCTGGGGCCCTTTTTTGTCGAGGATCTGTTTGGCGCCATCCGCGATTTCCTGAGTGCTTGGCTTCGGCGGCTGGGGCAGGCGCAGGTTTGCCGGCGGTCTCGGGCGGCCAGCGACATCGGGATGCCCGTTTATCGTTATGTCGCCAATATAATTCAGGATGCGCGTCGCCCGGTCGCGGCGCGGGGCGAAATCGAAAAGTTCCGGCGTCTCGTCAATGAACTTTGTATGGTACTCGTAGTTCAGGAACGTCGGGTGCTTCAGCAGGTTTTCCACGAAGGCGATGTTGGTTGACACACCGCGGATACGAAACTCACGCAGCGCCCGGTCCATCCGGGCAATTGCTGCCTCGGGTGTGGGTGCCCAGGCAGTTACCTTCTCCAGAAGCGAGTCGTAATAGCGGGTGATGACCGCGCCCGAATAGGCGGTGCCGCCATCCAGCCGGATGCCCATTCCGGTCGCACCCCGATATGCGGTGATCCGGCCATAGTCGGGGATGAAATTGTTGGTCGGGTCCTCGGTGGTGACCCGGCACTGGATGGCGTGGCCATTCAGCGCCACGTCGTACTGGCTGGCTGTTCCGGTGGCCTCGACCAACGACTTGCCTTCGGCGATTTTGATCTGTGCCTGCACGATGTCGATGCCGGTGACCTCTTCGGTCACGGTGTGTTCCACCTGCACGCGGGGGTTCACCTCGATGAAAAAGAATTCGCCCGAATCCATATCCATCAAAAACTCGATGGTGCCGGCGCATTCGTAATCCACCTGCTCGGCGATCTTCTTGCCGAGGTTGCATAGACGTTCGCGCTGAGCGCCTGAGAGATAAGGGGCAGGGGCCCTTTCGACGACTTTCTGGTTCCGGCGCTGGACCGAACAGTCGCGTTCCCAAAGGTGATAGATATTGCCCTGATTGTCGCCGAGGATCTGGACCTCTACGTGACGGGCGCGCTGGATCATCTTTTCCAGATAACCCTCGCCATTGCCGAAAGCGGCTTCAGCCTCGCGGCGGCCTTCCAGCACTTTCTCCTCAAGCTCGTCGGCGGAATAGATCGGCCGCATGCCGCGCCCACCGCCGCCCCAGGAAGCCTTGAGCATCATCGGGTAGCCAATTTCCTCGGCCTGCTTGCGGATCAGCGCCATATCGTCGCCGAGAACTTCGGTAGCAGGGATGACCGGCACGCCTGCGGCAATTGCGACCTTTCGCGCCGAGGCCTTGTCGCCGAGGGCGCGCATGGTTTCGGCCTTGGGGCCAATGAAGGTTATGCCATTGGCCGCGCAGGCCTCGACCAGCCCTGGATTTTCCGAAAGCAAACCATAGCCGGGATGGATCGCGTCGGCGCCACACTGTTTGGCGACACGGATGACTTCATCAATCGACAGGTATGCCGCGACCGGACCCAAATCCTGTCCGATCCGGTAGGCTTCGTCGGCCTTGAAGCGATGCAGCGACAGCTTGTCTTCTTCGGCAAAGACAGCGACCGTTCGCTTTCCCAACTCGTTGGCGGCGCGCATCACGCGGATAGCGATTTCGCCTCGGTTGGCGACCAGGATCTTCTTGAATTCGGCCATATCTGTCCCCGTTTCGCAGTTGCAGCATGTGTTACCGGGCTGAAAGCGACAGGGCAATCACTTGTAGTGCATGAATGGGCGCAAGAACGGTTAAATATTAATGAACGGCTGATTAAGCCATCAATGCCGCAGCCAGGATCTCTCGCGAGGTTTCAAGGGCTTCGGCATGCGCGACAGTCCAGGGGTCATCTTCCTCGGCGCGGTTTCGGGCCAGGGATGCCTCATGGTCGATGACCTTCAGAGCCTGGCGCCCGTGGGCGTCCGGCGCTGCCGGATCCACACCGTTTCGGAGCAGCAGCCGCACAACGTCCGGCTTGGGCGCCGCCAGCATCAGACAGTTGAATCCGGCAAGCTTCGTTTGCGCGAAGTCCTCGGGAATATTTTTGGCAGGGTCGCCGCCAGCCGCCAGCATGCCGGTCACGCGAGCCAAGTCACCCTGCACGATGGCGCGGTGCAGCGGGGTCCAGGGAAAGTCGTCGGGGGCGTGATGCGGATTGGCCCCATGACGGGCAAGAAGCGACATCAGCGTTGCCTCGCCTTCTGGCGTCACCGTTTCGGGGTGGTGATAACCCGCGGCCCAGGACAATACATTGTCACCGTCTTCGTGAATGAAGCGCACGTCCGCGCCCGCCACGATCAACCGTTCGATTTTCTCGGCGCTCCGTCCTGGCGCGTCTAAAGCCGCCAATAACGCGGTATACCGCGCCTCGCCGCGAGGTTTGTTGAAATCCTCTCCGCTGGCGATGCAGGTGCCGATGGCTCCGGGCACCCCGGCGGCGATATCCGCGTAGAGGTCGGGTTCCTCCGGTGCGGCTGCTAGCCCGATCCCGGCGATAAGCTCCTGCATTTCGGGATCGTCGAATTCGATGTCGTCGAAGTAGCCGTCGTCCTCCGATATCTCTTCAGGGTGAGGGACGCCGGGAATATTGTCGTGGTTCAGGTCCACACCGGCTTCATTCATAGTGTTGGCCCGCTCCATATCGCCGGCCCACATGGCAGCATCGAAGTTTTCTTGGTAACGTGAGATCTTGGCGTTCTCGCCACGAAGCGCCGCAAGGTTCTCGGCCACTCCGGGAAGTTCGACGCCGGTTGCTTCGGATATCTCGCCGATCTCGCCGATAAGGCGATCCAGCGCGGCGTTATCGCTGGCTGCGGCCGCTTCGGCAATCTGAAGCATCAACCCGTTCAGGGCCTCGACACCTTCCATCGGGGTCAGGGAATGGGGCGTTTTCTGCGACATCGGTCACCTCCTGGTCGGCGGCGACACTTTCCGGCGATTTGGGCGGTTTTAAGGCGCAGCGGTGCTGCAGAGGCGGCCGGGCAGATCGGCAAGCGTTTCCGCGCCGATCTGACCCATGTTCGAGATCATATCCTCTTTGAGGATATGGATCAGATGGGCAGGGCCTATCTCGCCAAGGGCGCCGACGGCATAATGAAACGCACGGCCAAGCATGACGAAATCAGCGCCGAGGGCGAGGGCGCGAATGATGTCGAGCCCACCCTGCACGCCGCTGTCGAAGATGATCGGCGTGTCGGGGATGGCGTCGCGGATCGCGGGCAGACACTCGATCGAGGCCGGGCCGCCGTCGAATTGCCTTCCGGAATGGTTCGAAACCCAGACGCCGTCGACTCCTGCCTCGGCAAGGCGCTTGGCGTCGCCGGCCTCCTGTATGCCCTTGACAAGAAACGGTCCGTCCCAAAGCTCGCGGATTTCATCCACCTCCGACCAGCCGGGCTGCCCCCGGATGATGTGCCCCGCATGGGCGAGCGAGTGGAATTCGGCCGAAGCGTTGGCGTAATCCTCGCAGAGTTTCAGGCTGGGAATGCCCTCGCGCAATGTGCCGATGGTCCACTCGGGGTGGAGCACCATCGAAAGAAGCATCGCCGGCGTGATTTTCGGCGGAATCGTCAAATTGGCACGCCGCTGGCGCTCGCGGCTGCTTTCGAACGGCGTGTCGATGGTCAGGATCAGCGTGTGAAAGCCCGCCGCCTTTGCGCGCTTCAGCATGTCGGCGCGGAAGTCCTTGTTCTTGGGCATGTACATCTGGAACCAGCCCTGGTCGCCGATGGTCGGTGCCAGCGTTTCGGGCACAACCGTCGCGACAGTCGACATGCAGTAAGGAATGCCAGCGTCGGCGCAGGCCGCCGAGAGGATTTTCTCGGCCCGCGGCCACATGATCCCCGACATGCCCACCGGCGCGCAGCCGAAGGGTACCGGGTAATCGCGGCCCAGGAAGGTGGTCGAAGTGTCGACCTCGAACGGGCCTTTTAGCGCCTTGGGCCAGAAGCGGATGTCCTGAAGCCGCGCCTTGTTGCGCCGGGTTTCATCTTCCCGTCCGGTCGAGCTGTCCAGATACTCGAAGACAAAGTGAGGTACACGGCGCCGGGCGCGCTTGCGCAGGTCCGAGACGGCGGGGAAGCGGGTGTTTAGATCCATAGGCGCATTTGCCTTGGATCCCATGGGCTTGGCAAGGGCAGCGGGGGAAGTTGTCAGCCAGGCGCGCAGTCTTGCCTGTAATTGGGACTTGGCGGATTGACTGGTGTAGAACAGACAGCGAACACCTCTTTCCCTCGGGCCTGAGCCGCGTTAGGGTTCGCCCATGAGCGGCGCCTACGAAGATGAGGATTTTCCCGACCGGATCCCCCTGTCGCAACAAGCGATGATGGCGCGTTCCGCGCCCTATATGGACGACCTTAATCCGGCGCAGCGCGAGGCGGTCGAGGCTCTGGAAGGCCCGGTCCTGATGCTGGCAGGCGCGGGCACCGGCAAGACCAAGGCGCTGACAACAAGGATTGCCCATCTTTTGAACACCGGAACCGCGCGTCCCAACGAAATTTTGGCGGTGACCTTCACCAACAAGGCAGCGCGCGAGATGAAAACCCGCGTAAGCCGTCTTCTTGGGCAGACGGTCGAGGGGATGCCGTGGCTCGGCACTTTCCATTCGATCTGCGTCAAACTTCTCCGGCGGCATGCCGAGCTTGTGGGGCTGAAGACGAATTTCACCATCCTCGACACAGACGATCAGGTGCGCCTGCTGAAGCAACTGGTAGCCGCAGCAGACATCGACGAAAAGCGCTGGCCTGCGCGCCAGCTGGCTCATGTGATTGACGGCTGGAAGAACCGCGCCTGGACGCCCGAGAAGGTACCCACCGGCGAAAGCGGCGCCTTCAATCATCGCGGCATAGAGCTTTATGCCGAGTACCAGGAGCGTCTGAAGGCCCTGAACGCTGTGGATTTCGGCGATCTGATCCTGCATGTCCTGACCATCCTGCAGACCCACGAAGACGTGCTGGCCCGGTATCAGCGCTGGTTCCGATTTATCCTGGTGGACGAGTATCAGGACACCAACGTCGCCCAATACCTATGGCTTAGGCTCTTGGCGGGCGGCCACAAGAATATCTGCTGTGTCGGAGACGACGATCAGTCGATCTACGGCTGGCGGGGCGCCGAAGTGGGCAATATCCTTCGGTTCGAAAAGGACTTTCCCGGTGCCAAGGTGATCCGGCTTGAGCAGAATTACCGATCGACCCCGCACATTCTCGCCGCGGCTTCGGGTGTGATTGCCGCCAACAAGGGGCGGCTGGGCAAGACGCTGTTCACCGAGGCGACCGAGGGCGAGAAACTGCGCCTGATCGGCCATTGGGACGGAGACGAGGAAGCGCGCTGGATCGGCGAAGAGATCGAGTCGATGCAGGGCGGCACGCGTGGCATGCGCGCCTTCGGGCTGGATGAGATTGCCATTCTCGTCCGCGCCAGCCACCAGATGCGCGCCTTCGAGGACCGGTTCCTGACCATCGGCCTGCCCTACCGCGTGATCGGCGGCCCGCGGTTCTACGAGCGCATGGAGATCCGCGATGCGATGGCCTATTTCCGCGTCGCCACCTCGCCCGACGACGATCTCGCCTTTGAGCGCATCGTCAAT
>CAJICO010000447.1_pt1 | contig 12971 bp, 12 predicted proteins | sample 9199701 | NCBI WGS metagenome assembly CAJICO01 (sample SAMEA7708339, study PRJEB35096) | sediment metagenome | biome: marine neritic benthic zone biome [ENVO:01000025]; feature: sediment [ENVO:00002007]; material: shallow marine sediment [ENVO:03000034] sea grass bed [ENVO_01000059] ... | reverse complement strand
GGCAGTTGCTTAATACTCAATTTGTGAAGGGCTCTACCCCGACCAGTATTGGACCCGCCTCTCAAGGCTGGGCCCGGAATGTGACGGCTGCCGTTTTGAGCGCCGAGAAATAAAGGGAGACAACTACACATGAATTTCCTGAAACCTCAGAAAACCGCGTTTGCCGCGCTTGCCGCTGGCACGGTTCTGGCCTCAGGCGCAGGTGCAGCCGATCTTACAATCGGAGTACGGTCCGGAGCGGAATCGATGGATCCGCATTTCTCCGCCATCGGCATCAACGTCTCGGCGATGAAGAACGTCTACGAGACGCTGACCGCCCGCGACGACAATCTTCAGCTTGCGCCTGGTCTGGCCATCAGTTGGGAACCGGTCGACGATGTAACCTGGGAGTTCAAGTTGCGAGACGGCGTCAAGTTCCACGATGGCACCGACCTTGACGCTGCCGACGTGGTTCACTCAGTAAACCGCATTCCGTTGGCCGCTGGGCCCGATGGTGGTCTTGTCACATACACTCGGCGGATTGTCGAAGCGACTGCGGTTGACGATTTGACCGTACAGTTCAAAACCGACAGCCCGGCCGCAACACTGCCGCTGGATCTGACGAGGCTGTTTGTCATTCCGTCGGAAGTGGCGATTGACGCGGCGGTATCAGAATTCAACTCCGGCGCGGCGGCAATTGGCACCGGCCCTTACAAGTTGACGTCCTGGCAAGCCAAGGGCGACATGGTGGTGGAACCATTCTCGGACTATTGGGGCGAAGCCGCTGAATGGGACAAGGTCACATTCTCTGAAATCTCAAACGACAGCGCCCGCGTTGCCGCGTTGCTTTCCGGCCGGGTCGACATGATCAACTATGCTCCTCCAACAGATGTTGCACGGATTCGCAGCGAAGATAATCTCGAGGTCTTCTCGGGCTCCTCGGTCTATATCTTCATGCTTTTCCCTGATTACCGCGACAACACTCCGCTGGTTCGGGCCAAGGATGGCGGAAGTCTCGATTCCAATCCATTCCAGGATATTCGAGTTCGTCAGGCGATCTCGCTCGGCGTCAACCGGGATGCCATTGCCAGCCGGGTGATGGAAGACCTGGCAACACCGGCGTCGCAGATCATTACCGAGGGATTCTTTGGCTGGTCGCCGACCGCAGCTGAATTGACCTATAATGTTGATCAGGCGAAGGCGTTGCTTGCCGAAGCAGGATATCCCGACGGATTCCAATTGGATCTTCACTGCACTTCAGACCGACTTCCGATGGATGGCGACATCTGCGCGGCGCTTGGACCGATGCTTGCGCGGATCGGCATTGATGCGTCCGTGAACGCGACACCGCGCGCGGTCTACTTCCCGGCACAGTCTGGCGGTGAGTACTCTCTGATGATGAACGGCTGGGGATCGCTGACTGGCGAAGCCTCTTACATCCTTTCGTCGATGGTGCACACAAAAGAGGAAGACGGCTCTTATGGTGTGTTCAATCACTTCAGCTATTCGAACGAGACGATCGATGACCTGGTTGAAGAAGCACTCGGCACAATCGATGCCGACAAGCGGAAATCGCTGCTTGAAGAGGCGATGAACGTGACAATGGAAGACCTTATGGCGATCCCGATCGTGAACCTGTCGGCAATCTGGGCCGGCAATTCGACCAAGGTCACCTACACGCCGCGGGCTGACGAAGACACGCTGGCGATTAACGCAGCTCCTGTTCAGTAGGAGCGGTCAGAAAGCGCGACCTGCCAGCGGCTTCCTGGTCGCTGGCAGGCACTTTTTTGCAAAGGCAATGTGATGATCAACCTCGCAATTATCGGGCCGGGGCGCTGGGGCCGGATTCTGGTTGAATCGGTACAAGGCGTTTCAAGTTCGGTGAAATTTACCCGAGCAGTGGCGCGAACGCCGTCAAAAGCCCGGGATTGGTGCCTATCGCAGGATATCCAACTTGGCGACGATCTGGACGAGGTTCTCGCGGATCCGCATATAGATGGGCTGGTTCTGGCGACCCCCCATACTCAACACGCGGATCAGATCGTGAAAGCCGCCGCAGCCGGTAAGCCTATTTTTTGCGAAAAGCCGGTGACGTTGACGCGTGAAAGCGTCGAAGCCGCGATGCGGGCGGTCCAGGATGCGCGGGTAGTTTTTGCCGCTGGCCATAACCGACGCTTCTTACCAGCAGTCGAACACATGAAGTCGATGATCGATGCTGGTGACCTCGGCACAATTTTGCATATCGAGGGCAACATGAGCGGGCATGTCGGTGCACGCTATACGCCTGATATGTGGCGGGTCGATCCGGTTGAAAGCCCTGCTGGGGGGCTGGCGGGCTCGGGCATCCACGTCATAGACGCCATGATCCATTTGCTGGGACCAATCTCGGCGGTCACTGCGCAAAGCGACCGTCTGGTGCACCAGATCGAACTGGATGACACAACCCAGATGCTGTTTCGCTTCAAAAGCCGCGCAACCGGATACCTCACGGCAATGACGGCAACGGCGCCAATTTTCCGCATTCAAGTCTTTGGCGAAAATGGCTGGCTGGAACTTCGCGATGAGATACATCTGGAATGGGTGCCGGTCGATGGCGTGCGCAAGAAGTGGGTCTTTCCGCCGGTATCGACCGAGCGGCTGCAGCTTGAGGCATTTGCCGGCGCTATTGCCTCGGGCACTGACTATCCGGTCTCACTGGATGACGTGGTGAACGGAGTTGCGACTTTCGAGGCCGTGTCAGCGTCGCTGGCGTCTGGTGCGCGGATCGACCTGTGATTCCGGCAACAGCACCTACCCGAACAGTTCTTGGGGCGGTATTGCTGACGATATCATGGGTCTTCTTCACCACTGAAATGGTGACAGTGCGGTTGCTTTCAGGGGATCTCTCGATCGCCCAGATCGGCGTATTCCGACAAGCGACTCAAGCCCTTGTTTTGCTGCCGGTTGTATTCTGGACCCACGGTCAAGTGCTGAGGACCACGCGATTGAGAACCCATATCGGGCGGGCCGCATGCAGTTCAGGTGGCATGTTTTTGTTCTATCTCGCCTTTGCACTGCTTCCACTGGCGCTGGCCACGACGCTGACTTTCCTCCAAGCCATGTTCATTATCGTTCTCGCCGCACTGATGCTGGGCGAGGCTATTGGCCCGCGTCGCATCGGTGCCGTGATCCTTGGTTTTGCCGGCGTCCTGATCGTGATGCGCCCGGGCTTCGTTGAGTTTCAGCCCGGTATGCTTGTGGCGCTGACAGGTGCCTTCGTTGCCGCGCTGTTGATCATTGTCACCCGCAGCCTATCGGCGACCGAGAGCCGCGTGACGATCATGATCTATTCCTCCTGGATTGGTTTGGCCATGATCAGTCTGCCTGCAATTGTGTATTGGCAACCCATCGAGGCACGGCATTTGCCGCTTTTGGCGCTTGTCGGTGTTGCGGGCACAATCGGTCAGTTTCTGATGGTCGGCGCGTTTCAGGTCGCCGAGGCCTCTGCCCTGGCGGCCGTCGACTATGTGCGCCTGATCTTTGCGGTCGGAGCGGGCTACGTTATGTTCGACGAGGTGCCCGATTTCTGGACCTGCATCGGCGCGGCCGTGATCCTTGGTGCGGTTGGCTATGTCACACACCGTGAAAGAGTGGCTGCACGTGCCGGGGTCCTGGCCCCATGAAGCCTAAACTACAATAGGAAACCGCTCATGACCAAGAAGAGGCATCAATCTTATCTTTTGACACCCGGGCCGCTGACGACATCTGCCGACGTAAAGGCGGCGATGCAATTCGACAAAAGTCCCAACAGCCCCGAAATGGTGGCTATGGTAAAAAACCTTCGCGAGTACATGGTCGCGTTGGCAAATGGCGGCGATACCTATGACTGCGTGCCAATTCAGGGCAGCGCGACCTATGGGATCGAGGCGGCATTCAACTCTTTGGCCGACCGGAAGACATCGCATGTGCTAGTGGCCGAAAATGGATACTACGGAATCCGCCTGCGCCAGGTAATCGAGGCAATGGGTTTCAAAGTGTCCCGCCTCGAGGGGGGCATCATTCCGCCAATATCGGGCGCTGAGGTGGCCGAGAGTTTGCGAGCGGATCCGTCGATCACGCATTTTGCCATTTGCCATTGCGATACCGGAACCGGGATTCTGAACCCGATCGACGAAATTGCCGACGCTTGCCGGACGCATGGCGCAAAGCTGATGATCGACGCAATTGCGTCCTTCGGCGGATTTGAGATCAACGCCCCAGCGCTAGATGCCGAGGCAGTTATGATCTCGCCGAACAAATGTCTGGAAGGTGTTCCCGGAATTTCCTTTGTGCTGGCCAAAAAGGACAGTTTGCGTGAAGGAAGAGGTCGGGCGCCGTCATCGGTTCTGGATTTGTCGGCGCAATGGGATTTCATGGAGGAAACCGGCTGCTTCAGGACGACTTCGCCAACGCATGTGTTGCTGGCATTGAACAAGTCCGTCGAAATACACAAGGCTGAAGGCGGCACCACCGCGCGAAATGCGCGCTACAATCGAAATTGGGGGCGGCTGGTCGACGGATTGCGGCAGCGCGGATTCGCAACATTTCTGCCTGACGAATATGCCTCGCCCATTATAGCGACTTTCCACGACCCTAACGATCCGAACTATACGTTTGAGGCTTTCTATCAGGCGATGGAACGGCGCGGCTTCGTGATTTTTCCCGGGCGGTTGACTTCGGCGCATACATTCCGCGTTGGAACAATGGGCGATCTGACCGAGGGAGACATATCCCTGATCATCGAAGCGATACTGGACTCGATGGAAGAAATCGGAGTGACTCATTTTGGGCCGAACGAAGATCGCATCATCGCCGCCTGACCGGGCGGCTCAGCAGTTCAGCCATCGTTCAGATGGCAGGCCGAAAGTCGCCCCGGCGCGATTTCGCGGAGTTCGGGTGCCTCTTCGCGGCAGCGCGCCGTTGCATAGGGGCAACGCGGGTGAAAATGACACCCGGACGGTGGATCAAGCGGTGACGGCAATTCTCCTTTGATCGGCTCATAGGTCTGTCGACGTCGGTCAATCCGCGGAACGTCTTCCAGAAGAGCCTGAGTGTAAGGATGATTTGGGTCTGCGAACAACTCGGCATTCGGCGCCATCTCGACCACGCGACCAAGATACATGATGACGATCCGGTCCGCGATGTGATGAACGACACCCAGATCGTGGCTTATGAACAGATACGTCAGATCGAAGTCTTTCCGTAGATCCATGAACAGGTTCAGAATCTGCGCCTGGATCGAAACATCGAGTGCGGCGACGGCCTCGTCGCAAACCAGAAACTCGGGTTTCACTGCCAGCGCGCGGGCGATCCCAATCCGCTGACGCTGGCCGCCCGAAAACTGGTGCGGCAGACGCCTTATGGAATCGCGGTCGAGACCGACACGGGCAAGAAGCTGGATGACGTAGTCGTCGATATCTTCCTGCGCGATCATCCCATGATAGACCGGCGCCTCGCCGATCGTCTCGATCACACGCTTGCGTGGGTTCAGCGAAGACATTGGATCCTGAAAGATCATCTGGATCTTCACCCATTCTCGACGTGCCTCTTCCGCACTAAGAGTTGCAATTTCGCGGCCTTCAAAGCGCATGACTCCTTCGGATGGGTCGTGAATTCCGGCAATGACGCGTCCAAGCGTGGACTTGCCACATCCGGATTCACCAATCAAACCAACCACTTCGCCATGTTGAATTGTCAGATTGACGCCATCCACAGCGTGTACAGTCCGGTCGCGATAGTCAAAGCCCACCAGATTGACCAGTCGCGCGGCAAGGTCGATCCGTTTGGTGAATCTTTTTGAGATATTCTCGAGCTCAAGAATAGGCGCTGCCGTCTCGTCACCCGATGTAACTATCTGGGGAGAGTCGAGCGTCATGTCGGTATTTCTTCTGCTGAAGCGCCGGCGGACGCCGACTGAAGCGGATGGTGGCAGCGCACGAAATGCGCATCTCTTTGCATCGCCAACTCTGGTGCCATCCGGCAACGCTCGGTCGCGCGCGAACAGCGCGGCTGCACGGGGCATCCTTCTGGCAAATTGAGAAGTGACGGCGTCATTCCGGGGAACTGTCTCAGCCGACCACGGGACTGCCCGATCTGGGGAACACTGTCGAGCAAGCCTTGGGTATAGGGGTGAAGCGCGCAATCCAGAACCTCATCCACTGCGCCTTGTTCGACAATCCTGCCCGCATACATCACCGAAATCGTGTCAGCGAGCCCGGCAACAACCGACAAGTCATGGGTAATCCAGACGATCGCGGTTCCGAACTCGGCGGCGAGTGAGCGAATCTCGGCAAGGATCTGCGCCTGTATTGTGACGTCGAGAGCCGTCGTCGGTTCGTCCGCAATGATCACGGCCGGGCGGTTCAACAAGGCCGTCGCAATCGCCACACGCTGGCGCATGCCGCCTGACAATTGGTGAGGGTGGCTGCGCAGTCGTTCGGCCGCCGCAGGGATTCCGACCTTTTCCAACGCTTCTTGCGCTCTCGCCCTCGCTGCTTTCATTGACACTTTTTCATGGGCGAGAATGGCTTCGGTCATCTGCGTATCGATGCGAAGAACCGGGTTCAGGGTCATCATCGGATCCTGAAAAATCATCGAGACTTTGCGTCCGCGAATTGATTGCAACTCACGCGGCTGCAAGCCAAGAACTTCTTCTCCGGCAATCTTGATGCTGCCGCCGACGACACGGCCGGGAGGATCCACCAGACCGAGAACCGAAAATCCTGTTACCGTTTTTCCAGAGCCAGATTCGCCCACCAGCCCCATGATCTCGCCTTTGGCGACACTGAAGCTTACCCCGTCGACCGCCTTTACAACACCCGCTTTGGTGAAGAAATGTGTTGTCAAATCCGTGACTTCAATTGCGGGAGCGACTATCTCCTGAGCGCTCATTTTTCGAGCCTCGGGTTCAGAACATCGCGGATTCGGTCACCTACGAGATTTATCGAGACGATGGTGATCAGCAATGCAATTCCGGGATAGGTCGAAATCCAATAGCGGCCCGATAAGATGTATTCGAAGCCGTTTGCGATCAACAGACCAAGGCTTGGTTGCGTCACAGGCATACCCAACCCGAGGAATGACAACGTCGCTTCGAGTGCAATGGCGCTGGCGACCTGCACCGTGGCCACCACGATCAGCGGGGCGATACAGTTTGGCATCAGATGCCCGAACATGATCCGTCGGCTGGACAGTCCCAGACAGCGGGCCGCGTCGATGTATTCGCGCCGCCGCTCGACTAATGCCGCAGATCGCACCGTGCGCGCAAAATAGGCCCACTGAACTGCAACAAGGGCGATGATAATCTTATCGATGCCCTGCCCCAGTACCGCCAGCATAATCAGTGCAATCAGGATGGCCGGAAATGACAATTGAAACTCGACAAGCCGCATGATGATCGTATCCACGCGCCCGCCAAAGAAAGCTGCGGTAAGGCCGACACTGGTTCCCAGGACAAGTGCGACCGCGCCGGCCGCTACACCGACACCAAGGCTGATGCGTAGCCCATAGACAATGGCAGAGAACAGATCGCGCCCCTGACTGTCAGTTCCCAGCCAGTGCGTGATGCCCGTCAACCCGACCTCACCCGGTTCCAGCCTGCTGTCCATCAGGTCAAGATTTGCCAAATCGTAAGGGTCCTGCGGTGTGATTAGCGGCGCAAAGATCGCCGCCAGCACGATAATGATGCACAGCACCAGACCGATCATCGCTGTCGGGCTTTCGGAAAAATCCGCCGCAAACTTGGCAAAACCGGTCCGCTCCATTGCTGAAGCATTCGCAGTGTTGGTTTCCGTGGCCTGGCTATCGTCGGTCAGCGAACTCATTCGTCGATATCCGTAAGGCGAACGCGGGGATCAATAAGCGAATATGTGATGTCAACGATCAGATTGATGACGAACATCAAAACCGTCATCATCAAGTAGGCAACGATGATTGGCCGGTCGAGCAGATTGATCGAGTCGATGATCAGCTTACCCATTCCGGGCCAGGAAAAGACAGTTTCGGTAACCACGGCAAACGCAATGACTGTGCCGAGTTCAAGCCCGAGCACGGTCACGATCGGGATCAAAATGTTGCGGAACGCGTGGACAAAAATCACGCGCCGGGCAGGAAGCCCTTTTGCATAGGCGAACTTGATATAATCCTGCTGCAACGTTTCTTTCATGCCCGCCCGGGTAAGACGTATCACCAGCGAAATCTTGAATAGCGCGAGATTGAACGCCGGCAGAAACAAGTGCTTCAGCCCGTCCCAGGTCAGGAAACTCACCTCGATGCCGAGGAGCGAAACGGTATCCCCGCGACTTCCCGAGGGCAAAAGCCCCCAATTGACCGCGAAGAGCAAAATCAGCATCAGACCAACCCAGAATGACGGAAGGCTGAAGCCAAGGATCGAACCGGTCATGATCACGTTGGATCCCCAGCTATCCGGCCAATAACCGGCGATCATGCCAAGCGGGATACCGAAGACCAGGGCCAGAAACAGCGACGCCAATGCAAGTTCAAGCGTTGCCGGCATCGCCTCGAGAATTAGCTTTAATGCCGGTTCGTCATAGATAAACGAATTGCCCAAATCGCCCTGCAGCGCACGAACCACGAAATAGCCGTACTGCTCGAGTACCGGCTTATCGAGACCCAGCTTTTCGATCGCCTGTTGCTTAATCTCTGGCGTTGCGTCCGGGTTGATCAGGATCTCAACAGGGTTTCCAATCGCATAGACACCAAGGAACACGATGATCGACATCGCAACGATAATGATCATGCCTTGCATGATGCGACGGACAAGAAAAAGCGTCACCCGGCGTTCCCTTCCCAGGCAGAGAGCCATGGCGCAATGCAATCTTGGTGATCACGCTTGACCTTCTGCCAGAAACCTACTGCTATCCTGAAGGTCTGACGCTAAACGCGCAACGACTTTCTCTTGCGTCATTTCGGGGGAATAACATGAGACTAGCCGGGAAATCAGCAATCATTACCGGCGCATCTTCCGGGCTGGGACGCGCGATGGCCCGGCGGTTTGCTTCGGAAGGAGCGGCGGTGACAATTGCAGATGTCGACACCACGCCGCGCGAAGGTGGCCAGTCGACAGCCGAGACGATTACCGAAGCCGACGGCAAGGCGCAGTTTGTCGAATGTGACGTCTCTGACTGGGATGCCGTTGACGCGCTGGTCGTCGGCCATGTCTCGCAGTATGGGCGGCTCGACATCATGGTCAATAATGCAATGACCACTCGTTTCATGCCCAAACCGTTGCTCGATACCAGCGAAGAGCAGTGGCGAGCCGTTCTGGAGGTCAACCTGACTGGCGCATTTTTTGGCTGCAAGCGTGCCGTGGAGCAGATGATAAGCCAGGACATTGTGGACGAAGTGCGGGGCAGAATCATCAACATGTCGTCTCAGCTTGGAATTCGCGCCGCGCCGGGAAATTGCGCCTACGGAGTCTCGAAGGCGGGTGTCGACTATTTGACCCGCTCGGTGGCACGCGACTATGCAGCGAACCAAATCATGGTCAACGCCATCGCACCGGGGAAGATGCTTACCGGCAAAACCGGCCACCCCATCGCGCCCGAAGTCATCGCATTTTCGGAATCACGAACGCCATGGCCTCGGCTAGGGCGTCCGGAAGATATCGCCGGGGCTGCGTTGTTTCTGGCCAGCGACGATGCCCGCTTCATTCAGGGCGAGACGCTTGCGGTGGATGGAGGCTGGCTCGCCAGTTAAACCCCGGAAGGATCAGTAGAAGCGCAAGTATCACCAGCACCAAGGCCGCAAACTCGAAAAACCCAACAGTCTCCCCCAATATCACGGCGGCGAAGTACACCCCAAGCGGCGGCACCAGAAGCGTGCCAGTTGATGCCAATGAGGTCGGAAGCCGACGAACAACGGTGAACCAAACCGCTTGGCAGAAAATCATCGGGATCAATGCCGAGTAGGCCAGTGCGCTGCCTGTAAAAAGATCGACGTCCAGCAGTGTTGCCGGGTCGCCAAAGTACCAGGCGGCAAGCACAAGCGGAATTGATCCTATCACAAATTGCCAGCCCGAGAGCGCGAGCATGCTCATTTTCCAGTCGACCGCTTTGACGATGATCGTTGCGATGCCCCAGACAATCGCACCAGCAATCATCAGGAAGGCTCCGGTCAGTTTCGTGCCCATCGCGTCAAACGCTGGAACAAGCAAAAGCGCCATTGCCAGCATTCCTGTGGCCAGACCCGCCAGACGCCGAATCGTGACTGGTTCCTTCAGAAATATCATCGCCAGAAGGGTCGCCCAAACGGGCATGGTGAAGGCCAAAACACTGGCACGCCCGGCATCGACATAAGCGATACCAAAACCCGAAAAAGCATTCCAAAGAACGCCCTGAAACAAGGTTAGCCACAATAGGGGGCGCAAATCGGTTGAGTGAATTCTGATCGACTTGCCAAAGGACAGCGCCGCAATCAGGCATCCGACCCCTCCAACCAAAACAACCACAGCGCGGAATGTCCAAGGTTCGATGACGGTCAATCCGATCTTCATGATGGGCCAGTTGATCGCCCAGAAAACCGCCAACCCGATGACCGTTGTCACTTGCAAGGATCTGCTCATCAGCGTCTACTCCGCGTATGCGCATTCTGATTATCGATCCCCAATTCGAGGATGAGCCGAGCGTAGAACGTGCCGTCACCGGCCCCAAAGCCGACATTGTCGTTTGGCGAACCCTTGAGCAAGGCTTTCCACCAAAGGAGGAATTCGCTCTTTGTGATGCCCTTATCAATTGTCGCAGCCGAAACGCAATCACCCGCGAAACGGTGGCTTGGATGGATCAATGCAAAATCGTCAGCCAGGCTGGCGTTGGGTTCAATCACATCGACATCGAAGCCTGCGCCGAACGTGGCATTCCGGTCTGCAATGCGCCTGATTATGGCACGGAAGAGGTCGCGGATCACGCCGTTACGCTGGCGATGGCGTTGGTGCGCGGTATCGTGGCCTATGATGCAAAGCTGAGAACGCGTCAGATCGGCTGGGATGCGCGTTCTCAGAAAACCCTGCGCCGGACACGCGGCATGACATTCGGCGTTCTGGGGCTGGGCAGGATCGGTACCGCGGCGGCCCTGCGCGCTGCTGGGTTCGGGATGGAGATCGCATTCCATGACCCCTACCTCGCTCCCGGAGTCGAACGCGCCTTTGGATACCGTCGAACCGAAACGCTTGATGAGCTGATGGAGCGCGCGGATATCCTGAGCGTGCACACGCCATTTACGGCGGAGACCTTCGGCATAATCGGAACGGCCAGTCTTTCACGGGCAAAACCCGGTATGCTGTTGGTCAACACGTCGCGCGGCGGCACGATGGATCTTGACGCGGTAGAATCCGCATTGCGTGACGGTCATCTCGGTGGTGCGGCGCTCGATGTTCTGCCGCAGGAACCGTTGGACTATGAACACCCGCTGATCCGTGCCTTCGAGGCTTCGGAGGACTGGCTTGACGGTCGGTTGATCATCACCCCGCATGCTGCCTTTTACAGCCCTGATTCAGTTATCGACATGCGCCGGATCGCTACTGAAAATGTGGTAAACTTCCTGCGTTCCGGTCGCCTGCGATCTTGCGTCAATGCAGCGCTGTTGCCCAACGTGACTGAAGCTGGCATTGGCACAATACCTTCGGAATATGTGGCCAACTACAGCTCCACCAAGACAGCCGATCCACGACCGGAATGATCCGCAAAGACAATTGCCCCGCCCTAACTCGAATCCTGAGTTGCACGGAACGCGGCGACGGTCTCTGCATTTGGCGGATATGTTGTGGCAAGCGGAGCGCCTTCGCGCAGACGGTCTGCGCAATAGGCCTCAAGCTCTTCACGATCCAGCGCCTTTTCCGCTACTTCTGCCACGATGTCGCGTGGAATCGCCGCGACACCGTTCTGGTCGCCAATCATGACGTCGCCGGGAAATATCGCGACGCCGCCACAACCGATTGGCTCATTCAGTCCCGTGATGTGGCGATGAGAGGTGAACGGCAGGGCAGCATCTCCCGACGCGTAAACCGGCAGCCCGATCTTCTCGATTGCGGCGCGATCGTTCACTCCGCCATCCAGAACAATTCCGGCAACACCCCGCACTTTAAATGCAGTCGCGACCATGTCTCCCAGCAAGGATGTTTGGGTAACCCCCGCCGCCTCGCATACCAGAACCTCCCCCGGCCCCGTTTCGTTGAACGCCCGGCTCTGAAAATTGTCGATCTGCCCCTCGGCAATGGCGGCACGCATATCCTCGCGAATTGGAATTGTTCGCAAGGTCAGGGCCGGGCCGACCATCGTTGGCGCATTGGGTGCAAGCGGTCGAACGCCCTTCAGAAACACATTCTGAAAACCCATTCGGAACAACGTCGACACCACGGCGGGTACAGAGCAGGCTGCAAGTTGGGCGCGGATGTCACCTTCGATCTGATGAGTCATGGCGGGCCTCCCTTTGGGCGAAAAGTTTCTATAGCCTGACGGCCAGCGCAAAACGCCGACCAGCGATGGAGCAAAGATGACCCGATACGGCGACGAATTGAAAGCACTCTGGCCGCTTGAGCCCGACATGGTCTTTCTCAACCATGGCTCATACGGGGCGACGCCTACCGATGTGCTCGATGTGCAGTCAGAATGGCGGCAAAAAATCGAAGCGCAGCCGTGCCAATTCATAAACTCAGTGGCGCCGACCGAGATACGCACCGCGGCTGAAACGCTAGGTCGGTTCCTGGGCACATCGGGGCGCAACGTGGGCTTTGTCGAGAACACGACCGCCGGCATCAACGCGGTGCTGCGTTCTTTTCCACTGCGCGAAGGCGACGAAGTGGTGGTCAGCGATCACATTTACAACGCCGTGCGCAACACGTTGAATTTCATATTGAAACCGGTCGGTGCGCGAATGAAAGTTGCTCAGCTTGGCTTGCCAATTGCCGGCGAAAACGAGATTTTTGATGCCGTCATGCGGGCGGTAACGCCGGCGACCCG
>CAJICO010000490.1_pt1 | contig 13025 bp, 11 predicted proteins | sample 9199701 | NCBI WGS metagenome assembly CAJICO01 (sample SAMEA7708339, study PRJEB35096) | sediment metagenome | biome: marine neritic benthic zone biome [ENVO:01000025]; feature: sediment [ENVO:00002007]; material: shallow marine sediment [ENVO:03000034] sea grass bed [ENVO_01000059] ... | reverse complement strand
GCCATGATGGTCGGCATCGCCAGCGGCAACTCGACCTTTACCAGGGTTTGCCTTTTGCGCGCACCAAAGGCACGCGCTGCCTCAACCATGTCAGCACGCACCTGCCGGATGCCCAGATTTGTCAGGCGCACGACGGGTGGCAGTGCATAAATGAAGGTCACAATGACACCCGAGACATTGCCGATGGAAAACAGCATGACGATCGGAACCAGATACACGAACGACGGAATTGTCTGCATGAGATCCAGAAATGGCTGAAGGATGGTCCAGAACCGATCATTGCGCGCTGCCATGATCCCCAGTGGAATTCCGATCAACGAACAGAAAATGACGCAGGTGAGCACAATGGACAGCGTCACCATGCTTTCTTCCCATGCGCCCATCAATCCAATGGCAAGCATTGAGGCGCCTGAGACAACGGCAAGGCGTCGTCCCCCGGCCTGCCACGCGATTGTCACGATGATGGCCAGCATCAGAATGTCAGGCGCACCGGTCAGGGCATCTTCCAGCCCGGTCAGAACGATATCGAAGGGGACTTTGATGGCTTGAAAGACAAACCGGAAGTTGTCCACGATCCACTGCAGAAGCACTTCTGCCCAGGTGCCGACAGGCACCCACTCTTTGTCAAAGATGTTCCAAAGGTCCATTGACGCCTCCTATCCGCGCAACGCGCGCAGCGCATCGGTTATGGTGATTTGCCCAACGGCGCCGCCTTCGGGATTGACCACCGTGACCGGAGATTGATCCTCCATGAACTGATCCATGACATCGCCCAACTCGCTGCCGACCGGCACGGTCTTTGGAGTGACGTCGCGCCCATCCATTGCCCTCATGATCGTTTCGGCCCGCACCAGATTGACCCGGCTGATGCCTTTTACGAATTCCGTGACATAAGCGTCGCTGGGATTGGTAACGATTTCCTCAGGCGTACCTATCTGGACGATCAGCCCATCATTCATAATGGCAATTTGATCGCCCATGCGGATCGCCTCGTCCAGGTCATGAGTGATAAAGACCGTGGTTTTCTTAACCTTTTGAGACAGGGCAAGAAACTGGTCCTGCAATTGCCGCCGGATCAAAGGATCAAGTGCCGAGAAGGGTTCGTCCATCAGCAGGATTTCAGGGTCGGCCGCCAAAGCTCGCGCCAGCCCGACCCGTTGTTGCATCCCACCTGAAAGCTGATCAGGATAGTGATCTTCCCAACCCTGTAGATCCATCGATGCCAACGCCTCTTCAGCTGCCGCACGGCGCTTGGGCAAAGGCACATCGCGAACTTCCAGACCAAAACCAACGTTTTCAGCCAGTGTCCGATGGGGCCAAAGGGCCATGTGCTGGAAAACCATGCCGATGGTTTCGGCACGCAGCTTGCGCAATTCTGCCTCGCCCATAGTGTCCACGCGCTGGCCAGCGACGTGAATTTCGCCACTGGTGGGTTCAATCAAGCGGTTAATGTGGCGAACAAGCGTGGATTTACCCGAACCTGAGAGCCCCATAATGCAAAAGATCTGTCCTTTGCCGACACTGAAACTCGCATCGCGCCCACCCAACACGCATCCAAAACGGTCGCGCACTTCATCTTTGGAAAGCCCTTCATTTTCAACCGCATGAAGGGCGTCCTTCTCGCGCGCACCATAGATTTTCCACAGATTGCGGCATTCGATTTCAATGTCGGTCATAACTGCCCCGAGTCCTTGGCAAAAAATGGGGCGCCTCTTACCAACGCCCCAGTTGTCAGGGAGATTAGTTGGCGGCTGCCGCCTCGGCGACCCAGGCGTCAAACTGCTCTTGGTTAGCAGCAACCCAGTCTTCGGCATGACGTCGGAAATCCTCGACGGTATCCTCTCCGTCACGAAGCTTGACCTGTGCCGCGTTGACCGCCCCAATCGGGATTTCGACGATGCTCAGAAATTTCGCGGCTGCCGGATTGTCTTCCATGAACTCTTTGTTTGCCACGACATACACATCATTGACTGCAAAGCCGGGGTCCATCGTTGCGCTGTCAGACGGCACGCCGATTTGGACAACATCCGTGCCTGGTACCAGTACGTCGCTGATCCAGTTTGGCGTCCATGTGTAATACAGGATTGATCCGCCCTCGTTGTAGCGCGTAATGGTATCGGCCATGATTGCAAAGTAGCTGCCCTGATCGTGCTGAACCGTATCGCGAAGCTCGTAGGTGTCCAAATGCTCTTCGATTTTCAGCTCGCAGCCCCAGCCGGGATTGCAGCCGGACAGATTGGCAAGCCCATCTCCGTCACCATCAAACAAGGCGGCAACTGCAGGGTCAGAAAACTGGCCCAGATTCGTGATGCCGTTGGCCTCAGCCGTCTTTTTGTCGACGTAGTAACCTTGACCTGCACCGGTAATGACGGCGTGCTCGCGGACCATTGTGCCGTCGCCACCTGACTTGTCGAAAAAGTCATTGTGGAGTGGGCGCCAGTGGTTAACGGTGTAAGACGCGTCGCCGGACGAAACCGCCAGATGCAACGCCGGGAAATCGGCCTCACGCGTTTCAGCAACTTCATACCCGAGGGACTCAAGCCCGATTTGCACGACCATATGCTGAAACCAGGCATTTGCTGGCGACCCCTTGATCGGGTCCACGGTCACGCCCTTGCCCGGCATGTCCTGGGCAAACGCGCTGCCCGCCAATGCGAGCGTCGCAATTGCAGTCGTGAGTGTTAGTCGAGACATCATATCCTCCCTTGATGCGTTTGATGCGTTTTTGTTTCGAGATTCAGTCTATCGGCTTCAGCGGTTGCGTGAAGTTGCCGAAGTCGCATCACTGTGTTAACCAAAACGTTATGGCAAACCTACGCAAAGACGTGCATTTGATGCGAAATATGGTGACGTTTCAAGTCGCTTCGCGTGCCGAAAACTTTACAAAAGCTGCATCTGAATTGGGCATATCCCGCGTTGCCGTCAGCCGACAAATTGCCGATTTGGAGCAGGCCATTGGCCAGAAGCTTTTTTCACGCAACCACCGCAATGTGTCCCTTACTCGCAGTGGCGAGGCCTTCGCGGAAATGGTCAATCCCGCTATGCAAACCATTGCCGATGCCCTTGCCCAACAAAGGACAATTGGGTCTGTTCCCCGGCTTTCGGTAACTGTCACATCAGCGTTCGCCACGTACTGGCTAATGCCCCGGCTGATCGATTTTGGCGCGCGCCATCCTGAAATCGAGGTCAATCTTGTCGTTTCCGATCGTTACCTGGATATTGATGCAGAGGGGATTGATGTTGCAGTCAGATACGATCCGAAAGAGCCGGAAGGCGAAGGATGGTCGACACTGACACAGGAATCCATTTTTCCAATCTTCAGCCCCCGTTACATGCCGCAAACTTCCTTGCAGCGACCTGCCCAATTACGACAGGAACGGTTGCTTTTCCTGTCAGGTCGATACCGCCCAGAAGCCCGGTGGGAACACTGGTTTTCGGAACACGGTGTCAACCCTCCTGAAGAGCGATCCGGTGTCTACGTCAACACATATATAAACATGCTACAGGCCGCAATTGAGGGACAAGGCATCGCCCTGGCGGGCAGCCCACTGGTTGACAGGTATCTAAAACATGGTTCGTTGCGGACCATTCCCGGCATCGTTCCGATGCAGCGCGATTTTTACTATTTGTATCGGCGACCCGACCAAGCGCACGCTGAAACATTTGGAACGTGGCTCGAATCTCAAATGGCAGACTCGACTTCTCTCTCCCCACTCGGTTGAAAAGTATGAGTTTTTGGTGTTTGCGGAATGTCCGCTTCCGGGGTGCGGTTCGAACTCGACCTGCTGCGTCGGCGCAAGGTGGCTCCCAGCCCATCTCGGTCAATCGCAATTCGCCGTTAGCTGCCAATCCTGGCTTTAGCTCTTCCTGCCTGCACGCTCGGCGTGGTAGGAATCCAGCTAAAGGCCGGCCAAGAAATGAGCTGGAAAACGGTAAACGGAGAGGATCTAAGATGCGAACGATAACGGGACTTCTTGCTGCGTCGGCATTGGTGGGAATGGTTCAGACGGCGGCTGCTGAAGACGTCAAGATCGGCGTTCTGATGGATATCACGGGGCCGATCGCGAGCTTCATTCCACCGCTTCAGAACGCCGCCAACCTGGCCTTTAAGCATGTCAACGAACAAGGCGGGCTTCTTGGTGGCGAGGCGATTGCCGTTTACGGGGACACGACCGGATCGTCTCAGGGTGCGGTCGATGCTGCGGGCAAGCTGGTAAACATCGAAAATGTTCCGATCATCATGGGCTCGCTCATGTCGGGCACGACGATCGCGGCTGCCGAGGCAGTCTCGATCCCGGCCGGAGTCGTACAGCTGTCACCAACCGCGACCGCCCCCTCGATGACTGAAATAAACGACAATGACCTCGTTTTCCGCATCGTGCCGTCGGACAATTATCAAGGCGAGGTTCTGGCGCGGATGGTGTTGGCAGAAGGCGTGAACTCGGTCGCTGTTACCTATGTCAACAATGACTATGGCGTCGGGATCGGCAACACGTTCGTCGACGCCTTCAAGGCCGCTGGCGGGGAAGTCACCTTGGCCGTGAAGCATGAAGAGAAGAAAGATTCCTATCGTTCTGAACTGGCGACGCTCAGCCAGGCAGGCGGTGACGCTCTGGTAGTTGTCGCTTATGCGGGAGATTCCGGATCGAAGATCGTGAAGCAGTCGTTGGAAAGCGGGCTGTTTTCTCAGTTCATCGGCACTGACGGCCTGCGGGATGAAACACTGATTGCCGATATCGGGGCGGCTTCGCTGGAGAGTTCCTTTTTCTCGTCTCCCACATCGCCTGCGGACAATCCGGCCCAGGCGACACTGCACGAGCTCTATACTGCGGAATACGGAGAGCCGGCAGACAAGCCATTTGTCGATCAAACATATGACGCGGCTTTTCTGACGCTTTTGGCGGTTGCCAAGGCAGGCTCGACCGATCGCAGCGCCATGGCTGCCGCGCTGCGCGAGGTTGCGATGGCTCCGGGCGAAAAGGTGGGACCGGGGGAATGGGAAAAAGCCATCGCGCTCCTCGCCGAAGGCAAGGACATCGACTATGACGGCGCTGGTGGAACTGCTGAGTTCGATGCCAATGGCGACGTCGCTGGCTTCATTGGCAAATACGTGGTCGAGGGCGAAGGATACACCCGCGTCGGGATCGTCGAATAAGGCTTTGCAGCACGAAGAACGGCCCTGCCTGCCCCGCGGGCAGGGTAACCGCCATCTCGAACGGGACCACGCATGATACGGGTCGAACGCGCCAGCGTTCACTTCGGGGGCATTCGCGCCGTCGACGAGGTGAGCTTTGAGATCCCGGGTGGGAAGATCGTCGGCCTGATTGGCCCCAATGGTGCTGGCAAGACGACGATCTTCAACGCCATCGCTGGGCACATACCGTTAACGTCCGGTCAGATCCTTCTGAAGGATAAGGACATTTCGGCATTGACGCCTCACGCGCGTGCAAGGCGCGGGTTAGCGCGGACGTTCCAGATCCCGCACGAGTTCTCACGGCTTTCCGTGCTGGAGAACCTGATGGCCTCCTCGTCCATGCCGGTTGGGGAAAACATTCTGAATGTGATCCTTCGCCCCGGGCTTTTCCGCAGCGAGGAACACGCGGCGTTCAACGCGGCCTGGGAAATGATCCAATTCCTCGAGCTCGAACCGGTGGCCGACGTGTCCGCAGGTGATTTGTCAGGAGGGCAGAAGAAGCTTCTGGAACTGGGGCGCGCCCTGATGACAGAGCCCGAGATTGTACTGCTGGATGAGATTGGCGCGGGGATCAACCGCACGCTTTTACGGAAAGTGGTGGACAAGATACGTCTGCTAAACGACGAGCGCGGGCTGACATTTTGCCTCATCGAGCACGACCTTCATTTCGTCAAAAGCCTCTGCAGCGAGGCAATCGTGATGGTACAGGGCCGGTTACTCACCCGCGGCGCTGTGGACGAGGTCGCACAAGACGAACGGGTGATCGAGGCCTATTTCGGCGGCGGGAAGTACGAGGTCACGGCATGACCGGACTTCTGCAGGTGTCGGCTTTGTCGGCGGGCTATGGCGGCGTGCCAATCATTGAGGACATCACCGTGGAGGTGATGGAGCAGGAAATCGCGGTGATCATCGGTCCCAATGGCGCCGGAAAGTCGACGCTTCTGAAGTCGGTCTTCGGACAGACCGAACGGGTTTCGGGCATGATGGCCTTTCGCGGGCGCGATATATCCGGGATTCGAACCTCCGATTTGGTCCCCTTAGGGATTGCCTGCGTCCCGCAAAGCAGGAATGTGTTTCCGACTCTGACCGTTTACGAGAACCTTGACGTCGGCACCTACGCCGTCACCCTGCCCGACAAGGAGGCTTCGCGGGAAAGGGTGCTGACGCTTTTCCCCGATCTTCGTGACAAGCTCCGCCAGCCTGCCGGAGAGCTTTCCGGCGGACAGCGGCAGATGGTAGCGATGGCGCGCGCGCTGATGAGTGCGCCGGATCTTCTGCTTCTGGATGAGCCGACGGCCGGGCTGTCGCCTGCGTTTCTGGAAAAGATATTCGACCTCCTTCTCGATATTCGCAGAAGCGGCGTCACCATCCTGATGGTCGAGCAGAACGCCCGCCAGGCTTTGCGGATCGCCGATCACGGGCACGTGCTGGTCGGTGGGCGAAACTACGCCTCGGACACGGGAGCGGCTCTCTTGGAAAACGAGGATGTGCGCCGTTCTTTCCTGGGGGGAGTGGCGTGAGTGACTTCGTGCTCTTCGTGAACCTATACCTCGTGCCCGGGCTGACGATTGGGAGCATCTATGCCCTGGGCGCGGTCGGGATTTCGATGCTCTTCGGAATTCTCCGGTTTGCCCATTTTGCCCATGGCGACTTGATGACAATTGGCGGTTATGGGGTGCTTACCGCGGTTTGGCTGCTGCCGTTTCATCCCTTCGTCTTGCTGCCCTTCGGGATCGCGCTGGCCGTCGCGGCCGCGTTGACGGTGGACAGGATCTTCTATCGGCCGCTTCGCGGACTGCCGACGATCTATATGGTGATCTCATCCTTCGGCGTGGCGCTGATCTTTCGGTCGCTGTCGCAGCTCTTTTGGAGCTCCGGAAACCAGGTCTTCATTCCGGGCATCCGCCCGCCGCTTGTCTTGTTCGACACCTTTCGGATCGCCGCGCTGCACGCACAGGTCATCGTGATCACGCTGGTGATTGCTGCAGCCCTTCACCTGTTTCTCACACGGTCACGGATGGGCCGGTCGATGCGCGCAATGTCGGACGAGCCGGATCTGGCGGAGATGGCAGGACTGGACACCGCGAAAATCGTGCGCTGGACGTGGATTATCGGTGCCTCGCTTGCCGCCACCGCCGGGGTCTTTGCCGGCATGGACACAAGCATGCATCCGAACCTGGGCTGGAACCTTCTCTTGCCGATGTTTGCGGCAACGGTACTCGGCGGGATCGGCAAGCCCATGGGCGCCATCGCGGGCGGGTTGATTATCGGCGTCGCAGAGGAGTTGGCGACTTACCCCTGGATCGGAATCGAGCCGCTGATATCGCCGTCATACAAGTCTGCCGTCGCGTTCGGCATTATGGTTCTGCTGCTGATCTTTCGTCCGCAAGGGCTCTTCAGAGGTAGGCTTCTCTGATGGAACTAACCGGACTGTTCTTTTACCTGGTCAGCGTTCTCATCGCCGGGGGCATTTATGCGATCCTGTGTCTGGCGCTCAACGTGCAGTGGGGCATGGGGGGCCTGTTCAATGCGGGGATCGCGGGCTTCTTCGCCGTGGGCGCCTACACCTCGGCCATTGTGACGACGGCGGCGACATCAAAGCACCTTGGCGGGTTTGATCTTCCCCTCCCGGCGGGCCTCTTTGCGGCAGCGCTCGTCGCAGGCGTCGTCGGCTGGATCGTCGCGCGGATCTGCGTGCGGCTGAAAAGCGACTATCTGGCCATGGCTTCAATCGGGATTGCTGAGATCCTGCGCCTTATCGTCGTCAATGAGCAATGGCTGACCAACGGCAGTCTTGGAATCTCAGGCATTCCGCGCCCGTTTGGCGAGTTCTTTCAGGGACGGTCGTCCGACGTAGTCTATCTGCTGATTGTCTGGACGCTGGTGCTGGCGGTCTTCGTCTTCTGTCAAAGGCTCTACCGCAGCCCCTGGGGGCGTGCCCTTAGGGCGATCCGCGACAACGAGCATTCCGCGCGGGCCGTCGGAAAGGATGTGGAACGGTTTCGGCGCCAGACCTTTGCCATCGGTGCCGCGATCATGGGGCTCGGCGGGGCCCTTTCGGCGCATTACTTCAAGTTCCTTTCGCCGTCCGCGACTGAACCGCTTCTGGTGACGTTTCTTGTCTGGGCCATGCTGATGATCGGTGGGTCGGGCAACAATCGCGGGGCCATACTGGGGGGTGTCGGCATCTGGTTCCTTTGGTCGGCGACCGAGATCTTCACCAACAGACTGCCTCCCGACTGGATCACGCGGTCGTCCTATGTGCGGATGCTGCTGGTCGGTCTGTTGTTGCAGGTGGTGCTTCAACGGTACCGCGCCGGGCTTTTGCCCGAGAAGCCGCCAGAACTGCCCTACAAACGTCAGAAACGGACAGAGCATCAAGGTGCTGCGGAATAACGGCTGGGCGGGTGTCATAAGCTACATCGCAGTGAAAAATGTGAATGAGAGTAAGCGGAGCGGTCATTCGAGGTAGTTGCGCGAACGTCCGCTGCGAGCGACCCGCGTTCAGCACTTCGCAAATTTCAAGGAAAGCGGTCGGACAGGGACGCAACGCCGATGCTTGGCATCCACAATAGTCGAAAGATGTGGGTCAAAATATCAACTGTGAGAGGGATGGCTCACAACGACGTACTCGCCATCAAGTCTTCGAGAGTAAGCTCAGCCTTCTCGCCTCGTAACTTGACCGCCCCTCGCTCCATAACGACAAATGCGTCGCCCAGATCGTAAGCAAATGACAGGTATTGTTCGACCAGGACGATTGCGATGCTCCCCCGTTCCTTCAGGCCTCGAATCGTTTCCCCGATCTGTTGAATGACGTTCGGCTGAATACCCTCGGTCGGTTCGTCGAGCAGCAGCCCCCTCGGCTCGTTGACAAGCGCACGGGCAATGGCCAATTGCTGCTGCTGGCCACCCGACAGATCGCCCCCCCGCCGGTTGAGAAATTTTTCAAGGATTGGAAATAGCTCGAATATCTCGTCATTCATCTTGCGTTTGCTGCGCGCAAGGCAGGCGAATCCGGTCTCCAGATTCTCCTGGACCGTCAGGAACGGAAATATTTCGCGCCCTTGAGGCACATAGGCGACGCCTATCCGCGCCAGGTCGAAGGCTTTCACTCGACTGATGCTCTGTCCATTCAGGGCGTAACTCCCGCCGGACCTGGGGTGCGTCCCGGCAAGCGCTTTCAAAAGCGACGTTTTCCCAACGCCATTCGTGCCCGTAACGCAAGTGACTTTGCCCAGATCCGCATCGAAGTCGACACCGTTCAGGATCTTGCTGCCCCCGTAATGCAGCGTCAGGTCGCGGGCGCTGAGAAAACTATCGGCCAAGGTACACCTCGATCACCTGCTTGTTCTGCGTCACATGATCGATCGAGCCTTCGGCCAGCACCGAGCCTTCGTGCAAAACGGTCACCTTGCAGTCCAATCGACGAACAAAGTCCATGTCATGTTCGACGACAACGACGGCGCGGGTCTTTGCGGCGTCCCGCAATATCTCGGTGGTCTTCTGGCGCTCTGCGGTGGTCATGCCCGCGGCGGGTTCGTCCACCAGCAAAAGCTGCGGTTCCTGGGCCAACAACATGCCGATTTCCAGCCACTGCTTTTGCCCGTGTGACAGTTCACCGGACTTTCTTTTCAGCGAGGCACTAAGCCCAATGATGTCGGCCAGTTCCTCGATCCTGGCAACATCCGCCGCCGCGGGTTCAAACAGCAAAACCTTCCAGGGCGACCGCGCTTTTCTGAGCGCCATCATCAGGTTGTCCTCTACACTCTGATCCTCGAAAACCGTGGGCCGCTGGAACTTGCGACCGACCCCGGCCATGGCGATCGTGCTTTCCGTCTTGCCCAATAGCGAGATTGGCGGGTCGCCCCAAAGGACACGGCCCTCGTCGGGTCGAGTCTTACCCGTCACCACATCCATAAATGTGGTTTTGCCCGCACCGTTCGGCCCAATGACGGCTCGTAGTTCAGCCCGGTCGATACTGAACGACAGTTTGTTCAGGGCCTTGAAACCGTCAAAGCTGACCGAAACGCCCGAGACTTCAAGCAGCGCGCTCATGCCTCGGCCTCCTTCTCTCTCAAGGACCCTTGATCCGGACCAAGGTCCTTGCCATGCCGGTTTGGTCGGCGCTTGGCCACCAGCACATCGAACAACCCGCCGATGCCTTTCGGCGCAAAGAGCGTCACAGCCACGAAGGACAAGCCCAGCAGCACGGTCCACCAGTCCACCCACTGGATGCGGTAACTTCCCAGGTAAAGGTCGGGGGCCTGCCCACCGGTGAACCAGGTCGACAGAAGCGAAACGAAGGCCGCACCGATCACCGCGCCATAAAGCCTCCCGCGACCTCCGATGGCCACCCAGACCGCCAGATAGATTGAGGCAATTGGGGCTAGTTCCGCCGGGTTTATGATGCCCGCTTGCGGGTAGTAAATCGCCCCGGCGATACCCGCCATGACCGCCGAAACGGTGAATACGAACAGCTTGTAGGCTTCGACCGGATAGCCAAGGAAACGCACCCGCGCCTCGTCGTCGCGAATGCCACGCAGGACCGAACCGAACTTGCCCGAGATCATCCATGTCGCCAGCAGGTAACCCGACGCAAGCGCGAAGGAAGAGGCCCAGAGGAACCAGACAGACATTACATCCTGACTAGTGGCTTCCAGCCCCGGCAGGTTTTGCAGGCCCGACAGCCCGTTGTTGCCGCGTAACCCGCTGTCGTTCTGGAACAGGTACAGGGCAAGTGCCAATGTCATCGCCTGGGTCAGGATCGACAGGTAAACCCCGGTCACCCGGCTACGGAAGGCCAGCCATCCAAAGACCAGCGCCAGCAGCCCCGGGGCCAGAACCACAGCGACCAGTTGCAGTGGCAAGGAATGCGCAATGGCCCAGATCGGCGGAAATTCCGAGGCACCGACCACACCGAAAATCTGCGTGGCGATCCCGTCGGAAATCTCCTCTGGCGTCGGCGGAAGCACGGCTGCGGCGAGGCTTTCGATCACGATGATCTCGGTCCGGGCATACATCAGCCACATGCCGATGGCGTAGCCGCCAATCCCGAAGAAGGCCATGTGGCCGAGCGAAAGAATGCCGCAATATCCCCAGACAAGGTCCATCGCCAAGGCGACCAGGCAAAGACAAAGGGTCTTGCCCAGGGTCTTGACGAAGCTGGTCGAGATAACGCCTATGCCGAAACCTTCTGACAGGATCGTCACGCCGATGGTGAACAATCCAAGGAAGGCAAGAAAGATCAACAATGAAGGATACTGAACTACGAAGGGCCTACGCCGCACAGGGCCTGCTGTGAGTTCCGCCATGCCCTATACCTCCGCCGCGCGGCCCTTGAGCGCGATAATCCCGCGCGGCCGGAACTGGATGAAAAGGATGATGAAAAGGATCATGTAGGTTTGCGCGGCCAATGTGTTCGAGGGGTTGAGCCACTCAATCCCCTTCTGCAAACTGCCGACCATCGTCGCACCCAAAAGCGTACCCCAGATGTTGCCGACGCCGCCCACGACCACGGTCATGAAACTTTGCACGATGTAGTCGGCCCCCATTTCGGACGTCACCTTGGCATAAAGCCCGATGGCCACCCCCGCGATCCCGGCAATGCCCGACCCGAATCCGAAGGTCAGCATGTTGATCCGGTCAGGGTTGATCCCCATCGAGGCCGCCATGCGCGGGTTCTGCGTGACTGCCCGTACCTCCAGCCCCAGCCGGGTACGGTTCATCACGAAAAGGAACAGCGCGAGGAACAGCAAGGCGAGCACGAAAATTGCGATCCGGATATAGCTGATCGAGACGATGTCATTGAACACCAGCGACCCGTCCAGCCAGCCGGGCGAGGTCAAAGGCCGCGCCTGCGTGCCAAAGATGTTCTTGGCGATCTGTTGCAGCGCGATGGAAATCCCGAAGGTCGCCAATAGCGTCTCAAGCGGGCGGTGATAGAGGTGACGGATCACCAACCGCTCCATGGTTACACCCGCGCCAAACGTCACCGCAAAGGCGAGCGGCAGGGCAACCAGAATCGAAATCGTGTAATCCGGAATAATCTGCTGAACCACATAGCCCGTGTAAGCGCCCATCATGATGAACTCTCCATGGGCCATGTTGATCACTCGCATCACGCCAAAGGTGATCGCCAGGCCGATGGCGGCCAGGAAATAGATCGACGCCAGCGACAGCGCATCAAGCCCCAGATCGAACGTCTGGTTCACGGCAACCTTGGTCTCGATCCCCGAGAGCACCGCAGCAGCAGCCACAGCGATAGCGGGCGTGCCAGTGTAGCGTTCGTAAAAGGTGAAGCCCGCCAGTGTTTCGTCAACCTCAGCTTCGGTGGCCACAGGATCGACCAGGCCTTGTTTGGCAAGTGCAGCATAGGCAAGGTCGCGTGCGTCTTCGGTGTTCAATGTCGCAACTTGAATGCCCGCGACCGAGCCGTCCGCGATATTGGCCAAAAGCGCGCCCTTCTTGTCGTCCCGGCTGATCCGGGGCTTGGCCAGATCGGCGGCAACAAGGATGTCATAGGCGGCATCGCGGGGCAGTTCTTCACTGCCAACGGTCAGAACGCGGGCGATGTCATCGCCTTCCGGCGCTTCAGCCGAAGCTTCGACCGTCACCGCTAGCAAGGGGTTGAGCGCGGCCCGCACATCGACGCCCAGATCACCTTCGAAACTCTGGATCGCGGCGATCCGAGCTTCCTCGGTTTCGCCAAATCGAATGGTCAGCAGACCCTTGAGCCGGTCCATCCGGTCGCCAACGGTCTGATTGGTCTCGCCGGGCAGCACCTTGGTCAGGGCCGCAAGATGCGACGCTTGCGGGTCACGCTCGATGGCAG
>CAJICO010000297.1_pt1 | contig 13035 bp, 12 predicted proteins | sample 9199701 | NCBI WGS metagenome assembly CAJICO01 (sample SAMEA7708339, study PRJEB35096) | sediment metagenome | biome: marine neritic benthic zone biome [ENVO:01000025]; feature: sediment [ENVO:00002007]; material: shallow marine sediment [ENVO:03000034] sea grass bed [ENVO_01000059] ... | reverse complement strand
CGGTCAAATGCGCCATGCAAGCGGGGCATCGACTCTCGCGATAAGACACTTGGGGGTAATCACATGAAATCCACTCTGCTTTCGCTGGCCGCGCTGGCCATCGGCGCAACCACGGCGGGCGCCGAAGAGGTCCGGGTCTACAACTGGTCGGATTACATCGACGAGGAGCTTTTGGGCAAGTTCGAGGAAGAGACCGGGCTGAAGCTGATCTATGACGTTTTTGACTCGAACGAGGTGCTGGAAACCAAGATGCTGGCCGGTGGGTCGGGCTATGACGTTGTGGTGCCGACGGGCGATTTTCTGCAGCGCCAGATCTCGGCCGGGGCGTTTCAGCCGCTGGACTATTCGAAGTTTTCCAACGCCGGCAACCTTTGGGACGTGATCAAGGAGCGCACCGAGACCTACGATCCCGGCGCGCAGTACGCCATCAACTACATGTGGGGCACCACGGGGATTGGCGTGAATGTCGGCAAAGTCACGGAAATCCTGGGTGAAGATGCGCCGATCAATTCGCTGGAGTTGGTCTTCAACCCGGAAAACATGGAAAAGCTTGCCGCATGCGGGGTCTATTTCCTTGATGCCCCGACGGAAGTGATCCCGGCGGCTCTGACGTATCTGGGGCTCGACCCGAATTCGACGGACAAGGGCGAGATTGAACAGGCGGGCGAAGTTCTTCTGAAAGTGCGTCCCTATGTCAGCAAGTTCCACTCCTCCGAGTATATCTCGGCGCTGGCCAACGGTGAGATCTGCGTGGCCATTGGCTGGTCGGGTGACGTGCTGCAATCCCGCGATCGTGCCGCTGAGGCCGACAATGGGGTCGAGGTGGCATACAACGCGCCGAAAGAGGGGGCGCTGATGTGGTTCGACATGATGGCGATCCCGACGGATGCGCCTAACCCCGAAGGCGCCCACAAGTTCCTGGACTTCATCATGGACGCCCAGAACATGGCGGCTGCCTCGAACTATGTGTATTTCGCCAACGGCAACCTCGCCAGCCAGGAGTTCCTGAACGAGGATGTGATCGGCGACACGGCGATCTATCCCGATGAGGAAACGCTGGGCACGCTATACACCGTGCAGCCCCTTGATCCGAGGACGCAGCGGACCGTGACGCGTCTCTGGACCAAGATCAAATCCGGCACGTAAGGCGTTGAGGCCCCGGATTAAATCCGGGGCTTCGTACCAAAATGATAGATGACATATCCCCCTGGGAAGACCCCGCGGCGACACCCCTGATCCGGATCGAAGGCGTCACCAAGCGGTTCGGCGAGTTCACCGCCATCGACGAGGTGTCGCTGGAAATATACGGGCAGGAGTTCTTTGCCCTTCTGGGTCCGTCCGGGTGCGGCAAGACCACTCTGATGCGGATGCTGGCGGGGTTCGAGACGCCAAGTGAAGGCGCAATTTCACTTGATGGGCAGGACATGGCCGGAGTGGCACCAAACCGGCGGCCGGTGAACATGATGTTCCAGTCCTATGCGTTGTTCCCGCATCTGAGTGTCTGGGACAACATCGCCTTTGGCCTGAGGCGCGACCGGTTGGAGAAGGAGCAGACGGCGGCGCGAGTGGAAGAAATGCTGAAGCTCACGCAGCTTGAGCAATTTGCCAAACGAAAGCCGCATCAGATTTCGGGCGGTCAGCGGCAGCGCGTCGCTTTGGCCCGCGCGCTTGCCAAGGCGCCGAAGCTGTTGCTTTTGGATGAGCCGTTGGGTGCGCTGGACAAGAAGCTCAGGCAGGACACCCAGTTCGAACTGATGGACATTCAGGAACGCACCGGGACGACGTTCGTCATTGTCACCCACGATCAGGAAGAAGCGATGACAGTGGCCTCTCGCGTGGCGGTGATGAACCACGGGAAACTGGTGCAGGTCGATACGCCCGAGCGCATCTATGAGCAGCCGGAATCGGTTTATGTGGCGGATTTCATTGGCGATGTGAACCTGATCGAGGGCCGCGTGACCGCTTTGGGCGAGGGCGCGGAGCTGTCCTGGGCCGAGGGTCGGCAACCGATTCATGGACAACCGGGCGCGGGCATCGAAACGGATGGTGCGGCGACATTCGCCATCCGGCCCGAGAAGATCGCGATATCGCGGGAAATGCCGGAGGAACGCAACCGGGTTCAGGGCAAGATTCTGGATATCGGGTATCTGGGGAACCTGTCGACCTATCACGTGGAACTGCCCGAAGGGCCAGTGATCAAATGCGAAGTCGGGAACCGCTCGCGCCTGTCGCGCCGGGACTTCACCTGGGAAGATGAGGTCTGGCTTTCCTGGAGCGACACCGCAGGGCTGGTGTTGCCGTCATGAGGCGGGTTTTCACCTTCTTGCCCTATGGGTGGCTGCTGGTCCTCTTCCTTGTTCCCTTCGTCATCGTCCTGAAGATTTCCCTTAGTGATATCGCCATCGCGATACCGCCTTATACGCCGACATTGGATCTGGCCGAGGGCTGGCGGGGCTTCATCGCCTTTCTGGCAGAGCTCGATCTGGAGAATTTCGTCTTCCTGATGGAGGATGATCTTTATTGGAAAGCCTATCTTTCGTCGCTCCGCATCGCGGTCGTTTCGACCATTCTGACGCTTCTGGTTGGCTTCCCCATTGCCTATGGCATGGCGCGAGCGCCGGAAGAGTGGCGCCCCGCACTTTTGATGCTGGTGATCCTGCCGTTCTGGACCAGCTTTCTGATCCGCGTTTACGCATGGATGGGGATCCTCGCCAACGAGGGCATCTTGAACCAGTTCCTGATCTGGACAGGCCTGATTTCGGAGCCGCTGACGATCATCAACACCAATACGGCGGTATATATAGGCATCGTATACACTTACCTGCCGTTCATGATCCTGCCTGTCTACGCTTCGCTGGAGCGCATGGACCCTTCGCTTTTGGAAGCGGCGGAGGATCTGGGATGCTCACGCGCCACCGCCTTCTGGACCGTCACGCTCCCTCTGGCGCGGCCGGGCGTGATCGCCGGGTGTTTCCTTGTCTTTATCCCCACGGTCGGCGAGTTTGTCATTCCCTCGCTCCTCGGCGGGTCGGAGACACTGATGATCGGCAAGGTGCTTTGGGAAGAATTCTTCTCGAACCGTGACTGGCCGGTCGCCTCGGCGGTGGCTGTCATTCTGCTGTTGATCCTGATCGTGCCCATCGTGCTTTTCCAGCGTCACGAGCAACAAAGCCGGGAGGCCGGGAGATGAGCCGTCTTTCCGGTTTCAACATCGTATCGCTGACGCTTGGGTTTGCGTTCCTTTATATCCCCATGGTCATCCTGGTGATCTACAGCTTCAACGACTCGCGGCTGGTGACAGTCTGGGCCGGGTTCTCGACCAAATGGTACGGTGAACTGTTCCGCAACGAGGCTTTCCTCGACGCGGCCTGGGTGACGCTGAAGGTCGGGCTATTTTCGTCCACCATCGCAACCGTCCTGGGTACGATGGCGGCTTACGCCTTGATCCGGCGCGGGCGTTTTCCGGGACGGACGCTTTTTTCAGGGATGATCTATGCGCCGCTGGTGATGCCCGAGGTGATTACCGGCCTGTCGCTTCTGTTGCTGTTCATTGCGATCGGGCTCGACCGGGGCGTTCTGACCATCGTGCTGGCGCATACGACATTTTCCATGTGCTACGTCTCGGTCGTGGTTTCGTCGCGGTTGGTGAGTTTCGACCGGTCGCTGGAAGAAGCCGCGCTTGATCTGGGGTGCACGCAATTCGAAGCCTTCAGGCTGGTGACCTTGCCGATCATCGCGCCGGCGGTGATTTCCGGTTGGCTTCTGGCCTTCACCCTGTCGCTCGATGATCTGGTCATTGCCTCTTTCACGGCCGGGCCGTCTGCCACGACCCTGCCGATCAAGATATTCTCGAGCGTGCGGCTTGGGGTCAGCCCGGAAATCAATGCGCTGTCGACGATCATCATCAGTCTGGTGGCGGTTGGGGTGATTGCGGCGTCGCTCGCCTCGAAACGAAGAATTGCCCGAAGAACCGCCGAGGAACTGATGGCTTCGGATTAAACTGTCTTGATTACAAAGAGTTACTGGATACTTGAAATTATATGAACGACCGTTCAAAAAATGGTTGACCTATTTCGGCAATCGACCCATTTTATCCGCAATGACTGACCGTTCGAACCGGTCAGCGGGAGGAACATAAGTGGCATCGACTCAGTTCGAGTCCATACCCAGGCTTCTGGAACGGAATGCCAAGGCTTTCGGCACTCGCTTTGCCTATCGCGAGAAAGAATATGGCATCTGGCAGAGCTGGACCTGGGCCGAGACCGCCGAAGAGATAGAGGCGCTGGCGCTTGGCCTGATGACCCTCGGAATCGACGAGGGCGACCATGTTGCCATCGTCGGCCGGAACCGCCCGCATTTTTACTGGACAATGGTGGCCGTGCAGATGTGCGGCGCCGTGCCCGTCCCGGTCTATCAGGACAGTGTCGCCGAAGAGATCGCCTATGTTCTCGACCATTGTGGCGCCCGGTTTGCCGTGGTGGAAGATCAGGAGCAGGTCGACAAGGTCATCGAGGTCAAGGAACGGCTGAGTACCCTTGGTGATGTGATCTATGTCGATCCGCGTGGGATGCGGAAATATGACCATCAGCACCTGAAACCCTTCGCCGAGCTGCAGGCCGCCGGACATGCCGAGCGCGGCACCTTTGAAGCGGAACTGAACCGGCGGCGCGCGGCACTGACTGCCGAAAGCACCTGCGTAATGCTCTATACCAGCGGCACCACGGGCCGCCCGAAGGGTGTGGTTCTGTCGAACCGGAACATCATCGAAACTTCACGCGCCTCTGCCGAGTTCGACAAGCTGACCGAGCACGAGAATATTCTGGCCTATCTTCCCATGGCCTGGGTCGGGGATTTCATATTTTCCCTTGGCCAGGCCTATTGGTGCGGGTTTTGCGTCTGCTGTCCGGAAAACACCTCGACCATGTACGAAAACCTGCACGAGATCGGGCCGACTTATTTCTTCGCCCCGCCGCGCTACTTCGAGGAACGGATCACCATCCTGACGATCCGCATGGAGGACGCGGGGCGCTTCAAGCGCTGGCTTTACAAGTCATTCATGGCGCATGCACGGCGGGTCGGTCCGGCCATTCTGGATGGGGAACCGGTTGGGTTCACCGATCGGCTGATCAACCGTTTGGGCAACCTGCTGATCTATGGCCCGGTGCGGAACCGGGCCGGGATGAGCAATGTGCGGGTTGCCTATACGGCGGGGGAAGCGATCGGGCCGGAGATTTTCGAGTTCTGGCGCTCGTTGGGGATCAACCTCAAGCAGCTTTACGGGCAAACCGAGGCCAGCGTTTTCATCACTCAGCAGCCGGATAACGAGGTGCGCGCGGATACTGTTGGCGTGCCGTCGCCGGGCGTGGAATTGCGGATCGCCGAGAGTGGCGAGGTGTTCTACCGTTCGCCCGGCGTCTTCGTCGAGTATTACAAGAACGCCGACAGCACCGCCTCGACCAAGGATAAGGAAGGTTGGGTGGCGACTGGAGACGCCGGATTTATCGAGGAGAGTTCGGGCCATCTGAGGATCATCGATCGCGCCAAGGACGTGGGGAAACTGGCAAACGGGGCGTTGTTTGCGCCCAAGTACGTTGAAAACAAACTGAAATTCTTCCCCAACATCCTCGAGGCGGTGCTCCATGGGGCCGACCGCGAGGAATGCACGGCCTTCATCAACATCGACCTGACGGCAGTCGGCAACTGGGCCGAGCGCAACAACATCGCCTATGGCTCGTACCAGGAGTTGGCGGGGCATCCGCAGGTGCTCGACATGATCCGGGAGCATATCGAAGAGGTGAATGTCTCGCTCAGCACCGATGAGATGCTGTCGGGCTGTCAGATTCACCGCTTCCTCGTGCTCCACAAGGAGCTTGACGCCGATGATGGGGAACTGACGCGAACGCGGAAGGTGCGCCGGAATATCATTGCCGAGAAATTCGATGATCTTGTGGCGGCGCTCTATGACGGGTCGGACGAGGTGACGACCGAGACCGAGGTCGTCTATGAGGACGGGCGCAAAGGGTCGATCAGCGCGACGCTGAAAATCTGCGCGGCCGAGGTTGTGCAGGTGAAGACCAAAACGCTGGAGGCGGCGGAGTGAGCCGGTCTTCAGCACAATCCGGGGAGAGACACGCGTGAAGCCCTTGGCCCTGATCCTTGGCGCGGCCTTCGTGGGCGGGGTTCTGCTTTACGGCCGAAACCGTCGGAATTTCCTTATCTTCCAAGCCGTTATGCTGCCGGTCTTTCTCTATTTCTTTGCCGCCGATGTGATCCTTGGCAAAAGCGAGACAGCTTCGGGGCTGTGGTTTCTGCCGTTTGTACTGCTTTGGATCGCAGGCACGGCCGGATTGGGGGCCTGGGCGCTGCGGCATCTGGCGCGGGGGGACGGCGTATGAACGCCATGGCCGGCAATTACACCACCGCCGATGGACGCCAGATTGGTGGTGTCCTGATGGAAATGCGGAACATCACGCTTCGCTTCGGCGGAATCGTGGCGATCAAGGACATTTCCTTCGATATTCACGAGGGCGAGATCCGGGCGATTATCGGACCGAACGGTGCCGGAAAATCCAGTATGCTCAATGTGATATCGGGCTTTTATAATCCCCAGGAAGGCGAGGTCTGGTTCGAGGGTTCGCGGCGCCCGGCAATGCGGCCTTATCAGGTGGCCGCGCAGGGAATTGCCCGGACGTTTCAGAACATTGCGCTCTTTGACGGGATGAGCGTGCTGGACAATATCATGACCGGGCGGCTGACCCATATGAAACAGGGGATTCTGGCCCAGGCGATCTGGAAAGGCGCGGCGGAACGGGAGGAAGTCGAGAACCGGGAAGTTGCTGAAAAAATCATTGATTTCCTCGAGATCCAGCACATCCGCAAGACGCCGGTCGGGAGGTTGCCATATGGGCTGAAGAAGCGGGTCGAACTGGCGCGGGCGCTGGCGGCAGAACCGCGTCTTCTGCTGCTAGACGAGCCCATGGCGGGGATGAATGTCGAGGAAAAAGAGGATATGTCCCGCTATATCCTTGATACCAATGACGAATTCGGGACGGCCATTGCGCTGATCGAGCATGACATGGGGGTTGTCATGGACATATCAGACCGGGTGGTCGTGATGGATTACGGCGAAAAGATCGGCGACGGCACCCCGGACGAAGTCCGGAACAATCAGGCGGTGATCGATGCCTATCTGGGGGTTAGCCATGACTGAATTCTTCGCGCGAATTCGCGTCGGACCCGATCCGGTGTCCCGACGCCAAGAGGTCCCGGATCAAGTCCGGGACAGCCTGAACAACGCCATGGAGGTTTCGCGAAATGCCTGAGCAACTCCTCTTTGCGATGGAAGTCACGCTCAACGGTCTCATGGCGGGTGTGCTTTATGCCCTTGTCGCCCTTGGTTTCGTGCTGATCTACAAGGCGTCCGGCATTTTCAACTATGCCCAGGGCGTGATGGCTCTGTTCGCGGCGCTGACGCTGGTGGGGATCATGGAGGGGCAGGTGCCCTTCGCGCATTTGATCAACAACGTCTTCGGCACCGAGATCCACCACTTTGGCTGGCATGTGCCGGCGCTTGCCGCCATCCTGCTGACCATTCTGGTGATGGTGGTGTTCGCCTGGGCGGTGAACCATTTCGTCATGCGCCATCTGATCAATCAGGAGCCGATCATCCTGTTCATGGCGACCATTGGGCTTGCGTATTTTCTGGAAGGCGTTGGCGATCTGATGTGGGGGTCCGACATCAAGCGCCTGGATGTGGGTCTGCCCCAAGGGATCAACGAGGTGATCGATCAGGTGACGTTCGACGCCCTGGGCTATGGGTTCTTTATCGACAACCTCGACATTATCGCCACGATTATCGCCGTGCTTCTGGTGGCGGGGCTGGTCATCTTCAGCCAGTACACCACCCAGGGCCGGGCCCTCCGCGCGGTGGCGGACGACCACCAGGCGGCGCTGAGCGTCGGGATTTCGCTCAACTATATCTGGATCCTCGTCTGGTCGATCGCGGGCTTCGTGGCTTTGGTCGCGGGTATCATGTGGGGGGCGAAATCGGGCGTGCAGTTCTCGCTGTCGCTGATTGCCCTCAAGGCTTTGCCGGTGCTGCTGATCGGCGGCTTCACCTCGATCCCGGGCGCGATCATCGGCGGGTTGATCATCGGGGTGGGCGAAAAGCTCTTCGAGTTCGCCATCGGGCCGCTGATCGGCGGGGCGACCGAGAACTGGTTTGCCTATGTGTTGGCGCTCATATTCCTGGTGATCCGGCCCCAGGGGCTGTTTGGGGAGAAGATCATTGAGCGGGTTTGAGGTGGTGACCGTGGCAGGGGCGCTGCCCCAGGCGCCTTTCAGGCGCCTCCCCCGAAGTATTTCTGACAGGAAGAAGGAGCGGGTTGCGCGTACCCTGTCAGTGCAGGAAGACCCAGAAACCCATGATCGCAAGGGCAAGGACCAGGCCTGCGATGGCCCCGACGCCGATCGAGGTCAGGATGGGAAAGCCATAAACCGCGCCAACAACACCGCCTGCAAGGGCGCCGACGACGCCGCCGGCAAGAGTAAAGGAGACAACACGGCCAATGCCGCGAAGGATCACTTTTCCGGCGTCTTTGGCAAGGTTTGCGACTTCGCCGGGAATGTCGACACTGTCTTCGCGTCTGTCGGGGCGTCTGGGCATCGATCTCTCCTTCCCCCCGACCTAGGTGGCGGTATCTGCCCTTCATTTCAAGGCTTTGGAGGGCGCGCATGATTTATCGCGAGGCGGGTGACTTCAAAACCTCATATGTCGCCGATGCCCAGACCTTTCCGATCAAGCTCGACCGGGCCGGGTATTACGTGCTTTTGGCGGTGGCGGTCGGCGTGGTGCCCTTTTTCATCAATGATTACTGGGCCAACGCCATTCTCGTGCCGTTTCTGATCTATTCGATTGCGGCGATCGGGCTGAACATACTGACGGGCTACTGCGGGCAGGTGAGCCTGGGAACGGGCGGGTTCATGGCGGTGGGGGCCTATGCCTGTTACAAGCTGATGACGGCCTTTCCCGATGTCTCGATCCTGATCCATGTGCTGATCGCGGGTGTGATCACCGCCGGAGTGGGTGTGATCTTTGGCCTGCCGTCCTTGCGGATCAAGGGGTTCTATCTGGCGGTGGCAACGCTGGCGGCGCAGTTCTTTCTGGTCTGGCTCTTCAACAAGGTGCCTTGGTTTTACAACTATTCGGCCAGCGGCATGATCAACGCGCCCGAGCGTACCGTCTTCGGCTATGCCGTGACCGGCCCGCAGTCGAGTGCGGCGGCGCAGTATCTCGTCTGCCTCTTGTTCGTCATCGTGCTGGCGCTGGTGGGGCGGAACCTGACACGCGGCTCTATCGGGCGGCGGTGGATGGCGATCCGGGACATGGATATCGCGGCCGAGATCATCGGGGTGAACCCGCTGACCGCCAAGCTGAGCGCCTTTGCCGTATCGAGCTTCTACATCGGGGTCGCCGGGGCTTTGTTCTTTGCCGTCTATCTGGGCGCCGTGGAAGTGGGGGAGGCGTTTGGGATCACCAAGTCTTTCCTGGTGCTTTTCATGGTGATCATCGGCGGCCTGGGGTCGATCTTCGGCAGTTTCGCCGGGGCGGCGTTTCTGATGCTGCTGCCTGTGGCGCTGAAAGTCATGGGCGCAGACTGGTTCGGCTGGCCCGACGATATGGTTGCACATCTGCAGCTGATCATCGTGGGGGCCCTGATCATGGGGTTCCTGATATTCGAGCCGCATGGGCTGGCGCAGCTCTGGCGGCTGGCGAAAGAAAAACTGAGACTGTGGCCCTTCCCGCATTAGGGTCATGAGAATTTAAAAGGGAGGAAGACATGAAAAAACTTCTAGGTTTGGCGGTGGCAGCGGCAATGGTGGCCGGGCCCGCCGCGGCGGATCTGAAATTTCCGTCGCTCGACTATCGGACGGGGCCGTTCGCGGCGGGGGGCATTCCCTTTGCTGACGGCTATTCCGATTATCTGACGCTTCTCAACGAGCGCGATGGCGGCATCGGCGGGGTGAAGATCTCGAACCCGACCTGCGAGACCGCCTATAACACAGAGAAGGGTGTGGAGTGCTACGAGGCGCTGAAGGAAGGGGCGCTGGTGTTTCAGCCGCTTTCGACCGGCATCACCTATCAGCTCATCCCCAAGGCCAGCGTCGATCAGATCCCGATCCACTCTATGGGATATGGCCGAACCTCGGCTGCCAACGGCAAGGTGTTCGAGTGGGTGTTCAACTATCCCACCAACTACTGGAACGGCGCCTCGATCGCGGTGAAACACATCCTTGATCTCAACGGCAACGACATCAACGGCAAGAAGATCGTCCTTCTGCACTTCAACGGTGCCTACGGGAAAGAACCCATCCCGACGCTTGAGGCGCTCTCGGCCAAGCATGGGTTTGAGTTTTCGACCATTCCGATCGACTTCCCGGGGCAGGAGCAAAAGTCGCAGTGGCTGCAGATCCGGCGGGAGAAGCCCGACTATATCCTCTTCTGGGGCTGGGGCGTGATGAACCAGGTCGCCGTTCAGGAAGCGGCGAACATCCGTTATCCGATGGATCAGTTCATCGGCATCTGGTGGTCGGGTTCCGAAAACGACGTGCTGCCTGCCGGTGATGGCGCCAATGGCTACAAGTCGTTGCAGTTCCACAATGTGGGCAGCGATTACCCGGTCTTCGACGACATCCGCACCCATGTGATCGACAAGGGTCTGGCCGCGGGTGCGGGCGATCAGGTGGGTTCGGTGCTTTACAACCGGGGTGTCTACGCGGCGATGCTGGCGGCGGAAGCCGCGCGGAATGCGCAGGAGATCCACGGTGTGGCCGACATCACCGGTGCGATGATGCGCGACGGCATGGAAGCCCTGGAGATCACCGAAGCGCGCATGGCCGAGCTTGGCCTGCCGAACTTCGGCCCGACCTTCAGCGTGACCTGTGAAAACCATGGCGGCCGCGGCCCGGCAGCGATCGCACAATGGGACGCGGGCGGCAAGGCCTGGAGTCTGGTAACCGACTATATGGACCCGGACGAAGAGGTCGTGAACAAGCTCATCATGGCGGACTCGGCAGCCTATGCCGCCGAGAACAACATCGAAGAGCGCTGCAACTAAGTGAAGGGGTGCCCCGGGCTTGACCCGGGGCCTCTCTCTCGGGGGCCGGGAAAGGTCCCGGATCAGGTCCGGGACGGCTTGGGAATGATGCATGCTTGATGCCGCGAAGACAGACACGCCTCTTCTGGAGGTCAACAATATCGAGGTGATCTACAATCACGTCATCCTGGTGCTGAAGGGTGTAAGCCTGACGGTTAGGGAAGGCGGGATCACCGCACTTCTTGGCGGCAACGGGGCTGGCAAGACCACGACGCTGAAGGCGGTTTCGAACCTGTTGAAGAGTGAGCGGGGCGAAGTCACCAAGGGTTCCATCATCTATCGCGGCGAGGACGTGCAAGGTCTCGACCCGGCGGCGCTGGTCCGGAAAGGCGTCATCCAGGTCATGGAGGGGCGCCATTGCTTCGAGCATCTGACGGTCGAGGAAAACCTTATGACCGGCGCTTACACACGCCGCGACGGGGGCGGCAAGATCGCCGATGATCTGGAACTGGTCTATTCCTATTTTCCGCGCCTCAAGGAACGGCGCCGGGCGCAGGCGGGCTATACCTCGGGGGGCGAGCAGCAGATGTGCGCCATCGGGCGGGCCCTGATGAGTCGGCCCGAGACCATCCTTCTGGACGAGCCTTCGATGGGTCTGGCGCCACAACTTGTCGAAGAGATTTTCGGTATCGTGAAAGACTTAAACGAAAAGGAGGGCGTCAGCTTCCTTTTGGCCGAACAGAACACCAATGTGGCGCTCAGGTTTGCGCAATACGGGTATATTCTTGAATCGGGTCGGGTCGTAATGGACGGACCTGCCGATGAGCTGCGCGAAAACCCCGACGTGAAGGAGTTTTATCTGGGGGTCTCCGAGCAGGGCAGGAAGAGTTTTCGCGATGTGAGATCCTACAGGCGGCGGAAACGCTGGCTGAGCTAGGTCAAATTGCCGAAAACTATGACTTGTTTGCCGACCAAAGTTCACCAAAACTGGCGCATATCCTTGTCGGCTGCCCAACAATTGATCAGTCGGCCCCAATTCATACAGATACGCCAAATTTCGGAGCCCGCATGATTGCCAATATGATTGATCTCAGGGAACGCCAGTATCGCTGGAAATCGATTTGCGCCGTCGTGCAGAGCGCGGCCAAGGACAATGTGGCGGAAGACGCCGATCAGGTGACGCAGGATATCGGGATCGAGATCGATTATGCCGAGCGACAGAATATCTCGGTGCGCGAGGCCATGCGGTGGGCGGATCAGATCGACGGCATGGTGACGCTTTATCTTTATGACGGCGAGGCGGAGTGAATGAGTTCGGGCTACGATGTGCTTGAGCGGCGCTCGGCGGAGGAGCGGGAAGCGTCGTTGACCTCTGCCCTGAACGAGCAGCTTGCCCGGGCGCGGACATTGAAGGGCTATGCCGGCAGTTTTCCGGACGCGGCGTTGGACGGCACTGCCGATCTGGCGGCGCTGCCGGTTTTGCGAAAATCGGCGCTGGCCGCGCTTCAGAAGACGTCGCCTCCTTTCGGCGGATTGACGACGCGTCCGGCGACAGAGTTCGATCACATGTATCAGTCGCCCGGGCCGATCTACGAGCCCGGGCGCAAGAGCGCCGACTGGTGGCGGCTTGGCCGGTTCGTTCACGCGGCGGGTCTGGGTGCCGATGATGTGGTTCAGAACTGCTTTGCCTACCATCTGACGCCCGCCGGGCACATGTTCGAAAACGGCGCCGAAGCCGTGGGCGCCACCGTGATTGCCGCCGGGACAGGTCAGACGGAGTTGCAGGTCGAGGCGGCTGCCGCGCTTGGGGCGACCGCTTATGCCGGCACGCCGGATTATCTGAAGGTCATCCTTGAGACAGCCGATGAGATGGGCGTGAGCCTGGCGATCACCAAGGCGACGGTTTCTGGCGGTGCTCTCTTCCCGTCGCTGCGCGACT
>CAJICO010000005.1_pt1 | contig 13248 bp, 14 predicted proteins | sample 9199701 | NCBI WGS metagenome assembly CAJICO01 (sample SAMEA7708339, study PRJEB35096) | sediment metagenome | biome: marine neritic benthic zone biome [ENVO:01000025]; feature: sediment [ENVO:00002007]; material: shallow marine sediment [ENVO:03000034] sea grass bed [ENVO_01000059] ... | reverse complement strand
TTGCAACAACGCCCAATGGCACGAAAAAACCGGCGGGCAACCAGAGAACACTTCAGCCTCTTAGACCACCTCAAAAACAAGGTGCAGAGGTCTCCGTGATCAGATCGATCCCGTCGAGAGGCGGGACAAGGAACAATCGAAGTGGTCCCGGTGGCGGGCCCGTCATTTTCAAAGATACGAAGCGAAACACCGAAAATTTAAGACAAATTTTCCTTCATATTTCCCCAAATACGCCGGGGGTCCGGGGGCAGAGCCCCCGGCGGGTCGACGCGCGTCAGCGCGGCGAAACTCAGAAACTCTCTTCGGCTTGCCGCTGCCAGGGTTTCACGAGGTTCGAGAAGCGGGTGAAACGGCCTTCGAAGGCCAGCTCCACCGTGCCTATCGGCCCGTGGCGCTGCTTGCCGATGATCAGTTCGGCGCGGCCATGGATGTTTTCCATTTCCTCCTGCCACTTCGCCATGGCTTCAAGGTCGTGGTCGCCGGGCTTCTCGCGTTCTTTGTAGTATTCCTCGCGGAAGACGAACATGACGACATCGGCGTCCTGCTCGATCGAGCCTGATTCGCGCAGATCGCTCAACTGCGGCCGCTTGTCTTCCCGCGACTCCACCTGACGGCTGAGCTGCGACAGGGCAACGACCGGAATGTCGAGTTCCTTGGCGATGGCTTTCAGGCCCTGGGTGATCTCGCTCACCTCGTTGACCCGGCTGTCCTTCGACGTCGCGGGGCGGACCAGTTGCAGGTAATCGACGATCAGACAGTCAAGCCCATGTTCGCGCTTCAGCCGCCTGGCGCGCGCCGCCAACTGGCTGATCGGCAGGGCCGGGGTATCGTCAATGAACAAGGGGCAGGCTTCCAGCGTTTTGGCCGCATCGACGAAGCGGCGGAACTCGCCCTCGGTCAGGTCGCCCCGCCTGATCTGTTCGGACGGCACCTCGGCAGCTTCGGAAAGCACCCTGGCGGCCAGTTGTTCGGCTGACATTTCCAGAGAGTAGAAGCCGACCACCCCGCCATCGACAGCGCCATCCGAGCCATCGGGTCGCTTGCCCTTGCGGTAGGCCTTGGCAATCGCGAAGGCGATATTGGTAGCCAGCGATGTTTTCCCCATCGAGGGCCGGCCCGCAAGGATCAGGAGGTCCGACTTGTGGAGGCCGCCGAGTTTCTTGTCGAGGTCCGTCAGCCCGGTCGAGATACCCGCCAACCCGCCTTCCCGCTGATAGGCGGCATTGGCGACATTGACCGCATCGGTGACAGCGCGCAGGAAGGACTGGAAACCGGTATCGCTGCTGCCTGCCTCGGCAAGCTTGTAAAGCGCCTGTTCGGCTTCGACGATCTGTTCCTTGGGTTCGTTGGCAACTTCGACCTTCTGGGCCTTGGACGCGATCTCGCGGCCAAGCTCCATCAGCTTCCGGCGGATCGCCAGATCGTAGATCATCTGGGCGTAATCGCGTGCCGCGAAGGAAGAAATCGCCGCCCCAGCCAGCCGCACCAGATAGGCCGGACCGCCCAGTTCCTTGAGCCCCGGGTCGTCTTCCAGAAATGCCTTCAGCGTCACCGGCGAGGCCAGCGCATTCTTGGCGATCCGGCTGGCGGCGACCTGATAGATGCGCGCGTGAACAGGGTCGTAAAAATGCGCTTCGTTCATGATACCCGCGACACGATCGTAGATATCATTATTGGTGAGAATTGCGCCGAGTAACTGCTGCTCTGCTTCGATGTTATGGGGCAAGGTGACGGCTTCGTCATCCTTGCCCGCAGGTTTGATTTGAGCGACTTCGCTCATTCTGCCCCCGTTCCGGTTTTTCTTGCCTCATCCGTTTCGCAGGACAGTACAGACAAAGGATTGGAAGGGTCCATCTGGAAATCCTGTGGACAATCTGTGGACAGGGGTCTGACCCCATCATATTGAGGTGCGGGCGCCCCGTCCATCAATATCCGGTGTCTGAACTGGAGAATATTTTTGCCCACCCGCCTGTTCCAGATGCCGGAACGGAGCGTGATTTCAGGTTGGTTTTTGGCAATCTTCCGGGCCGGATTTCACCTAAACGATGGCATCTAACTCATGCTGATCTCGTCGGTTTCGCGGTTTGCTTGTCCGTTTCATTTCCCCGAGTTTAGCGGGCCAGCAGTTCCGGTGACCGCAAAAAATGGGACTCGTCTGTACCAGTAATTGTGCGCCGCAAACGATTCGCGTCAGTCCACCACGCGCCAGTGCAGGTGACGGCCCGGATCGAAAACAGTGACGGTGCCATCACCGGCCGCAATCTTGCCGGGAACGTCGATCGGGTCGCCCTTTTCAAGAGTGATCCAGCCGCTGTTGACGGGGAGGCCATAGAAAGCCGGCCCGTGCCGCGATGCAAATCCTTCCAGCCGGTCCAACCGGCCTGCCTCGTCGAAGACTTCCGCCAGACAGGAAAGCGCGATGGGCGCCGTGTAGCATCCCGCGCATCCACAGGGCGCCTCCTTGGTGTCGGTCGCGTGGGGCGCGCTGTCGGTGCCGAGAAAGAAACTCGGGTCGCCGGAAGTCGCCGCCGCGACCAGATCGGGCCGGTGCGTGCCGCGCTTCAGGATCGGCAGGCAGTAATAGTGCGGGCGGATGCCGCCCACCAGCATGTCGTTGCGATCAAGCATCAGGTGCTGCACGGTGATGGTCGCGGCGAGGTTGTCGGGGCCATCCGACACATAGGCCGCGGCCTCGGATGTCGTGATATGTTCCATCACGACCCGCAGGCCCGGCGTGGCCTGGCGAAGAGGATCGAGCACGCGGTCGATGAAGACCGCCTCGCGGTCGAATATGTCGATCTCGGCGTCAGTGACTTCGCCGTGGACACAGAGGGGAAGCCCGATGTCTGCCATCTCTTCAAGGGCACCGCGTACCCGGTCGAAATCCTTGACCCCGCTGGCGGAGTTTGTTGTGGCGCCCGCGGGATAGAGTTTGACCGCACTGATCAGGCCGGTCTCGGCGGCGGCGCGGACGTCCTTCGGGTCCGTGTCCTCGGTCAGATAGAGGGTCATCAAGGGCGTGAACTCGGCACCTTCGGGCAGTGCGGCGAGGATCCGGTCACGGTAAGCGGCGGCGTCTTTCGCGGTTACCACCGGCGGGACGAGGTTCGGCATGATAATGGCGCGCCCGAAATGGGCGGCGGAATGGGGCAGGACGGCTGCCATGATCGCGCCGTCGCGCAGATGCAGGTGCCAGTCGTCGGGGCGGGGGATGGTCAGGCGGTTGGCGCTCATATCTTTCCTCTAACGGATGCCCGGCGTCTGGGCCAGAGGCGCTGTAACGCTCTCGAGAATCGGTTAGAACAACGGCAGGAGTCATGGAGGAGGGTGCAATGATCGTGAGCTTCTTGCTGGGATTAGTGGCCGGTTGGGGCGCAGGATTTGCCGAGGATCAGACCAGAGCGCTTCTGGCAAAGGCTTTCTCGGTCGAGCCCGCATCGCTTCAGCCGGTGGAGCTTCGGGCGATGACGCTTGTACTCTGTCTTTTGGTTGCGGCAATCGCGGCCTGGATCATCGCATCCGCAAGTGCCGTGGCGCTGATGGTTGGGGCTGCCGTCGGTGTTGCGTTGCCGCGTCTCCAGGAGCGGTTAAGGGCGGCGCGTACGCCCGACTATGATGCCTAGCTGACGTTCCGGCGAGGCCCCGGATCAAACCCAGGGCAGGGCCCCGCGCCCAAGGTTTCGGACAGAGGAAGCTGGAACCATGGCGCGTCTGCCGTCAGGCGGTGTCGGCTTCCATGCGGTGCGAGCGCCGGGTCTCGGCGCGTCCATTCTCCAGACGGCGCTCGGCAACTTCGAGGTGATGCTTGAAACGCGGTATGGATTGTTCGGCCAGCACCGCGCGGCATAGCTGTTGTGTGAGCCGTGGCCGGTCCTCGGCCAGCACGCGCGCCAGCAAGGCGCGAAGGTAGGGCACATGTTTGCGGCGGGCCCGCATCAATCTGGCGAGCTTTGCCGGGGACAGAGAGCCATCCACCGCGGCCTCGGCCAATCGGGATATCAGCGACATCGCTTTCAGATCGGCCTCGATCGCGCCGGAACGCCCGCGCCGGTAGCGGTAATGATGGACGTTGGGGCCGCGGAACAGACTGGCGTGCATGCCGTCCTCGGCCTCGTCGGGGTCGTAGATGATATGGGCCGCCTCGCAGGCCTCCAGCATGTCGGGCGCAAAACCATAGCGCGAGCGGAAGTCGAGCCGCCTTGCCGAGGGGAAGCGCGTGTCCCACTCGGCCCGCTCACGGTCGAGCGTGGCCTGGGGCGCCACCATCAGAACAGACGCACCGGGCGACGTGACCGAATAGGCCGCAGCGGCATAGCCGCACATGCCGGCGCCGTAGAAAACCACCCTGTCGAAATCTTCGAAGAAGCCGTAATCAACAAGCCGGTCGAAATAGGCCCAGATGCGGGGATCGCGAAACCAGTCCTGGTTCTGGGCGATCAGCGTCAGGTGAGACCAACCACGGCTTTCGGAAATATCGAAAGCCAGCGGCATGCCGGTGTCGCTGACAGAGCGGATCGAGAAAAGCGTCTCGAAGGCCACGAACAGAACGTCATGCGACTGCTCGATGAAAACTGCCGCATGGCTGTTCGTCAGATTTGAAAAATAACCGCCCCGTTCTCCCATTCTGCTGAGGGCATCCAGCCACTCGGCATCCGAAAGATCGGTCGAAATGGACGCCCCCGTCACCATCGAACCCGCCTTTACTCACTTGCAGCATCCTAGACACGGGGCCGGGGCGCTGGCAAGCACTCAGGCGTCGGGATTTACGCTGTTTCCAATCAGGAAACACGAGAATGGAACCGTTAGGTCGAGACCGGTCCGAGGGCTATTTCGCCGGACCGATCATCATGACCATCTGGCGGCCTTCCATCTTCGGCATGTTCTCGATCTTGCCGATCTCCTTGATGTCGTCGGCAACCCGTTCGAGCAGATTGCGGCCCAGATTCTGGTGTGCCATTTCGCGGCCCCGGAACCTTAGCGTCACCTTGACCTTGTCGCCGGCTTCCAGAAAGCGCGTCACGTTGCGCATCTTGACGTCATAGTCATGGGTGTCCGTGTTGGGACGGAATTTCACCTCTTTGACATCGATGGTCTTCTGTTTCTTACGCGCCTCGCTTTCGCGTTTTTGCTGTTCTTACTTGAACTTGCCGTAATCCATGATTTTGCAGACTGGCGGCGAGGCATTCGGAGAGATTTCCACCAGATCAAGTCCAGCGTCTTCAGCCAGTTCCACCCCTCGTTCGGGTGTCACGACTCCGACATTGTCTCCGTCGGCTCCTATGAGCCGGATTTCAGGCGCGCGGATACGGTCGTTGACCCGGGGTCCTGTGTCACGCACCGGTGGTGCGTTGTGCGGTCTGCGAGCGATGGTATTTGGTTCCTAATTTCGGTTTCTACAGGTCCCGGAAAATAGGTCGTGTTTGCAGGGGTTTCAACAGGATTCACTCATATGCCGACGGAATTCATTCGGCGCGAGGTTCAGGAATGACACGAGTTGCGAAAAGTTCCCCTGGATTCCTGGCTTCCGGGGCGGCATTTGTCGGGAAACTTGTGCCCAGGAGGATCGAATATGAGAGGCTTGACTGCCATCGCCGCCCTGGCTGCCGTGGTTGCGGTGGCCTGGTTTGTCTTCGGAAACCAGACGACCGTGTCCGAAGAGAACACGGCAACGGACGTGACGACCGAACCCGTAGAGGAAGTGGAAGAAACCGCCGAAACCGAAGCCGAAGTGGTCGAGGAACCGGTCGAGGACGTGGTGGATGCCGTTGAAGATACGGTGAACGAGGCTGTCGAAGAGGCAGAAGAGGCTATCGAAGAGGTGGCCGAAGACGCCAGTGAAGCCATTGAAGAGGCAACCGACAAGGTCAAGAACGCCCTTGAAGATGCGCTCGGCAGCGCCACGGAAACTAGTGAAGATGCAGCACCGCTGGAAGATGCGGAGCCGGGTACCGAGGCAGCGGCCGATGAGGTACCTGCCGGCGACGAGCCTGCGCCCGGTCTGGCGGAACTTCTTACCCCCGAAGGTTTTGACGCTCTGGCCCTGCGCGAGGCCGTGAAAGGTGCCGAACTGGACCCGCTAAAGTCGGCAGCGGTGGAAAAGCTGATCCAGCTTGCCGAGCAGAATCCCGATCAAGTTCAAAGCGTTATCGACCAAATCTCGGAAGCCCTGGGTCTGTAATCGGCGTGCTGTCTGGTGGAGATTTCATCTGTTGCCAAAATGCACTTGTGGATAAAATTCGGCGTCGCCTAGACGTGGATTGACCAAATTCCGCCGATGGATTTCGGCGTGTGCGCCGTCTTTGGCCGATGGCCAAAATCCGCTTAGCCTGACCCTTGGCTATGGTGCGGATCTCAGTATGTGTGCCCCTCAAGGGACGGGTATTCCCGTCCAAGAACGAAGGAATGCAATCATGGGGCAAGTGATTTGGCTATCGGGCATCGCGGGAGCGGCAGCGGTTGCGCTGTTGATCGGCGCGGGTGGTGCACTGTCGCCCGCTGACGATGCGTATGAGACGGCTTATGCCGAACCTGACATCGGGGCACCGGCGCAATTGTCAGTTGGTTCCAATGGCTCGGCGCTATCGGCGGCCGCGTTTGGCATGTCGGCACTTCAGCCAGAGACTTACAATGGCGAGATTGTTCTTGATATCATCGAGGCATCGCCGCTTGCCAGTGCCGACAAGGTGCGGCTGACCAGCAACCTGCGCGCGGCGGAATCCGGCAAACGGGAGCTGGCCAGGGTTTTGGCGGACGTCCGATTCGCGCTGGCCGTGGAATAAAGATAAGCGGCCCCCGGAGACCTTTGCATAGCTGACGAAACCGCGCCGTTCACCCTTTTGGCGCGGGCGTCCAGCCGTTGCGCGGTTTTCCGGGGTTCCTAGATGCCGTCACCCACAAAGGCTTTTTCGACAACATAGTGCTTGGGATCGCTGTTGGCGCCCTCTTCAAGGCCGAAGCCTTCGAGGATCGCCTTCATGTCGGTGTTGAAAGCCAGCGAGCCACAAACCATGGCGCGGTCGGTTTTCTTGTCTATGCCGTTGATATTCAGATCGGAAAAGGCCTGACCGTTGGACAGGTTATCCGTGATCCGTCCCATCTTGGGGCTCTCTTCCCGGGTGGTGGTCGGGTAATATTTCAGCTTGTCGGCAAAGCCTTCGCCGATCACTTCGGCAAGCATTTCGTCAGCGCGGATGCTATCTATCAACTCGCGGCCATAGTCGAGCTCGGCGGCATCGCGGCAAGTGTGCATCATGATGATCTCGTCGTAACGCGCATAGCTGTCGGGATCGCGCATCAGCGAAGCGAAGGGCGCGATGCCGGTGCCGGTGGCAAAGAACCAGAGCCGCTTGCCAGGCAGCAGCGCATCCAGCACCAGAGTCCCGACAGGTTTGGGGCGCAGAATGATCTGATCGCCAGGCCTGATGTGCTGAAGCTTCGAGGTCAGCGGCCCGTCGGGGACCTTGATCGAATAGAATTCCAGTTCGTCATCCCAGGCGGGCGAGGCGATGGAATACGCGCGCAAGAGCGGTTTTCCGTTATCCCCCAGAAGCCCGATCATCACGAACTCGCCCGAGCGGAAGCGGAGCGAGGCGGGACGGGTCACACGGAAGGAAAACAGCCGACCGGTCCAGTGGCGAACCTCGGTCACGGTCTGGGCGTCCGGCAGGGCAACAGGTTTTGCTGCGGTTTGGGTCACGGGTCTCTGGTCAGTCATGTTTGTCTCGCCGAAGGCCGGCGCCGTCTTTCTAACGTTCGTTTGTGTACAAATTAAGTGGACTTAAGCGCGCAGCCGCCTGCGGTAATCATGCGCTTGCCAGTTGGCACGCCTAAGCCATTGATCTTCCGGCTGCCTTTGGGCCAGATCGGTGTCGATTTCGGCCTCGTCAAAGCCCGATCTGCGGGCCATGGTGTACTGGTCGGCGATGATATGTCCCTTGGCGCGAAGGCGTCCGCGAAAACCCATCAGCCGGAGTACGCGGGCGATGGTGAAACCACGTCCGTCGGCGAACCCGGGGAAATCCACCCGGATCAGGTCTATTCTATCGAGCCATTCGCGCAGGACTTCCGGATCGGCGTCGGAGGTGAGGTCAACCGCCAGATGCGCGGAACGATCATTTGCCGGAAGTTGGGCGGGCCGGAAAAATCCGTGGGGCCAATCATCCTCGGCAAAGCCGGTATCGGTCACAATTACGCTCATGTCGCACCTTCGAGTTGCGCGCGGACAGGTCGTCCGCCCGCGAAGTGAATTCCGCATTCCTGTTTTTCAAAACCGCGCCAGCGACCGGCGCGCGGGTCTTCCCCTTCCGCGGTTCGGGTCGTGCAGGGCGCGCACCCCAGCGAGGTGAACCCCTTGCCGACGAGCGGATGGCGGGGCAGGCGGTTGTTGACCATATAGTCGCGCAGGTCCCCGGCGCTCCAGTGGGCGAGCGGGTTGATCTTGATCCGGCCCTGATCGTCCTCTTCGAAGAACTCCAGCGCGGCTCTTTTGCCGCCCTGATAGCGTTTGCGCCCGGTGATCCAGGCGTCATAAGGGGCGAGCGCCTGCCGCAGAGGTTCGGTCTTGCGCAGCGCGCAGCAGGCGTCGGGATTGGTGCGGTGCAGCCCGCCGTTCGGGTCCCCGAGGAACACCTGTTCGCGGTCCGGGCGGATCTTTCTAATATTGTTTAACGCTAAACTATCGGCAACAACCTTTTGATATTCCAGCGTCTCTGCAAACAGCATCTCGGTGTCGAGGAACAGAACCGGGGTGGTCCGGTCGATGACCGAGACCATGTGCAGAAGCACCACGGATTCCGCACCGAAGGAAGAAACCAGCGCCGCCGTACCGACCTGAGGGTCGGCCAGCGCGTGTTCGAGCACATCCGCCGCCGCGTGGCGGTCGTAGCGTCGGTTAAGTTCGTTTACCCGTTCGGACACCGGGGGCAGGGGGGCTTCAAGCGGCATGGGCCTTCTCCTTTTCCGGGTAAAGGGCCGCCTTGAACGAAACCATGCCGAGCCTGCGATAGGCCTCGATAAAGGTTTCGTCATGGCTTTCGCGCAGGTCCAGGTAGGCGTAGATCAGGCGTTCGATGGCGGGCAGGATCTCGTCGGCGGAAAACCCGGGCCCGGCACGTTCGCCGATGGCTGCCTTTTCGGTGCCGTCGCCGCCGAGCGTGATCTGGTAGTTTTCCACACCCGCCCGGTCAAGGCCGAGAATGCCAATGTGTCCGACGTGGTGGTGCCCGCAGGCGTTGATGCAGCCGGAAATCTTGATCTTCAGATCGCCGATTTCATGTTCAAGCTTCAGTTCGTCGAAGCGCGTGGCGATTTCCTGAGCGATGGGGATCGAGCGCGCCGTGGCCAGCGCGCAGTAATCCATACCGGGGCAGGCGATGATATCGGAAATCAGGCCGATATTGGCGGTAGCGAGGCCGTTATCGCGCAGGAGGGCGTAAACTTCCGGCAAATCTGACTTATGCACATGGGGCAGGATGACGTTCTGCTCGTGACTGATGCGCAGTTCGTCGTGGCCGAAACGCTCGGCAATATCGGCGAGCACGCGCATCTGTTCGGACGTCGCGTCGCCAGGCGTTGCCCCGTGAGCTTTCAGGGAAACGGTGACAATCGCATATCCCGGCGCCCGGTGTTCGGCCAGATTGGTGTCGGACCAGGCGCGGAAGGCAGGCGAACTGCTGCGGATCCGGTTGAAGTTATCCGATGATCTCGTCGCAAACCGGGGCGGCGCGAAAGATTGTTCGATATCTGCAAGGATTTGCGGGTCGGGACCGGCAAATTCGGCTCTGATTTGTCCGAAACGTTCAAGCACACGGGCGCGGAATTCGCCCAGTCCGGTTTCGGAAACGGTGATTTTGATGCGTGCCTTGTACTTATTGTCACGTCTTCCAAGCACATTGTAGACGCTGACGATGGCCTCGATGTAAGGTAACAGGTCTTCCTTTGGCAGGAAGGGTTCGATAACCTGGCCAATCATCGGGGTCCGGCCCAGACCGCCGCCCACGATTACCTCGAAACCTTCCTCGCCGTCTGAGTTGCGCACCATCCGCAGGCCGATGTCATGGGCCCTGGTCACCGCGCGGTCATTGGGTGAGCCGGTGACGGCGATCTTGAACTTACGCGGCAGGAACTGGAACTCGGGGTGATCAGTCGACCACTGGCGCAAAAGCTCGGCCACGGGACGCGGATCGGCGATTTCATCCGCCGCGGCGCCCGCGAAATGGTCGGCGGTCACGTTGCGGATCGTGTTGCCGCTGGTCTGAATCGCATGCATGCCCACATCGGCCAGGGCGTCGAGCATGTCGGGGACATCATTCAGTTTCGGCCAGTTGAACTGGATGTTCTGCCGGGTGGTGAAATGGCCATAGCCCTTGTCCCAACGCTGGGCGATCATCGCCAATTGGCGCATCTGGCGTGCGTTCAAGGTGCCATAGGGAATCGCGACGCGCAGCATATAGGCGTGCAGCTGCAGGTAGAGACCGTTCATCAGACGAAGCGGCTTGAACTCGTCCTCGGTCAGCGAACCGTCAATGCGCCGTTCCACCTGGGCACGGAACTGAGAGACCCGCTCGCGTACGAAGCTTTCGTCGAAGTCATTGTATTGATACATTTTTACTCTCCGACCTGCTTGCCGTGGGGGTAGTTCGAGGGGCCGCGGGTGCGGAACTCCTCTCGGAAATGGCCGGGCGCGGGGCCGGTTTCGCCAGCCGTTGCGTCGGCCAGATAGGGGCCAACAACGATGTCGGGCTGCGCCAGGGCGAAAAGCAGGCGGTCTTCAGCGACAGCCTCGTCGTCCAATAGTTCAGCCTCGGCCATGTCGCGGCTCCAGCGGTCATCTTCGGTCAGCCAGACGGCATCACCTTCCAGGAGCGCGTTGGCGGTGACGACTTTGGGGGAAAACGGGCGGCGGCTCATGATACGGCCTCCTTTAGACTGTTAACGGTCTTGGCGGCTTCGCGCGGGCGCAGGCCGTATAGGATCATGGCTGGACCGTTCAGGTCGGCGTCGGCAAGATCGCCGGGAAGGTCGGACAGGCGGCTGGCGACGATACGCTGACCGGCGCGGGACACGTTTTCGACAAGTGTTACCGGTGTGTCAGCGGCGGCACCGAACATCATTAGGCGGCCCTGCAGGAAGCGGGCGGATTTCTTGCCCATGTAGATGGCGGCGACTTCGCCGGGGCGGGCAAGCGCGCGCCAGTCGTGTTCGGCAAAGCCCTTGATGTCGTGTCCTGTCATTAGGCGGACGGATGAATTCCGGCCACGGCGGGTCAGGCTTTGACCGATATTCGCAACCGCTGCCGACGCCGAGGTAATGCCGGGGATGATGTCGAAGGCGACATCGTCTGCGGTGCAGGCGTCGATTTCCTCGTCGAGGCGACCGAACACGGTCGCATCGCCGGATTTCAGCCGGACGACGTGACGGCCAGCAAGCGCATGTTCCACCATCAGTTCGTTGATGACGGTCTGCGGCGTGGAGGGCCCAAATCCGGTCTTGCCCGCTTCGATCAGCGTGGCTTCACGGCGGGCGAGTTCGAGGATTTCCGGCGCAATCAGCCGGTCGTGAATCACAACATCTGCGTTGTCGAGCGCCTTCCGGGCCCTGAGCGTCAGAAGCTCCGGATCGCCGGGGCCGGCGCCAACGAAGGTCACCCGGCCCGGTTCAGCTATTTTGTTGCTATGGGATTCCAGAAGTGAACGCAGGGTGTCGGGCAACCCACTTTCTCCAACTTCGCCAATGGTTTGGGGGCCGGTGCGGAAGTAATAGTCGCTCCAGAAAGCGCGCCGCGCCCGGCCTTTCGGAAGCGTGTCGGCCAGTTTGCGGAAAGCCTTACCGGCATGCGCCAGGGCGCCGAGGGATGGGGGCAACCTTTCCTCGAGGTCCGCCTTGATGGCGCGCGCCAGCACCGGGGCGGCGCCCTCGGTTCCGATGGCGACGGTCACGGGGTCGCGGTCGACGATGGCCGGCGTGATGAAGTCGGAGCCATCCAGATCATCGACGACATTGACCAGGACACCTGCGGCGCGGGCCATGTCGGCGACATGATTGTCCGCATCGGCGTCGTCGTTGGCGGCATAGACGATCGCGGCGCGCTCCAGATCGTCGGCCTGCAAGCTGCGAGTTATAAGCGACAGGCGGCCTTCGGCGGCCCAGGCGGTGATCTCCGGCGCGGGCGCGGAACCAAAGACGTGGAGCTTCGCCTCGGTCTTCAAGAGCAGGCGCAGCTTGGCAATCGCCGCTTCACCGCCTCCGGAAAGGAGGATGTTGCGGCCTTCCACGGCCAGGAAGATTGGAAAGTGCTTCATCTCACGGCTCCGTTTCACCTTAATGTAGAATATTTTCCCCCTGATTGGCAGATATGGCTTGCAACTAAGAACAAATGTTCTAAGTGGGGCGCAGTTCGAAACGAATGTCGGCAGACTCGGGGAAATTTGGAATGGCGGCGCGCATTGATGATCTGGACCGGAAAATTTTGCGCGAGCTGCAGCGTGATGCCGGGCAGTCTCTGGATGATATTGCCGGCCGGGTGAACTCTTCCAAGACCCCGGTTTGGAACAGGATTCGCAAGATGCGCGAAGCCGGGGTGATCGGGCAGCAGACGGTTCTTCTGGATGCCGAGCAACTTGGGTTCGAGGCCTGTTTCTTCGTTCTTATCCGCACGTCGGCACATGAGGCGGGCTGGCAGGCGCGGTTTCTGGAGGCATTGCGATCACGGCCCGAGGTGCTGGAGGCGCACCGGCTGGCAGGCGACATCGATTACATTCTCAAGGTCCAGGTGCGGAATGCGCGCGCTTACGATGAGTTTTATCAGGCGCTGATCTCGGAAGTGGAAATCTACAACGTCACGGCGCTGCTTTCGATGGAGCAAATCAAATCGACCACGGCACTGCCTATTTGAGCGCGACCATCAGATTTTCCAGCCCGTGGAAATGATACTTGTCGGCGTAACGCGGCTGCTGCAGGATTTTCAGGTCGGGACATCGCGAGAACAGGGCGGGCAGGGCGATTTGCATTTCCAGCCGCGCCAGCGAGGCGCCGAGGCAGACGTGAATACCGGCGCCGAACGCCAGATGGTTTCGCCGGGGCCGGAAGGGGTCGAATTTCTCGCCATCCGGCCACACCGCGTCGTCGCGCCCGGCTGAACCCAGAAGACAGCAGATCACCTGGCCGCGCGTGAAATCATGATCGAGAATGCATGTATCTTCATAGACATAGCGGGTGAAAAGGTGCAGCGGTGGCGCGTAGCGAAGGCAT
>CAJICO010000569.1_pt1 | contig 13369 bp, 13 predicted proteins | sample 9199701 | NCBI WGS metagenome assembly CAJICO01 (sample SAMEA7708339, study PRJEB35096) | sediment metagenome | biome: marine neritic benthic zone biome [ENVO:01000025]; feature: sediment [ENVO:00002007]; material: shallow marine sediment [ENVO:03000034] sea grass bed [ENVO_01000059] ... | reverse complement strand
GCAATCTGGTTGTCGAGGCCGCCGACGAACGCCCGATCCTCGAGGTCCACGATGGCGCACACGAACTTGCGCGCCTCCAGGAAGACGGCATCACCTTCGACCAGCTTCTCGACATTTACGAGGCTGCGGGACAGGACGTGCGTCGCCACCTTCTGGACGGGTGATCAGCCGATCCTTGCGCAATGTGGTTGACCGCGCCCCGCCCCGCCGCCATTTACGGGAAAAACCGGAGCAGTCATGGCAACGCCCGCCCCGTTCTCGCGTTACGAATTTCTGATCGCCTGGCGCTATCTTCGGGCCAAACGGGCCGAGGGCGGCGTCAGCGTCATGACCTGGATCAGCCTGATCGGCATAATGCTTGCCGTGGCAGCGCTGATCATCACCCTGGCCGTCAGGTCCGGGTTCCGCGACGAATTCGTCTCGACCATCCTGGGCGCCAATGCCCATGTGACCGTATATTCCAACGCCTACGTCGATGAAAACGGCACGCTATCGCGAGTCATCCCGGACTATGCCGCCTGGGCCGAGCGGTTGGGCACGGTTGAGGGCGTCACCCGCGTTGCGCCCCTGGTCAAAGGCCAGGTGATGGCGGTGCACGAAGGCGCGAATACCGGGCTGGAAGTCTTTGGAATCGCACGCGAAGATCTGATGGAGATTCCGCGAATCGCGGACGCTGAAACCAGCATTGGCTCGCTCGATGATTTCGATGCCGGTGTCGCCATCGGAAGGGAAGCCGCACGCTCTCTCGGGGTCACGGTTGGCGACGTTGTGCGCTTCATCAATCCGAACGGCGTCAAGGGGCCCTTCGGCACCAGCCCCCGCGTCAACGAATACCCGATTACCTACGTCTTCAACTCGGGCCGTTACGATATCGACCGGACACGCGCCTACCTGCCCTTTGCCGAAGCCCAGGTCTATTTCAACCGCGAGGGCGTGGCAGACGAATTGGAGGTGAACGTAGTTGACCCTGAAAGGATCGACCAGTTCACCCCGGCTCTGCGATCAGCGGGCGGCGATATGGCGGTGACCTGGACGTGGAAAGACAGTGCCGGCGGCTTCCTCCGCGCGCTCGAGGTCGAGGATACGGTCATGTTCGTGCTGATGAGTGTTCTGGTGCTGATCGCCTCCATGAACATCATTTCGGGCCTGGTCATGCTGGTTAAGAACAAGGGGCGCGATATCGGCATCCTGCGCACCATCGGCCTTACCCAGGGTTCTGTCATGCGGGTGTTTTTCCTTACCGGCGCACTTGTGGGCACGTTGGGCACGCTCTTCGGTGTGATTATCGGGTGCCTTTTCGCCATCTACTTCGACCAGATCCTGGCCTTCGTGAATGGCGCCACGGGCAGCGGCGTCTGGGACGCCTCGATCCGGGGTATTTACCGGCTGCCGGCGAAGCTTGAGCTTGGCGACGTGCTCAGCGCCGTTGCCCTGTCGCTTGTGCTGTCTTGGGGCATCACCCTGTTCCCGGCCCGGCGCGCGGCGCGAATGAACCCGGTCGAGGCGCTGCGATATGAGTGAGGCGCTTTTCCTCGACAGCATCGGCAAGACGTACAACCCCGGCAAGCCCAACGCGCTGAAGGTACTGGACGCCGCTTCACTGTCTCTGAAGGCAGGCGAAATCGCGGCTCTGGTGGCGCCTTCCGGGGCAGGCAAATCGACGCTCTTGCACATTGCCGGCCTGCTGGATTCCTGCGACGAGGGTCGGGTCGTCATCAACGGCACCGACATGACCCGCCTCGGCGATGCGAAACGAACAGCCGCTCGGCGCCAGGACATAGGGTTTGTCTATCAGTTCCACCACCTTCTTCCCGAGTTCACGGCGTTGGAGAATGTCGTGCTTCCGCAGCTTGCCAACGGGGTCAGCGATGCCAGGGCCCGCGACCACGCCATGGCGCTTCTGTCCAAAGTCGGCGTGGCCGAAAGGGCGCCCAACCGGCCCGCGGCCCTGTCGGGCGGCGAACAGCAACGCGTCGCCTTCTGCCGGGCCCTGGCCAACCAGCCCAGGATACTGCTGGCGGATGAACCGACGGGCAATCTCGATCCCGCCACCTCGGACACGGTTTTCGGCGTTCTTATTGAACTCGTGCGCGAGACCGGGCTCGCGGCACTGATCGCCACCCATAACCCCGAACTTGCCGCCCGCATGGACCGGACCGTGCGTCTCGAAGGCGGAAAGCTAAGCGATTAACCCGGTCTTACGGCGTACCAGGCATCCAAGCGGCGCTGGTGTATCGCCCTATTGGCCACGCCGCTCAGAAGCAGCGGCTAACGGCAAATCGGCCAGCTATCCACGCTGCGTCAGGGCCAACCCGGCGGCCATAAGCGCAATACCGGCAGCGCGGGTAAACGTCAGCGGCTCAATGCGCGACCCGAACAGGCCGAAGTGGTCGATCGTCGCCGCCGCCGCCAGTTGTCCCAACAAGACGAAGAAGACGGCATTTCCAACTCCGAAGCTGGGCGCCACATACGTGATCGACAGGACATAAAAGGCAATCAACAGGCCCGCCAGAAAAAGGTGCACCGGCTGAGTGGGAATGGACTTCAGCGGCGCGGGCCCGGTGATCAGCGTGACAATAATGGTGACCACAAGCGCGACGGTGAAAAGCACCAGCGCCGCAGCCGCCGGGCTGCCGATCTTCTGGCCAAGGGCAGCGTTGAGCGCCGCAAGCATCGGCACACCGATGCCGGCGGCGAACATTGTTGCGGCGTAAGCGAAGTTCGGGGACATGGGCATGTTTTGCACGCTGTCCCCGAAGTGGCCAGAGCCACCTGCATAATTACAGCGCGCAGCTGATCCGCTGGCGATTGCCAGTCAGAAACGCCCAGATGGCCGCCGGCACGCAGAAACTTGTTGCGACGAAAGTCGCCGCCACCAGCGCCACCTGAAGCCCCAGCAGGTAGCCGAGCCACAGAATGCCATTGTCAAAAGCCCAGGCCGCGGCAGCCAGAATGACGGCGGCCATGAAGAAGGCAAAACGCACCGGCGCCCGGTTCGCGGGCAGGGGTGCCGCCTTGATCACATGCCGGATGCCCCAGTTGTAAAGGTACTCCACCGGGTGGTGCGGCAGGATGACGGCGGCAGCGACGACCGGCACCATCTGCCAAAGCGTCGCGGCGTCGGCAAAGGTCGTGGCGATCAGGGCCTGGGTCCCGCCAAGGACAAAGGCCATCTTCGTCCAGGGCAGCATCCGGCGGTGGGCCTCGTCATCGCGATATTCGATGCCGCGAAGGTTCAGGCGGGCTTGTTGGGTTGCGCTCATCATGGGTCGTATCTCCTTTGGTTGATGCCAAAGAGATGCCCGGCGCGCTGTCGCCTCTCCGTGAGGCCGGCACCGCAAGCGGCGTATACGGGCCGTGAAATTGCGTCAGTCGCTGTAAATTCTGCCGGATTTCCGAGGTGGCGGCGGGCTTGTGGCCCGCCGCCAGATGTTCCCACGCAGGAACTGCCTCGGCAAACGGCCAAGACAGTTCAACTCCTGCGCAGGCTCAGCCCCGAAGCTTGTGGTGCAGGATGATCGGCACGGCGAGCTCTTCTTCGTCCGCCAGGTGCCGGTTGAGCAGCGTCTCAATTTGGCCTGCCCCCTCATGCACAGCACCAGCCTCGTCACGGGCGGCGGTTTCATCGAGCTGGATCAGCTTGATCACCCGGTTGGCGCTCCGGGTGAAACCGTCAAGGATACCATCCAACGCCAAGTGATCCGTTTCGAGGATCTCAAGACCCGCCTCGAAGCGCGGGTCGGCGGCAGCGAGTTCGGGGAAGTAATGGCGGTCTTCCCAATGGTGATGCCCGTGCAGGTTCCCCACCAGGAGGTTGCCATAGTGGGCCAGCCGCCCGGCGTAATCCTCTGGATCCCTGTTCCGGTCGAGATAATCCTCGGTCGAGCTGCGCACGATCTCGGAAAGCTTGCGGAACATGCCGTGCGCGCCCAGCCATTGCTCTGTGGCGCGCTTGAAGTTGGGGTGCTCGGCCCAGGCATCGCGCGGATACTTGGCCAGAAGGAAGCGCATCTCTTCCGGCATAGGTGTGGTGCGGAATTCGGTGGTGTCAGTCATGGCGTCCTCCTTTTGTAACAGCGGTTTGCAGCCTGGACGGCAGGATTCGAAACATGTCGGCCGATGACGGTCCGACAGGCTTTGATCCCCCGGCAAGACGCTTAGGTTTGAAGAAGGCGATTATCTGGGGAGCGTAAGCGGGTTTGAGAAGAGGCAAACCTGCACAGCCCGTGTGTGGCCGTGCGCGGAACCTATGACCGGCCTAGGAAAAGGGCGTCCGAATCGGGCGCCCTCTCACTTCGTTTCAGGATGCCGACTGATCGGCGTCCGCCAGTTCGGCTTCGTCGTCAATTTCGTTGACGACCTCGATCTTTACCTTGGCGACAAAAGCCGCCAATGCGCCGAGGATTGCCAGCACCGGTGCGGCAACAACGACGGCGCCGCCTGCAATCGCCCCGTAAGTCAGGGGAATTTCCAGGGCAATGTCACCATCGGGTTCGATTACCCGAATGCGTTTCACCCTGTTGTCGGCTGCCAGTTGCTTAACGCGGGTCACAAGCTCTTCGCCCGCAACTTCGATTTCTTCGATCCAGGTCCGTTTGCCTGTCTCGTTCTGGTCTTCGGTCATGGGGACACCCCTCGCTTAAGTAATATTAGTAAACTTAAGCAACCGCCGCGCGGATTTAAGAGGGGCGTCTGAAATTCCTCAGCCGATCAAGGGCGACCAATTGCCACTCTTGTCGTCGTAGTGCGATTTGAGGCGCAAAAGCGCGATCCGCAGGACGATCTTGCCCGAGCGCGCGGACCAGCCCATGTGCTCCTCCACCGCTTCCATGCCTTCCAGGAAACAGCAGCAGCGCATGACCACATCGCCGAGCCCGGGGCCGAGGTCTTTCAGGGCCGCCAGGACCCGTTCACGCGCCGCCGAAGAGCCGCCCGAGTCGCTGGCCGAGGAAAACTCTCCCCGGGCACCGCCGTTCAGGAAACGCTCCCAGTTCTGGGTGATTCTGGGGCCCATGTGGGCCAGTTCGAAATCCTCGCGCAGCCGTTCGCCCGCCGCCACAAGGTCGGCGGACAGGAACGGGTTTCCATCGCGATCCTTGCGTCGCGACAGCGCCGAAAGCGGGCTTTCCGAGGCATTATAGCGGATACCGCGGCGCTGGTTGTCGTCGTCGGCAATTCTGCGCTTTGCCCAGTCGCGGTGCTGTTCCGAAAACGGATCAACGGCCTCGCCCAGGCCGACACGTATCGCCTCTTCCTCGGCCAGGAACCGCTTCAGCGCCATCCGGCCGGCAGGCGTGATCCGGTAACGGATGATCCTGCCTTCGCTGCTGGTCTTGATCCAATCCTTCAAAGCCATGGCCTCGGCAAATGCCCGATCCACCGTGGCCGTCCTCAACGTGCGCCCGTCGCTGGTCTCCCGAGCGACAACTGCTTTTTCCATGTTTTGCGCAATGGCCAGGCAGGCGCCCGGCTCGTTCATGCGCCGCAGAATGCGCGGCGCATCCTGCAAAAGCTGCGTGTCGCTTAACACAGCCTCCACTTCGATCATGTTGCCCGTCGTCACTGTCTCGGCTCCCCCGTCTTCAGTTACGCGGCGCGCACCCTGTGTGGCACCGCCAAGCCTGCGCAACGCCATATCGACCAACAGATCGTCGCGTCGCGCTTCGAATCGGCGAACCTGCCGCAGGATGGTCGAGGCATGACAGCCTTCCTCCCGCGCCAGGGACCGGATCGAGCGACCGTCCTCAACATGCGCCAGATAGGTCAGCACGTTTTTCGGAACCCAATCGGGGACCAGCCGCGCATCATGTATCTTTGCGAATGTATCCATTCAGCCACCTGCAGCCCTCGAAGTCGAAAATAACACAAATACAACCTTTGATAATAATCGTTACGAGACAGTTAACACCACGAGGGATCAGCGAAGGATTGCGCAACATTGTAAATAAAGGGAAATCGCATCGAACGCTCTCGCTTATAAAAATGCAACACAATCTAAGGTTGTTTAGTCTGGCTTCGAAAGTCAAGGAGCCGCATATGACCGACCCCCAGCATGTATTGAGTTCACTTCGCCGCCCCCGCCTGTTGGTTCGGGCTGCACGGCTCGGGCTTCCCGAATATAACCGTGTCCGCAGCCTGCGCCGGCTTCTGCCGGGTGAACCGGTACGGCGTCCGGGCCAGGCGTTCGAGCGTCTGATCGAGGCCGAGGCCGCGATCGACCATCTGCGCCGCCAGGGCTCTGCCGCCTATTCCGTGGCGCGCCACATCGAGTTTCTTGTGGCCCTGATCGAAGAAAGCCGCCTCGCGGCCTGCCGGATGCCAAGGAAACGGGCAGCCTGAATCGATTCAGCCAAAAACGGCTGGCCTCTCCTGCAGTTAGGCTGATATTCATGCCTGACACGTGCAGGACCGGGGCAAAGATTGACACTTCTCAATAGCGTCAGTGCCGACATCATGGAGCGTCTCGACCGGATGGCCGAGATCAGCGAGGCGACGGAATACCTCGCCCGGCGGAGCTATACGCCCGAACATCGCCGCATCAACGACCTTGTCGGAGGCTGGATGCGGGAAACGGGGATGAAGGTTCACGAAGACGCGGCGGGCAACCTCATCGGTCGCTACGAAGGCGCCGATCCAGACGCGCCTGCGATTGTGCTTGGCTCACACCTCGACAGTGTGATCATGGCGGGGAAGTACGACGGCCCCTTGGGCGTCCTGTCCGCCATCGACTGCGTGCGTTCGCTGGTGCAAAGGGGGGTTCGCTTGCGGAACCCGGTCGAGGTCGCCTGTTTCGCCGACGAAGAAGGCGTTCGCTTTCACTCGACCTATCTTGGCAGCCGCGCGCTCGCCGGCACATTCAACATGGATCTGTTCGAACGCCCCGATCGTGACGGCATCACGCTGTCCAGGGCCATGCGGGACTTCGGGCTCGATCCTGACCGGATCGACGACGCCCGGCGCAGCCCCGAGGAGCTACTTTGCTATCTCGAGGTGCACATCGAGCAGGGACCGGTCCTGGAAAACGAAGGCCTGCCGCTCTCGGCAGTAACGGCGATTTCCGGCGCCGACCGGATGACGGTGACCCTGACGGGCAGCGCGGGGCACGCGGGCACGGTGCCCATGGGGTCGCGCCGCGATGCGCTTTCCGCCGCCGCCGCTTGCGCCCTTGCCGTCGAAGAGGTCGCGTCGAGCTTCGCCGACACGGTGGGCACCGTAGGCCAGATGAGCGTTCTCCCCGGGGCCACAAATGTCATTCCGGGCGAGGCTACATTCTCGGTCGATCTGCGGGCAGCCCGCGACGATATCCGTCATCTGGCGATTGCGGCGCTGAAGACGCGCCTTGACCGAATCGCCGCCGAGCGTGACGTGGAAATGTCGGTAAACACCGCCCATTCCTCGGACGGCGTGACCTGCGCGCCCTGGTTGGTGGAAACCATCGAAGCCGCCATGACCGATCTCGGCCATCAGGCCCGTCGTCTGCCCAGCGGTGCCGGTCACGATGCGGCAGCTTTGGCGGCGATTACGGACGTGGCGATGATCTTCGTGCGCTGCAAGGGCGGGATAAGCCACCACCCGGACGAATCAATCACACGTGAGGACGCGATCGCCGGCGCTGAGCTGCTGCTCAGGACCGTCGAACGCATCGGCGGGCTGGCCACATGACCGAAACCTTCAAATCTCTCGACCCCACACCGCGGCTGCTGATGGGCCCCGGCCCGGTGGATGTCTATCCCAGCGTGCTGCGGGCCATGTCATCGCCCATGCTGGGCCAGTTCGATCCCGAGTTCACCGGGTTCATGAATGAAGTCATGGCGCTTTACCGGCAGGTCTTTCAGACCAAGAACCACTGGACCTTCCTGATCGACGGCACCGCGCGCTCGGGTATCGAGGCCTGCCTCGGCTCGCTGATCTCGCCCGGTGACAAGGTGCTGGTGCCGATGTTCGGTCGTTTCGGCCATCTTCTGGCCGAGATCTCTTCCCGCGCCGGTGGCGAGGTGATCACCATGGAGACGGAATGGGGCTCGGTATTCGACCCGGGCCAAATCGCGGATGCGGTGCGCCAGCATCGCCCGCGCGTTCTGGCGCTGGTCCACGGCGATACCTCTACCACCATGGCGCAACCCTTCGAGGGCATCGGCGCGGTCTGTCGCGAGCTGGGCACTCTGTTTTATTCCGACACCACGGCTTCACTCTGCGGCAACCCGTTCGGGGTCGACGCGCTCGGCCTCGACGCGGTTTCGACGGGCATGCAGAAATGCATGTCCGGACCGCCGGGCTCGGCGCCCGTCACCCTTTCCGGACGCGCGGCCGAAGTGATTTCCAACCGCCGCCACATCGAGGGCGGCATCCGTCCCGAGGGCTTCGTCGATGCCGATGGGCCCCGGATCACCTCCAACTACCTCGATCTGGCGATGATCATGGATTACTGGTCGCCCAAGCGGCTGAACCACCATACCGAAGCCACCTCGATGCTTTATGCAGCCCACGAATGCGCCCGCGTGGTGCTGGCGGAAGGGCTCGACGCGGGGATTGCCCGCCATCGCCTGACCAGCCGCGCCCTCCGCGCAGGTCTGGAAGCCATGGGGCTGACGCTCTTCGGCGATGCGGACAACCGCATGTCCAACGTGACCGGCGTGGTAATCCCCGAAGCTTGTAGCGACGGCGAGGGCGTTCGTGGCCAGATGCTTGCCGATTTCGGGATCGAGATCGGCACATCCTTCGGACCGCTGGCGGGGAAAATCTGGCGGATCGGCACCATGGGATATGTCTGCCGCAAATCCAACGTGATGCGCTGCCTCGCTTCGCTCGATGCCGTCCTGCGGCGCAACGGCGTTACCCCGCCCGCCAACGCCGGGATCGACGCCGCTTACGCTGTCTATGCGGAGGCGGGGCAGTGAGTGACAAGCCTCTCTTCGAAGGGCCGCTCAAGGTGGTCAACATCGGGCTCGACGGTTTTGCCGACGACCTGAAGGCGCAAAACGTCGAAGTGGTCCACGTCGACTGGTCCCCGCCCGCCGGGGGCGATCCGAAACTCGCGGCACTCCTCTCGAAGATGGGGAGCTGAGATGGAACTGATCGAAACCGCCAACGCCGAGGCGCTTAACCGCCTCCTGACCGGCGATCCTGTCCTGGTCGATGTGATCCCCGCTCATGAAGCTATCCCAACGCTGGAGGAAAGTATGATCCTCCATGCCGGCCCCCCTATCGAGTGGGAGCGGATGTGCGGGCCGATGCGCGGCGCGATCCAGGGCATTGCGGTGCTGGAAGGCTGGGCCGGCGATCTCGCCGATGCCGAAGCGAAGGCGGCAGCGGGTGATTTCGAATTCCACCCCAACCACGGCTTCGACGCGGTCGGGCCGATGACCGGCATGACCACACGCTCGCAACCCCTGATGGTGGTCGAGAACCGCACCTTCGGCAACCGTGCCTATTGCGCGATCAACGAAGGCCTCGGCAAGGTCATGCGCTTCGGCGGCAATGACGAGGAAGTGCTGGCACGTCTTCTGTGGCTGCGCGAAAGCTTCGGACCCGCGCTTGGCCGGGCGCTGCGGCATATGGGCGGAATGCCCTTGAAGAACGTGATCGCACGCGGGCTCTCCATGGGCGACGAGATGCACCAGCGCAACGTTGCCTGTTCGGGCCTGACGCTGAGGGCGCTGGCCCCTGCCCTGGCAGAAACCTCGGACAACACTCAGGAATTGTCGAAAGCGCTCGCCTTCATCGCGGGCAATGATCAGTTCTTCCTCAACATCGCCATGGCGCTTGGCAAGGCGATGATGGATCCGGTGCGCGATATCGAGTGCTCAAGCATCGTTACCGCGATGTCGCGCAATGGGACGGACTTCGGCATTCGCGTCAGTGGAACCGGTGATCAATGGTTCACGGCGCCGGTGGAGATGCCCGAAGGGCTGTATTTCCCCGGCTACTCCGAAGCCGATGCCAACCCCGACATGGGCGATTCGACAATTGTCGAAACGATCGGCCTTGGTGGCTTTGCGATGGGGGCCGCGCCCGCCGTTGCCGGATTTGTCGGCGCGGGAACGGCCTCCGAGGCAGCCAGTTTCACACGTGCCATGCGCGAGATAACGTTTGGCGAGAACCCAGAGTGGACAATTCCGGCGCTCGACTATCTCGGCGTGCCGACCGGCATTGATGTCCGTTACGTGGTCGAAACCGGAATCGCGCCGACCATCAATACCGGTATCGCCCACAAGGAACCGGGCATCGGCCAGGTCGGTGCCGGCGTCGTGCGCGCGCCAATGGCGTGCTTCGAGCAGGCGCTCGTGGCGCTGGCCGAACGGGCAGGTGCGGCATGACCGGGACGATCCTCAATGACGTGCGCCGCGGCTACTACGCCGACTCGGTTGCCTTGATGCGGCTCTCGCAGACGATCACACGGGTACCGGGCGTCCAGGATGCCGCGTTGATGATGGGTACCCCGGCCAACATCGACATCCTCGCAGATGCCAACCTGCTCACCGATGCCGGTCGCCAGGCCGACGGCGGGGACCTGATCATCGCAGTCCGTGCCGACGACGTGGATGCCGCGAACACGGCAATGGCAGAGGCCGCGGGCTTCCTCGCGCAGTCACGCACGGGCGAGGGATCCGCGAGAGCCTGGCGACCGAAAACGATCCGCGCCGCCGTCAATGCCATGCAGGACGCCAACCTGGCTCTGATCTCGGTGCCTGGTGACTTCGCGATTGCCGAAGCGCGCAAAGCGATTCGACGCGGCCTCGACGCCATGATTTTCAGCGACAACGTCGCCGTTGCAGATGAAGCGGCGCTCAAACGCGAAGCACAGGAACTCGGCCGCCTCGTCATGGGGCCAGATTGCGGTACGGCCATCATCAACGGTACGCCGCTGGCATTTGCCAACCGCGTGCGGCGCGGCAGCGTTGGCATCATTGGCGCATCCGGCACCGGCATTCAGGAGGTGTCCTGCCTGATCGATCGCTTCGGCGGTGGCGTATCGCACGCGATCGGCGTTGGTGGCCGCGACCTGAGCCGCGAGGTTGGCGGCCTTTCGACGCTCATGGCAGTCGACATGCTGGACGCCGACCCGGCTACCGAAAGCCTCGTCCTCATTTCGAAACCACCGCCCGCTGACTTAGCCGCGCAAGTGCTCGAGCGTGTCAGTGCATCTCGCAAGCCCGCAACAATCTGCTTTATCGGCGCTGACGACCTGTCGATGCCGGGCAATGCGACGCAGGTCGCAACACTTCTGAGTGCGGCCGAGCACGCCGTTTCAACACACCAGCTTGACCGGCCCCCGCCACACGTTCCCCGGATTGCCGTTCCGCCAGGCCGGCGTTGCGTTCAGGGCCTCTATTCCGGCGGCACGCTGTGTGCGGAAGCACAGGTCATCTTTCGTTCAGCAGCCGAAGCATTTTCCTCCAATGCGCCAATTCCAGGTAGCGGGACATCCACTAATGCCGCCAGCGCGCATGCACTACTCGACCTCGGAGCGGATGAGTTCACCAAAGGCAAGCCGCACCCGATGATCGACCCTTCTGTGCGGGATCGCGCACTGATCGATGCCCTCGCATCCGAACAAGCAGCCGTCATTCTGCTCGATGTCGTGATCGGGTACGGGTCGCATTACGACCCTGCCGGGCACCTGGTTGGCGTGCTCGATCGGCAATCGAGGCCTGACAGACCGGCAATTATTGCGTCGGTGACAGGCACCGATGCCGATCCGCAGAACCGAACATCGCAGGTCGCCAAGCTGGAGTCCGCCGGCGTTCACGTCGCGCCAACCAACGCCGAGGCGGCAACCTGGGCACTCACGGCCATTGCAAACGAAACGTGATCGTCGTTCCGGGTCGCGCTGGCGCGACCGCACGTGCGCGCCCGCGTCTCGGTCGCAATTTGTCTCCTGTCTAACCATGCCCCGGCATGCTCTATTCGCCCGCACCGAAAACCATCCAAGGCAGGCTTCATGGGCACGAAGAACATCCGCGTTGCAGTCGACATCGGCGGCACCTTCACCGATCTGCAAGTGCTCGACCTCGATGGCGGCACGGTTCACGACTTCAAGTCGCCATCTACGCCGCAGGACCCATCGGAAGGCCTGATCACCGCGCTCAATGGCGCGGCGGCACGGTTTGATTTCGCTCTGGCGGATATCACCATGCTGCTGCACGGCTCAACCATCGCCACGAACGCCGTCCTCGAGCGCAAGCTTCCCAAAGGCGCACTTCTGACAACTCAGGGCTTTACGGATGTGCTCGAGATCGGTCGCCACATGCGCCACAACGTCTACTCACTCAAGGCCGAGCCCCGCTCGCTTCTCATTCCACGCCAGCTGAGGTTCGGCATCGCGGAGCGCGTTCGCGCCAACGGCGAGATTGAAACCGCGCTTGATGCCGCCACCATCCGCGGCCTGGGTGATCGCCTCGTCCGCGACGGCGTTGCCTCGGTCGCGATCTCGTTTCTCCATGCCTATCGCAATCCTGCACACGAACAACAGGCCGCCGCGATCCTCAGCGCGGTCCCCGGCCTCGCGATCGCGACCTCCCACGAGGTCAGCCCGGAGATCCGCGAATTCGAGCGCGTATCGACAACCGTGCTGAATGCACTGCTGAAGCCCGTCATATCAGGCTATCTTGAACGTCTGACACAACGCCTCGCCGACGCCGGCGTGTCGGCGCACCTCTACCTTGTACAATCGAATGGCGGTGTCGCATTGCCGGAGGATGCCGCACGCCTGCCCGTCAATCTGCTGCTCTCCGGTCCCGCAGGCGGCGCCATGGCCATGGCCAGGCTGGCTCGCGAACACAACCAGCCGAATATGGTCGGCATCGACATGGGTGGCACGAGTTCGGACGTTTCCGTCGTCAGCGCTGGCCGGATCAACGAGACCGGCGAGGGCACGATCGACAGGCTGCCCGTGCGTGTGCCGATGATCGAGATCCGCACGATCGGCGCCGGCGGCGGCTCTATTGCCCGCGTCGTGACGGATGCACTGCGCGTCGGCCCAGAGAGCGCCGGCTCCGTTCCGGGGCCCGCCTGCTATCAGCGCGGCGGCACGGCGCCCACGGTGACCGACGCCAAGCTTCTGCTCGGCCGAATCGACCCGGGCGCTTTCCTCGGCGGCGAAATGCAGCTCGACAAATCGGCTGCGAAAAACACCCTGCAACCACTTGCCGCCCGCCTTGGCCTGTCGCCCGATCACGCCGCGCGCGGCATCGTCGATGTCGCCAACGTCAGCATGGCAGGCGCCGTGCGTCTCAGCCTCTTCGAAAAAGGCGCCGACCACGCCGATTATGTGCTCACACCGTTCGGCGGAGCCGGCGGCTTGCATGCCTGTGCGATCGCCGAGGAACTCGACATTGACCGCATTCTGTTCCCGGCCAATGCATCGACG
>CAJICO010000142.1_pt1 | contig 13380 bp, 14 predicted proteins | sample 9199701 | NCBI WGS metagenome assembly CAJICO01 (sample SAMEA7708339, study PRJEB35096) | sediment metagenome | biome: marine neritic benthic zone biome [ENVO:01000025]; feature: sediment [ENVO:00002007]; material: shallow marine sediment [ENVO:03000034] sea grass bed [ENVO_01000059] ... | reverse complement strand
GAGAGGCGGGACAAGGAACAATCGAAGTGGTCCCGGTGGCGGGCCCGTCATTTTCAAAGAGACGAAGCGAAACAGCTAAACTTTAAATCAAATTTTCCTTCATATTTCCCCAAATACGCCGGGGGTCCGGGGGCAGAGCCCCCGGTGGATCGGCGCGCGCAGCGCGGCGAAATCCTTAGCCAATGGCGACGGCCTTCACATCTTCATCGATGTGCGCTTCGTACTGGGCGAAATTGTCGGCGAACATCTCGACCAGTTTTTTGGCCTGGGCATCATAGGCCTCACCGTCGTGCCAGGTGCGGCGCGGATCCAGCAGGATGTCCGGCACGGCACTGGCGCGCACATGAACCGGCACTTCGAAGCCGAAGTTCGGGTCCTTGCGGAAAGGCGCGTTCTCAAGTGAACCATCAAGCGCGGCAGTCAACAGCGCTCTGGTTGCCTTGATCGGCATCCGGCTTCCGGTGCCGAAGGCGCCGCCCGTCCAGCCGGTATTTACCAGCCAGCAGGTGGTCCCGTGCTTGGCAATCTTGTCCCGCAAAAGCGCGCCATAGACCTCCGGACGCCGCGGCATGAACGGCGCGCCGAAGCAGGTGGAGAATGTCGGCTCGGGCTCGGTCACCCCGCGCTCTGTCCCGGCGACTTTGGACGTGAAGCCCGACAGGAAATGATACATTGCCTGCGCCGGCGTCAGCCGGGCAATCGGCGGCAGCACCCCGAAGGCATCGCAGGTCAGCATGATGACATTCTTCGGATGCCCCCCCAGCGCCGTTTCGGACGCGTTCGAGATGTAATGCATCGGGTAGGCGCAGCGCATGTTCGCGGTCAGGCTGTCATCGTCGAAATCGAGCTCTTTGGTATCGGCGTCGAAGACCATGTTTTCGATCACGGTCGCGAATTTCGACGTGGTGTCATAGATCTCTGGTTCGGCCTCGCGCGACAGGTTGATGGTCTTGGCATAACAGCCGCCCTCGAAATTGAAGATACCGCGATCCGACCAGCCGTGTTCATCGTCACCGATCAGCACCCGGCCCGGATCCGCCGACAGTGTGGTCTTGCCAGTGCCCGAAAGCCCGAAGAACACCGCCGAGTCGACCTGGTTGCCCGACGCGTGGTTGGCCGAGCAATGCATCGGCATCACACCCTTTTCCGGCAGGATATAGTTCATCAGCGTGAAGACGGATTTCTTGTTCTCGCCCGCATATTCCGTACCGCCGATCAGGATGAGTTTCTTGTCGAAATTCATCGCGATCACGGTTTCCGAACGGCAGCCGTGGCGTTCAGGATCGGCGGTGAGGGACGGGCAATTGATTACCGTGAATTCGGGCTCGAACTGTTCCAGTTCGTCACGGTCCGGCCGCCGAAGCATGTGCCGGATGAAGAGTGAATGCCAGGCAAGCTCGGTCACCACCCGAACGTCCAGCCGATGTGCATAATCGGCACCGGCGTAAAGGTCCTGCACGAAGTAGTCGCGCCCCTTCATATGCGCCAGCATGTCGGTGTGCAGCCGGTCGAAGCCGTCGGCCGGCATCTCGCGGTTGTTTTCCCACCAAATGGTGTCGGCCACGGCCTCGGTCCGAACGATGTGTTTGTCCTTGGGGGACCGGCCGGTGAACTTCCCGGTTTCCACCAGAATGGCGCCGCCCTGGCCAAGCTCGCCCTCGCCGCGGCAGAGCGCCTGCTTGATCAGGTCAGGCTCCATCAGGTTGTAATAGACGCTATCGAGCCCGGTGACTCCCTGGGTTTCAAGTGTCCGTTGAGGATTAACTCTGCCCTCGATCATGAATGGACCGCTCCCTGATTTGTTGCCACCCCACCCGGGGGGTCGCCCTGCTTCGGCTTATAGCCAGGCAGCCTGCCAGAAAAACAGGACGGAAGCGCACAGTTAGCGCCACCAAGTCACTGAAAATTAAAGGTTAGCGCCAACACCCGGGCCGATTTGGCGCAACCAGCCCAAAAACTGCGGCAAATTAGCCATTCTGAAACAAAAACTCTGTTCAGATCGCGTGGCGAATAGGGCTGATTCGCACATTATTGTTGAATTACCGCAAGGCAGACATGAATATGCCCAAAAAAAGACACCGTGTAATGCGCCAACAATAAGGCGCTCATGAGCAGTAAAGGAACAATCATGTCCAGGATCGCGCTGGTCGACGACGACCGGAACATCCTTACGTCTGTGTCAATGACACTCGAGGCGGAAGGGTTTGAGGTTGAGACCTATAACGACGGGCAAGCCGCCCTCGACGCTTTCAACAAGAAGCTGCCCGACATGGCGGTGTTTGATATCAAGATGCCCCGGATGGACGGGATGGATCTGTTACAGCGGGTTCGTCAGAAAACATCCATGCCGGTGATTTTTCTGACCTCCAAGGACGACGAGATTGACGAGGTTCTGGGCCTTCGGATGGGGGCCGACGATTACGTCAAGAAACCTTTCAGCCAGCGCCTGCTGGTGGAGCGTATTCGCGCCCTTCTGCGTCGGCAGGAAGTGATTGCCGGTGACGTCGAAGGTGAAGTCGATACCGCCCAGGTCATGGAGCGGGGCGAGCTTCGCATGGATCCCTTGCGTCACTCGGTGACCTGGAAAAGCCGCGAGGTTTCGCTGACCGTCACCGAATTCCTGCTTCTTCAGGCGCTGGCCCAGCGTCCCGGTTTTGTGAAAAGCCGCGATCAGCTGATGGACGTCGCCTATGACGATCAGGTCTATGTGGACGACCGGACAATCGACAGCCACATCAAGCGGCTTAGAAAGAAGATGCGCATGGTCGACGATGATTTCGGCGCAATCGAGACGCTTTACGGCATCGGGTACCGATACAACGAAGAATAAATAATCATGACCGTGGCGGGGGTCAAAATGGAAGGCGTCAAACCAGCAGGCCAGGCCGATGTGGTTTTGGGCGAAGATTGGATTGGCGCCGACGCCGCCGCGGAAAGCGTGGCCAGGGCAAAACGGGATCGGCGTGGTGTCATTGCCATGAACCGATCCCCGCTGGCGCGGAAGATCATCACTTTCAATCTGCTGGCAATCCTCGTCCTTGTGGCGGGGGTTTTGTTCTTGAACCCGTTCCGGGACAGTCTTGTCTATCAGCGCGAACGCGCGCTGGTCAGCGAGGCCGAACTGGTCGCCGGCTTCTATGGCGCCCAGGCCGAGACAGTTGCCGAGGCCGGGAATGGCCTGTTGCGAACTCTACCACTGCCGTCGGGAGCAACCGTATTTCTCTATGATGGCGAGGGCGACCTTGTCACGTCTGTCGATGTGCCCATAAGGGCTTCGCCGCTTGAGGCGATACGCGGAGAGCGCTCGACCATCATCACGGACTCGCTCGATTTCCTGTGGAATACGGTGGCGACGATCTTTGGCCAGGATGTGGGCCGCCCCATTGCCGAAACAGACAATGCGCGGTTGGTAAGGGATCTCATCGCCGCCGCCGTGGCAGAAGGGACGCAGGCGCGATCCTCGACCGATCTGCATGGCAACACGATCTTCCGCGTGGCGACACCGATCGCCGGGGCCGATGGTGAAATCCTGGGTGCCATTGCCATGGCCAGCGCGGCGGGCGAGATCGACGAACTGGTCCGGCTGGAGCGCGAGCAGATCCTGCAGATGTTCGTGATCGCCATTCTGGTGTCCATCGGGCTCAGCCTGGTGCTGGCGTCGACCATCGCCAATCCCTTGTCCGATCTGGCCGCCGCCGCCGAGATCGTGCGCGAGAAGAACGCCCGCAAATTTAGCCCCAGCCGGGTGCGCATCCCCGACCTGACAGCAAGACCGGACGAGATCGGCCGCCTGTCGCGCGCCCTGCGCGGTATGGTAACCGCACTTTACGACCGACTCGATGCGAACGAACAGTTCGCTGCGGATGTGGCCCATGAGATCAAGAATCCGCTGGCCTCTCTCCGCTCGGCTGTCGCCTCGTTGCGCTATGCCAAGCGCGAGGATCAGACAACCAAGCTGCTCGACGTGATCGAGCATGACACCCGCCGCCTCGACCGGCTGGTAAGCGATATTTCCAATGCATCGCGGCTGGACAGCGAACTGGTTAAGGAAGACGAAGCACCCTTCGATCTTTTGAAAATGATCGGCAATCTTGCCGACTACCTGGGCGACGAAACCCGTGAAAAAGGTGTCGAATTCATCACTGACATGCCTTCCGAACCGATCGTGATCGAGGGTCTGGAATCCCGGCTTGCTCAGGTCTTCGTGAACCTGCTGACCAACGCCATTTCCTTCTGCGACGACGGCGACGCGATCCGTGTCTGGGTAAGGAAGCGCGAAAACCGAGTGCTGGTTGTGGTCGAAGACACCGGCCCCGGCATCCCCGAGCAGGCGCTGACAAAAATCTTCAACCGCTTCTATACCGAACGGCCTGTCGATCACTTCGGCAATAATTCGGGTCTTGGCCTGGCGATCTCAAAGCAGATCGTCGAGGCACATGGCGGCGTGATCTGGGCGGAAAACATCCGGCCAACCGACGCAGACGTCAAATCCGAGCCTCTGGGCGCGCGCTTCGTCGTCGGCCTGCCCGTCTGAGGCGCCGGGCCGATGCCGCCCGATAACGACGAGCGTTTCCACGCATCCGCGGTTTCGATCGGGTCTCAGGGGCTGCTGATCACCGGTGCCTCGGGCAGCGGCAAATCGACGCTTGCGCTCGAACTGATCGCGCTTGGCGCAAAACTCATCGCCGACGATCAAGTCGCAATTCGCCGCCGCGAAGGCCGGTTACTTCTGACATCGCCGAGTATTCTGTCAGGCCGGATCGAAGCGCGCGGTCTTGGCATTCTGCGCACGGAACCGGCGGAAGCCTGGGCGACAGCGGTTGTCGACCTCGACCAGGTCGAGACCGAACGGCTACCCCAACGCCAGGAAATCGTGATCGGCGGCGTGACACTTCCCTGTTACCGAAGGGTTGAGAGCCGGGCATTCGCACCTATGCTTTTTGTCATGCTTTCCGGAGGTATCGAGTGAGCGATCAGCCCACCCCCAGAAAACCCGCCCAGGCAGTGCTGGTCAGCGGCGCATCCGGGGCGGGCCGCACCACCGCCATCCGGGTTCTTGAGGATCTGGGTTTCGAAACCATCGACAATATGCCGCTGTCGCTTTTGCCGCGCGTATTCGATGGCCCGCCGTCGATGCCTCCACTGGCCCTGGGCATCGACGTCAGGAACCGCGATTTCACCGTTGATTCCTTCGCCAGCCTGCTGGATCGGATCGATGCGGATGCGCACATAGATGCCGAACTCCTGTACCTCGACTGCCGCCCCGAGGTGCTTTTGCGGCGCTATTCCGAAACCCGCCGCCGCCACCCTTTGGCGCCGTCCGAAACGCCAGAGATCGGCATCGCGCGCGAGATGGAGCTTTTGATGTCGATCCGCGAACGGAGCGACCATCTGATCGACACCTCCAACATGACACCGCACGACCTCAAGGCCGAAATCGAGCGACGATATGCCGAGGGCGGCAGCGCTCACCTGGCGATTTCGGTCGAGAGTTTTTCCTACAAAAGGGGGCTGCCGCGCGGCGTCGATATCATCTTCGATCTGCGCTTTCTGGCGAACCCTCACTGGGAGCCCGAGTTGCGCGCCCTTGACGGGCTCGACCCCGGGGTCGCGGCCTACGTAGCGGCGGACGAGCGGTTTCCGGAGTTCTACGACCGGCTGTCCGGGATGATCCTTTCGCTCCTCCCGGCTTACAAAGCCGAGGGCAAGACCTATCTATCGATAGGTCTGGGGTGTACAGGCGGGCAACACAGGTCGGTTGCCGTTGCGGAAAAACTGGCAAACACCCTTGCAGAGAAGGGTTGGCAGGTGTCAACTCGTCATCGGGAACTTGAGCGCCGCGGTTCGTTGCCGCCGCGCGATTTGGGGAAGTCCGAGTGATCGGTGTTGTGATCGTCGCACATGGAAGACTGGCCAGCGAGTATCTGGCCGCGGTTGAGCATGTCGTCGGCAAACAATCCGGCGTGCGCGCCATCCCCATCGACCCCGAACATGACCGCGACGCCAAGCAGGCCGAGATTTGCGCAGCTGCCGATGAAGTGGATACCGGCGACGGCGTTGTCGTGGTCACGGATATGTTCGGCGGCTCGCCCTCGAACCTGTCGCTGCGCGCCTGCAACCCGTCGGACCGGAAAATCCTCTACGGTGCCAATCTGCCGATGCTGATCAAGCTGGCCAAATCTCGCCACAAGCCGATTTCAGTTGCCGTCGAGGCGGCACTGGCCGCCGGTCGAAAATATATCGACTGTTTTGAGGGCAGCCCCTGACATGGTATGTGCGAATCCGTGACGCGCAAATTGACCATTGTAAACGAAAAGGGCCTGCACGCCCGAGCCTCGGCGAAACTGGCCGAGCTGGTTGAGGGCTTCGATGCTGACGCCACGGTTTCCAAGGACGGGCTAAGCGTGACCGGCGACAGCATCATGGGGCTGCTGATGCTGGCCGCCGCCCGGGGCACCGAAATCGAGGTCGAGACCAGCGGGTCCGAGGCCTCGGCGCTGGCTGACGCCATCGAGGCACTTGTGGCCAGCCGTTTCGGCGAGGAAGCCTGAGCGATGGCGGAACCGGTCACCAATACGCCAGGCGATGATGTCCAAAACGCCGACGGGTATATCCCTTACGACAAGCAGCGGCTGAGTTACGCCAATACTTTCCCGCATCCGGCCAAGCGTAGCGTGATCCGCACGATGGAATGGATGACCGGCAAGTGGACGCTGCTGGGCCTGATCCGCAGGTTCGAGGCCGAAGGGGTCGAGACCGGTCAGGGTTTCTGGCCCCATGCCCTGCGGGTCATGGGAATCGATCTGCAGACACCTGCGGAAGAGATCGCGAATATTCCAAAGACAGGACCGGTAATCGTGGTCGCCAATCATCCCCACGGGCTGGTTGATGGCATGGTCCTCGCGGAACTGATCGGGCGGGTGCGCACGGATTACAAGATCCTGACGCGGTCCTTGCTGACCGGCATTCCCGAAATCGAACAGTTCATGATCCCGGTACCCTTCCCGCACGAGGAAAACGCCATCCCGAAAAGCCTTGAGATGCGCCGGGCGACGATGGCGCATCTGGCTGCCGGGGGCGTGGTTGCGCTTTTCCCATCAGGCGTGGTGGCCTCGTCGGAAAGCTGGTGGGGCCCGGCGATCGAGCGCGAGTGGAACCCGTTCACGGCCAAGATGGTGATCAAGTCGGGCGCGGCGGTCCTGCCGATCCGGTTTCCGGGAGCGAATTCGCGGGCCTATCAGGTCGCCGACAAGATCAGCGCGACGATACGGCAGGGCCTGCTTTTGCACGAGGTTGTCCATGCGCTGAACCGTCCCCAGCGGCCTCACGTCGGGCAGACGTTCGATCCGGCCGAAATCGCCCAGCGGCGTACCGCGCCACGATCCCTGATGGACTGGATGCGGGAAGAGACCCTGAGTTTGGGCGGGGGCGGAGACTGACCCAGTATCCGCACGATTTCCGTGACCGAAATCGGCGCCCGAAGATCCGGATGGGATCGCGCCTCAACGCGTCGGAACGGGAGGCGTCTCGCGGTAGTCGTAGAAACCACGCTCTGTCTTCCGGCCCAGCCACCCGGCTTCGACGTATTTCGTCAGAAGCGGACAGGGACGGTATTTTGTGTCCGCAAGCCCTTCGTGAAGCACGTTCATGATTGCCAGGCAGGTGTCGAGACCGATGAAATCAGCCAGTTCCAGCGGCCCCATGGGATGGTTCGTCCCCAGCCGCATCGCGGAATCGATGGACGCCACGGAACCCACCCCTTCGTAGAGCGTATAAACCGCCTCGTTGATCATCGGCATCAGGATGCGGTTAACGATGAAGGCCGGAAAATCCTCGGCTGTGGCGGATGTCTTGCCGAGCCGTTCGACAACCTCTTTCAGCGCCTTATAGGTTGCTTCGTCGGTGGCGATGCCGCGGATAAGTTCCACCAGCTGCATCACCGGCACCGGGTTCATGAAGTGGAACCCCATGAAACGCTCGGGCCGGTCCGTGCGGCTGGCGAGCCGGGTGATCGAGATCGACGATGTGTTGGACGTCAGGATGGTGTGTGGCAGCAGGTGGGGCACCAGATCCTCGAAGATCGCGGCCTTGACGGTTTCACGTTCAGTCGCGGCTTCAATCACCAGATCGGTCTTACCGATGTCCGGCAGGTTGAGCGTCGTCGAGATCCGCGCCTTTGCCGCTTCCGCCTCGGCTTCGGTGATCCGCTCGCGCGCCACCTGGCGTTGAAGGTTGGTGTCGATGAGCGACAGTGCCCCGTCGAGCGCGCCCCGATCGATGTCATTCAGAACAACGTCATATCCGGCAAGCGCAAGCACATGGGCGATGCCATTGCCCATCTGACCTGCGCCGATCACTCCCACAGTATTGATGCTCATTGGCGAACCATCCTTTCACGCGCGCGAACATAGGCGCAGGGTGAGAGTCTGCGCAAGACCGCAAGATCCTTAAATTTCAACCATTAGTACAATCTCAGACCGTTTGATCGAAACTTGCTGAACCCATGTTAAAATCCGGGTGGCCAGCGTGCTGACCAAACTTTCTTCCGACCAGCCTCCGGTGCTGAGGTATCGCGAGTGTCGCTACGACGGATGCCGCCTTTCCTTTCGCGGCCCGCAAGTCGATTTTGACGGACCGCCCTTTGTGGCGGTACTGGGCGGGTCGGAATCCTTTGGCAAGTTCGTAGAGACACCTTTCACCGAACGGCTGGGCGAATGGCTCGGCCTGCCGGTCGCCAACCTGTCGGTCGCCAATGCCGGTTTGACTCTTTTTACGGAAGAGCCATGGCTTTTAAACACTGCCTCCAAGGCAAAAGTGACCGTGCTGCAGGTTCTCGGCGCACAGAATATGTCGAACCGGCTTTATAGTGTTCACGCGCGGCGGAACGACAGGTTCGTGTCCTTCTCTCCGGAACTGCGAAAGCTTTACCCGGATGTGGATTTCGCCGACATCCATTTCACCGGTCATCTGCTCGATACGCTTGCGGCACATTCGGCAACGGCTTTTGACACTTTGGTGGAAGAACTGAAGCAGTCCTGGGTCCACAGGATGCGGCGTCTTCTGAACATGATCAGCGGCGACGTGATTCTGCTTTGGATGTCGAATCGAAACCAGGACCAGGCGCAACACGCGGGCGAGCCGCTGTTCGTGGATCGAATGATGGTGAACGATCTGTCAGATCTCGTGGCGGGTATGGTGGAAGTTCTGACCGAGGAAAAGGACTGCGAAACGGACCTGCACGGCGCCGAAGCCGCCCGCATGCTTCCTGGTCCGGCCGCTCATCAACGGGCGGCAGAGCGACTTGCGACCGAAATTTCCCGTCTTGCAGAGGGCGCCGGCCCGCATGGTGTGCAGGCCAGCGCGTGAACCGTCAGAGCTTCTCGATCAGCTCGGGCACGGCGGTAAAGAGATCGGCAACCAATCCGTAGTCGGCGACCTGGAAGATCGGCGCCTCCTCGTCCTTGTTGATGGCGACGATAACTTTCGAGTCCTTCATGCCGGCCAAATGCTGGATGGCGCCCGAGATGCCGACCGCGACATAAAGGTCAGGGGCCACAACCTTGCCAGTCTGCCCGACCTGCCAGTCATTCGGGGCATAGCCCGAATCGACCGCGGCCCGCGATGCACCTACAGCCGCGCCAAGCTTGTCGGCGAGTTTCTCGATCAGGGCAAAGTCCTCTTCCGAGCCAACACCACGACCACCCGAGACAACAACGCCAGCGCTGGTCAGTTCGGGGCGGTCGCTTTCGGCGACCTTGTCCTCGACCCATTCGGAAAGGCCGGGATTCTCGGCTGCGGCGACGGTTTCAACCGGAGCCGAACCGCCTTCGCCGGCAGCGTCGAATGTGGAAGTCCGGATCGAGACCACCTTGGTGGCATCAACCGATTTCACCGTCTGGATGGCATTCCCCGCATAAATCGGACGCTCGAATGTCTCGGCATCGACAACACCCGAGATGTCCGAAATCACCATCACATCGAGAAGCGCGGCGACGCGCGGCAGGATGTTCTTGGCGTCGGTCGTGGCGGGCGCCACGATGTGGCTGTAATCGCCAGCCAGCGAGACGATCAGCGCCGCCGTGGTTTCGGCCAGCCGGTGACCAAGCGAGGGATCTTCGGCAACCAGAACCTTTGATACGCCATCGATCCCGGCGGCGGCTTCACCCGCAGAAGCGGCCGAACCGCCCGCGCAGAGTAGCGTCACATCGCCCATCACATTCGCGGCAGTGACCGCTTTGGCGGTGGTGTCGATATTCAGGTCGCCGTCCGTGACCTCGGCAAGGAGAAGAACAGCCATCAGACAGCCCCCGCTTCTTTGAGTTTCTCAACAAGCTCGTCCACCGAGCCGACGATCTCGCCCGCCTTGCGCTCATCCGGTTCGGCGGTCGACAGAATCTCGAGCCGCGGCGAAACGTCGACGCCGTAATCTTCCGGGGTCTTTTCGTCGAGCGGCTTTTTCTTCGCCCTCATGATGTTCGGCAACGAAGCATAGCGCGGCTCGTTCAGGCGCAGGTCGACGGTGATGATGGCCGGCATCTTGACGCGGATGGTCTGCAGACCGCCGTCGACTTCCCGGGTTACCAGTGCGCTGTCGCCATCGACTTCAAGTCCGGAAGCAAACGTCGCCTGGGCCCAACCGGTCAGTGCCGCAAGCATCTGCCCGGTAGCGTTCATGTCATTGTCGATGGCCTGCTTGCCGCAGATCACCAGACCGGGCGCTTCTTCGTCGATGACACCTTTCAGCAGCTTGGCGACGGCCAGGGGTTCGATGTCGGTGTGAACGTCGTCGGCAGCAACAATCAGGATGGCCCGATCCGCCCCCATGGCCAGCGCGGTCCGCAAAGTCTCCTGCGACTGTTTGACCCCGATGGATACGGCGATCACCTCTTCGGCCTTCCCGGCTTCTCGCATGCGAATCGCCTCTTCGACGGCAATCTCGTCAAAGGGGTTCATGGACATTTTCACATTCGCCAGATCGACGCCGCTGCCGTCCGCCTTGACCCGGACCTTGACGTTGTAATCGATCACGCGCTTGACGGGCACCAGCACCTTCATCGCGAAGACTCCTTTCGATTTTGACGAGGGTCTAGCGAAGGCGCGCGAGGGAAAACAGTGCAAAATCGACGCGGCAGAGTTCAGTGGCGCCGCGTAAGATAGGAAATGTGCGAATCGGGGAGAATTCAGATGGCCAAAGCAGTGGGAGTCGGCGGTTTTTTCTTTCGGGCAGAAGATCCCGAAGGGCTGACCGCCTGGTATGAAAAGCACCTGGGAATCAATCCGGCACCCAAGGACATGGAGATGCCGCCCTGGATCAGCGAGGGCGGTGTCACCGTTTTCGCGCCGTTTTCCGCCGACACCGATTACTTCCGGAAGGACAGCCAGTTCATGATCAACCTGCGGGTCGATGACATGGCGGCACTGATCGAGAAACTGACGGCGGCGGGAATCGAAGTGAAAAACGATCAGACCATGGAGGGTCTCGGCAGATTTACGCACATTGAAGATCCCGAAGGCAACCCGATCGAGCTTTGGGAGCCTGCAGAAAAATAAAAAATGCGGATTCGATCTAGGGTTTGTCCGAGTCAAGACTAAAGGCTTGTTGCCTGCGCCCCCCTCTGCCGTCTAGCTTGGGATTTGCGATTCACTTCGTCCTTGGGGGGACATGGTTGATGGAGACGGGCAGCGGCGTTGGGAATGTTGATCCCAACGAAGCATGGGACATTTTAACGAGTAGTGAAAATGCCCGCCTCATCGATGTTAGGACGCACGCCGAGTGGAGTTATGTCGGCGTTGCTGATCTGAGGGAACTAGGACAGGCACCGATTTTCATCGAGTGGGCTTCCTATCCCGACATGTCCGTGAACCCGGCATTTGCCGAAGGGGTTGAAGACGCGCTCGGGGATGCAGACCCCGGCCCGCTTCTTTTCCTTTGCCGATCCGGCGTTCGGTCTTTGAAGGCGGCGTTTATGGTGACCGAGCATTTTGCCAGTCAGGGCAAATCGGTTACCTGCCTGAACGTCGCCGAAGGCTTTGAGGGAGACGTGGACGCATCGGGACACCGGGGCAGCCACAACGGATGGAAGGCCCGGGGGCTGGCCTGGCGCCAGTCTTAACAAAAGAAGCAGTGGGCCAAGAATGACGAATAACACCTGGGGACAGATTCGAGAAAATCTACTAACGTCGGTAGGAAAGAATAATTACGTGAACTGGATTGAGCCGTTGGAATTCGCGCGGCTTGAATCAGGGGTCGCCACCTTTCTGGTGCCGACGAATTTCATGGGCAACTGGGTATCGCGCAATTTCGGCGACCAGATCCTGGGCGAGCTGGCAAAGGCGGGCGAGAAAGTGACTCGCGTTGAATTTTCCGTGCCGGACAGCGCGAAACTGGTTGCGCCACGCCGCAAGGCCAAGACTGCCAGCAGCGGCGGTGAAGTTCCGGGCGCCCCGCTCGATTCCCGCTTCACCTTCGAGACCTTTGTGGTTGGCAAACCCAACGAACTGGCCCACGCGGCGGCTCGCCGTGTTGCCGAGGGCGGCGACGTGACGTTCAACCCGCTGTTCCTTTATGGCGGCGTCGGCCTTGGTAAGACCCACCTGATGCACGCCATCGCCTGGGAACTTCGCCAGCGCTCGCCCGGACTGCGGGTTGTCTATCTTTCCGCCGAGCAGTTCATGTACCGCTTCATCCAGGCGCTGCGCGAACGCCAGATGATGGATTTCAAACAGCTCTTCCGCTCGGTCGATATCCTGATGGTCGACGACGTGCAGTTCATCGCCGGAAAGGACAGCACTCAGGAGGAGTTCTTCCACACCTTCAACGCGCTGGTGGACCAGAACAAGCAGATCATCATCTCTGGCGACCGCGCCCCGGGCGAGATCAAGGACCTCGAGGAACGCATCAAGTCGCGCCTGCAATCTGGCCTCGTCGTGGACCTGCACCCGACGGATTACGAACTGCGCCTCGGCATCCTGCAGCAAAAGGTCGAACAGCATCGCTCGCAATATGGCGATCTCGAGATTGCCGACGGCGTGCTGGAATTCCTCGCGCACCGGATCTCGAACAACGTCCGCGTGCTCGAAGGCGCGCTGATGCGGCTCTTCGCCTTCGCCTCGCTGGTCGGCAAAGAGATCACGCTGGACCTCACCCAGGATTGCCTCGCCGACATCCTGCGCGCCTCGGACCGCAAGGTCACCATCGAGGAGATCCAGGGCAAGGTCTCCGAGCATTACAACATCCGCCTCTCCGACCTGATCGGCCCGAAACGCGTGCGCACCATCGCCCGCCCGCGCCAGGTGGCGATGTACCTGTCAAAGCACCTCACCTCGCGGTCGTTGCCCGAAATCGGCCGCCGCTTCGGCGGGCGCGACCACACCACCGTG
>CAJICO010000197.1_pt1 | contig 13462 bp, 14 predicted proteins | sample 9199701 | NCBI WGS metagenome assembly CAJICO01 (sample SAMEA7708339, study PRJEB35096) | sediment metagenome | biome: marine neritic benthic zone biome [ENVO:01000025]; feature: sediment [ENVO:00002007]; material: shallow marine sediment [ENVO:03000034] sea grass bed [ENVO_01000059] ... | reverse complement strand
GAGGACGTTTATCGCTCCTACAGCCCCGAGGCTCAGAAGGAAGCCGCAGCCATTATGGATTCTGTTCTCTGAAGCCGACGCTGTTCAACAAAAGTGGAACAGAAGAAGCACAAAAGCCCCTGAAACGTTGCGGATATCGTTGCAGACAGGAACGGCAAAAAATAAAAGGCCCCGTAAGGGGCCTTGTTTTATTGGTCGGAGTGGCGAGATTCGAACTCACGACCCCTGCCTCCCGAAGACAGTGCTCTACCAGGCTGAGCTACACTCCGACGAGGGACGGGACTACTTGTCTTCTGCGGATTTTGCAAGGGCCTGGTGGCCCGGCAGGACACGCTCTTCCCTGGCGCGGAGGATGGCGCCGATGTTGGGCGATGACGCTGCACCAGGGCGGGAACGGGTGCGCAGAACGGGGGTATTTTCGGAACGTCCGCCAAAGCTTTCACGGATCACCACATAAAGGCCGGCGGCAATGATGATGCCCGCGCCCAGGCCAGTGCTGCTGTCGGGCGTCTCGGCGAAAAACAGGAAACCAAAACCGGCGCCCCAGATGATCTGGGAATACTGCATAGGCGCGACGATCGCCGCATCGCCCTGCCGGTAGGCACGGATGATGCAAAGACCGCCGGCAAAACCGAACAGCGACATCAGTGCCAAGAGGCCAAGGTGCGCGACGGGCATCGGCTCGTAGACAAATGGCAAGAGCGCGCCCATGAGGATGACATTGGCCGTCATCGGGTAGAGCATCAGGACAGCCGCCCTCTCCTGCCGGCCGACCTTGCGGGTAATCACCGAGACAACCGCACTGCCCGCCGCTGCCGTCAGACCGGCGAAGTGGCCCAGCGTCAGAGACGTCGAACCGGGTTGAAGCACGATCAGCACACCTGTCAGCCCCAGCGCCACCGCGGCCCAGCGATGAAGGCCGACTTTCTCGCCCAGGATCGGGATGGACAAAACCGTGATCAGAAGCGGCGCCGCGAAGATGAACGTATAGACCTGGGCCAGCGGCAGCACCGAGAAGGCGTAAAAGGCCGAGGTGCCGGCGATCACGCCGGCGCCGGTGCGGGCCGCAACCCAGCCCGGGTTCACCGGGCGCAATGTCCCCTCATGGGGGTCACGCAGCAGCATCAGCGTGGCCAGCGGAAAGCTGAAGAGCACCGAGAAGAACAGGATTTGGAACGACGAATATTCGGCGCCGAGGAACTTGATCACAGCGTCATGGGACGAGAACACTGCAAATCCAAGCAGTGCGAATCCGATACCATTCAGGTTTGAGCGATTGAGTGCCATTGGCGTTGCACAGATGTTTCGGGCTTGCTTTGTCCTCTCGCCAAGGGGCGGACAGGTCAAGGGCAAACTGTTATTATGTCGGTGCGGTGCAATTACACCGCATGTTTAGGTGAGGTTTGCTGTGAATACGAACACGCTGCTAATCCTTGCGGGGATAGCGATTTTTGTTCTGATCTTCCTTTACCGCTAGAGGCTGGCGGTCAGCTTGGCGACAACCGCGTCCCCCATGGCGCTGGTCGAAACCGGCTGATCACCCTGGTGCCCCATCAGATCGGCTGTACGGAGCCCGTCGGACAGGACCGCTTCCACCGCCTGTTCAATGCGCGTCGCCTCATCGCCCAGATCGAAGCTATAGCGCAGCGCCATGGCAAAGCTGAGGATGCACGCAATCGGGTTGGCCTTGCCCTGCCCGGCGATGTCGGGGGCCGAGCCGTGGACCGGTTCGTAAAGCGCCTTGGGCCGCCCGTTCTCCATCGGCGCCCCCAGCGAGGCCGAGGGCAGCATGCCCAGCGATCCCGTCAGCATCGCCGCCAAATCGGACAGGAGGTCGCCAAAGAGATTATCGGTGACGATGACGTCGAACTGCTTGGGCCAGCGGGTAAGCTGCATGGCACCCGCATCGGCGTACATGTGCGAGAGTTCCACGTCAGAATATTCGGCCTGGTGCACCTCGCTCACGACGTCGCGCCAAAGGATGCCCGATTCCATGACATTGGATTTCTCCATCGAACAAACCTTGTTCGACCGCCGCCGCGCCAGTTCGAAGGCAGACCGGGCGACGCGTGCGATCTCGCTTTCGGTGTAGCGTTGGGTGTTGATGCCGACACGTTCGTTGCCCACCTTCTCGATCCCGCGCGGCTCGCCGAAGTAGACGCCGCTGGTCAGTTCGCGCACGATCATGATGTCGAGGCCGCCCACGACGTCTGCCTTGAGCGACGAGAAATCGGAAAGCGCGTCAAAACACTGCGCCGGGCGGAGGTTGGCGTATAGGTCCATTTCCTTGCGGAGCCGGAGGAGCCCACGCTCGGGCTTCACACTGAAGTCCAGCACATCGTACTTTGGCCCGCCCACGGCGCCAAGGAGCACAGCGTCGGCGTCCTGCGCGCGTGCCATGGTTTCGTCCGTCAGGGGCGTGCCGTGGGCGTCATAGGCAGCGCCACCCACAAGGTCTTCGCTGACTTCAAAAGCCAGGTCGCGATTAGCGCCGAACCAGTCGATGATCTTGCGCACTTCGGCCATGACTTCAGGGCCAATGCCGTCGCCGGGCAGGATAAGAAGCGAAGGGGTGCTCATGGGGGTATCTCCGGATTGTCGCGGGCGGGCCTAACGCGGCGCACATCCGGCGTCAAGTTATGTGGTCAGTCGCAGAATTCTGTCAGCCGTTTGGCCAGAAGGCGCCAGACCAGATCAACACGCGGCGTACGCCGGACGGCCTCGTGCGCCGTCAGCCAGATTTCGACCTTGGGCAGGGGCAGGCCGAGGTCGAGGCACTCCAACGCCAGGTCGTCGCTGCCCGCACCAAGCGGCGCAAAACCAAGTCCGCAACCGGCGCGTACCATCTCCCAGACAGCGGTTTGATTGTCGCAACGCACGGGAAAGAAATCCCGCTCGATGTCGTACCCGGCCTCACGGAATTCGCGGATCATGCTGTCGTCGCGGTCATAACCGACCAAATCGTGCTGAAAGAGATCATCTTCAGAGACCGGGCGGCCCTTGCGTTGAAGATAGGTTTTGGCACCGAAAAGCGCCAGCTGAACACCGCCCAGATGTACCGTCACCATGTCGAGCTGTGTGGGCCGATACATTCTGACGGCGATGTCGGCTTCCCGAAACAGCAGGTTCTAACTTTGATCGGAGGCGACGAGTTCGACCTCAATCTCGGGATGATCGCCTCTGAGTTCCGCGATGATTCTTGGCAGGTAATGGTGCGAGGTGAAGACGCTCGCGGTGATCCGGACAGTACCGCTGAGATCGCTTGACTTGCCCGCTGCGTGAAGGCTCAGCGTTTCGGCGGCTTCCCGCATGTTGCGGGCGTGGGTCAGTAGCGTTTCGCCCTGTTCGGTCAGCTTCATGCCGCGTGCCTGACGCTTGAACAAGGACAGGCCAAGATCGGCCTCGAGTGTCTGAATTTGGCGCCCCACTGTGGGCTGGGTGATCCCCAGTTGCCGCGCTGCGGCGGATAGCGAACCGGTCTCGGCCACCGCAAGGAAGGCCTGGATCAGGGACCAGTCTAATCGCTCCAAAGCACTCATTCAAAAATGCATACCAGAAGTTATGAATCTCGCAATTCCGAAATTCTCGCGAATGGGTCAGGAACGGTGCATTGATAGTGAGGAGCATAAAATGACTGGCACTGTTCTTGTTCTCGGCGCATCGGGCCGATTTGGCCGCCACACCGCCGAGGCTTTTTGGAACGCCGGTTGGCGGGTCCGGGTTTTTGATCGGAATGCCGATGATCTTTTGAAATCGGCAGAGGGTGTCGACGTTATCGTCAACGGTTGGAACCCGCCTTATCCGCAGTGGCGGCGCGATGTTCCTGCCTTCACCGAGGAGGTGATCAAGGCGGCGAAGAAAAGCGGCGCAACGGTGATCATCCCCGGCAACATCTATGTTTACGGTCAGGGCCTGCCCTATGTCGTCACAGACCGCACGCCAAAGCTTGCCACCAACCCGCTCGGCCGAATTCGGATCGAGATGGAGGCGGCCTATCGAGACGCCGGGGTGAAGACCATCGTGCTGCGCGCAGGCGATTTCCTCGACACCGAGGCAACCGGCAACTGGTTCGATCTGGTGATCACCTCGAAACTGGCGAAGGGAATCGTGACCGCCCCCGGCGACCCCGAGGCGCCCCATGCCTGGGCTTTTCTGCCCGATCTGGCACGCGCCGCCGTCGATCTTGCGGAAAAGCGCGACATGCTGGAGCGCTATTGCGAGGTTCTGTTTCCCGGAATTACGCTGAACCTTCGGGAAATGACGGGGTTGATTGCCGCCGCTACCGGGCGCGAGGTGACGCTAAAGCGCATGTCCTGGTTGCCGTTGTGGCTGGCCGCACCCTTTTGGCCGATGGCGCCGAATTTGATCGAGATGCGCTATCTCTGGTCCACGCCCCACCGTCTGGATGGCTCAGGGTTGGACCGTTTGCTGCCGCGTTTCCGCGCGACCGATCCGCTCTCTGCTATCGGCGCGGCGCTCGGGCAGCCTTATGTCGAGCCAGACCAGCCGATGGCGGGACGCGCGTTCGACATCGCGGCCGAGTGAGCTTTCGGGCAAGGGCCAGAGCACGCCCGTGTCCACGACATTCAGGTGGCGCGCGGGCAGCACATAGTCCACGCGCAGATTGCCCGGCCCCCTGCCCTCGTCCTGCCAGTCGGCGGTGTCGAGAGCCGGGTCGCCCCTGTGTCTCAGGTTCGCGCCGGCATCGGCAACGGACTTCAATTCCGCGCCCTGGCTGCGCGGTTTCGGATCCGACGCAAGCGCGATCAGGCGCTTCAAAGCGTCCGGACGTCCGTCGCCATCAACCGGATCCAGGTTGGCGACACCCGCCAGAACGAAGTTCCGCGGCGGGTCGTAACCCAGTTCACCACTCAGGTAGGCCGCCCAAAGCGCAGCTTCGTCGTGGTTTCGACGGCCATTCCGGTCTTCCGGCCCGTCGAACACAGGTGGCGTTGCGTGCCAGACAAGCAGGTGCAGCGACCCGGTGGCAGTCTCGACCGGAATATCCCAATGGGCGGTTGTGCTTAGACGCTGGTCTGGGTGAGTGCCGGCGGGCGCCACATGGCCGGGCAGATCGGTCCAGCGGAACGCACTCAGATCGCGAACGCCCGCTTCGTCAATCGGCAGGCGTGACAGGATGGCCAGGCCGCCCTGCCCCTGAAACTCTCCATAGCCCTGGGCATCGACCGGTCTTTCAATGCGCCCATTTCCGTCGACATCCCAGTCCACCGGCACACCCCGGTTGGGGCGAAGCGCCAGGCGATGGGGATACCCGCCAATCCGTTCGGCGAACTGTTCGAGGGCCATGCCTTTCAGGTCATAATCGAACGAGGCCAGCACCAGCACATCTGCATCCGCTGCCTGAAGCACGCGGCTGGCGGCCTCAACCTGTTCGTCACCTTTGAGAATGTCACGAAGCAGCAGTCCCGGCCCGTCGCGCTGCAATTCACTGTGGAATAGCGCTATCCTGAGCGGCTCCGCCGTGGCCGCGAACGCGACCAGCGATAGGATCAGACCGGCAAAAGCCCCGCGTTGCCCTCGTCCTTGCTGGATAGTTTGCGTTTCTGTGTGATCAGCGACGCAATCCGGCCCATGGCGATGCCGCGCATGAAAAGCGATGCCGGTAAGAATGCCCATGCCGCGACCGTCCAGATCAGGGTTTGCGGGCTGTCAAGCGACACCGCGCCAAAAAGCGAGGTTGCCGATTTGATGACCGCCGGGGTGAGAAATGGCAGCAAAAACCCTAACGCAACGTTAAAGCGCGCGTCCCTTTCGAGCCGCTCCACCACGTCGCCGCCGGCCGTGGGATCGAATGTCGGCAGGTTGACCCAGACATTGAAGCTGCCGCGCCGTAGCGGCCAGCGCATCAGCCGTTGCAGGATGACGAAGGCCACCAGTGTGATCAGCGAAATCATATAGGCCAACCCGGCAGAATCCCGGACCAGATGAACGTGATCCATCGATGCCTCGGACGGCAACATCAGTACCACCAGCCGGACCGGGCTGTAGGGAAAGTCGACGAAACTGCCCACTTGAGCGCCAAGGGCCGCGACCGCCTGGCTAAGCGGCGTCGGCTCGATCCCGCTGCGTGCCATGAAGGACAACAGGATGACCGTGACAAAAAGCGATCCGAAGCGGACCCGGTTGAAGGGCGGCGCGTCGCGAAACTCCACCAGCCCAGGATAGGTCGAAGCGTATTCGAAGAAGGTGAGACCGGCGCCGAAGATGGCAACGAGCGTGACGATCTGTGCCACATCGGTAGACGTGCCGGGCATGATCAGCGACGGAGTCGCGATCAAAAGCACCACCAAAAGTGCACGTACTGCTGCGCCTACCAGCCGGGAAATCACTGCACCTGCCCCATGTTACGGCGTGAAGAAGTGCTGCCCGCACGCCTTGTTTTTCCACCTGGCCGTCTGTTCTGACGGTCTGCCATATTTTTGCCCCATTTCTGCCTTGTTGCAGCCATCACAGCAATAACCAGTGAAAACTGAATGAATTTCTGGGCGATTTCGTGGTGGGATTGGTGCGACTTTGCATCAATTCCAAATCAAAAAAGGGCCATCCCGACGGATGGCCCTACATTTTGCGTATGTCCCCGGGGTCAGACCCAAGGTCGTGTGGTGGCCAGATTTTCCTCGTAGGCGTCAATCGCAGCCGCAGATCCCTCGATCGTCAGCCCGATATCGTCCAGCCCATTCAGCAGGCAGTGCTTTTTGAAGGGATCGACGTCGAAGCTGATCGTTCCGCCGTCGGGACCGGTGATGGTCTGATCTTCCAGATTGACCGTGATCACCGCATTCGCACCGCGTTCGGCATCGTCCATCAGCTTGTCCACTTCTTCCTGCGGCAGGGCGATCGGCAAGATGCCGTTCTTGAAGCAGTTGTTGTAGAAGATGTCGGCGAAACTGGTCGAGATCACGCAGCGGATGCCAAAATCGAGAAGCGCCCAGGGCGCATGTTCGCGGCTTGATCCACAGCCGAAATTGTCGCCGGCGACCAGGATTTCCGCCTCGCGATAAGCAGGCTGGTTAAGGACGAAATCAGCGATCTCGTTGCCTTCGCGATCAAAGCGCATCTCGTCGAACAGGTTCGCGCCCAGACCAGTCCGCTTGATCGTCTTCAGGAACTGCTTGGGAATGATCATGTCCGTGTCGATGTTCACCAGTGGCATCGGGGCGGCGATACCGGTGAGTGTCGTAAAGCGTTCCATGCGCAGGCTCCGTCACAAATTCAGACAGGCACCCTAATGCCAAATCGACGGACCGAACCCAAGCGAAAAAGACCGCGCCAACCGGCGCGGTCCCAAGAAAAACCCGTTGACTGAGTGTCAGCTCTGGCGGCGCTTGCGCTTGAGCGCGAACAGTCCACCCATGCCGCCGATCAGAAGCCACCCGGCTGCGGGAAGCGGAACCTCCGAAGGCAGTTCGGTGACGATAAGTTCAGCGATCAGGATTGCCGAATTCGCCAGACGCTCCTGCGTGTCGAAGAAGCTGAAGAAACCCTCTTCGGTCAGGAAGCCCGAGATATCCAGCGTGTACTCCATGCCGTCGAGAACAATCGATTCACTCAGCGCCTCGTTCAGTTCTGCGGTCACCCGGTCATTACAGCCGTAAGCACCGTTCATGCCCGAAGCCGCGGTTCCGCCAAACTGGCAGGCACCGGCGGGCTCATTCGGCGTTTCGATGTGGCTGAAGTTGTAGACCTGGTTCAGGTTGAATTCGTGCCCATCGATGGACATCGTGAAATCAACGCTCAGATCAGCGGAATCGATCGCATTCATGCCCGAGGGAACATTGGCCCAAAGGGTGTAATTGTTGTGAGTGAAAATCCCGAGTTCGAATTGGGCGCCATGCTCCGTATCGACCGTTACCGGCGGCGGAATGAGGCCTTCGAACGTATAGCCGCTTTGCGTGCCGGTGGGATTGAGTGGGCCGGTTGCCGGGCTTCCCCAATTGATTTCAGCGACACCTCCGGCGGTTACGCCGGTATTCAGGCCGTAGACCGGGCCGGACGAGGCGTCGGTCCAAGTGCCGGACACGTTCTCTATTGTAACCATAGCGGCTGACGCGGCGCTTGCGCATAGGCCAAACGTCACAGTCGCAACTGCCGTACGTAGATTTATCATCGGGAATCCCCCCGCAAACTACCTGCAGTGTTGCCGCGGAACTGGACGCAACACGCATACACACCTGACTTTGGGTCGTCACAGCGAACCCATTTGTTGAAATGAATATGGCACAATTGAGGCCGGTTGCCAATCACAGGTAGGAGATTGAAACCCTATCGTGATTCAATCGTCCGAAGTGGTGCCGACTGTTGTTCAAGCAGGCACAATCCGCCACATTTCGGCCTCCGAATCACATGAGGTCACGCACATCCGTCAGCCGCCCCGTAACCGCCGCCGCAGCGGCCATGGCCGGGCTCATTAGGTGGGTTCTTCCCCTAAACCCTTGACGTCCCTCGAAATTCCGGTTGGACGTCGAGGCGCAGCGCTCGCCCGGGCTCAACTGGTCGGGATTCATGCCAAGGCACATGGAACAGCCCGCAAGGCGCCATTCAAAACCGGCTTCCTGAAGTTTCTGGGCGATCCCTTCCTCTTCGGCCTGCAGCCGCACGAGCCCCGATCCCGGCACGATCATGGCGCGGAGCCCGTCCTTGACGCGACGTCCTTCCATGATTTTCGCCACTTCGCGCAAGTCCTCGATCCGGCCGTTGGTACAGGAGCCAATGAAGACCGTGTCGATTTCGACATCGGAAAGCTTCTGACCGGGGGTAAGCCCCATATAGTCGAGCGACCTCTGCGCCGCGCCCACCTTGCCACCCTCGAAGTCCTCGGCCCGGGGCACGATGCCGGTAATCGGCAGAACATCTTCGGGTGAGGTGCCCCAGGTAACGACAGGCGGAATGTCGGCTGCATTCAGGCGTATCACCTGATCGTAATGTGCACCTTCGTCCGAGACGAGGGTCTTCCAATACGCCAATGCCATTTCCCATTGACCGCCTTTCGGCGCGTGGGGGCGGCCCTGGACATAGTCGTAGGTCTTCTGATCGGACGCGATCAAACCGGCGCGAGCGCCGCCTTCGATCGCCATGTTGCAGACTGTCATCCGGCCTTCCATAGAGAGATCGCGGATCGCGCTTCCTGCGTATTCGATCACGTGGCCGGTGCCGCCTGCGGTGCCGGTTTCGCCGATCACCGAAAGCGTGATGTCCTTGGCGGTGACGCCCGTCGCAAGCTCGCCCTCGACCTCGACCAGCATGTTCTTCGACTTTTTCTGGATCAGCGTCTGGGTGGCCAGAACATGCTCGACTTCCGAAGTGCCGATGCCGTGGGCCAGCGCGCCGAAGGCGCCATGGGTTGCCGTATGGCTGTCGCCGCAGACGATGGTCATGCCCGGCTGTGTCCAGCCCTGCTCGGGCCCGACGATATGAACGATACCCTGGCGGACATCATCGATGTCATAAAGCTCGACGCCAAAATCGCGGGCGTTTGTCCGCAGTGCCTCGACCTGGATTCGGGATTGCTCGTCCTTGATGCCCTCCAGGCGGGTCGGATCGGTGGGCACATTGTGGTCAGGCACCGCCACCGTCTTTTCCGGCGCGCGAACCTGGCGCCCGGCCATGCGCAAACCTTCGAAGGCCTGAGGGCTGGTGACTTCGTGAACGAGATGGCGGTCGATATAGAGGCGGCACGTACCGTCCTCGGCTTCATGGGCGACGTGATCGTCCCAGATTTTGTCATATAGCGTGCGTGGTGCGGTCATGGGGCAATTCCTAACGGAGCGGTGTTGAACTGGGGCGGCGGTTGTTTGCGCCTATTGGCGCGCCAGGACGGACCGTGCCGCTCCGGCAAAGCGCCACGGCAGGCGGGCTCGCTCATCCATGTCGAAAAACCTGATCATGGCGGGCCTGATACTATCCATTGTCCGGGGGAACAAGGTATCGGAAATGAAACGACCCCGCCCGGGACCGGGCGGGGCGAAACTTGTTCCGAGACACATGATCTGCAGATCACGGCCCGATTTAAGAGCGGAATCCTAAATGAAGATTAACGTCAGGCGCCTTCGAACTCACAAAGTATGTGAACGTCCATTCCAAGGCCTTCCAGCTTGGCGCGCCCCCCCAGGTCCGGCAGATCGATAATGAAGGCGCAACCGATGATGTCGCCGCCCATCTGTTCGATCAGTTTGATACCGGCCTCCGCCGTGCCTCCGGTGGCCAAAAGATCATCGACCACCAGAACTTTCTCGCCCGCCTGAATGGCGTCGGTGTGAACCTCCATGACCGCCTCGCCATACTCGAGCTGATAGTCCTGGCTGAGTGTCGCGCCGGGCAGCTTGCCCTTCTTGCGGATCGGCACGAAGCCGACCGAAAGCTGGTGGGCGATCGCGCCGCCGATGATGAAGCCCCGCGCCTCGAGCCCGACGACCTTGTCGATCTGTTCGCCGGCGTAGGGGTGCAAAAGCTGGTCGATGCAGATACGAAAGCCGCGCGGATCGGCAAATAGCGTGGTCACATCGCGAAACATGATCCCCTCGTGAGGGAAATCGACAATAGTCCGGATATAGTCTTTGACGGTCTTCTTACGGTTTTCCATGTCCTGTCCTATGACAATGACCAACGCCTATGAAAAAGGGCTGGCAAGGCAAATGGCAAGGGCAGAGGCATAGAAATGGCAACATCCCGGCGGAATCTGCTGTTTGGAGTGGCGGGACTGGCAGCTATCGCCTGGGGCTGGCAACGCTTCGGCGTGCGCCGCGAGCGGCTGGCGTTTTCGCCGATCAATGGTCTGGACGGATGGCGCAGGGCCGAGGCGGGCGGCCTGTCGCTCGGCCGAGGCTCGGCCACAAGTTCGGTGTTTTTGGGGATCGGCGAAGAGGGTGTGCCGCCTTTGCCTGCCAGCGCGCTGTGCGCGGCCCTTTATCAAAGCGCCGCCTCGCCGGTGATTGCAGTCTTTACCGATTTTTTCTGCCCGAACTGCCGGATCCTGGAAGCCCGGCTTGAGGCGCGGCTGGCGGATGCACCGGATATCAGCCTCGTCTGGCACCAACTGCCGCTTCTCGGCCCAAGCTCGGTACGCGCCGCCCGCGCGGCTGCGGCCGCCGGACTCCAGGGCGGATATGACGCCTTCCGACGGCGGTTGATTACGGCGCCGTTTCGCCCGACCGTGAACTTCTTCGGCGAAACCGCCGAGGCCGTGGGTCTAAACGGTAACCAGTTGATTGCGGATATGGACGGGCCCGAAGTGGCCGGCAGACTGCTTGCGAGCCACCGCGCCGCCGAGACCCTGGGCATCTACGGCACGCCTGCCTTTGCCATCGGCCGGACGCTGGTGATGGGCGCGGTTCAGGGCGATACACTCGATCAGCTCCTTGCGGAAGTGGCCGAATCCCCTGTGACTTGCTGAGGGTTTGCGCCGCGCGTGCCGCGCGTCGCTCCGGGCGAGGGGGCTGCCGCCCCCTCGCGCTCCCCTGCAAGTATTTGCAACAGGAAGAAGGGCTAAGAGCGCAACAGCCGGCCCGCCACAGCATCGAGTTTGCTGACGAGTGCCGGATCCCGGTTGTCCGGCTGGGTCAAAATCGCGAATTCAAGCGCCCGGTCGCAGCCATGCGGACAGGTCGGTCGGCCCGATCCCAGCCGCTCCGGCAATCCGGCGGCAAGTTTGCGGCCCTTCTCGGCATTCCCCGTCAGGGTCTTGATGATCTCGGTCACATCGACCTCGCCGTGATCCGGATGCCAACTGTCATAGTCGGTGACCATGGCGACGCTGGCGTAACAGAGCTCGGCCTCGCGGGCGAGTTTGGCTTCGGGCATGTTGGTCATGCCGATCACGTCACAGCCCCAGGTCTCGCGGTACATGCGCGATTCGGCGAGGGTAGAGAACTGCGGACCCTCCATCGCCAGATAGGTGCCGCCCCTGTGGACCCTGGCGCCTGCCGCCTCTGCGGCTTCGCCTGCCATCCGGCCAAGACGGTCGCAGGTCGGATGGGCCACGCTGACGTGGGCAACGCATCCGGTGCCGAAGAAACTTTTGTCGCGCGCGAAGGTCCGGTCGATGAACTGATCGACGATGACGAAGTCGCCTGGCGCCATCTCGTCGCGGAATGACCCGCAGGCCGAAACGCTCACCACGTCGGTTACACCCAGACGCTTCAGCGCATCGATGTTGGCGCGGTAGGGAACGGTGGTGGGCGAATGTACGTGGCCGCGCCCGTGACGGGGCAGAAATGCCATGGCGACCCCGTTCAGCCTGCCGGTCAGCACCTGATCCGAAGGAACGCCCCAAGGGCTGGCGACAGAGACCCATTCCGCCCCCTCGAGCCCGTCGATCTCGTAAATGCCGCTGCCGCCGATCACGCCGATCATGGTGGTTCCGTCGCTCATGAAGCTGCCCCCTGTCTGTCGCAACCGACAGTAGAAAAGCGCTCGCCGATGGGCAACTCACGAAAAAAGAAAACCCCCGCCAATGGCGAGGGTCCCTCGTCCCGAAATGGGTTCCCCGGTACCGCGGGCTGGGTGGGGGCTGTTGAATCCACGGCACCGGGGATAGCGTTTGTCGCTACAGGTCCTTGAATGGCGTGGATTTGAGGCGACATGACGGGCCGGATCAGCCCGTCGTGAGGTTTTTTTATGGCGAAGTTGAGGCGAGGCTTGATTCAGCCGATTTCCGCAGGCAGGATCGGCTTTGATGACGGTCCAGGACCCAATACACTTCCCCAAATCCCGGCCGGTTCCCGATCAAATTGTATTTGATCGCAAGGAACTAGGCGCGATCCTGGGGTTGTATGGCCGGATGGTCGCTGCGGGCGAGTGGCGCGACTATGGGATGTCATTCCTGAAAGAAGTGGCGGTCTTTTCTATCTTCCGGCGAAGCTCGGAACAGCCGATGTACCGGATCGAGAAACGGCCCAAGCTGAGGGGGCGTCAGGGCATCTATGCGATCATCGGCATGGACGGGCAAATCCTGAAGCGTGGCAGCGATCTGAAGGTCGTGTTGCGGGTGCTGGAACGCAAGCTTATCCGGGCGGTCGAATAGGCTTCAGCGATGGCCGCAGGCGCGACGTAACTGGCCCCGTATCGCTGGCCGCTATGCGGGCGATGGCCGGTTCCAGAGGTTCCTCGACCACCATCATATGATGAGCGTTGGCGTGGATAATGCGGTCCGGACCAGTCGCCATAGCCACATGGCCTTTCCAGAACAGAAGATCGCCAGGTCTTAAATCGTCTTCGTCAACAGGCGAACCCGGCATGACCTCTTGCAGATCGCTGTCGCCCGGGCAGGCCCATCCGCATCCGTGAAACGCAGCCTGCACCAAGCCAGAACAGTCAAGGCCCGCACCAGAATTACCGCCCCACACGTAAGGCGCTCCAAGGAAAAGTCGTGCCACCTCAACCGGGTCTTCCAGAGGTTGACCGACAGGGCGAAGGTGACGGGACGGCAAGACGTAGCGGCGGGTAT
>CAJICO010000063.1_pt1 | contig 13619 bp, 13 predicted proteins | sample 9199701 | NCBI WGS metagenome assembly CAJICO01 (sample SAMEA7708339, study PRJEB35096) | sediment metagenome | biome: marine neritic benthic zone biome [ENVO:01000025]; feature: sediment [ENVO:00002007]; material: shallow marine sediment [ENVO:03000034] sea grass bed [ENVO_01000059] ... | reverse complement strand
GTTGCTCTTGCAAACACCCCAACCAGGCGGGGCCAGGCAGACCTGCCGCGTGGGTGCCGACGAGCCGATGGCCCGCCCTGCACCCGCCACCCTGCACTGAATGACCTCCCTCCCCGCGTCCGTCACAGGGCATGCCAAAGCTGCGCTTCCTGCTGATGTTTGCTGGCGGCAAAGCACGCGACCCAGCCATCGGGCATCTGTACAAAAGACCCATCGAATGCCCCGTGTTTGTCATGCGCTAGGCAAAGCAATCCGATCACCGGCCAGGAGTCCCCTTATGAATATTGAGAAAGTCTCGGAATACGCCCGGGCGCTTTTCGAAGCTCACGGAGACAGAGCGGAGTTTGAAGCTGCCCAAAATGCGAAAGAGAAAGAAGAGGCGGGTGACACCGAAGGCGCGGAAAAATGGCGTGCCATCCGCCGCGCCATCCGTGAGATTCGGGGGCCGAACGAAAGCTAGAAGCCCGTTTTACGCAAGCAATCGCGAACGCCAGGTACGGCGCTCCCTGCTCGGGGCGCAAACCGCCAAATGCTTGACACAAATCAACTAACGCGCGGCGACATCGTGTGATGGTGGGAATTATTCAGGAGTGAACGCATGGAAGATCTGGTTAGACTTGGACGGCAATTCGTTCAGGCAATGCGAGATCGTCGCGGCTTTGCGCATGTCGACGAAATTTATTCCGAAAACGCGGAGTCGGTGGAGGCAGTCGTGCCACCCGGCAGAGACGTTCGGATTGCCAAGGGTCGAAACGCGATCAAGGCAAAACGCCAGGATTGGGTGGCAACGCATGATATCCACAGGCTCGAAGCCGACGGACCATACGTGCATCCGCCCAACCGGTTTTGCGTGAGTTTCGATGCCGAGGTCACCCAAAAAGCCTCCGGTCGTCGGATGACCCTGAGCGAAATCGCTGTCTATACGGTGGAAGAAGGCAAGATCGTGCGCGAAGAATTCTTCATGATGCCGAAATAACCGGCGGACCCTTCAACAGCTTCGCCAGCTACCCGCCGGTGAGCCGGCGCATAAGGAACACCTCGGCGCCGGCAGGCAGTTCTTTGGACCAGTTGTCCCGGTAGACATCGCCATCGATCACGACCGCAACATCCTTCATAAGCGGTTCCGCCAGAGCCGGGTAACGCTCACCGAGCTTGCGAAAAAGTTCGCGTATGTCTCGCGCCTCGACTTCGACTGTCTTCTGGCCATCGGCCAGGGGAACCAGCCCCGCCCAAAGCGTGACCGTAACCATCAGTCGTCGGGTTTGTCGGCAAGCGCGGCAAGGATTCTTGGCGGCGACATCGGAATGTGCGACATGCGAACTCCCACGGCGTTTGAGACCGCATTCGCGACCGCGGCCAGAGGCGGTACAATGGAAGTTTCGCCAACGCCCCGCACCCCGTATGGGTGATTGGGGTTAGGGATTTCGAGGATCTGCGTGTCGATCATGGGCAGATCGGAACAGACAGGGATGCGGTAATCCAAAAATCCCGGGTTCTGCAGTCTGCCGTCTTCACCGTAGACGTATTCCTCGTTCAGAGCCCATCCGATGCCCTGTGCTGCTCCCCCCTGGTACTGTCCTTCGACATAGTCGGGGTGCACGGCCTTTCCGGCGTCCTGGATCACGGTGTAACGGATGACGCTGGTCGCGCCGGTTTCGGGATCGACCTCCACGTCGCAGATATGCGTAGCGAAGGATACGCCGGCGCCATCGGCGACGAGTTCGCTGTGGCCGGCAACCGGGCCTCCGGTTTTGCCTGCGCGATCGGCAATGTCGGCAATGGAAAGAGGGGCCAGATTGCCGTGGCCGCTGCCGGTCGCTTTGGCGCTGCCGTCTTCCCAGACAACATCCTCGACATCGATATCCCACATGAGTGCTGCGCGTTCCCGCATGACCTGGATCGCATTGCGCGCTGCCGAGATCGTCGCCATGGATGAGGAAAACGTCCCGCGGCTGCCGTCCGTCATGTCGTTGTAGCCAAGCGAGGACGTATCGGCGACGGTTGTCTTGACGTGCTCATAAGGTATGCCCAGTTCCTCGGCGGCGACCAGGGAAAGCGAGGCGCGCGAACCGCCGACATCGACCGTGCCGACAGCCAGTGTTACGGTTCCGTCCGAGTTGACATTGAGATCGGTGCAGGTCTGGCCTCCGAAATTGAACCAGAACCCGCAGGCCATGCCCCGCCCCTGATTTGCGGACAACGGGGCCTGCATGTGGGGATGGGATTGTGCTGCCTCGAGCGTTGGGCCGATGCCGATGGGCCCGTAAATCGGGCCATAGGAGGATCGGGTGCCCTTGCTGGCGGCATTTTTGATGCGCATTTCCACAGCGTCCATGCCGATCTTGTGGGCGATTTCGTCGATCACGCTTTCCACCGCAAACGCAGCCATCGGGGCCGACGGGGCCCTGTAGGCCGCGGATTTCGGCCTGTTGACCAGCACCTCGTAGCCATAGGTTTTGACGTTCTCGAGGTCATAGCAGGCGAATGACGTCTTGGCGCCAAGCATGGCCCATTCATCGGCGTAGGGGCCGCTGGCATAGCGCAACTCGGCAAATGCGGCGGTGATCGTGCCGTCGTTCTTTGCCCCGATCTTGACGTCAATCGAAGTGGCGCTTGTCGGGCCGGAGGCGCGGAAGACTTCTTCGCGCGACATCACGATTTTGACCGGCCGGCCGGCCTTGCGGGAAAGCGCAAGCGCCACCGGTTCCATCCAGACGTGAGTTTTCCCGCCAAAGCCGCCGCCGATTTCCGATGATGTCACCCGAAGTTTCGACACGTCCAGCCCCAACAAATCGGCGCACTTCTGGCGATAGACGAAATGGCCCTGGGTACAGACCCACAACTCGGCGGTTCCGTCGGGATTGAAATTGGCCACGCAGGCGTGCGGCTCGATATAGCCCTGATGGGTTTGCTCGGTCTTGAAATTGCGCTCGACGATGACATCGGCTTCGGCAAAACCGGCATCCACGTCACCGTGCCCGAACTCCGTGCGACCGGCGATGTTGGACGGGCTTTCCGGTCGCGGATCGACGCCCGCTGTGAAAACCGTGTCATGGAGGAGAGGCGCTTCTTCTTTGACCGCTTCGTCAACGTCGACGACATGAGGGAGCATTTCGTACTCGATGTCGATCAGCTTGAGCGCCTGGCGGGCCGTCTTGGCATCAACAGCCGCCACCGCCGCCACGGCATGGCCATCGTAGAACACTTTTTCGCGTGCCATGCAGTTGTCGAGAATGTCGAACAGGCCCTGGTCGCCATTCGAGAGATCCGGAAGATCGGCGGATGTGACGACTGCCTTCACGCCTTTCAGAGCCTCCGCCGCGGAGGCATCGATACGCACAATGCGGGCATGGGCATGGGGGCTGCGCAGGACGCGGCCCACGAGTTGTCCGGGCATGCTGAAATCGGCGCCATACCGGGCCCGGCCCGTTACCTTGTCCACGCCATCGGGCCGAACCGGACGAGAGCCGACCGTGTTGAAATTCTTCTCGTGAAAACTCGCGTCGAAACTCATGAGCCTGCTCCCTGCATTTCGCGTGCTGCATCCTGGACGGCGCGCACGATCTTGTCATATCCGGTGCAACGACAGAGGTTTCCGGCCAGCCAGAACCTGATCTCTTCTTCCGTGGGGTCGGGATTTCTGTCCAGCAGCGCCTTTGCCGCCACCAGGAAACCTGGCGTGCAGATCCCGCATTGCAGTGCCGCATGTTCGAGAAACTTGGTCTGCAATGGGTGAAGTTCGCTGCCCTGGGCCATACCCTCGATCGTTTCGATCGTGCGGCCTTCGGCCTCGGCACCAAGTACCAGGCAGGAGCAGACGATGCGGCCATCCATGACAGTGCTGCAGGCGCCGCAGTCGCCGGTGCCGCAGCCTTCCTTTGCGCCGGTGAGGCCCAGACGGTCGCGCAGAACATCAAGCAGTGTTTCGTCAGCCTGACACAGAAACTCTATGTCATCGCCGTTGATGGTTGTGGAAACCGATACTGTCGACATTTACTTTCCCCCCGCACGGTCAAAGGCAATGCGTGCCGCGCGGCGCGCCAATACGCCCGCGACCTTCTTTCTGAATTCCACCGTCCCGCGTTTGTCGTCGATGGGCCGGCAGGCCGCCGAGCAGGCTGCCGCCACGGCATCCAGCGATGCCTCCTCCAGCTTTGTTCCAATCAGAGCCGAAGCCGCCTCTTCAACCACGACCACCGTCGGTGCCACCGCGCCCAGCGCCACCCGGGCCGACGCAACCGCGCCGGCATCATCGAGTGTCAGGCTGACACCTGCGCCAACCACGGCAATGTCCATTTCAGTCCGGGGTATGAAACGAAGATAGGCGTCGCCGGAATTGGGCGGGCGTTTCTCCAATAGAATGGCTTCGACGAACTCTCCCGCGCCAAGCGATGTCTGACCTGGACCTGTCACGATCGTTTCGACCCCGACTTCGGGACTGCCGTCCGACCCGGCAATTACCGCCCGCGCCGCCGCAGCCACCAGTGCTGGAACACTGTCTGCAGCCGGTGAGGCATTGCAGAGATTGCCGGTAATGGTGCAGCGCCCTTGAATCTGGGTCGATCCGATAAGGTTTGCGGCTTCGACGACGCCGGGCCAGGCCGATTGCAGCCCGTCATGCTCGCCAAGTTCGGCACAGGTGGCCGCCGCCCCAATCCTGAATTGCTCTTCCGTTTCCCGGATGTCGGCAATTCCATCTATGGACTTGATGTCGACGACCAGATCGACGTCAAAGTCGTCGCTTTTCATCCGGACCAGAAGATCCGTGCCGCCAGCCAAGACAAACGCCTTCTGGTCGGCACTTTGCAACAATCTCACCGCTTCGCTCGGCGAGCTGGGTCTTTCGTATTTCACTATTCGCGTTCCTTTGGATTGACTCCACGATGCAGACAGCGTCGGGCACGATCAGGATGCGGCACTCACGCAGCCAACCGCAAGGGAAGAATGAAGCAATCAGGCATCATATTTGTCGCAACCGAACCAACATGAAGGTTTCAGCGTCTTTTGGCGCAAGTTTCAACCTTCACTTGCAACGCCCGTAGGTGAAGGTTGCAGAAATCGGCTTCAGTTTACGCTGGCGCTTGCCAATCCAGGCGAGGCATGTGGGTCGCGGCCTGTTATCCCACTACCGGCGTGCCGGTCGAATTGCGCTCAACCAGTTTCGCGGGAACCAACGTCGTTGTGACTGGGGTTTCAGGGTCTTTTATCCGTTCAAGCAATACGCGAGCCAGCTTACGCCCCAGCTGATACGGGGCTACCGCCATGGTGGTCAGAGGCGTCGCCGCAAATTCGGCGTCGGGGATGTTGTCAAATCCAACTATGGAAACTTCCTTGCCGGGAATTTCTCCGCGACGCTGCAGCGACAAACAGGCGCCGATCGCGACCATGTCGCCGTTGCATACCACCGCGGTTACCTCCGGATGCAGATTTCGCAAGGCGTTCATCGCCTCCATCCCCGCTGATCTGCTGTCCGGGCAGTCCCAGACGATCGGATCGCCCAGGTTTCGGCTCTCAAGCATGCGGCGATACCCCTCGATCCGCTCGGAGCGAACATCGACCTGGGCGACGCCACCAAGATAGGCAATATGGCGGTGGCCCAGATCGGCCAGAAAGCTTGTCGCGTCAAATGTTGCAGAGGCGTTTTCGATGCCCACGTGATCCAACTCCAGAAACCCCGCTCTTCGCAGGAAGGTGACGCTTGGCAATTTGTGGGTCTTGAGGAGCTGGAGTGTCGAGTTCGGCGTGTCCGCCGCAGGCACCCAAATGAGCCCGCCCCGGGAGGATCTTATGAATGCCTCGATCTGATTGCGCTGGCGGGCGGCGTCATCCCGGGCATCCAGAACTGACAATAGGTATCCTTCCGCTTCCAGCAGATCGCTCGCGCCGCTGATGATTTCAGCATTGAATCGGTTTGCGATCTTGTGGATCGAAAGCCCGATCTCGCGATTGTCGCCCGAGCGCATTGATGCCGCGCGGCCGTCAGGTACGTAGTTCAGTTTCTTCGCAGTTTTCAGGACATGCTTTCGGGTCGCCTCTGAAATCCGACCGGCACCGCGCATGACCTGGCTTGCCGTCGCAACGGAGACACCAGCCTGTTTCGCTACTGTTGCCAGTTTTGGTTTCTCGGCCACGCCGGCTTTCCTTTGAATTGGACCGGCGAACACCGCCAAATCACCGTATCGATATATCAAATCATCCAAATTTTTCCACGTTTTTCAAGTGAAAACGCTCAAAATAATCGCCTTAGGCGTTCGCAGGCAATTGTTAGATGTTGACTTTGCCATAACGTTACATCAAAAATAGTTCATCCGTGTCGAGTCGTTTTACCGCGATGGAAAAGCGTACTGAGGCTCGCACAGGTGCAGGGGGTGAAGGGAAGCGTGTTTCAAAGCTCTCTCGTCCCGAAGAAACGAACAATCGTGTGAACACACATTCAGGGAGAGAGACATGTCACTCAATTTCAGATTGGTCGGCGCAACGTCCGGTCTTGCATTGCTGGCATCGGTCGCTGCCGTTTCAGCGCAGGAAATCCGGGTCTGGACGTCCGAGACTCAGCCGGCGCGTCTGGAACGCCAGCAGAAAATGGCTGCGGAATATGAAGCGGCAACCGGTGCCAAGGTGGAGATGATACCAGTTGATGAAAAGGAGTACGGCACACGCGCCACCGCCGCATTCGCGGCCGGCGATCTGCCCGATGTAATCTATTTTCCGCTGCAGTACGCACTTCCGTGGACCGAAGCAGGCATTCTTGATGCCGAGGCTTCCCAGGAAGTGTTCGAAAGCCTGGGCTCCGATACTTTTGCCCCGGGCCCCGTCGGAATGGCGCAGACCGCTGACGGGATCGCCGGTGTGCCGGTCGATGGCTGGACGCAGATGGTTGTCTACCGGAAGGACCTGTTTGATTCGAACGGTCTGGAAGCGCCGACCACCTATGCAAATGTCCTTGCGGCCATCGAAAAGCTGCATAACCCGCCAGAAATGTTTGGTTTTGTAGCCGCGACCAAGGTCGACGAAAGCTTCATGAGCCAGGTTCTGGAGCATGTTCTTCTGGCCAACGGTGCGACACCGGTTGACGAGAATGGCTTCGCTGGCTTCGACGAAGCCAAGACCGTCGAAGCGCTGGAGTTCTACAAAGCCATTGCCGAAGCTTCGCCGCCGGGAGAACTTTTCTGGAAGCAATCGCGGGAGCTTTACTTTGCCGGTCAGGCGGCAATGATCATCTGGTCGCCGTTCATCATGGATGAGTTGGCGGGTCTGCGTGACGCCGCTCCGGTAACGATCAACGACGATCCCACGACACGCGAACTGGCAAATGCTACAGGCTTTATCACCAACTTTGCCGGTCCTTCGAATCCGGCGGGCGCTGCCTGGGCGGACTCGCGCTATTTCGGCATCACCGCTGACGCCGACACCGAAGCAGCGCAGGACTTCGTCGAGTTTGCCGTAAGCGGCGGCTATATGGCGACGCTATCCATCGCGCCCGAGGGCAAGTTCCCGATCCGCAACGGCACGGCAGACAACCCCACCGAATTCATCGATGGCTGGTCGATGCTTGACGTCGGTGTGGATCGCCGCGCGCCGTTGTCCGATCTCTATCCGACCGATGTGATCTCAAACATCGTTGCCGGTCTGGATGTCGGCCAACGCTGGGGCGTTGCCGAGGGACAGCTTGGTCTGGCGTCGAAAATCATCAATAGCCAGGCGATCAATCGCGTCACGCGTGAGTTCATCGACGGTGACATCAGCGCCACCGACGCCGTGGCCAAGATGAATGAGGAATTGGCCGAGATCGACTAACGGCCATGACATGAGCGCAGGTGGCGGTAAGCCCGCCACCTGTTCCTTCCCTCAAGCTTTTTCTGGAGCGAACAGATGACGACCGCGGTGCCACCGACGGGCACAGGTCCACTCGCCAAACGCGAAGCGCGACTGGCTTGGGGCCTGCTGTTTCCCACCATCTTTTCAGTTTCTCTCGTTGTCCTTCTTCCCCTTCTGGCGATTTTCTGGGTCAGCTTTAAGCCGATCGGCCTGGAAGACCTGCGGCCGCCCGAGACTGTCGTGCGCGAACAGCTTCGCGGTCGGCCCTCTGCCGTTGGTGACGAGGCGACGATCCGCTACCGGGTTCGCAATTCAAGCCAGAAGGAACCGCTTCTGGGTGTCACTATGTCCGACACGCTGCCGGACGGTCTTACGTTCCAAAGCGTGGACGAGCGCTGCGAACTGAGCGGCGTGTCGCTGAGCTGCGAACTGGGGGACTTCGAGCCGGGGCAGCGCGAGAATATCGAGATTGAGGTTATCGTCAGTCAGGCTTTCCTCGATGCTGATCCCGATCTCGAGGACACGCCCGTCGCCGCGACCGGCAAAGGCCGAAACATCCTGACAAATACCGAATTCACCCTAGAGAACTTTGCCCGCATCTTTGATGGGCGCGAGTTCTGGGCCGTGCTGTACGCCACAATGTTCTACACCATTGTCGGTACCATCGGCGCCCTGGTTGTGGGGTTGTTCGCCGCTTTGCTGCTCAACAAGGAATTCAGGGGAAAGGGTTTCGTCAGGGGCCTCTATCTGTTCCCCTATGTCGCTCCGGTCATTGCGGTCGCGTTTTCCTGGGTGACGCTGTTCGATCCGTTCTCTGGCTCTGTCAATGCGTTGCTGGTGCAGATGGGCGTGGTGGAATCTCCGATCAATTTCTTCGGTCAGCGCCCGCAGGCTTTGATCATGGTTACTGTCTTCGAGATCTGGCGCTATTTTCCGCTGTCATTTCTTTTCATCCTGGCGCGCATGCAGTCGATCGATACCGACATGTACGAGGCTGCCGACATGGACGGGGCAAGTCCGTTCCAGAAATTCTGGTACCTCAGCCTGCCAATGTTGCTGGGAATCCTGAGCGTGTTGTTCCTTCTGCGCTTCATTTGGACCTTCAACAAGTTCGACGACATCTTCTTGTTGACGGGCGGCAATGCCGGGACGCGCACGCTTACCGTCAACGTTTATGAGCAGGCATTCGCGGTGTCGAACATTGGCGCGGGTGCGGCCGTTGCCGTCGTCATTTTTGGCTTCCTGCTGACGTTCTCAATCTTCTTCTTCAAATACATGAGCCGAGAGGAAGGGCTATGAGTGCTTTGCGAAACGGATATCCGACTTCCGCAATTATCGGCTGGTTCTGGGCCTTCACCATCGCCATCATCGTTGCCGTTGGCATGTCGTTTTCGACCGGCGAGCCCTTTCGGCCATCCTTCTGGGTCACGCTTGTCCTGGGTGCGGCAACCGGGCTGATCACTCTCTACTTCAGGGACAAGCGGATGCTGGTCGCCGGGCTGGCAGTCGTTTCCGTGGTGCTTGGGTTCCTGGGTTTCGGGCCTGTTCAAGTCGGCGAGACCGTGTCGGTGCCCATGCAGATCCTGGCCAATGTCTTCTTTGCGGTCTTCACCGCTTGGCCGCTGCTTGTCATCCTCGACAGCCTTGTGCCGGGCGATGTCGACAAGCACGAATTTGAAGAAGCGGTTATTCGCTTTCTCACCGGCTTTGGGTACATCTTTTTCACCACCGCTGTTCTTGTGCCGTTCTACGTGATGGTCATGACCAGCCTGAAAAACCAGCAAGAGCTGCTGCAGAATCCGCTCGACTTCACGATCGATCTCTCGAAAGGCATGGACTTGTTCCGCAGCTATTTCGAGCTGTTCGGCGAATTTGGGTTCGGCTCCTACCTGTGGACAAGTTTCTACGTTTCAGTCCTCACCGTCCTGATCACCCTGGCATTCTCGATCCCCGGTGCCTACGCCGTTGCAAGGCTGAGGTTCAAAGGGCGGTCGGCATTTGGCCGGTAAATCCTGCTGATCTACATGGTGCCAATGATCGTTCTGGCACTGCCGATCTATATCGTTTTCTCGATGACCGGACTGCGCAATACGATCACCGGCATCGTGATGATTTATCCGGTGACGACGATCCCCGTGGCGCTTTACATGTTGCAGGGCTATTTCCGCGGACTTCCGGCGGAGGTCGAAGAGGCAGGGCTGATGGACGGGCTTTCGCGGATCGCCGTGATCTGGAAGATCACGCTGCCGCTGGCGCTGCCCGCCCTGGCATCGGTCAGCCTTTACGTCTTCATGATTGCCTGGAATGAATTCCTTCTGGCCCTGATGCTGCTGGATGATCCGTCAAAGTTCACCCTGACGCGCGGTGTCGCTTCGCTCAACTCTTCGGAAGTGCCGCGTCAGCATCTCATGGCCGGCGCAGTCATCGCCACCGTTCCCATCATGGCGCTGTTTCTTGGGCTTGAGAGGTTCATGACGAAGGGACTGACGGCCGGGAGTGTCAAGGGATGAGCGGAAAGGACTTCGTGGATCTCGATGAGCGCGCCCGCGCGATCCTGGTCGGCAACGACCGGGGCGGGTACACGGTGCCGACGGCGGGCCTCTATCCTTATCAATGGAATTGGGACAGCGCGTTCGCCGGGTGGGGCTTTTCAACCTTCGATCTGGATCGGGCCTGGGAAGAGCTTGAATCGCTTTTCATGGGGCAATGGCCGAACGGTATGGTTCCCCATATCCTCTTCCGTCAAAACGATCCGGACTACTTCCCCGGCCCGGATGTCTGGGGGACCGAAGGCATCGGGCCCATTCCCTCGGGAGGGATCAGCCAGCCGCCTGTGGCCGCAACCTTCATCAGAGACATCTGGGAACGCGACACGGCCGCGGGGGAGGAACGTTTGCGGGCTCTGCTTCCCAAGATCAAGGCCTGGCACAAGTGGTTCATGGACTGGCGCACGACCGACCAGGGGGCGGTGTTCATCACCCACCCGTGGGAATCCGGCCGCGACAACAGCCCCGACTGGGACGGTGCCATGAGGGCAATCGATCCCGTGGGTGTCGGCGAGTATACCCGCCGCGACACCGGCCATGTCGACCCGTCAATGCGGCCGACAAAGGATGACTATGACCGCTATCTATGGCTGGTTTACCATGGGCGGGCCCGGAAATGGGACGAAGCCGAACTGGCCAAGGACCGTCCGTTTGCCGTTGCCGATCCGACGCTGACTTTCATTCTGATGCGGGCCAACCGCGATCTTTCTCATATGGCGGCCGAGGCGGGCATGGACACCCGCGAAATCGATGCCTGGACACGTCGGCTGGAAGAAGGTGCCGAGCAGTTGCGAAACCCCGACTCCGGCCTCTTCGATGCGGTCAACTGCAGAGACGGCGAACACACGGGCAATTTGACCTCGGCGTCTTTCCTTCTTTGGTATGCGGGGCTGGAAGACCAGGGGAGCCTTGATGCGCTGACCGAAGCCCTGGCTTCATGCGTTTACCCGATCCCCAGCCTGACCAGTACTTCCCGCAAGTTCGATCCCATGCGCTATTGGCGCGGCCCGACCTGGGCCATCATGAATGCGCTCATCGGGCGCGGCTTAAGCGATATGGGGCATAAGGATCAGGCAGATATGCTGCGCCAACGCACTGCCGATGTTATCGCGGGCCACGGCTTCGCCGAATATTTTCACCCTGACCTGGGCACACCGGCAGGAGGCGGGACATTCACCTGGACCGCCGCCGTCTGGCTTGCCTGGGCTTCACCTTCTGCAGGAGTAAACTGATGGGAGCCATCAAACTGGATGCCGTTGAAAAATGGTTTGGTGAACTTCAGGTCATCAAAGGTATCGACCTTGATATCAAGGACGGTGAGTTCATCATCTTTGTCGGCCCCTCAGGTTGTGGGAAGTCGACGTTGCTCAGGATGATTGGTGGGCTGGAAGAAACATCGCGCGGGGCCATTATCCTGGACGAAAAGGATGTGACGGACCAGCCGCCTTCCAAGCGCGGGCTGTCCATGGTGTTCCAGTCCTACGCGCTTTATCCCCACATGTCGGTGCGCGACAATATGGGCTTCAGCCTGAAGACCGCTGGCGCACCAAAAGCCGAGATAATCGAAAAGGTGAACGAGGCGGCACGCGTTCTGAAGCTGGAGCCTCTGTTGGACAGGCGCCCAAAGGACATGTCGGGCGGTCAGCGTCAGCGCGTGGCCATTGGCCGTTCGATCGTGCGGGCGCCGACAGCCTTCCTCTTTGACGAACCGCTCTCGAACCTCGACGCGGCTCTGAGGGTGGAAATGAGGCTTGAAATCGCGAAGCTTCACCAGTCGCTGAATACCACCATGATCTACGTCACCCACGACCAGGTCGAGGCAATGACGCTTGCCGACCGAATTGTGGTTCTGGAAGCGGGCCGAATTGCCCAGGTTGGTACGCCGAAGGAACTCTACGAGCGTCCGGCAGATCTCTTTGTGGCCCAGTTCATTGGGTCGCCGAAGATGAACGTCCTGCCGTGCGGCTCGTCGGATGGCCGTGTCGACCTGGAGGGCGGCCGTGGCGCTCCCTATGGCGGATCGGGCCGGCCGGCCCACTTGGGCATCCGCCCCGAACACATAGCTCTGGGCGCCATGGGCGAAGGCAATTGCGACGGCAAAGTCGAGGTTGTCGAATACCTGGGGGCGGATTGCTTTATCTTCGTGAATTGCGGGTCGCTGGGCGTGGTGAACGTGCGTGTTGGCGGCAGCGAGACCTTCGAGGTCGGGCAGGAAGTGGGCCTTATTTTCCAGGAGGATAACCTCCATTACTTCGGTGACGACGGGAAAGCTTGCTAACGCCCGGATCAGCCGTCACCAGCGCAGCGACGGCCTCTTGATGGAGGCCGTCGTCTTGGTGAGTATCTGATCGACGATGATACTGAGAATTTTATCGATATTGTTTCGACAAGTCATTGATCGGGGGCCGCTTTCAACAGATTCTGAATAGGCCTGGACCTAAGGTTGGGATACCAATCCGGAGTTCCAAAGCAACTCGCTCCATGCAACGAAGGTCTCGAATAGGGCAGCACCAGGCGTTGATCACTTGTGGTGGTTTCGGCCTCGCGCTGATCGCGCTTGTTCTTGCGGGAGGGATCGAACGTGCCCTGGCTTTCGGCCCTTATCTGCTTGCGCCGTTTCTGTTCCTGCTGCTCGCGGGGCGACGATGGCTGGTTGTGCCGTACCGCCAGCTTGCCGAACGCGAAAGTGAACTCGCCCGCGAAGTGAACCGACTGGGCGAGCTTGCGGATATTGCCGAACTGTCCAACGATTTCTTCGTTTCCACGGATCTGGCCGGGCGCATAACATGGGTAAATCGGGCATTCACCGATTTCACCGGATACGCGCTGGAAGAAGTTCGGGGGCAGACACCAGGCGCGGTCCTTCAGGGCCCCGAGACCGACCCCGAGGAAATCAGGCGGATCGCGGAGGCATTGGCCAGCCTGGCGCCGATCCGGACCGAGATACTGAATTACCGCAAGGATGGCACGGCATTCTGGACGGCGATCAGCATTGCGCCACAGTACGATGCTGAAGGCAAACCGCACCGTTTCGTGGCGATATCCTCGGACATTTCCGAGCAACGGAATACCCGCGACGAAATAATGGAAGCCAAAGCAACGATTGAGTTCCAAGCGTTTCACGATCCGCTGACCGGCTTGCCGAACCGGCGCGCACTGGATGGCGAGATCGACAAGATCAAGGAGACCGGAGAGTCGGGCCGCGTTCTGATCCGTATCGACCTTGATCACTTCAAGAACGTCAATGACACGCTG
>CAJICO010000202.1_pt1 | contig 13691 bp, 13 predicted proteins | sample 9199701 | NCBI WGS metagenome assembly CAJICO01 (sample SAMEA7708339, study PRJEB35096) | sediment metagenome | biome: marine neritic benthic zone biome [ENVO:01000025]; feature: sediment [ENVO:00002007]; material: shallow marine sediment [ENVO:03000034] sea grass bed [ENVO_01000059] ... | reverse complement strand
GGCGTGTAGAGCAGCTCAGGCGTTTTCTCAAGCGTGAGAAAGACCCGCTAAAGCAATGGAAACTATCGTGGATTGACGTTGAAGGGCTGAAGAAGTGGGACGCCTATACAAACGCCATCGGTGAGACATTCGCGCGAACCCATAGCGATCACGCGCCGTGGACGATTGTGCGTTCCGATGACAAGAAACGCGCCCGACTGGCCGCGATCGGTTCGGTCCTTGGCGATATCGAATACAGAGGCAAGGGCGAAATTGACGGCCCCGATGCCGCCATCTGCGGTGGCCCGGACGTCTGGGATGCCTAAACGCGGATACCATCACGGCAATTTGCGGCAGGCGCTGGTGGATGCTGCGCTTGAGTTGATCGAGAAGAAGGGGCCGACCGGGTTCACTCTTTCAGAGGCGGCGAAAGTGGCAGGGGTGACGCCCGCAGCGGTGTATCGCCATTTTGACGGGCGCGACGAGCTGATTGCCGAGACCGCGCGCCAAGGCTTTGAAATCTTTGCTGATCTCATGGAATACGCCTATGACACCGGTCAGCCCTCGGCGCTGGCCTCGTTCGAGGCCACGGGACGCGCCTATCTGGCGTTTGCGCGTCGGCATCCGGGGCACTATGTGGCGATGTTCGAAAGCGGGATATCCATCAACCGCAACGCGGAACTGGCGCAGGTCGCCGGGCGTGCTTTTGGGGTTCTTGAGAAGGCGGCGTCCGAGCTTTCGGAACACATTCCCCCCGAAAAGCGCCCGCCGCCGCAGATGTTCTCGGCTCATATCTGGGCCCTAAGCCATGGAGTCGTTGAACTTTTCGCCCGAGGCGCGCCGGGCACGAAATCCCCCTTTCCGCCTGAAGATCTGCTCGAATCCGGCATCGGCATCTATCTGCGGGGTCTTGGCCTGATCGATACGGATCATTAGCGCGACCACCGTCAAACTTTTGCCACAATTATGTGACATATTTGCCGAGTGTATTAGTTTGGGAGTGTCCCGTGTACGAGTTTCTGGCCCCTTGGGGCGTTTTGGCGCCGGCGTTTTGCGCCATGGCCGCCTATCTTTCCGCTACCGAATACCGTCGCCGTATCGCGCTGGCATTGATCCAGGCACCACGTGACGCGCAGAAACTGACGGGCACACTGGCATAAGGCCACCAGCCCCCTTATCTGTCTGAAATGGACAGCCAAGATCTTCCCCGTCTGGCCTATCTGGTGATCTTGCTGATTGCCGTTGCCGGCTGGTTTTTTGCCGAGCATCGCCATTCGCTCGGCAAGAGCTTCAGAATGATGTTGGCCTGGGGTCTGATTTTCCTTGGCTTTGTAGCGGCTTACGGCCTCTGGGAGGACGTGCGCCGGGATGTGGCGCCGCGCCAGTCCGTGGCGACAGACGGGTCAGCGATCATGGTGCCAAGGGGGCCGGGCGGGCACTATTATCTGACGGTAAATGTTAACGGCACGCCGGTGAATTTTATCGTCGATACGGGCGCCACGGATGTTGTTCTGACCATGAACGACGCCCGCCGCGCAGGCCTCGATCCAGATAGCCTGCCGTTTCTCGGCTCGGCCCGGACGGCCAACGGAACGGTGAAGACGGCCTTCACGACTACGGATTTCATGTCGGTCGGCCCGGTCCGTTATGATCGGGTGCGGGTCGCGATCAACGGCGGCGAGATGGAAGAGTCGCTTTTGGGAATGAGTTTTCTATCGTGGTTCGAGCGATTGGAAATCTCGGACAAGGGGCTGACCCTAACGCCTTGATTCACTTTCTGCTTTCTTGGTCCACTTACCGCCGTCTTCGGACCAATATTGGGCACTCACACCGGCGTCGGTAAGGGCGCGCCACTGGTTGCGGGCGTGTTCCACGGCAGCTTCGTTGGCACCATCGAATAGCACGCAGACTCTCTCCATCTTCGAGACTTCGTCTGCGGCAACGTCAGCGCCGTCGACGCTCATCAGACAGGCAGCACCGTTGTCGGCGTCGCCCGTGGTCAACAGGACCGGCTGTTCCGCGTCATGCGGACCTCCGGCCATCCCGTGGGGCAGGAAGCCGTCGCCCAGCCAAAGGTGCCGGTCGAGCCGATCCAGCAGCGAGGTGTCGCGCCCGCGCACCGCCACACGCCATCCGGCGCCCAGCGCCTTGTTGATCAGCACCGGCAGGGTGGATTCCAGCGGACGCTCGGTCAGGTGGTAAAAATAGGCGGCCCCCACCTCAGCCCTCGTACCCATCGGCGATCAGGCGGTTGAGCGCCAGAACGCCCCACCCGGTGGCCCCTTTCGGCGCCAGCGGGGTTTCAGATTTGTGGGCGGCGACCCCGGCGATATCCAGGTGGATCCAGGGCGTTTCCTCTTTGACGAAGCGTGCCAGGAACTGCGCAGCGGTGATCGAGCCTGCGGGCCTGCCACCGACGTTCATCATATCGGCGACCCGGCTTTTCAACTGTTTGTCATAGCCCGCGCCCAAGGGCAGACGCCAGGCGCCCTCGCCTTCTTTGCCAGCCGCATTCAGGAAGGCTTTGGCCAGATCGTCGTTGTTGGAAAAGACGCCCGCGTTTTCGTGGCCGAGCGCGATGATAACCGCACCTGTCAGCGTCGCCAGATCGATCATGGCCGCGGGCTCGAACCGTTCCTGCGCGTACCACATGACGTCACAGAGAACGAGACGGCCTTCGGCGTCGGTGTTGATCACTTCGACGGTGTCACCCTTCATGGACTTCACCACGTCTCCGGGGCGCTGTGCCTTGCCGTCTGGCATGTTCTCAACCAGCCCGACGAGGCCGATGACATTGGCCTTGGCCTTGCGAAGGGCCAGCGCTTTCATCACACCAGAGACCGTTCCCGCGCCGCCCATATCCATGGTCATGTCTTCCATGCCGGCGGCGGGTTTGAGGCTGATGCCGCCCGTGTCGAAGACAACGCCCTTGCCGACGAGGGCCACGGGTTTCTCGCCCGCCGTACCGCCCGACCATTCCATGACCACGACTTTCGAGGGGCTCTCGCTGCCCTGCCCCACGGCGAGAAGCGTGCGCATGCCAAGGTCCGCGAGCTGGTCTTCCTCCAGCACTTCGACCTTGAGGCCGATGTCGCGCATCGCCTCCAACCGGGCGGCGAACTCGATGGTCGTCAACACGTTGGAAGGCTCATTGACTAGGTCCCGGGTGAAGCAGACACCTTCGGCCAGTGCGGTCAAGGTACCGGCCTGGCCAGCCACATCGCCCGCACCCATGATGGTCAGCGCACCATTGGGGTCGCTATCCTTCGTCATGTGCCTGTCAAAACTGTAAGCACGGAGCAAGGCACCGAGGATCACGTCCTCGGCCCCCTTTCGGACGCCGAGAAGGACCAGCGCGCCGTCGCTGCCAAGCGCCTTGCCGATTGCGGCCCCTGCCTTGCGGGCGGTTGCGCCTGAAGTCCGTTTCTCCAGCCTGATAACAAGCACGGCTTCAGCTGCCATGCTGGTGGGGTAGGCGAGCGTGACGGTATCGCCCTCTTTCAGCTTGGCGAACTCATCCCCGGCAGAGATCCGGGCCAGAGCCCCTTTTGTCAGCCGGTTCACACGGCGCGCCATCTTGTCGAGGCGTCCATCCTCGGGGATGAATACTGCCACTACGCCTTTGGCCTCGGCAATGTGGTCAAGATCGATATCGAGGAATGAGAGTTCTGGAAGCTCGGACATTGGGGGCGGCCCTTTTTTGACGTGTCGCCCAAGTTCCTAGCCAACAGCGCCCCGCGTGGCCACCCGAAATCATGGGCGCCTTTTCGCCAATCCTGCACAATTTTCGCAGGTTTTACGCCGTCTCTCGATAGGCTAGACTCCTTAGAACACAGCACATTCGGGCAGATGACCGGACGATTCGACAGATACATCCTGGCGCAATTTATGATGCTCTTCGGTTTTTTTGCCCTGGTGCTGGTGCTGGTCTATTGGGTGAACCGCGCCGTGGTGCTGTTCGACCAACTGATCGCCAACGGACAATCGGCGGCGGTATTTCTTGAGTTCACCGCCCTTTCGCTTCCCAATGTGATCCGCGTGGTGCTGCCGGTGGCGGCCTTCGCCGGATCGATCTATGTGACCAACAGGCTGATGTCAGAGAGCGAGTTGGTGGTTGTGCAGGCCACCGGGTTTTCGCCCTGGCGGTTACTGCGCCCGGTCGTGATGTTCGGCGCGATCGTCTTCCTGATGTCTTCGATACTGGCGCATTTCCTGGTGCCGATCAGCCAGGCGCGGCTGTCGGACCGCACCGCCGAGATTGCCGAGAACATGACTGCGCGACTGCTTAGCGAGGGGAGGTTCCTGCACCCAGCGGAAGGCGTGACGTTCTATATTCGTGAGATCTCGCCGGTGGGTGCCCTGGAGAACATCTTTCTGGCTGATGATCGAGTGCCCGAAAGGCCGGTGACCTATACCGCGCGGGAAGCGCTGCTGATCCGGGGCGAAAATTCACCCACGCTCGTGATGATTGATGGCATGGCGCAGGCATATGACGTCGAATCACGGCGGCTTTCAGTGACGCGGTTTCAGGATTTCGCTTTCGATCTGGACGGGTTGATGGATGCTGTGCACAGTGGTCGCCGCTTGCCAAGCGAACTGGCGACACCGGCGCTTTTTGCTGCCAGCCAAGAGACACAACAGTTGACCAATTCAAGCCGGGCGGTGCTGATCGCCGAGGGACATGAGCGGTTCTCCGACGCACTGAATGGCTTGATTGCGCCCCTTATCGGCTTTGCCGCGCTACTGGTCGGTGGCTTTTCGCGTTTTGGCGTCTGGCGGCAGATCATTGGTGCCATCATGGCGCTGATTGCCGTTCAGATGGTCACGCAAATGGGTCAGGGTGCCGTACGGGACGACGCAGCAATGTGGCCGCTGGCTTATTCGGGACCGATTGTCGGACTCGTCATGGGGCTTGGCCTCGTTCTGATGGCGGCGCGACCCTCGCTCTTTCGGTGGAGGGTCCGGACATGACACTGCACCTGTATTTCGGCCGGCGGTTCTTGAAGACCTTTCTGTCGGTCCTCTTCATCTTTTTCGCTGTCCTGCTGCTGATCTCGCTTATCGAGCAGATAAGAAGGTTCGGCGGCGCGGACGAAGCGAGCTTTGGTACTTTGCTTGTGCTGGCCGCCTTGAGCGTACCGGAAAGCCTTTATCGCATCCTTCCTTTGATTATGATCCTGGCGACGCTCGGGCTGTTCCTCAGCCTTGCCCGTTCGTCCGAACTGGTGGTGACCCGTGCTTCCGGGCGGTCGGCCATGCGGAGCCTGGTCGCACCCCTTATTCTTTCGGTTGTGATCGGGATGATCGCGGTTGCTGCGGGCAATCCGATCGTGGCCGCGACCCAGAAACAATACGAAACGCAGTCAGGCAGGATTTTGGGCGCGACTTCGACGCTTTCGGTCAGTGCCGAAGGGCTTTGGCTGCGCCAGGGCTCGCGCGATGGTCAGACGGTAATCCGCGCGGCGCGGTCTAACCTGGACGGCACCGAGTTGTTCGACGTGACTTTCCTTGGCTACGATCAGGATGGGCGCCCGACTTACCGGGTCGAGGCGGAAAGCGCGCGGCTGGTCACGGGCGCCTGGGAGATTACAAACGCCAAGGAATGGCGGTTCGATACCGAAGAGATCATCCCCGAGGTCGACAGTTTCGAGACGCCAATGATGAGCCTCGCGTCCAATCTGACGCGCAACCAGATCCTGGATAGTTTCGGCACGCCGAGCGCCATTCCCATTTGGGAATTGCCCGCATTTATTGAAAGGCTCGAAGCCGCTGGGTTTTCGGCTCGCGTTCACCGAACGTTTTTCCACATGGAACTCGCGCTGCCCCTGCTGCTCGCCGCGATGGTGCTGGTAGGCGCCGGGTTTACCATGCGTCATACGCGGATGGGGCGGACGGGGATGATGGTTCTTATGGCACTGGCACTGGGCTTCTCGCTATATTTCATCCGTAATTTCGCGGCGATCCTGGGCGAGAACGGCCAGATCCCGGTCATTCTTGCTGCCTGGGGTCCGCCCCTGGCGGCGCTGCTGTTGCCGCTTGGGCTTCTCTTGCATCTGGAAGACGGATGATCGCGCGGATTCTGACGATTCTGGTGTGTCTGGTTCTGGGAACGGCCCAGGGCGCGAAGGGACAGGAACTGGCGTCCCTGATTGCCGACAACGTCTTTGTCGATCCGGCCGGCCGCGTAACCGCCAGCGGCAATGTCGAGGTGTTCTATGAAGGCACGCGTCTGAACGCTTCAGAGGTGAGTTACGATCGCACGGGAGACCGGCTCACGATCACCGGACCCATTCGCGTGACAGATGCCGATGGCACGGTCTTTCTGGCTGACCAGGCGGAACTTGATCGGGATCTGAGGAACGGCGTTATGGTCTCGGCCCGAATGGTGCTGGACCAGCAGCTGCAAATCGCTGCAGCCGAGATTGCCCGTGTGGGCGAGCGGTACACACGGCTTGACCGGGTTGTTGCCTCGTCCTGCCAGGTTTGCGCGGCAAATCCCGTGCCGCTCTGGGAGATCCGCGCGGCGCGGATCGTCCATGACAGCGAAGCTCAACAGCTGTATTTCACGAACGCGCAGCTGCGCATAGCGGGCCTGCCGGTCGTTTACCTGCCCAGACTTCGATTGCCCGACCCAACGCTTGAACGTTCCAATGGCTTCCTGATCCCACAGCTCAGGACAGCTTCCGATTTGGGAACCGGGATCAAAGTTCCCTATTTCCTTGCCTTCGGCGAGCACCGCGACGTGACTTTGACACCCTATGTGTCAAGCCGCACCAGGACGATCGAATTTCGCTATCGCGATGAGCTGTCGATGGGTCAAATTCGGGCGGAAGGCGCTTTGACGAATGACGATATCGAGGGTGACCGTGGTTACCTTTTTGCCGAAGCCAAGTACCGTCTGCCGAAGGATTTCATTGTGACGTTGCAGGCTGAGCTGGTTTCGGATCCCGGCTATCTTTTCACTTACGACTATTCAGATAAGGATCGTCTGACCAACCAGATCTCGGTGACCCGGGTCAGGAACAAGGATCTGTTCCGGGCCGAGGTTACCGAGTTCAAGACGCTACGCGATTCAGAGATCGCCGTCCGCGACACCCTGCCCGACCGGTTCGTCGAAATTTACTACGAACGCGAAATCCCGGCTCTGTCGTTTGGTGGCCGGGCGGTGGCCAGTGTCTCCTCGGCGTCCACAATCCGCCCGTCTTCGGCGGACATAGATGGCCGGGATGTCAGCCGCCTGGGCGCTTCGCTTGACTGGTCGCGGTCGTGGCTGAATGCCGGTCTGGTTGCAAAGGCCGAACTTGGCGTGCGGGTCGACAGTTACAATGTCGGGCAGGACAGCAACTTCGCCACCACGATCAACCGCATCGTACCGCGAGGTGCGGTCGAACTGCGCTACCCCATGAGTCGGGTCACGGCGGACGGCGGCACGGAAATTCTGGAGCCGATCTTTCGGTTTGACGTAGCGGACACCGGCGGCGATGCCGTGCCGCTGGAAGACAGCCGGGTGGTCGAGTTCGACGAGGCCAATCTCTTTTCCATGACCAGGTATCCGGGACTGGACGGGATCGAGGACGGCGCGCGCATAGCACTCGGCGCTACATGGTCGCGCCGCGATCCCGATGGCTGGGATCTGGGGCTAGCGTTCGGACGGGTCGCCAACCTTTCGGGTGATCTCGGATATGCGGAAGGCAGCGGGCTTGAAGGCGACCAATCCGAATGGATGGTATCGGGGCAGTTGGCGATCGGAGATCAACTTTCTATTCTGTCCCGCTCGGTCTTTGACGAGGGCATTGATGTCACGCTTTCGGAAACCCGTGTTGATTGGAACACCGACCGCTTCGGGCTGGCCACAAGCTATATTTGGGCACTACCGGAGCCTGCCGAAGACCGCGACGAGCGCCTCTCGGAATGGTCGTTCAAAGGGCGCTATGATCTGAATGACCGCTGGTCCGCAAGTGCTGATTGGCGTTATGATTTTTCCGCTGACCGGGGTGCCCGTGCGGGTGTCGGGCTGGGGTATCGCACCGAATGTGTCGACGTCGCACTTTCACTCTCGCGTCGATACGCCACCTCGACTAGTGTGGACCCGGTTACGGAATTCGGTTTCCGCGTCTCGCTTACCGGTGTTGGCGGACGGAGCGGTGACCACGGTTCGCGGAGGAGTTGCAGGGGGTAATGATCGTGCTTGGAAGACAGCTTGCGGTGCTGATGTTCGCGTTGCTCGCATTGATGCCGGCGTCGGTATCGGCGCAGAGCCAGTTCTCGCCCGAATTGCAGGTCGGCAATACGGTTGTCACGCGTTATCAAATCGATCAGCGCGCAAGGTTCCTGGCCCTGATCGGCGCTTCGGGAGACGTACGCGGAATCGCCCGCGAACAGCTGATCAACGAAGCGATCCAGGTCAGTGCAGCCCGGGACGCGGAATTCGAGCCGACGCCCGAGCTTGTCGAGGCCGGAATGGCGGAATTTGCCGGGCGCGCAAACCTGGAAACCGAGCAGCTCATTCAATTGCTGGGTCAGGCCGGTATTGAACCGCAAACGTTCCGCGACTTCATCGCCGCGGGCGTTGCCTGGCGTGAATTGATCCGGGCGCGCTTCAGTGATGCCGCGCGGGCTTCGATCCCCAGAGTGCAACTCTCGCGAACGCTGGCCCAGACCGGCACCGAGGGCGGGTTGCGTGTATTGGTCTCGGAAATTCTTCTGCCCGCTACAACGCAGGAAACAACTCTTGCCTCGCGAACCCGGGCCGCCGAACTGTCACAGATCACTGACGAAGACGCGTTCTCTGCGGCGGCTCGGCAGTTCTCGGTGGCGAATTCCTCGGCGAACGGCGGTCGCCTGGCCTGGACGGCGCTTGAAAGCCTTCCGGAAGAAGTGCGCGGCATCATCGGCGCGCTCGTGCCCGGACAGACAAGCCGACCGGTCGAGCTCGGTAATGCCATTGGCGTGTTCCACTTGCGCGAGGTCGAGCAGGTCGAAGCCGGGGCGACTGACAGTCTGCTGGTCGACTACGCGCTTTTCATTGTCGGCGGCGGGCCGGTCGAGGCAGCCCGGGTTGCCGGGCGGGTTGATGTTTGTGACGATCTTTATGGCGCGGCGATCGGACTGCCCGAGGATCGGCTGATCCGGGAAACCGCCTCACTTCCGGAGATTCCCGCTGACATTCGCGCCGAGCTTGCCGTGCTGGACGAAAACGAGGCGTCGACGGCGTTAACGCGGGGCGGCAGTGCGACAGTGCTGATGCTGTGCGAACGCCGGCCTGGCCTTGAAAACACGGTGGATTTGGACATCGTCGGCACGCGGCTCTTGAACATCCGACTGACCACGACGGCTGCGCATTTCCTGGCAGAGCTTCGTGCCGATGCGGTGGTGATCGACCTGACGGCCAACTAAAGCATGGGCTGCTCGAGCCTTCCCCCCGTCGCGGTCACCTGCGGCGAACCTTCGGGCATTGGCCCGGAGATCATCGCCTCTGCCTGGGAAGCGCTGAGGCGAGAAATCCCACTTTTCGTCATTGGCGATCCCGCACATTTGCCTGGTGCCCGGTCCATTGATCATCCGAGTGACGCCGCTGGCGCGGGCTCGCTTCCAGTTTTGCCACATGCTTTTGCCGGTGCGGCCACGCCAGGAATGCCGGCACCGTCCAACGCGAAGGGTGTCGTAGAAGTCATCGAACGTGCCGTTGCGCTGGCGATGGATGGTCAAGCTTCGGCAATCTGCACCGCGCCCATTTCAAAGCAGGTGCTGGTCAAACATGCCGGTTTCGCATTTCCCGGACATACCGAGTTTCTCGCCAGCCTGTCGGGAGCCGAACACCCGGTAATGATGCTGGCAGCAGAAGAACTGCGCGTGGTGCCGGCAACCATCCACATTCCCCTGTCACAGGTACCCGACGACTTAAGTTCCGAAAGCCTCGAGGCAACCATCCGCGTGACCGCCGCCGCGCTCGAACGGGACTTCGGCATCAGATCTCCTCGGCTTGCCATTGCGGGCCTGAACCCACACGCCGGGGAAGGCGGGGTGATAGGTACCGAAGATGATCGGATCATCGCGCCGGTTTGCGACAAGCTGAGGGCCGATGGGTATGAAATTCTTGGCCCCCTGCCCGCCGACACCATGTTTCACGAAGCCGCGCGGGCCAAATACGACGCTGCTATCGCCATGTACCACGATCAGGCGTTGATCCCGATCAAGACGCTCGCCTTCGACCGGGGAGTAAATGTAACACTCGGGCTTCCCTTCGTGCGTACGTCGCCGGATCATGGCACCGCGTTCGACATCGCGGGCCAGGGTATTGCCAATCCCACCTCGATGATCGCGGCCCTTCGCCTCGCCTGGCACTTGGCCAACACACGGGCACGCGCCGCGTGAGTCGGATTGATGAACTCCCACCCCTTCGAGAGGTGATCGCCCGCCACGGGCTGGCGGCCCGAAAATCCCTGGGCCAAAACTTCCTTCTGGATCTGAATCTAACTGCAAAAATCGCCCGCGCGGCTGGTGATCTGTCGAAAGCGGACGTTCTGGAGGTCGGGCCGGGCCCAGGTGGTCTGACCCGTGAGCTGCTCGCGGAAGGAGCGCGGCGTGTGCTGGCGGTCGAGAAAGACAGCCGCTGCCTGCCCGCGCTGGCCGAGATTGCCGATGCCTATCCAGGGCGGCTTGACGTGATCGAAGGCGACGCTCTGCAAATTGACCTAGGCGATTACTTGAAGCCGCCGATCAAGATAGTGGCCAACCTGCCTTACAACGTCGGCACAGAGCTTCTGACCCGCTGGCTGGAACCAGATTCCTGGCCTCCGGTCTGGGAAAGCCTGACGCTGATGTTTCAGCGCGAAGTGGCCGAGAGGATCGTTGCCACACCTGGCAGCAAGGCCTACGGGCGTTTGTCAATCCTGGCTTCCTGGCGTTCGGAGGCCCGCATTGTCATGGAGGTGCCGCCCCAGGCCTTTACGCCTCAACCCAAGGTGCACTCGGCCGTCGTGCATATTCAGGCGCTTCCGGCACCCCGGTTTCCGGCCGACGCCTCGGCGCTGTCATCATTGGTGGCACGCGCCTTCAATCAGCGGCGGAAAATGCTGCGTTCAAGCCTGAGGGGGATTGCCCCGGATTTGGAAGTCCGGCTGCGCGAGGCCGGCATCGAGCCGACAGCCCGGGCAGAGACAGTCAGCCTTGAAGCGTTCTGCAGGTTGTCTGAGAGTCTTGGAGATGCTCTGCCGCGAAATGGAACGGTGGCGACCCAATAAGGGTCAAAGCAGTTTTTTTTCGAATAGTAGGCCCGCCTTAAATGTAGTGCTGCCCGAAAAGTCGGCTATTCAGCGGCGTCGGCGGGCGGTGCGGGCTGCTTGTCTGTGGCAGGCGCCTCGGAGGTTTCGTTCGAGGGCGCGGGCTTGCGGCGACGCTGGCGGGGCGCGCGGTTTTCCGGTGTCTCGACCAATGCGCTTTCGCCGGATTCGATTTCGATAACCTCAGCCGGTGCTTCAGTTGTTTCAGCGGGTTGCTGCGGCTTGGGTTGCCGTTGCGGCTGCGGTTGCTCGTTCCGGTCCTCGTCCCGGGTCTGCTGGTTGTTCCGCCGCTCCTGCGCCTGTTGCTGTTGCTGAGCCTGGCGCTCGGCCTGTTCGCGCTGTGCTTCGGCAAGCATCCTCAGGTAGTGCTCAGCGTGCTGCTGAAAATTTTCCGCAGCCACCCGGTCATTCGACAATTGTGCATCGCGCGCCAGCTGATTGTACTTGTCGATAATCTGCTGCGGTGTGCCGCGCACCTTGCCCTCGGGGCCTGAACTGTCAAACACACGGTTGACGATATTGCCCATCGAGCGGTTGCGGTTCGATTTCGACCGCGATCGTGACTTGGAAGATCTCATTCGCTTTAAAACCCAGTCTTTGGTCTGGTGATGCACGGTGGTCTCAGAATTGGCCCTGTCCCTCAGGCGTCTATCCGTGCATGGAGTTGGCAGTTAAATCGGGGAGCTAGCAGTCGCTCCAACCGTCCGCATAGAAGTTTTTATTCAGTGAAACAGGGCTTGCCAAGCAATATTTCACAAGAATGTACGTGATTTCGCCGAAAGCAAGCAAAATTGCCGCATCAGTTAGCGCTTTTGACGGGCGGAGACTACCCGGTCCCGGCCATTAAGGTCGGTATGGACCTCGATGTAATCAAGTCCTGCGTCCCGAAATATCTGCACAACCGCCTTTGCCTGTGTGTAGCCGATCTCGACCAGTAGCCGCCCGTCCGCCTTCAGATGCTCCGGCGCACCTTCAGCAATCTTCCTGCATGCACTCAGCCCGTCGGCACCATCGGTCAAAGCATTGCGTGGTTCATATAGGCGGACCTCCGGTGCCAAACTCTCCATCTCTGCTGCCGCGATATAGGGGGGATTTGAGACGATAAGGTCGAAGCGCCCGCCGACATCCTGATACCAATCCGAAAGGGGAAGGATCAGACGATCATCCAAGCCGTGAGATCTGGCATTCTCGCCCGCAACAAGGGCCGCTGCCGGTGAAATGTCAGTACCGACACCCCGAGACTTGGGGCGATCCATCAGCAAGGAAATAATTATGCATCCCGACCCGGTGCCCAGATCAAGCACCCGGTCAAATGGTTCGCCCAGCGCCAGTTCTACCAACAGCTCAGTTTCGGGACGCGGGTCGAGGACATCATGCGTCACCTCGAAGTTGCCGCGCCAGAACGCCCGTGTGCCAAGGATATGCGAAACCGGTTTCCGAGACTCGCGCTCTTCCAGGCCGATCTCAAACATCTCGAGCGTCATCTCATTCGGCGCCTCGCGGGATTGCGGTTCGGGCGCGCCTTCGCCGATCCCGTACGCCCAGTCGTAAAGTCGGCGAATGTCGCCTGCCGGATCAGCCACGCCAGCTGCGCGCAGCCGGTTAATCCATGACTTCCGGTTCATTCGATCGCGACTCTTGTTGCCTTCCTTGTCAGAGCCCCTGCTCCGCCAGTTTCTCGGCCTGGTCGGCAGCGATCAGCGCGTCGACGGTCTCGTCAAGGTCACCCGCCATGACTTCCCCCAGCTTATAAAGCGTCAGCCCGATCCGGTGGTCGGTCATCCGCCCCTGCGGGAAGTTGTAGGTCCGGATTCGCTCGGAACGGTCGCCCGAGCCAACCTGCGCTTTCCGGTCGGCCGCGCGTTCCTCGTCAGCCTTCTGGCGCTCCATGTCGAAGAGTTTTGCGCGAAGGTGAGCCATGGCGATAGCGCGGTTCTGGTGCTGGGCTTCGAATCCGCCGACCACCCGCTGGATGCCTGGATGGGCAGGGCCCTCGAATGCTGCCGCGACTCCGGGGGCGAGGTACCCGAGGGCGCAGGCCGCACGCGCACCGACTCGGACGCCGCCCGCGAGGGAGCAGCTGGCGCCTGGCGAAACGCCTTTCTCGGCGCACCCTACGTGCGTGACGTACTGGTCCGAGCCGCCGTGATTTCGGAGACCTTCGAAAGCGCGGTGACCTGGGACGGCTTCGAGGCCTTTCACACGGGCGTGATCGGCGCAGCGCGAGACGCGGTGAAACGGATTTGCGGCGCGGGCACCGTCACGTGCCGCTTCACCCACGCGTACCCCGACGGCGCGGCGCCCTATTTCACCGTCCTCGCCCCGGGGCGGCGCGGCGCCGAGCTCGACCAGTGGGCGGAGATCAAGGCGGCCGCCAGCGAGGCGCTGCTCCGCCACGGCGGCACCATTACCCACCACCACGCCGTCGGC
>CAJICO010000309.1_pt1 | contig 13697 bp, 12 predicted proteins | sample 9199701 | NCBI WGS metagenome assembly CAJICO01 (sample SAMEA7708339, study PRJEB35096) | sediment metagenome | biome: marine neritic benthic zone biome [ENVO:01000025]; feature: sediment [ENVO:00002007]; material: shallow marine sediment [ENVO:03000034] sea grass bed [ENVO_01000059] ... | reverse complement strand
GCCTGTCCGCCGCGACGAACGTGCCCGTCGCCGTCGGAGAGAGCATGTATTCGATCAGCCAGTTCAAGGACTACCTCGTCTCGAACGCAGCCAGCATCGTGCAAGTCGATGTTGCCCGGATCGGTGGCATTACGCCCTGGATGAAGGTCGCACATATGGCCGAGGCGCATAACGTCGCGGTCTGTCCACACTTCCTGATGGAGCTGCATGTCAGCCTCGTTTGCGCCATTCCGAACGCACCCTGGCTGGAATACATCCCACAACTCGACAGCCTGACGGCGGCACCGATGCGCATGGAGACCGGTCGGGCATTCCCAAGCGATGCGCCGGGTCTTGGAATCGATTGGGACGAGGCGCGGCTCGACGACTCACGCATCGATGGCCTCAATTTCAGCACCACACGTTGAACCGGGCGGCGCGGTCGTATTCAGGCGGTGTGCCATCGCGTTCAAAGCCCACGCTTCGATATCGATCCCTTCACTGCCCTTCTTTGCCCTTTTCATCTGGTGACGGAAAATATTCCCAATCGAATGGAAGGATTAGCGGACCTTTTTCTCGAGCCTTTTCAATCCGGCCTTCCATCTCCTGGGCTTCTTTCTCTTCGCGGTCCAGTTGCGCCTTGAGGTCGCGGTAGCGCTGGTCGGCGGGGCTGGTCCCGGTTGCGCGGTCAAATCTCTGTCCGAAGAGAGTGGTGCCGTCGTTTTCGGTGCCATCGGTGCAGCGTCCGGTCACAACCGTCGTCAAGCTCACGTCGGCGGGGATCATTATCAGCATGTAATCCTCGGGCCGGAGACCGTAAGGCCTGGCCAGCGCGACGATATAGTCCGCCTGGGCACACAAATCGAATGAATAACCGTTTCTGAACGGATCGGCGTAACGGCTCCAATCAATGCCGACGGTCATGCTCGGGAAGTGATCGCGGATAGCCAGACCAAATTCATTCTCGCCAAGGCCTGCCGCTGCAAACCACAGTTGCGAGGGGTCCGCGGCACCACCGCCAAAAGCGGGATGCCACCTGATGTGTTTGACGATGGTGTAGTCGGTCAGGGACCTAACCTTGGCCGGGCGCGTCAGGGGTTGCCCAGTTTGAGCTGTGCAATCCCAACTGTAGATTGTCCGCTTTCGCTCCAGCCGCCGCAAATTGCGGGCGAGATCGGTGAAATCGGGTGTGAAGAAACCCGCATTTCGAGTGTAAAGTGCCTCGGCGCTTAAATTGACCCTGAGATCTCCGATTTCAATGTCCATACAGAGCCCCTCTTACTTCAGTAACTATGCCCGGTCCGTACCATTGATTAGCGGTCTGACAAACCAGCTTCGGCAGCGATTTCGGCGCGCGATTTCCGTGCCCTTTCGGTTGCCGATTTGAGTTGGCCGCAGGCCGCCATGATGTCCTCGCCGCGCGGTGTTCGGATCGGCGACGCATAACCCGCTTTGTGGACGATATCCGCAAAGACTTCGATCCGCTCCCAGTCCGAGCGCTCGTAAGGCGCACCCGGCCATTCGTTGAAGGGGATCAAATTGATCTTGGCAGGTATACCGGCGATCAGCCTAACCAGGCGGCGTGCGTCTTCGTCGCTGTCGTTCACATCTTTTAGCATCACGTATTCGAAGGTAATGCGTTCCGAGTTGGAGAGCCGCGGATAGGCCCGCAGCGCGTCCAGCAAGGTTTCGATATTCCAGCGGCGGTTAATCGGCACCAGGCGGTTACGGACATCATCCGTGGTGGCGTGGAAGCTGACGGCCAGCATGCAGCCGATTTCCTCGGCAGCGCGGGCGATTTCCGGGACGACGCCGCTTGTCGAAAGCGTAATGCGGCGGCGGCTGAGCGCAATTCCTTCGCCATCCATGGTGATATTCATCGCGTCGCGAACGGCCTCGAAATTGTAAAGCGGTTCGCCCATGCCCATCAGAACGATGTTGGAGAGGAGTCTTGGGCCCGCCTCGCCCGAGCCGACGCCAGGTTCGGGCCATTCGCCCAAATCGTCGCGGGCGAGCATGATCTGGCCGACGATTTCGCCCGCAGTCAGGTTGCGTACCAGCTTTTGTGTGCCGGTGTGGCAAAACGAGCAAGTCAGTGTGCAGCCCACCTGGCTTGAGACACAGAGCGTACCGCGATCCTCTTCCGGGATGTACACCGTCTCGACCTCGTGGCCGCCAGCGATGCGAACCAGGTACTTCCGCGTACCGTCAGCGCTGATTTGTCGGCTGACGACCTCGGGCAATGCGATGACGAACCGGTCGGCCAGCATTGCACGGTAATCCTTGGCAAGGTTGGTCATCGCGGAGAAATCGCGGACGCCCCAGTGATAGACCCATTGCCAGATCTGGTTGCGGCGCATCTTGGCCTGTTTTTCCGGCGTTCCGGCCTCGATCAGTGCCTGATGCATACCTTCACGTGTCAGCCCGATTAGATTGACGCGGCCATCGTTCGGCACGTCTTTGCGCGGGATAGTCAAAACGTCCTGAGTGATCGGAGTCTCGGGTGCCATCGGTCCAGTCCTGGAAATCAGGGGCCGGATATAGGCGATACCACGACAAAAGCCAAAGGATTTTCAGCGATTGCTCAAGTGATCACGCGGCGTCGAAATGAAATCGGACTCGGCGGGCGCCAGGGAATAGTTCATCACGCAAATCCTCTGGCAGTTCGTAGGTATCCTGGCTTTCGATCCCCTCATCAATCTTGATGCAGATGGGCTTTTTGTTTCGCCGATCCGTGAGGTCGCCGGTCATGACCGCAATGTGGTTGGTGCCTTTCTTCAGAGGCGACTGCACCAGGTAGGACATGTTCCGCCCCTGACGGCGGAGGCTGCCGGGGGCAATCCCTTCAACGCCTTCTTCCTCAAGAAGTTTTTGGCATTTCTCACGCTCTTCCTCGGGAATCTCGTTCGTCGCCTTTTGCAGATTGGGCCGTGAAAGATCAACTTCCTTCGGCGCCCGGGCCTCATCGTCTGACAGCGCTACCAGTGTCCGATAGGCGAGCTTTAGCTCTTCCATGTCACAGGCACGACCTTCGCCTTGATCTGGATGGGCGTTGAATACCATCGCCCGCCATGCCCGACGGACTTCCTGCCGCGTGGCATTTGCCGACACACCAAGTAACTTGGCTGCTTCGCTGCGCAGCCTGATTTTCTCAGGCGGGGACATCATCAACTCTTACCAGATAACAGAAACAGAGAATCGCGCGATCGATCAGGCCGCGGCACCGATCTCGCTCATGAGTTTCTCGTAACGGGAGGCAACGACAGGCGCTATGCCGTCATTCATCTTGTTCAATTCGTCGCGGGCGCTGTGCGCTCGACGTTCGCGATATCCGACAATGATCAGATCGATGGCGCTAGTCGCCATCGATCCAAAAAGTATCATTCCGATCACAACACATGCAAAAACCATAACACTCGTTCCCTTCACTCACCAATAGGCCGCACCACCTGGCCCCGGAACTACGCCAACCCGAAACGTCCGGACCGGCAGTTAAACATCAACTCGTTACAAGCTTTAATTAACAACACTAATGCGGCATTAGTTTGACCTAATACACTTCTTGGTAACCATGGCGTCGATGTTGCGAGCTCACTGAATCTTAAATAAGTGTTTGTTTTGAAAAGAAAAATTTCTTTTATCCTTGCACGCAATCTAGCCGCGCAACGGTGTTTCCACAAAATGGAAACGAACAAAATCGTTAATATTCTCTTAAAATCCCTACGATTCGCGGGCTATGCCAGTCCTTCGCGGCTCAGGCGGGCCTTGATCTGACAGGGGTTGTGCTTGCCTCGCGCGTCTCTGTGGTGATCTTTGTGGCAGGACGGGCAAAGCGCAATCGGTGTGAGGATGCGCTCGCCGCTTTCCATCACGGTGGCAAACTCCTCACCGCAGACTTCCAAGATCTCACCTTTTTCCGCCAGTTCGCTCGAACGGACGCCGCAGTGTTCGCACACGCCTTCAGACAACGCAGCAGAGGCGCTGTCGATAACAACCTGTTTTTGATAGTTGCACTCCATCACGACACCCCTCATTTCGTCGTGGCACCAATTAAACAATAGATGAACGGGCCAGCCAAGCCTATCCACATTTCAAGAAATACATTGTTCCTGCCGAAATTTCGGGGGCCGATCGATAAACTTTTCGTGAGTGCGCGCCTGCAAATGCGCCCAGACGGATTCCAAACCAAGCACTATTCGGGTTGCGATACCCGCATGGTGTGGAACAAGATTGCCAGGATAGTCGCGCGCTAGACCAGGGAAATTCCATTGGCCGAAGACGATCAAAACGAAATCGGTTCGTCGCGGCCGTTGCGGGTACTCTTCATCACTCGAAAATGGCCACCTGCCGTTGGTGGCATGGAAACTTACGCGGTTGAGATTACGGAAGAGCTGAAAAACCTTGGCCATTCTGTTGAGATCGTGGCTCTCCCCGGCCGTGCCGACGGCAGTGCGCCCCGCGCGCTGGCCTTGATCGGGTTCGGACTGCGGCAGGGGGTTAGGCTTCTTTTCAGACGTGATGCCGGCGACGTGGCTTTTGGAGGGGACCTGGCGATTTGGCCACTTCTCTGGTTGGCCTGCCTTGGAAGCGGCGCAAGACCCGTTCTTTCGGCCCATGGAACCGACATCAGCCTGGCAGATCGCGGCGACCTCAAGGGCCGCCTGTATTCATCATACTTGCGCATTGGCAGATGGCTGTTGCCCCCGTCACTGCTGACCATCGCAAATTCTGCCGCAACGGAAGACAGGGTGCGCCGGGCAGGATACCCGCTGACCGGAGTCGTTCCTTTGGGGTGTCGGGTGGCAGTGGATGAACCGACGCCGGGATTTGACCGCAAACTTCTCTTTGCCGGAAGGTTGGTGACAAGAAAGGGATTATCCTGGTTTGTCCGCGAAGTGCTGCCCAGGCTGCCCGGAGATATTCGGCTGGCAGTTGCGGGAACCGCCTGGGACCCGACCGAAGCAGAGGCTTTGAAAGACCGGCGTGTCGAGTTTCTGGGGGCCGTGCCGCAGGACGTTTTGCACCGCCATATGGCAGGCGCCTACGCGGTTGTCATTCCGAATATTCGTGGCGGATCGCACCAATTCGAAGGCTTCGGCCTTGTCGCTGCCGAGGCCGCTGCGGCGGGAGGTCTGGTCTTGGCGTCGCGTATCGATGGATACCAGACATCGGTTATCGATGGAGAAACCGGAACTTTGATTGCCCCGGGCGACGCCGATTCCTGGGTTGACGCGATTTTGGCGCTTGAGCATTTGTCGGAAGATGAGCGCACGGCCCGCCGCACATTGGCAATGCAGGTTGCCAGAAGGGAATTCAGCTGGAAACAGGCAGCCAGCGCCACTGTTGCTCTGATTGAGCAAAGGGCGAATTGACAATACCTGACCGGACTGGGGAGAACACGACGATGCTGAAAATCCACGGAAGGGCGACCTCCATCAATGTGCAGTCAGTGATGTGGGCCGTTGCCGAGTTGGGCCTGGAACACCAGCGAATTGACGTGGGCGGGGCGTTTGGCGGCACGGACGAGCCTGATTTTCTGAAAAAGAACCCCATGGGGCTGGTGCCTGTCATGGAAGATGGGAACGTGACGTTATTCGAGAGTCAGTCAATCCTGCGATATCTGTTCGCGAGGCATGGTACCGAAGACTTGTGGCCGTCCGATCCGGTTACCCGCGCGCCCGTCGACCAATGGATGGAATGGGCAAAGACCCATGTCAGCCCGGTGGTGACCTACAAGATCTTCTGGCAGTTCGTCAGGACAACTGCTGCCGAGCGCGACCATGCGCGGATTGCCGAGGGTGAGGCAGAACTAAAGAAGCTGATGGGGATCGCCGAGGCAGAGATCGCTCGTCACGGCTGGTTGGCTGGTCCTGATATGACGCTTGCCGATATTTCTTTCGGTGTTCTGCTCTACCGCTACTTCACGGTTCCCTTTGCGCGCGCCGAGCTGCCTGAGTTGAAAAGATACTACGACCGACTGTCCCAGCGACCCGCCTATGTCGAGCACGTCATGGTTTCGTTCGAGCCGCTGCGCGTTGCCGGTGCTTAGGTATCTCGCTATTCGGCAGGTGAAAGCATCTCTGCCACCTTTTGCACATGTTCGACAGTCAGTGGTTTGTGAATGAATTCTTTGACCGCATCGAATTCCAGCGCGCGTTCTTGATCACTTGGGTTCAGAGAAGTGGTGAGCATGGCAACGACAATCTTCGCGAATCCCGGGCCAAGCTGCCGTGATGCGGCTTCGAGGAACTGAAGTCCGTTCATCCTCGGCATGTTTATGTCAAGGAAGATGACGTCGACCTCAACCTGAGGATTGCTCAGAATGTATTCCAACGCATCGTCGGCGTAGGTGAAGACCACGACGCGTTCGACCAATCCGGATTTTTTGATAACACGTTGATACTGTCTTTGATCGATTTCCTCATCGTCAATGAGCAGCGCTACTTTTATCGGCTTAGGCATTTGAAATCTCCTTGAAGCGAAGTTCGAAAGCTGTGCCACCGTCAATTCCGGATTTTGGCAGAATGAACCCCTGGTGGTTGGTCATGATCCGCCTGCAGATCGTCAGACCGAGGCCAGTGCCATCGTAAACCGACTTTGAATGCAGGCGTTTGAAAAGCCCGAAGACTTCGTCCCGATGCTTCTCGGGGATGCCGATCCCATTGTCGGCGACGGTGACTTTGCACTCTCCCTTGGCCGCGGCCTCTGACATAATCTGGATGACGGAACCGCGCTCCGGCGACCTGAATTTCACGGCATTTGAAATGAGATTCTGAAACAGAATCCGAATTTGCAGCGGGTGCCCCATGATGCAGGGCAGTTCATTGCGCGTTAAGGCTGCGTTGGCGGCGGTGATGTCGCCGGCAAGGTCTTGTACCACACCGTCGACGAGGTCATTCAAGTCGATAGGCTCGAAGCAAATCCGTTCCTCCACGATAAGCGAGTAATTCAGAACATCCTCGACCAGCTGCCCCATTCTTGAATTGGTCGTCTTCATGTCCGCCAGCACGTCATGCCCATCTTCACCGATCGCGCCGAAGTCTTCGATTTCATCTATGAGCATTCGCATTGTGTTGGTCGGAGATTTGAGATCGTGGGAAATTGCGTAGGTAAACTCGGCTTGTTCCCGGTTAGTTTCGAAGAGTTCCCGGTTTACGATCTCGAGCTCATTGGACTTTCTTTCCAAAGCGGCATGACCGTCACGCACTTGTTCGACCGCGTCATTTAACGCCGAGACGATGTCGGCAATTTCGTCATCGGCTCGCGACCCGCGGTCGAGTGCGAAAATGCTGTCATCCTGGAGCCACGATCGGCTTCGGGTCTTATCCGAAAGCGCCCGAAGATGACGCGACACCATGCGATCGAAAATGAACAGCATTGACGCGGCCGCGAGCAGGGATTTCCCGAAGTTCGACAAACACAGCGTCAGGAATTGCGCCCATAGCCGCTGCTTGATGTTCTCCAGCGAAATGATCACTTCCAGCGTTCCCACCGATGTGGGCTCGGTGGAACCTTTTTTGTAATGAAGGGGAAAGATCCGGCGCAGAATGGACTGGCTATCCTCTGCACTGCCCTTGGCCCAGGCATGCCCGGAATCGGCCACAAGCGATAGACTCACAATATCCGCCTGCGCGTGGATGCCTTCCATCAGAACTTCGACAAGAGGAAAATTGAATTCCCAGAGCGCCTCTTGCAGGCCGGGCAGAAAACTTTCCTCAACCACCGTGAACTCATGCTGAACGATTCCAAGGTCACGCACATAGCTCTGGCGAAGTTGAACAGCCGCGGCGCCAAGCGAAAGTGTTGCCGACGCCAAGAACATGTAACCGACAATGCGCCGGCCGAGCTGGTCATGCCATCCGACCACCTGGCTATCAGTTGGGTTCGTGCGCGCTCAGAAGAGCTTCCAGCGACCCATCCGCTCGCATTTCGGCGAGGGTCCTATTGAAGTCGAGAACGACTTTCTCGCTTTGGGGAAGATCCTGGCGGACGGCCATGTGGATCTCGTGCTCGGCCAGAACGAAAGGCAGCAATTCAATCCGATTCGCGATGGGCGGGTTGGCGGCATCAATCGCGTGCTGCAATACTTCAAGACTGTCGAGCGTCAGGTCCACCCGGCCCGCGGCCACCATCTGGACCGCCTGGTCCGTCGTGGTAACCACCCTCTTGTTCAGATAGTCGGCGCGATCGAAATTTTCCTCGTAAAGAAATCCGTCTCCCACGGCGATGGATCTGTTACCCAGGCTGTCGAGACTATCCACCGTATGGTCTGTTCCTTGCTGTCGCACAAACCGGATTTCTGTCGTGTAAAAAGGATCGCCATAAGTCATGTACGATGCGATCTCGCTGTCGAAGAACAGACTTCCGACGATGTCATAGTCCCCGCGCCGCGAACCATCCATTATGCGCGCCCAGGGCAAGACCTGAGTTGTGACATCATAACCGGCGCGCATCAGAACCGCCGAAATGACATCTAAGGAAATCCCCCCGTTCGGCAGGGATGCGCCGGAAAAGGGCGGCCATTCGTCAGCAACTATCGTAAGGGGCGCGTCAGCTTCGCCAGCTGAAACCGAGACCAGGTACAGTACCGCAGCCAGCAGACAGTTTTTCATGGCCAAACACTCCACTTTGCACCACCTGAGCCGGTGCTGGTTGAATGAAGTCCCGATCAGCCCTGACATGCCTCCGCCCGGCGCCGTCAAGACCCCATTGAATTAGACACGCCGTATCAATCGAATTGGTTAATTTGGTCTAAACTGCGAAAGAAGATCCTTTAAATTGCAGAGCAACTGTCTGGATCGACGTGCGCGGCCTTCAATTTCACAGCCCCGAATTTCAACCGGAGGGCTTCAGTTCCTTCGCGCGAGCGAGGTCATGACGAACGCGGGCAAAGGCCTGAGCCATTGCGGTCAATGTATGTGGGGGACATCCGATTTGAGGAAGACAGGATGCGTTGATCACACGTAGCCGTCCAGAAAATGCGGGTTCGACGACCTCATCGACCGGCTGTTGATCCTCTCCTACTGTCAGATTGTGATAGTGAAATCCCTGCCCCGGCGCCGTGGAACCATGCAGGCTGCGAACGCCTTGAGCGGAGAGCCACTTGTGGAGCAACTGCAACTCCTGGTCCCGCCGAGGATCCGGAGCGGGATTGGCTTCGATCCGGCTTTGCTGGTGCAAGTGGCGATTTTGCACAAGCGTCTCTGGCGTCCAGATCCGGACCGGTTGTATCAGGTCAATCGCAGGCCCAACTCGCCGTCCGCGCATACGCGGCCCCAATCCGAACGCGGCGGTCAGCAGGCTGACAGGTGCCTGCGAAACCGCGTAGACCGACGCATAAAGACTGCAACGCCCACCCTGTATGCGCTTCAGCGCAAGCGCGTTGAAGTCCCCGTGGATATAATAGGAACTAGGCGGCCCGAAGGCCCTACGCAGCCCAAAACACTTAAGAGTATAAGGCACGTGGTCACGAAAGCCTGTTTCGGTGACCCGTGGCAGGCTACGCGCCAGGAGAGAGGCGGTTCCCAGCACACCTGCTGCAAGGAACACGTGGCGCGCCCGAATTTGTGTGCCTCCGCCCAGTTCGAGACGCAGGCAATCTCGTTCCTCTTCAATTCGCTGAACACGCTCGGAGCGAACTTCCAGATCGCCCATTTCCTCAAACCGCCTTTCGACGGCGTGCGCCATGGCCTCCAGGTTGGTTCCCGGGGCTGTGCTTGTGCCCACCAAAAGACGCGGCACGCTTGTCGCCAGTCCGCCATCCAGATGTTGCCGCTCGCTGCCGCCGATAACTTCCAGATCGGACTGCACGGCGTCGCAGGCAGCGCGGTAATCTTTCCAGGTCTCAAGAAACTGCCCCTGCCCCCAGGGGTCGCCCTCTTCGTAGACCTGTAGCTGCTTGCCCCAGTAGTTCGCCAGGCCACCAACTTCGGCGGCAGAGAAAATCTTCGGTGCTTTCCCCGACACGACCACCGGTTCGGCGAATGACGCAGGTCTCTGCCGTTCAAACGCAACTGATGCGAATTTGGCTGAACTGCCCAGGCCGGACTCTGGCGTAGCGCCGGTAATTACCACAAGCGATCCGGAAAACCCCCGCATAGCGGTCAAAGCAGCATAACCAGTCGGCCCTGCGCCGATTAGGGCAAAATCAAAGACCCGCAATGTCCCGCTCCTTTCCGGGACTTGCTACTGCAGTCGAAAAACGGCGATTTCTTGGCCGTTTGAGGAGTATTCAGGCGATTTTGCAGAAGTGAGCTGTTTATGCCTTACAACCGAAAAAGGGCGATACGGGCTCGGATCGCACGGCCACCTCTGCGTCATTCAGTCAAAGTGTTGTTCGATGTTTTGCATGCGCTATAACCGCCTTGTGATCGCGCCCTGCGATTGCTCACAGGTGAGTAGAACGGATGCAACCGATCATAGGCATGCGGTTTTTCGGCCAACGCCTGAGCTGGCTGGATCTTCTATGCATCAGTCATTTCGCGATCAGGGTTATTTGTTGCAACTGCACAGCCTGCAGCCGGTCGACTGTGAGATTGATGGTGTGGCCCGCCACGACGCGCTCGAAATACTTGGTGACGGCGATTGGCATTCCCTGGCCGAACAGGTTCCGAGTTTCGTGGCTGATGTCTGGCGACTAAGGTTTGTCGCCACGACTGGCCATATAGCCGTGGAACCCGATATCTGCTGCCTTGCCCGTTTGCCGTCACGTTCGGGTTTTGTAATGGGTCACGAGACAGGGGAGCGGATTTCCAGTGCGGTGCTTGGCATGCCAGGCAATTCGTTGACGCTGGCGCGGCTTGTCGACGCTGTGAATTGGGCGGTAGCGGCCATTGATATCCCAATGGCCGAAAGACGGGCGGCGATCGATCAATCAGCGCTAACTTACCATCTTTTGCGGACTGGTGAGGCAGAGCACGCCCAGCCAATCGAAGCCTTCTATCCCGTCCCGACAAGGGATCGGATGAGGCTGGTCACATCATCTGCCGACGAGGAGCCGCTTTCATTGAATGGGGCGTCAGCGATCAGGCTCTGGTCTCGGCGCCTGACAAAACAGATCTCCGCCATGGAAGACGGCCAACCACATTCGGGCAGTTTCCTTGAAATAATGACTGCGAAGAGAGGCATTGTCCCTTCTGAATACCCCATATCCGCAACGGAAACCAAGGCCGACCGCCGCCACGTCGCATATCTTTTGCAAAGGTTGAAACCGCAGCGCTCGACGCGTGTGGTCGACGTGGGCGCCAATCCGTTGACGCCGCCGCCGTATGCAGCCTTGGCCGCCGAAAGCGGGTGCGAAGTCATCGGATTCGAACCGCATCCCGAGGCATTTGAAGAGCTTCAGTCCAAGGCGGGACCGGGCGAGACGTATCTGCCATATGCGGTCGGCGACGGGAACACGCACGAACTGCGCATCGCCAGAGAAAGCGGGCTTACTTCGGTACTTCCGGCCTACGACGGTGCATTCACATTCCTTGGCCGGTCGAGACAGAACATGGAGACCATCGACCGTAGGGAAATGTCGACAGTCAAGCTTGACGATCTTTCTGACGTCGAACCCTTCGATATGTTGAAGATTGATATCCAGGGCGGCGAGGTCATGGTGTTCGAAGGTGCTGCGGCCAAACTCGAGGATGCGACCGTTGTCATCACCGAGATCCGGTACTACCAGCTTTACGAGGGCGAACCCATGTTCGGCGGTGTCGATACCGCTTTGCGCCAACTTGGGTTTCAGCTGCACAAGATCGTCGAGGAAAAAGGAAAGGTCATTCCGAACTCTCAGATTGATCGGTTGAAACGTTCTGTCAATCGCAATCAGGTCATTGACGCTGATGCGGTTTACATCCGCGACCTTGGTGTCCCGGATCTGTTGAACGACGAACAGCTCAAACACCTTGCGATTCTTGCGGCCGGTGTCTTCGAAAGTTTCGACCTCGCGCTCCACTGTATTGATCTTCTGGTGAAGCGCTGTGCTGTTCCTGAAAGCACGCCGGCAGAGTTCGCCTCTTGTCTGCCAGCCCAGTATTTGCGGTAGCCAGATGCAGACCGAGCACTCTCCCCCGTATTCGGAGATCATAGAAACATTCGGCGTAAAAATACCGTTCACCGAAGGCGTGATCACGCCAAAGATCGAAAGAGCGCTTCGCCGAGGTAATTACGAAAGTGGAGAGTGCAAAACGCTGAAATCGCTTCTCCAGGATGGTGATCGCGTATTGGATATCGGTGCAGGACTTGGGCTGGTTTCGGCACTCGCCGCACAATTGGTCGGTGGCAGCAATGTCCTTGCGGTGGAGGCGAACGCCGCCCTGTTGCCGATCATCCGGGAAACTTATCGGGTGAACGCCATCGAGGATGTCGATCTGCGTCATGGCATGGTTTCACCGACAGGTGAGGCGAGCGGCACTTTCTACCTGCGGCGGGATTTCTGGGCCTCGTCCATGGAGCCGGATTCTCGTCGCTACATCGATACGGTCGAGGTCCCAGGGTTAAGCCTCGACAACTTGATCGGAGAATTCGCGCCGAGCATAATTTCCTGTGACATCGAAGGCGCCGAGTTGTGCCTCTTCGACCGCGCGGACTTAAGCGGCGTCCGTCACCTGATTGTCGAAATGCACCCAAAGGTCTATGGCGCCACCGGTGTGCGACGCATCGTCGAAGCCCTGGCACAGCACGGTTTCTGCCGGTCATCACTGTGTGACGGCACAAGCACCGTCTGGATTTTTGATGCGCTGCCGGTCGCACGTCGCGCGCCGGGCAGTCTGATGCCGCCCCGCGCCTACAAACCCTGGCCAATCAAGAAACCCCGCATTCTGCTTCCCACCTGCATGAAGGACGAAGGCCCCTTCATCTTGGAGTGGATTGCCTGGCATCGCGCCGTCGGGGTCACCGATTTCGTCGTCTTTACAAACGATTGCACAGACGGAACTGACGCGTTGCTTGATCGTCTTGCAGAAATGGGCATCGTTCGACACCTTCCCAATCCGGCGTTAGCTGTCGAAAGCCAGCGTTTGCAGCTGGCCGCCCTGCGCTATCAGCATTTTTTGCCAGAGATGCGCGATGCGGATTTCTGCATATCGATGGATGTGGACGAGTTCATCAACGTCCGGGTCGGCGACGGCACCTTGTCTGCACTGTTCGACAAGACCGGTGATTTCGACGTCGTGTCGTTCTCTGAAATCAATCACGGAAGCAACGGCGTACAGCAGTTCGGCGACGGCTGGGTCACTGAGCAATTCCCGGCGCATCAAACCTTGTCTCCACCGGCGCGCATGGCGCGGCGCGGCGTCAAAAGCATCGTAAGGCTGTCGCCCCGCGTTGGGCGAATCAGGAACCACAGGCCCGACATGCTTCGATTTGCCGGTCACGTTGACTGGATCGACGGTTCGGGGCGTCCGACACGGCATTTCGCGGATGAAAGCCAGAACGGGCATGATGTCCGCGGCACTTATGATCTCGTTGCGCTCGACCACTATCCGCTGCGGTCTTTGGATAGCTATCTGGTCAAGATGTTTCGGGGCGATGTGGTCGTTAAGGATAAACAGGTCTCGGCGCATTACTGGTCCAATCGTAACCGCCATGACGAGACCCACGAACCGTTCCGCATACTCGGGGCGGCCCGGGTAGAATACGACGCGTTGCTGCGCGACAAATCGCTGGCAAAGTTGCACCGAGAAGCCTGCCACGCACACAGCAAGAGGATCGAAGAACTTGGAACGGTG
>CAJICO010000573.1_pt1 | contig 13777 bp, 14 predicted proteins | sample 9199701 | NCBI WGS metagenome assembly CAJICO01 (sample SAMEA7708339, study PRJEB35096) | sediment metagenome | biome: marine neritic benthic zone biome [ENVO:01000025]; feature: sediment [ENVO:00002007]; material: shallow marine sediment [ENVO:03000034] sea grass bed [ENVO_01000059] ... | reverse complement strand
CCGCCGGATTTGCGGGCGATCAGCCAGTTGAAAAGGGCCGCGCGAAGGTTGCCGATGTGCAGATAGCCGGTCGGCGAGGGCGCGAAACGCGTGACGGTCATTTGGGTCTCCTAACAGGGCGCCCCTCTTCCACAGGGCGAGGAAATTGTCCATATGCGGGCCATGGATTGGACGGACCGGACGGCGCCCGATGCGGCGGATATCGAAGCTATGGCGCAAGCGACAATCGCTGCCTTGCCAGAGCCGTTCCGTGTCCACGCCGAAACCGTGGTGCTGCGGGTGGTGGATTTTGCCGCGGCAGAAGTCCTGCGGGAAATGGAGATCGACGATCCCTTTTCCCTGACCGGCCTTTACGACGGTGTGCCGCTGACCGAGAAATCCGTGGCTCATCAGCCGGAACAGCCCGATGCGGTCTGGCTGTTCCGCCGCGCGATCCTTGAGGAATGGACCGAACGTGGCGACGTCACGCTGCCGCATCTGGTTGCCCATGTGGTGATTCACGAATTCGCACATCATTTTGGCTGGTCCGATGCCGATATCGCCGCGATCGACGAGTGGTGGAGGTAAGCGCACGGGCTTCCGCAAATTCTCACAGCCTTGTTTCTGGATGTCGAACGCATTTGGCCTACCCTAAGGCATGGAGATATGTCTGAGGGAGGACCGCCATGACTGCCAATACCGTTTCACGCCGAACCGTTCTTGCGGGCGCTGCCGCTTTGCCGGTCGTCGCCGCTGCTCAGCCGACGCTGGCGGCAAGCCACGGCGGTGCCGATAACGCGCTTCAGCACAGCTTCGCACTTGGCGACGCCCAGGTTTCGACCCTGTTGGTTGGGACCCGCGCCGTCGAGGATATTCAGAAGATCTTCGGCACCAATGTTTCGGCCGAGGAATTCGCCAAGGTCAGCGCCGATAACCTTATCCCCGCCGACAAGGCGCAGTTTTTCTTCACGCCCACTGTGGTGCGCATGGGGGGCGAGGTGGTGTTGTTCGATACCGGCCTGTCCGCCGGCGGGATGAAAGCCGCACTCGGTCAGGCAGGGGTCGCGCCCGAGGATGTGACGCTTGTCATCATCACGCATATGCATGGCGATCACATCGGCGGCATGACTGACGATGGTGGCAATCTGACCTATCCCAATGCGAAATACGTCACCGGTCAGGTCGAGTTCGATCATTGGAACGGCACCGATAACGAGCGTTTTGCGGACAAGATCAAGCCCTTCGCCGACCGGTTCGCCTTCATTGGTGACGGCGACAGCCCGGTCTCGGGCGTGACCGCGGTCTCCGCCTTCGGGCATACGCCGGGGCACATGGCCTATCTGGTGGAATCGGGCGGCGAGAGCGTTCTCTTGATGGCCGACACCGCCAACCATTACGTCTGGTCGCTGGCCTATCCCGAATGGGAGGTGCGCTTCGATATCGACAAGGCGGCGGCAGCAGTTGCCAGGAAGAAGATCCTGGGGATGGTGGCGGCGGACCGTATTCCGCTTATCGGCTATCACATGCCGTTCCCTGGCGTGGGATTCGTGACCGAGGAATCCCAGGGCCGGTTCCGTTATCATCCGGCGACCTATCAACTGATGCTCTGAGGCGCAGGCCGGTACAAGGGCGGATTTCGAAGCGAGGCGAAGCGGGGATTGTACCCCGCCCCGGCTCCTGTCAGTGTCGCCGCAATGGAAGCGCAAGCAAAGTTTCTCGAAGGGTCGCTCTTCAAGCATATCGCCGTGATGTCGCTTACTGCCTCGGTGGGGTTGATGGCGGTTTTCCTGGTCGATTTCATCGACATGGTCTTCATCTCGATGCTGGGGAAGGCCGAGCTGGCGGCGGCTGTCGGTTACGCGGGTGCGCTTCTTTTCTTCACCTCGTCTTTCGGCATCGGCATGGCGATCGCCGCCGGCGCGCTTGTTGCCCGCGCGCTCGGCGCCAGGGACGAGGAACTCGCGCGCCGCCGCGCCACCAATACGCTGATCTACGGCGTGATCTTCGGCGCGATCTTCTCGCTGATCGTGTGGTTCAACCTCAGGCCCCTTTCGGCGCTTCTCGGCGCGTCCGGCGAGACGCTGGAGCTTTCCGTCGCCTATCTGTCGATCATCATCCCGTCCCTGCCGCTTCTCCTCATGGGCATGGTGGGAAGCGCCATCCTCCGCGCCTATGGAGATGCCCGCCGGGCGATGATGGCAACCGTCTGGGGCGGGTTGGTGAATGCGATTCTCGACCCGATCCTGATCTTCGGCCTGGATCTGGAACTCACCGGTGCGGCGCTGGCGAGTGTGGCCGCCCGGATCGCCATCGCCTTTTTCGGGATCGCCCCTTTGATTCGCTACCACAAGGCGCTTGCCAAGCCCGATCCGGCAAGCCTGCACCAGGATCTGGCACCGGTGGCCGCCATCGCAGCACCCGCCATTCTGACCCAGCTGGCCACGCCGCTGGGTCAGGCCTATGTCACCCGCGCCATGGCCGAGTTCGGCGAGGCGGCGGTTGCCGGAATGGCCATCGTGGCCCGCATGACACCGGTTGCCTTCGGCGTTCTGTTTGCGCTTTCGGGTGCCGTCGGTCCGATCATCGGCCAGAATTTCGGCGCCGGGCAGATGGAGCGCGTGCGCCGCGCCTTCGTCGAGTCCATGGCCTTCGCCGCGCTGGTTGTGGTGATCGTGGCCCTCATCCTTTTCGCGCTAAGGGATCCCGTCGCGGCCCTTTTCGAAGCAGATGGCATCACCCGCGAGTTGGTCTTCCTGTTCTGTGGCCCGCTGGCACTGGCCTTCTTCTTCAACGGGGTGATCTTTGTCACCAACGCCGCCTTCAACAACCTCGGCCACCCGTTCTACTCGGCCTGGATCAACTGGGGTCGCCACACGCTGGGCACCATTCCCCCGGTCATGGTTGGCGCGGCTCTCTTTGGTGCACCGGGTGTGCTGATCGGTCAGGCCTTCGGCGGCGTCATTTTCGCAGCCGTCGCCGTCATCCTTGCGCGCCGTGTCCTGGACACCGCCGAATCCAAAGCGCCAAAAGAAGACCAAGCCCGCTTCCACATCCGCAATATCACGCTATTTCACCACCGGCGGTAGAGGGGAATAAACCCCTAAAAATTATGGCTTCTTCCTGTTTCAGATACTCCGCCCCGGATTGAAGCCGGGGTCCGATGAGCCCCAATGGGGCGAGGGGCAGCGCCCCTAAACCCGGGTCAGGCAAAGCGCACGCCAATATCGGCAAGCCAGCGATCCACAAGTTGCCGCTCTGCCTCGCTCAACGCTTGGTGCCGCCGATAGACGGGGCGGGCGCGGTCATCGCGAACCGGCGCGCCCCAGCCGTCAGTTGTTTCAAAGAACCGTTCCACTCCGGCTTCTCCAAACTCGCTCAGAAACCCCTGAACCACGACGTCCAGATAGGAAAGAAGGATCGGCAGCTCATGTGCGGTCGAGGCATGCATGCCTGGGGGCGCATGGTAGAACTGCACTGCCGCGCCGGTCCCCAGACCATGTTCAACCGTCTCACCGGCAGCGCGCCGATACCAACGCTCGCGTTCGTCAAGCGCGGGCCAGTCATCTTCGGACACCGATGCGATCACCCCGTCAATCGCGTGCCCCGGCGCTTCGACCGCGCTCAGGAAAGCCACTTCGCGCCCGGCGGCATGTTGCCACCGGCGCCGCCAGCCCGACAGCCGCGCCGGGTGGGTGCGCGCGTACCCGTGGGTCGCCCGGTTCACCAGCGATCCGTATCCGAAGACTAATTCCTCTGACATGGTGCTTCCGTGTACGACGGAATACGGGGGCTTGCCAGAGGACGCCAAAGCGGCGTATGGAACAGATCGACGCGACGGGAGAATCCGGGGGCAACCCCGGTGCCGAAGGAGCAACCGCCCCGGTAAACTCTCAGGCCCAGGGACCGCCGCGCCATAAACACTCTGGAGAGACCCCGGATGGGGCGCCGAAGGGATAACGATCTCAGGCAAAAGGACAGAGGGGGCACGGCCCCGGCGCTTGGCGCTGGAGATGAGGAGTGCCGATGCCCGATCTGAAGCGAACGCCGCTATTCGACCTGCACGTGACGCATGGCGCCAAGATGGTGCCCTTCGCCGGTTATGAAATGCCGGTGCAATATGCGCTGGGTGTGATGAAGGAACATCTTTGGACCCGCGAACATGCCGGGCTTTTCGACGTCAGCCATATGGGTCAGGTTCGGATTAATGCCGCTTCGGTCGAAGCCGCCGCCATGGCTCTGGAAACGCTGGTGCCGGTCTCGGTTCTCGGTCTTGCCGAGGGACGCCAGCGTTATGGTCTCTTCACCAATGAAGCGGGCGGCATTCTCGACGATCTGATGATTGCCAATCGGGGCGACCACCTGTTTCTGGTGGTCAATGCCGCGATGAAGGATCAGGACATCGCCCATATGCAGGCCAACCTGACCGACTGCGAAGTGGTCCCGATCACAGACCGCGCGCTGCTTGCATTGCAGGGTCCGGCAGCCGAGGCGGCGCTTGCCGCGCTGGTGCCGGGGGCAGCCGACATGCGCTTCATGGATGTGGCAACGTTCGACTGGAATGGTGCCGAACTTTGGGTGTCCCGTTCGGGTTATTCGGGTGAGGACGGCTATGAGATATCCGTGCCCGAAGCCTGGGCCGTTGCCCTCGCCGAGGCGCTGCTTGCCAATGAAGCGGTCGAACCCATTGGTCTCGGCGCGCGCGATTCCCTCAGGCTCGAAGCGGGTCTCTGCCTCTATGGGAATGAAATTGACACCAACACGTCACCGGCCGAAGCCGCGCTGGAATGGGCTGTTCAGAAAGCCCGCCGAACCGACGGCGACCGCGCGGGGGGCTTCCCCGGGGCCGGACGCATTCTGGCAGAGTTTGACAAGGGTGCGGCCCGCCGCCGCGTGGGTCTTCTGCCCGAAGGCCGGGCACCGATGCGCGCCGGCACCCAGCTATTCGCGCCGGGCGGCGCCGATCCCATCGGCGCGGTGACTTCCGGCGGCTTCGCGCCCTCGCTCGAGCGGCCCATTTCCATGGGCTATGTAACCACAGAAAATTCCGAAATCGGCACGGCACTGGAAGCCGAAGTCAGGGGTAAGCGTATGGCGGTCGCCGTGGCCGACATGCCGTTCCGCCCATCCACCTACAAACGTTAAGGGAGACAGAGACATGAAATTCACAGAAGATCACGAATGGCTGCGCACCGATGGCGATCTGGTTGTCATCGGCATAACCGATTATGCTGCCGAGCAGTTGGGCGACGTTGTTTTCGTGGAACTGCCAGAGGCCAGTACCCAGGTCGCCAAAGGCGACGACATCGTGGTGATCGAGAGCGTCAAGGCAGCCTCGGACATCGCCGCCCCGGTCGACGGCGAGATCGTCGAGGTCAACGAGGCGCTGGTCGATAATCCGGGCCTGGTGAACGAAGATCCCCTGGGCGGGGCCTGGTTTTTCAAGATGCGTCTCACCGACATGAGCCAGGTCGACCAATACATGAGCGAAGAAGAATACAAAGCGACGATCGAGTAGAGCGGGGCGATTATCTTTCAAAGAAGATTGTCAAAAATCTTTGAAAGATTTTTGGCCCCCTGACGGAGACCGAGATGACCTTCACGCCCACAGATTACCTGCCTTACGATTTCGCCAACCGCCGCCACATCGGCCCGTCTCCTGCAGAGATGGAAGCCATGCTGGCGACGCTTGGCGTCGGCTCGCTTGACGAGTTGATCGATCAGACCGTGCCCGCTTCGATCCGGCAAGCGGAACCGCTGAACTTCGAGCCGCCCAAATCCGAGCGTGAGTTGATTTTCCTGATGCGTCGCATTGCCGAAAAGAACCGCGTCTTCACCACGATGATCGGGCAGGGTTATTACGGCACGGTCACGCCCCCGGCGATCCAGCGGAACATCCTTGAAAACCCCGCCTGGTACACCGCCTATACGCCCTATCAGCCCGAGATCAGCCAGGGCCGTCTGGAGGCGCTTCTCAACTACCAGACCATGATCAGCGATCTGACGGGGCTGGAGATCGCCAATGCCTCGCTTCTCGATGAGTCGACCGCAGCGGCGGAGGCCATGACCATGGCCGAGCGGTTGGCGAAATCGAAAGCCAAGGCCTTTTTCGTCGACGAGAACTGCCATCCGCAGAATATCGAGGTGATGAAGACCAGGGCCGCGCCTTTGGGGATCGAGGTGATCGTGGGCGCGCCGGAGGCGCTTGAACCCCAGACGGTGTTCGGTGCGATCTTCCAGTACCCCGGCACCCACGGCCATGTGCGTGACTTCAGCGATCAGATCGCCGCGCTTCACCAGGCCAAGGCGCTGGGTATCGTCATCGCCGATCCGCTGGCGCTGACATTGCTCAAGGAACCCGGAGCGATGGGTGCCGATATCGCCGTCGGCTCGACGCAAAGGTTTGGCGTACCCATGGGCTTTGGCGGCCCGCACGCCGCCTACATGGCTTGCCGCGATGCTTACAAGCGCGCCATGCCGGGCCGCCTCGTGGGCGTCTCGATCGATGCGCGCGGCAACAAGGCCTACCGTCTCTCGCTCCAGACCCGCGAACAGCACATACGGCGCGAGAAAGCCACTTCGAACGTCTGCACGGCGCAGGCGCTTTTGGCCGTCATGGCGAGTTTCTATGCCGTTTTCCACGGACCCGAGGGCCTCAAGGCGATCGCTCAGCAGGTGCACCGCAAGGCCGAACGTCTGGTCATGGGGCTGGAGGCAAATGGTTTTGTCGTCGAGCCCAAGACCTTCTTCGACACGATCACCATCGAGGTTGGTGCCCTGCAGGGCGTCATCCTGGAAGCCGGACGGCGCGAACGCATCAACTTCCGCAAGGTGGGTGATACGAAGATCGGCATCTCGGTTGACGAGACCACACGACCGGCGACGCTGGAGCGTGCCTGGCGCGCCTTCGGCCTGGATCTGAAGCGCGAGGATTTCGAGGCAGATTATTCGCGCCTGCCCGAAGGCATGCTGCGCACCAGCGATTTCCTGACCCATCCGGTGTTCCACATGAACCGGGCCGAGACCGAGATGATGCGGTATATGCGCCGTCTGGCCGACCGAGATCTGGCGCTGGATCGGGCGATGATCCCTCTTGGTTCTTGCACCATGAAGTTGAACGCAGCCGCCGAGATGATGCCGGTCACCTGGCCCGATTTCTCGAACATCCACCCGTTTGCGCCTGCCGCGCAGGTGGTCGGCTATACCGAGATGATCGCGGATCTCTGCGACCGCCTCTGCCAGATCACCGGCTATGACGCCATGTCGATGCAGCCCAACTCGGGCGCTCAGGGCGAATACGCCGGGCTGTTGACCATCATGGCCTACCACCGCGCCCGGGGCGACAAGGACCGCAAGGTCTGCCTGATCCCGATCAATGCCCACGGCACCAATCCGGCGTCCGCCAGCATGTGCGACATGGAAGTCGTGGTAACGAAGTGCACCGATAACGGCGACATCGACCTCGCCGATTTCCGCGCCAAGGCCGAGGCGGCGGGCGAGCGGCTGGCGGCCTGCATGATCACCTATCCCTCGACGCATGGGGTTTTCGAGGAAACGGTTCGCGAGGTCTGCCAGATCACTCACGATCAGGGTGGGCAGGTTTATATCGACGGGGCCAACCTGAATGCCATGGTGGGGCTTGCAAAGCCCGGCGAGGTTGGCGGCGACGTCAGCCACCTGAACCTGCATAAGACCTTCTGCATCCCCCACGGTGGCGGCGGCCCCGGTATGGGACCGATCGGTGTGAAAGCCCATCTGGCGCCATTCCTGCCCGGCCATCCTGAAACCGGCGGCCGCGGCGGCCCGGTTTCCGCGGCGCCCTATGGCTCGCCGGGCATTCTGGTGATCCCTTATGCTTACCTTTTGATGATGGGCGGCGAGGGGCTGGCCCAGGCGACCCGAGTGGCCATACTGAATGCCAATTATATCGCCAAGCGGTTGGAGGGGGCGTATGACGTTCTCTTCAAGGGCGGCAAGGGCAGGGTGGCGCATGAGTGCATCCTCGATACGCGTCCCTTCGCCGACAGTGCGGGCGTTACCGTCGACGATATCGCCAAACGGCTGATCGACAACGGTTTCCACGCGCCGACCATGAGCTGGCCGGTCGCGGGAACGCTCATGGTCGAGCCGACGGAAAGCGAAAACAAGGCCGAGCTTGACCGGTTCTGCGATGCCATGCTGGCGATCCGGGAAGAAATCCGTGCCGTCGAGGCCGGCACGGCGGACGCCGAAAACAACCCTCTGAAACACGCGCCCCACACGGTGGAGGATCTGGTCGGCGACTGGGACCGCCCCTATACCCGGGAAGAAGGCTGCTATCCGGCGGGCGCTTTCCGGGTGGACAAATATTGGCCGCCGGTGAACCGGGTGGACAACGCCTGGGGCGACCGGCACCTGGTCTGCACCTGTCCGCCGCTTGAGGAGTATCAGGAGGCGGCGGAGTAGGGGTGCCAAAAGGCAGAAGAACGGTGTGACTGCGCCCGGCAAACAGCGTCGGATAACGGTGAGAAGGTACTTTTCACGTCTGAAGCACCTCGCGGTATGATCATACCATTGGACGACTAGTGGTTGGGGCGCCATCTCGATTTGATTTGCGGCCTGGCTGCCGGGCAGGTGAAAACGGATTGACGCCCTGCCTCACTCCGCCCACCGCTCCAGCTTAGGGATCCCGCGTGTAAACACCCAGGCCATGATCCGGGGCATGCCCTTGCCCACCAATGCGTCGACGCAATGGGCCTGAAACTCGCCCACAGTTACGTCCGGATGGCGGAAGGCGCCGTTATCGTAGCAGATCGAGCAGTACTTGGTGCTGCGGCTGCCATCAGCTTCGCTGCCGCCGCCTTCGGGGTCCTTGTTCAGAGGCATACCGCAGCTTTGACAGCGCATGATCTTCTCCTTGGCAGGTATGTCGGAAAACAGTAGACTGGAAACCATGGAGTAATGTCAACGGTTTTGCCGCATGCGCATCGGAGAGCTTGCAAAACGAACCGGCCTCAGCCGCGATACGATCCGCTTCTACGAGCGGCAGGGGTTGATTCGCGCTGAGGAAAACCGAGAATTATCAAATAATTATAAATCCTACCCTGAGGATGCGGTTCTGACGCTCGACGTTGTTCGCGATGCCCAGTCGGCCGGGTTGTCGCTGACCGACCTTACGGTCTTCATGTCGCAGCTTGTGGCCGAGGACGCGGAAGATTTCGACGGCGACGCGTTCCTGGCGGCCAAGATCGCCGAGGTGGAGGCACGCATCAGCGCTTCGAAACGCTTCCTCAAAACCCTGAAAGACACCCGCCACGCTCTTGCCATCGCGCCTTATGACGCCGGCGAAACTTGACAAAACCGCAGCCGTCCGCCACATCGCCGCTCGTTGGGGCCGTAGCTCAGTTGGGAGAGCGCGTCGTTCGCAATGACGAGGTCAGGGGTTCGATTCCCCTCGGCTCCACCAAGTCATCCCGATCAAAGTATTGTTTTTACCAAACTTTATACTTGGGAGCCAACATTTTTCCCAACATAGCGCCAGTGATTGCTTCATGGATCATGAGCGCATTCCGTCGAAATGGCGAATTTTGTTGAATCGAGAAGCGCGAAGCAGACAATCACATTGCGTTTGTCTGAATTGACGTGCGCAGCGCTTGAACGGGCACCGAGTGCATCGCGGCGTGGCATGAAAACTGAATACAGCACTGGTGTGAATATCAGCTCGAGATGTTGGGCGCTTCATCGGCCTCCGGGGTATCAAGCGTGGACCAGGTGCCGTCGCGCGGTGGTGATGGCGGCGTCTCGCATGTGCTACGGTGGATACTCACCTTTGCGATAAAGTTTGCGGAAACCGGAGCCGTCACGAACAGGAACGCCATAATGAGAAGCTCGTGGATCGAAGGATTGCCTTGGGCTAGCGTTGCCAGCATGGAGGCCAGGAGCAGCATGCCGATCCCGATTGTTCCGACTTTGGTCGGCGCGTGCAAACGCGTCATCGGGTCGTTGAACTTCAATAGTCCGATCACGCCGACCATGATGAAACCTGCGCCAACAAGCAGCGAGAGCGCTGCCGCAACGGTTGCCAGGGACGAAATTGTCATTCGATTATATCTCCCCTCAAGATGAAGCGGGCCAGCGCGACGGTCGAGACAAAGCCAAGCATCGCGACAAGCAGCGCCACTTCGAAGTACGCCTTCACACCTTGGTGGATCCCGAGGACAATAACGAGGCCGAGCGCGTTGATCACCATGGTGTCAAGCGCGAGGACGCGGTCTCCGGTCGTAGGACCGATGACCAGGCGCACCATTGTCAATACTTGACCTACGACCAATGCGATCAAGGCAATGATCAATGCAACATCGAGAATTTCGTTGGGCGACATCATGCGAATATCTCCAGGAGACGGCGTTCATAGCGGGTTTTGATCTCGTTTTGGACAACCTTCGGATCTTCGGTGTGAAGGACATGGACCAACAAGCTGTGGCCCTCGTCGGAGAGATCGGCCGATACGGTTCCCGGTGTTAGAGTTATGGTCCCGGCCAGTAGGGTAATTGCCTCGGGCTGTTTCAATTCCAGCGGGATGACAATCCAGGCCGGCTTGAGCCGATCATTGGAGACCGTAAGCACGATCCACGCCACTTGTATATTGGCCACCAGGATGTCCCACATGACGATCAGGAGGTAGACAATCATTTTGCCAAAGCGGATACCTTTTGGCTTATCGGGCCACCAAATCGCAGTCATGCGCGGTATGAGCATGCCAAGGATGAACCCGAAGACGACCATTCCGGCACTGATCTGGTTTTGCAGAAGAATCCACACAACTGCGAGGATCAGGGTCAGCAAAGGGTGCGGAAACAGCCAGTGATAGGCGCGGACCATGTCAGTGTCCCTCCTTGGGGTCGCTCAATTTACCGGGCGTTTCGAGCACGACAGAGATATAGGTATCGGGGGCGAACAACTCAGCGGCCAATGCGGTCGTGTAAGCATGGACCTGTCCGGCGAAGATCGTGTGTGCGACCAGCATCGCAAACAATCCGCCGACCGCGGCGTAGGCCAGCGACGATGGTCGAGCCGTGCCTTCAGGCGGGGCGAGCGTTTGCGGGCTGTGCGCTTTCCAGAAGAGCGTGCTCCCGGCGCGGGCAAAACCGACGACACTGATCAGGCTGGACGCCAGAACGACCGCCCAGACCCAGACGACAAGGTCGGCGCCATAAGCCGCATCCAGGATCAGAAGTTTGCCGAGAAAGCCCGACAGTGGCGGCAGCCCCGCCATGGCAATGGCGCCAGCGAAGAACATGGCTGCAATCACGTATGTGCCAACCATGGGCGGTTGTGTTGTCAGCTCCAGATTGCCGCGGCCGGTTCGAACAAGATCAGAGATCAGGAACAGGATCGCACCCGCAAGCGTCGAATGGACGATGTAATAAAGCGCCGCCGCGATGCCTGAGGGGCTGAACAGCGACACTGCGACCATCACCATGCCCATCGAGCCGATTATCGAAAAGGCGATCAACCGATCCAGCTTTCGTGCAGCAAGGACGCCGACCATCCCAATGGCCAGCGAGATCAGGGCCGCCGGTAGAAGCCAGAGGTCGTGGAGGCCTGTGGTCACCTCCAGATCGGGCGGGAAGATCATCGTGTAGACCCGAATGATCGAGTAGGCCCCGACCTTGGTCATGATCGCAAACAGCGCGGCGACGGGTGCAGGCGCCTCGGCATAGCTGGACGGGAGCCAGAAGTGCAGGGGTACAAGGGCCGCCTTGATTGCAAAAACCAGCAGCAACAGAACTGCGGCAATCCGAATGCCTGCGGTCTCATCGGCATCGACGAGTGTGACCTTTTGGGCCAGGTCGGCCATATTGAGCGTTCCGGTCTGCGCATAGATCGACCCAAGCGCAAACAAGAACAGAGTCGAGCCGATCAGGTTGAACAGCACATACTGAACGCCGGCGCGCAGCCGTGCATTGCCGCCCGCATGGATCATCAGCCCGTAAGAGGCGATGAGCAGGATCTCGAAGAACACGAACAGGTTGAACAGGTCGCCGGTTAGGAAGGCTCCCAGAATGCCCATAAGCTGAAACTGGAACAGCGCATGAAAATGCCGGCCGCGATTGTCCCATCCGGACCCGATCGCAAAAAGCAGCACGAAGAGCGCCAGAACCGAGGCCAGGAGCACCATAAGCGTCGACAACCTGTCTCCGACCACGACAATCCCGATCTCCGCGGCCCAGTCGCCGAGGCGATAATAGATCACCGAACCGTCCGAAACTTTGGCCACCAGTCCCAATGCCAGGGCAACCAGAGCAATGACACCGCTCACCGAGAATATGCGTTGAATCCTGATGTGATAGCGCGCGGCAAGGACGATGAAGGGGGCAAGAAAAGCGGGTAGAACGATGGGCAGAATGATCCAGTGGCTCATGTCTGCTCCTCCGCACCGTCGGGTTTCAACGGGTCGTCAACGCGGTCATCGTCCGATCCAAGATAGGCGCCAAGGCTGATCATCACGACCACCGCGGTCATCCCGAAAGATATCACAATGGCCGTCAGAACGAGCGCCTGCGGCAAGGGATCGGTGTAGGCTGTCATCGCATCATCCAGGATCGGCGGGGCCCCAACGGTCAGCCGGCCCGATGCGAAGAGGAAGACGTTGACCGCGTAGGTCAGAAGCGACATTCCCAGAATGACCGGAAATGTCCTGAGCCGCAGCACCAGGTAAATCCCTGCCGCTGTCAGAACTCCGATGGCCGAGGCGACGATTAGTTCCATGTCACACGCCCTCCTTCACTTCGGCGGCGACACCTGGATCAGGATCGTCTCGGGATGGGTCGATGTCCATCGGATGTTCACTTTCGGGCATGTCCGCGCGCCGGGCGAGCCGGGAAAAGCTTTCCAGTGACAGCATTACGGCGCCGACAACGGCAAGGAACACGCCAAGGTCGAAAAGCGCGGCAGTAGCAAGTTCGAATTTGTGGAAGGGTGGGATGCGGACATAGGTGTAGGCCGAGGTCAGGAACGGGGTTGAGGCAAACCACGATCCTATCCCGGTGAGCCCCGCCACAAGGACACCGGCACCAATAACCCCGTGATAGGGGTATTTGAGACGCGAAGAGGTCCATGCGAAACCACTTGCCATGTACTGCATCACAACCGCGATAGACACGATCAGGCCCGCGATGAACCCGCCGCCGGGTTCGTTGTGTCCGCGCAGGAAGATGTAGAAACCAACAAGCAGCACCACGGGCATCATAACGCGGGTAAGGACCACCATCATCATCGGATGCATGTCGCCCGACCGCTGTTGATCGGGAACTCGGTTGAGCAGACGCCGCCGGACCGGTCCTTCCAGAAGCGTCTCTGTCAGCGCATAGATCAAAAGCGCCGCGATGCCGAGAACGATGATCTCGCCATAGGTATCGAAGCCGCGGAAATCCACGAGGATGACATTGACGACATTGGTGCCGCCGCCACCCTTGTAGGAGTTTGCGAGGTGGAACTCCGATATCGGGTTCGTGACCGCCTCGCGCATCAGGAAATAATAGGTCAGTCCGAACGTCGCCAATCCCCCTGCCACAGCGACGGTCGCGTCGCGAATACGGCGCAGGACGGTGCTTTCAACCGGTGTCCTGTTTGGCAGGAAATTCAGGGCGAGCAGCAAGAGGATAATGGTGACGACCTCGACCGTGAATTGCGTCACCATTATCCTCTTGCTGCTCGCCCTGAATTTCCTGCCAAACAGGACACCGGTTGAAAGCACCGTCCTGCGCCGTATTCGCGACGCGACCGTCGCTGTGGCAGGGGGATTGGCGACGTTCGGACT
>CAJICO010000439.1_pt1 | contig 13812 bp, 8 predicted proteins | sample 9199701 | NCBI WGS metagenome assembly CAJICO01 (sample SAMEA7708339, study PRJEB35096) | sediment metagenome | biome: marine neritic benthic zone biome [ENVO:01000025]; feature: sediment [ENVO:00002007]; material: shallow marine sediment [ENVO:03000034] sea grass bed [ENVO_01000059] ... | reverse complement strand
TTTTCTTGGTGAAAGAGTCCCACTTCTCCTCAATTTCGGCTTGCCTCGGCGGCACCTTCACCCTGGACTTCTTGCGCTTTTTATAGGCGTCAGATGTAAAAACGCCCGGAAATTTCCCATCAATGGCCTCTTCCTCGGAGATCGGCAGCGGTTCAGGTTCGATGATTACTTCTTCCTGGCGCACCACCAGGACTTTGAGTTCTGTGGGCTGGCCGGCCAGCATGTTCAAAGCCGCCGCCGCATCGGAAGAGACCTGAAAGCGAGGACCGGGATTGTCCCGTTCGCGCCGGAACAGCGCACCGGGGATCGACTGGCCGTTGACCTGGTTCGTGATGATCGCGCGTTCCGGCTCGCTGACGTCCGGATGGGCCACCCAGATGCCGCCAAGCGATGGGCGCCCGTCCCACAGTGCCAGCTCCGTGACATTGAATATGTCTGGCCGTTCCACGTCTTTGATAATGACCTGCGGTTCAGCCGTGGCCGCGACCGCCGGCTCTTCACTTGATGTTTCACCAAATCCAGGGAATCCCTGGCCATCCTCACAGGCGGCTAATGCAAGGAAAATAAACGAGGAAATGGCGGATACACGCACCCCGGTAATCATCTTCTGCTCCTCTGGCCTCGCAGGCTGCCCCGCGCCTTGTTTTCTTATTTGATCCGAGTGTATCGCCAAGCCTCGGCCAAGGAAAGAGAACTTGCGTCGCAGGCGCGAACCCATGCCGATCAGGGGCCTTTCAGAATCATGCCGCACCCGGTACCACCTGCCCGGACGGAGAAGTGGCAGAGTGGTCGAATGCGGCGGTCTTGAAAACCGTTGAGGTGCAAGCCTCCGGGGGTTCGAATCCCTCCTTCTCCGCCACAAGCCCCATTTTTCCGTTCGCCTTGGGTGTGCTTCGGTCGCGTGTTCGTGGCAAGCCGGGCCCATGGATGCATTTCGAGATGTAGGCCGACCCGGACGAGGAAAAACCTCGGTGCCCTTTGTGTGCCGATTACCCGACAGTTTTGTCCGTCGTCGCGCCCTGCCGTCCAGCCGGGCCATGGTAGGCGTCACCTGCGCGTAATCTCGACGAGCGCGGCGGTTACGATAAGGGACGCGCCGAGGAATTCGCGCCAGCCGAAGGGCTCTCCGGAGAAAAGGGCGGCGGAGGCGAGACCGACGACGACTTCGCTCATCAAGAGCAGCCCGACCCGGGCAGGCGAAAGTTTTGTGGCGGGCCAGATCGTCAGCAGGATCATTGGCAGGACGTAGACGGCCGAGAGGGCCGCGAAGGGCAGGATCTCCAGCACCTCGGTTCTGCCGAGTCCCGGCTCAGTGCCGCCCAGAGTGAAGGTCGTCCCGATCAGCGCGAGGACCAGCGCGCCCGTGACGAAGGCGAAGGTCTGCGCCGTGATCGAGACGCCGCCGGCGCGATAGAGCCCCATCGAGCCCAGGGCCCAGGCGATACCCGAGATCAGGGCCAGCCAGTCGCCGATATTTCGAGGCCAAGGCATGCCCTCGCCGCCGAGCACGACGAACAAGCCGCCGATCCCGCAGACAAGGCCAAGCGCGCGGCCCGGGCGCAGGCGCTCGCCGAGGAACGCCAGTCCCAGTAGCGTGCCCCAGATCGGCGTAAGGTAAAACAAGAGGATCGAGCGGGCGACCTCGGTATAGACGAGGCTCGTTGTGAAGAGGCTGAAGGCGGCGCCGGTGAACATGCCGCTGAAGATCAGCGCGCGCCAGTTTGTCAGCAGCGTCCGTCGCTGTCCCCAGAGAAACGGCAGCAGGAAGACGAGCGCCGAAGCATACATCGCTATCCCGGGCCACGGGCCTGTCAGGCCCTTGTCGATGAAAAACCGGACGGGCAGCCAGTAGAGCCCCCACATCGCTCCACCGATCACGATCGCGATGGAGGCGGTGGTCTGGCCATCCCCGGAAGTCTGCGCTGGCATCGCCACTCGAAGTGCTCCTAGAGACCCAGCGCGCGGCGCCGCTCTTCCGCGAAGCCCTGCACAAGACGGTCGGCGACCAGCGCCAGAATCGCCATCGCGGCCCCGGCCGAGATGCCGAGCCCCACATCGGCCTGGCCGAGGGCCAGGAAGATCGACTGGCCAAGGCCCGTCGTCCCGATCAATGCCGCGATCACCAGCATGGCGAAGGCATAGAGGATGGTCTGGTTAAGGCCCAGCAGGATTGTCGGCGTCGCATAAGGGGCGCGGACTTCGACCAGGGTCTGCCAGCGGGTCGCGCCCGAGGTTATGGCGGCGTCCAGAAGTTCTTCGGGTGTCGTGGTCAGCCCGTGCTGTGTGTAGCGGATCATCGGCACGATTGCGTATGCGCAGATCGCGAGGAAGGCCGAGAACTCGCCGATCTGGAAGAACATAAGAACCGGGATCAAAAACACGAAGAGCGGGATGGTCTGCAGCATGTCGCAGATCGGTCTGACGATGCGCCAGGCGATCGGGCTGACCGCGCAGAGCAAGCCAATAGCCCCGCCGACCACGGCACAGGCGAAGACGGAAGCGCCAGAGAGATAAAGCGACAGGAGTGCCCGTTCCCAGAGGCCCGAGATCAGAATCGTGCCAAGCATCAGGGTGACAAACACGACCATCTTGCGTCCGCCCGAGAGCCAGCCGAGGGCCGCGGTGCCGAAAATTACGAAGAGCCAGGGCAATTCGGAGATACCAGTCTCGACGATGATCGCGAACAACAACAACAGGCCGCCGGTCAGCGCCCGTCCGTACCAGGCCAGAAGTGCCGCCAGCGCGAGCATTGCGCCGAAGAACCAAAGGCTCATCGCCGGGGTCCATTGAAAGCCCCATGTGAACTGCAGAACGGCGTTGTCGAGGCCGATCCGAAGCGGCAGGAAGCCAAAGAACATCACCGAGTTCTTAAAGGTGTCGAGTGTGACGCCATGGGTCGCGGTGAATGCGCCGAGGCCCTGGTCTATGCGTTCGGCGACGAGCGTGAAGACGGCGAAATCGGCGGGTGCCGGCATACGTTGCCAAAATAGCAGCGAGAGGGCCGTCAGGGCCAGGATGACATAGACCCCACGGATATCGTAGCGCAGACGTTCCCGCGCCAAGGCCCCGCTCATCCGGTCGATGACGATGGCGAAAACCACGATGACGAGGCCGGCCAGAAAGCTTTGACCGAACTGCGCCTTGCGCATGGTCAAAAGCACCTCCCAGCCGATGTCGTTGAACCCGCCGATTACGGCGGCGATGATCACCATCGACAGAGCGGCCATCAGGCACTGGTTCACGCCGACCATGATCTGGGTGATGGCCGAGGGCAACTCGACGAGGAAGAGTTGCTGCAGACGCGTTCCGCCGCTCATCACCGCGGCTTCCTTGATGTCAGGTTCCACCCGTTCCAGCCCCAAGAGCACGTTTCGCGCCATCGGCGGGGCCGCATAGATGGCGCTTGCGATCAGGCCGACGACGGGCCCGAAACCGAAGAGCAGCAGCAAGGGCGTAAGATAGGCGAAAGTCGGCACCGTCTGCATCACATCGAGGACCGTCAGCAAGACGTTTCGGACGCGCGGGTATTCGTAAGCCAGGATGCCGATCGTTCCACCGGCAAGCAGCGCCAGCGGCACCGAGACGGCGACCAGGGCCAGCGTGTTCATGCTCTCGACCCAATAGCCCGAGGCCAAGACCAGCGACAATCCGACGAAGCCAAGCGCGGCCATGCGCAGCCCGCCGATGTACCAGCCGAGCGCGGTGACGACACCTATAGTGATCGGCCAGGGCGTCGAGACCAGCAGCGTGTTCGCCCCGCGCATCGGATATCCCATCAGAAAGGAGAATCCGCGCGCAGCCGGCTTGATGCCTTCGAGCGCCCAGGTGACACTGACGCCGATCCATTCGCTGGCCGGGATCTGCAGTACCTCGGGCCATTTCGTGAGCCACGGCAAGAGCGGCTCGAGTGCGAGGCACAGGAATCCCACAAATGCGGTCAGCAGGGCCATCGCAGCGCCGGGATTGCGGGCGGCGTAGGTGCGCAAGGCTGTCATTCGGCCTCGACCTGCAGGGACGCCTCGGCCAGATCGCCTGGGTAGACTGCGCCGACCAGCGTGCCTTCGGCATCGCGCACCGGTACCGCCTGATAGAGCGACATGCATGAAGCGAGCGCCGCCTCGAGTGTCATGTCTGTGCGAAGGCCGGGGTCGTCGGGCATATCGGCGGGGATCTCGTCGCCGGTCTTCATGACCGAGGCGACCTGGGCGTGCCGGCCGGTGGCAACGTCCTTGGAGAACTCGGCCACATAGTCGTTGACCGGGCGCAGCACGATTTCTGCCGGTGTGCCGATCTGCACGATCTCGCCGTCCTTCATGATCGCGATCCGGTCGGCCAGCTTCAGTGCTTCGGTGATGTCATGGGTGATGAAGACGATCGATTTCTTCAGTGTGCGCTGGATCGAGAGAAACTCGTCCTGCAATTGTCGCCGGATCAGCGGGTCGAGGGCTGAAAAAGGCTCGTCGAGAAACCAGATATCGGGGTTGACGGCAAGTGATCGGGCGATGCCGACGCGCTGTTTCTGACCGCCGGAAAGTTCCCGTGGATAGGCGTCCTCGCGTCCTTCGAGCCCCACGAGATTGATGACCTCATGCGCGCGCGCCAGCCGATCGGGTTTGGAACTTCCCTGCATTTTCAAAGGAAAGGCGACATTCTCGGTAGCGGTCATGTGCGGGAAGAGACCGAAGTGCTGGAAAACCATGCCGAGCTTGTGACGCCTTAGCTCGATCATGCGGCGGTCGGACACCTTGAGGATGTCCTCTCCCTCCAGCGCGATTTCGCCGCCGGTCGCGTCCACAAGGCAGGAGATCGCCCGGATCAGCGTCGACTTGCCCGAGCCCGAAAGCCCCATGATGACGAAGATCTCGCCCTCGGCGACCTCGAAGGTGGCATCCTGCACCGCGGGGATCAGGCCCCGCTCGCGCAGGATTTCGGCGGCGCCCCGCGGGGCGCCGTCTGACAGTTCCAAGGCCTCGGCAAGTCTACGTTTCGCGTCCGCGCCGAAGACCTGCCAGACGCCCCTGCACGAGATCGCTGCAGGGGCGGGGGAACCGTCTTGCATTACCGGCGGCCTTACTGGGTCGCTGCGTCGACGACCGGTTTCCAGGTGGCCTCGTTCGCGGCCATCCAGGCGGCCACGACTTCTTCGACCGAGCCGCCATCGACGTCGATCGCGCCCATCATCGGCTGCTGATCCGCAACGCTGAGCTGATAGTTCGACAGGATCTCATGCGCGGCCGGCCATTTCTCGGCCAGGCCCGACCAGCCGGCCTTGAAGATCCGCGAAGGCGCGAAATCGCAGTCATGGGTGGCGTTGGGGTTAGGGCCCCAGGCAGGATCGTTGAAGCATTCGTCATTGCCCACGGGCAGGTCGACGAATTGCACGTCATAAGCCGACATCGCCCAATGCGGCTGCCAGAAGGTTATCAAAAGTGGCGACTTCTTCTCGGTAGAGGCGCGCAGTTCGGTGATCAGCGCGCCTTCGGAGCCCGCCGGAACTGCCTTGAAGGGCAGCGCGAGGCCGGTCATCCGATCCGCACCAGGCGTTCCCCAATCGGCCGGATAATCAACGAGGCGGCCCATCGGAATGGTCTCGGCTGTGGCGAAATTCACCGCGCAATCTTGCAGCGCTTCCCAGGCCGGCAGGCCGGGGCAGAGCTCGGCGACATGGGCCGGGTAGGCGATGCCTTCCTTGGCATCGAGACCGAGGTCGCCCAACTCAACGACGCCGCCGGTATCGACCTTCTTGCCGTAGTCCTCGGAAACATTGGAAGACCAGATTTCCAGCGCCGCATGGATCTCTCCATCCGCCATTGCCTGGTACATGTTCATATAACCAGCCGTGGTATATTCCACCTTGTAGCCCGCGGCCTCGAGCATTGAGCCGGCGATATGGGTCGAGACGTGCTGGCCGGTCCATTCGTTGATAGCTAGTTTGATTGGCTCGTCCACGGCGCCGAGTTCAGCCGCATAGGCGCCGCCAGCCAAAAGGCCGATCGCGGCCGTTGTTGTCAGAATTTTCATAAGAGCCCTCTCGCAGAATTGTCATTGCCTGAAGTTTACAGGAAAGTTGCCGAAATCCCAGCAGGTTCATTTGATATCTGTCGCCGCGGATTTGAGGATTCTGGCCAGATGCGTGAAATCTGGGACCGCCCGCTGTCTGACGTTGCTGGCTCTCGGTGATATTGGTTCAAATGGACCCTTGGGCATGGGATGCTGGAGTCGAGGAAATCAAAGGAGATGGCGTGGTATCTGGCGTACTTCTGGACCTGGCCGGGGTGCTCTACGAAGGGGATCAAGCGGTCCCCGGCGCCGCCGAAGCCGTCGAGCGGCTGCGTGCGGGCGGGCTGCCGATCCGGTTTCTGACGAACTCTACCAGGCGTCCGAAACAAGCGATTGTGCAAAAACTCGAAGCGATGGGTTTCGCTATCGACGCCACCGAGGTCCTCACCCCTGCCGGAGCGGCCTGCGATTGGCTGAGAAGAGAAAGGCTTGCAGCGCACCTTCTTGTTCACCCGGACCTGGAAGAGGATTTCGCGGGGCTCCCGAAGGAGGAGAGGGCTGCGGTCGTTGTTGGAGACGCCGGTCAATACTTCACCTACGACCGTATGAACACGGCGTTTCGCAAACTGCTGCAAGGCGCGCCGTTCCTCGCGCTGGCCGCCAATCGTGTCTTCAAGGATGCCGATGGAAAGCTCAGTCTCGATGCCGGCGCGTTCGTGCAGGCTCTCGAGTTTTCGAGCGGGACATCGCCTGTGCTTCTTGGCAAGCCCTCGGCCGATTTCTTCATGGCCGGGGTTCGGAGCCTGGGATGCGAGCCAAAGGATGTTGCGATGATCGGCGACGATGCCGAAAGCGATGTTGCCGGTGCGCTGCAAGCCGGCATCGGCAAGGGGATTCTTGTCCGCACCGGGAAGTACCGGGTTGGAGACGAAGAGCGGTATCATCCGAGACCTTCGATCGTCCTGTCCGACGTCGTGGAGGCCGTCGGACGGCTGTTAGGCGGTTAGGGTCGCGGACCGGTTCTTCACCGTCGTCAGGTCTTTGTTTCGGGGCCGAGCAGATGTGGACGCTGAAACTGTTGAGACCCAATTCTGATGGGATAATGTGCAAGCCGAAGGATCCATGGCCATTCTAGGCCGCCATGAAAATGATGAGAGTTGCAACTTTCAACCTGCAGAATCTTCGGCTTCGTACTCGCGACGGAAGCCTGGTTCTTGACGGTGCCGCAGATCAAGACAACCCGGAGATGCTTCGCCCAAGCGATCTTGCGCGCGCCGACAGGGTCGAAACCGCAAGGGTGATCGCGAGCGCCAAGGCCGATATTCTCGGCTTGCAGGAGGTCTTTGATCTCACGGCCCTGGACTTCTTTCATGACCGGTTTATTCGCGAGTCGGGAGCGCCTGCGTATCCTTATCGATATTGCCTTAAGGGAAACGACGGACGCGGTCTGAATGTCGCCGCGCTGTCTCGGCGAAAGCCCGTGAGCGTGACAAGCCATGCGGAACTGACGGGTGCCGACCTCGAACTAACGGACCTGCCCAGCGATCTTCGAGACCATCCGATATTCCGCCGCGATTGTCTGGAGTTGGGGTTCGACAGCTTCACGCTGTTCATCTGCCATTTCAAAGCGCCATATCCCGACGCCGAAAAGGCGTTTGTTGTACGGAATACAGAAGCGCGTGCGGTTCGAAAGATCATCGACGCGCGGTTTGCGGACCCAGAACGAGAATGCTGGATCATTCTTGGCGATCTCAACGAACCGGCGCGCACCGATGAACGATCCGAGTCGGCTTTGGAGCCGCTAAAATCCGGGTTTGCCATAGACTTGCTCGACCGTTTGGCGCCGGGAAAGGACTGGACCTACGAGTTGCCAGAGACGCACCTTCATTCGCGCCCTGACAGGATCCTCGTCTCACCAAGGCTGGCGGCGGAGTATCCAAACCTGCGCCCGCAGATCATCAGGTCAGGCATGGAACCCGCTCGGATTTACCCGGCACACGACTTGCTAAACGGACCAGGAAGCGAACCTCACGCCAGTGACCATGCACTTGTCTACGCGGATTTTCCCGGCTTGTAGTGCTTTGAGCGGAAAGCCGGATTCACTCGATGAGACCGCGGCTAGGGCTTGCCGCTGATCACAACGATCGTGCCTCGAGCGGCTGAATAGGCCCGGAGATCAACTTTCGCCGCCTATCAACGACTTAAAGCCCCCAGATTTGACCCATGTCATTGACGGATATCTGTGCCTCGCGAGGATCGGTCTGCTTGAGCAGACCGCTCAGTTCGGGAGGGAGCCTATGCTGCAAACGGAACGCGTTGAATCCGCGATTCAATTGAACCGGGACGAGTTGTTCCGATTTGGGACGGCGTTGATCTTCATTATCGGCGTCATGCTCTTCACCATCGTGCGAACCGATGGCGGCGTAGATGGCATCCTCCTTGTTATCGCCGCGATGATCGGCGGTTACATGGCGATGAATATCGGCGCGAATGACGTTGCCAACAACGTCGGTCCTGCCGTCGGCAGCCATGCAATCACGCTGACCGGTGCGATAATCATCGCGGCAAGTTTCGAAGCCGGTGGTGCGCTCATTGCCGGTGGCGATGTCGTCGGGACAATCAAGAAGGGTATTATCGATCCCGATTTGGTGGCTGATCGTGATACGTTCATCTGGTTGATGATCGCCGCACTTCTGGCGGCTGCCGTTTGGCTCAACTTTGCAACTGCGCTGGGCGCTCCGGTTTCTACAACCCACAGCATCGTGGGCGGTGTCCTTGGCGCCGGTATCGCGGCAAGTGGCTGGAGCATCGCCAATTGGAACCAGGTGGGCCTGATTGCCGCAAGCTGGATCATCTCGCCCGTTCTCGGCGGCCTGATCGCGGCAGGGTTTCTCTACATCATCAAGCGAACAATTACCTACAAGACGGATGTGCTCGACGCCGCGAACAGGATGGTACCTGTTCTGGTCGCGGTGATGGCCTGGGCCTTCGGTACCTACCTGATGCTCAAAGGGGTTAAGAAACTCATCAAGGTCGGTTTCCCGATGGCGCTGGTCATCGGTTTTGTAGCGGCCGCGATTGTGTTTCTTCTCATGCGCCCGCACATCGCGCGAATGACCGCCAGGCTTGAGAACCACAAGTCCAGCGTCAATGATCTTTTCACGATACCTCTGATTTTCGCCGCAGCCCTGCTCAGTTTTGCGCATGGCGCCAACGACGTTGCCAACGCCGTCGGCCCGCTCGCAGGCATCAACGAGGCCATCTTGGCGGGAGGCGTGGCGGCTAAGGCATCAATACCGCTTTGGGTCATGGGCGTGGGTGCCATCGGAATCTCACTGGGGCTTGCGCTTTATGGACTGAAACTGATCCGCACGGTCGGTAGTGAGATTACCGAGCTCGACAAGATGCGGGCATTCTGTATTGCGATGGCCGCCGCCATCACCGTGATCGTTGCTTCACAACTCGGACTCCCTGTGAGTTCCACGCACATTGCTGTCGGCGGTGTCTTCGGGGTGGGATTTCTCCGGGAATACATCAAGTCCAGCTATGCTCAGACATTGCAGGAGATCCGCGATCATCACGCGGATCATGATCCTGAGGCTGTTGAAGCCTATCTGACAAAGTTCGAGGCAGCCGATGTCGAGACCAAGGGTGACATGCTGCGGGCGATAAAGCAGCAGGCGCCGGGAGCAAAGCTCCTGGCAAAGCGAGAACGCCGCGGCCTCGGTCGGGTTTACCGGATCGAACTCGTCAAGCGGTCTCTGCTGCTGCGCATTTTGGCGGCTTGGGTCATCACGGTTCCACTCGCGGGCACGTTGGCGGCAATGTTCTTCTACATGATCCGCGGGATGATGCTGCCATGAAACGAAACATGCCTTGATGCCCGAACTCGACAGCCTCGCGCTTTCCACGGGCCTTGTCGGCGGCCTGGCCTTGTTTTTGTTCGGCATGGACATCATGACCCGCGCCCTGAAGCAGGTCGCGGGCTCCTCGATGAGAGAAATCCTGGACCGGATGACCAGCAATCGTTTCCGTGGGCTAATCGCGGGCGCGTCGATAACAGCCATCATTCAATCTTCGTCGATTACGACTGTTTTGGTTGTGGGCTTCATTTCCGCCGGGTTGATGACGACCGCTCAGAGTGTCGCGGTGATCATGGGCGCGAATATCGGTACGACCATCACGGCCCAGATCCTGGCCTTCAAAGTCACGGCTTTGGCTTTGCCGGTGCTGTCGCTTGGTTTTTTCGTGTCCGCAATCGCGAAGGAGAAAGTGACGCGAGAGTACGGGCGCATCTTTCTTGGTATCGGCATGGTGTTTTTCGGCATGGCGATCATGTCGGACGCTATGAAGCCCCTCCGCAGCTATGAGCCTTTCCTGCAATTCATGCTGAATCTGGATAACGTTCTTTTGGCCGCAATGGTCGGGGCAGGCTTCACCGCTCTGGTTCAGTCATCATCAGCCACGACCGGTATTCTGATCGTAATGGCGGGCCAGGGGCTGATTGGTCTTGAAGCCGCGATCGCACTCGCACTTGGCGCAAACATCGGCACCTGCATAACAGCGCAGTTCGCCGCTTTGGGAAGATCGCGCGAGGCCTTGCGCGCCGCGATGGTGCACACGCTTTTCAATGTCGCAGGCGTTTTGATCTGGATCGGTTTTGTCGATCAGCTAGCGGGATTTGCCCGCAGCATTACGCCAATGCAAACAGCAGATGCCAGCATGCTTCCGCGCCAGCTGGCAAATGTGCATACCTTTTTCAATGTCGTTAACGCGCTGCTGTTCATTGGTTTCACCCGGCAATTTACCCAGCTAGTTGAATGGCTTGTGCCCGACCGCCCTGAAGTGGCCGAGCCGGAGTCCGGACCCATGCACCTTGATCCCAGGCTTCTGGATGTGCCCGCCATCGCAATCGATGCGGTGCGGCGGGAAATTATTCATCTCGGCGGGCTGGTTCGTGAGATGCTTGGCGCTGCTGTCCCGGCAGTTACGTCGGGAAGCCCCCTTGATATCGACAGGTTAAGGGTCATGGATCGGCCCGTGGACCTGCTGCACCGTGAGATCGTTGGCTATATGCGCCAGATCAGTCTGGCCAGTCTGTCCGCGGATCAGTCGAGCCTGCTGATGGGATTGATCAAGATATCCAACGACCTGGAACATATCGGCGATCTGATCGCTACGAATTTGGTCACCTCCGCTCGAAAACGGATCGATGAGAACGTGGTCATCAGCCCGGCAACGGCGTCTGTGATTGCCGGCCTGCACGCCGAGGTCGTAGAGGCCTTCAATGGGATGCTGAAAGCGCTGGAAGAGGAGGATCGGGACGCTGCCAAACAGGTCCGGAAATTAAAGGCGGGGTTCACCGCGCTTATCGAGGACATCGCCGAGCACGAGATCGAACGCCTTCAGGCCGACGAGCCAAAGCGACTGCACACCTATGCCCGCGAAATCGAGCTGACGGAAACTCTCGACGACATCTTCAAGATTATTCGACGCATCTCACGAACCGAGTTGGCGGTTTTCCAGAAGAAGTCCTGAGACCCTTGCACCTGGTCGGTGATCGCTCCCGCGCCTCAGCCCTGCCTTCGGGTCTTGCCTATCTGTCGAGCATTTGACGGGGATGGTGCCTCAACTTGGCATCAAGGCCTTTCTTCAGTGATCGCCCGCGCAAACACCGCATGACATTTAGCACATGCTGGGGCAAGAATGCGCCGGAGCGCCTTTTGAGCAGCGCAAGAACATATTTTAAGAGGATGAATTATGACTACCGATGCAGGTGTTTCCGACCGTCTCGAACTCCGCCCGATGGGCAATATCGAAAACGCGCCCCCGACGCTTAGCTTCAACCGCCCAAGGAGCGTTGGCCTGCCTTGGGCAGAGCTGGCGGCTCAGACGAAAACGGACACCGATCAGGCGCTCGAACGGGCCGCTGATATCATCCGTAGTGATCTCGAGGTCTCATGGGGACTCGATCCGGAAGTTGGACGCACGCAAGCCGAGATTGACGGGATCATCGCCGAAGAGTTCCTTTTGTCTCAGCAAAGCGATACCGAAAAGGGGCTGCGGTTCGCGCCGCTTCAGGCCAACTCGGATGCCGGAGAGCCTTTTGCGGCCGACAGCAACGTGTTCGTGAAGCATGGAAGCGGGCGCTGGTATCGTTTGCTGTCCGAAAAGGAACTGGGCCTGAGTGCCTTCAACGCGGTCGCATCCTATACCTCGAGTTGGCTGCGCGTTTTTGGCCTTGAACTCGTACGTGATCTCTTTGCCGATGACGCCGCACAATCAAAACCGACCTCGACAGAGCACATCGACCTAAGGGCCCCTTTCATCGAAGCGCGCTACAAAGAGATCATTCTGTTGCGCAACATCGCGGCGGCCACGCATGCCGCCGCGCAAGAACGGTTCAACCGGGCGGCGTCCGATCTGAAGCCAACCGACGACGAACAGCAGGATTACATAGCTTCGGCGCGGGAACTGGATTGGCATGATCGAACAGTCAAAACCTTGGCTCGCCAGGCCGCTGAAATGGGCTATACGCTCTTTGCCGAGCCGATCCCGAAATACGATGTAACGAAAAACGCCGACGGCACCGTGACCATGGCGGCTCAAACGGTAACCGGCCCAGAGATCACGATGCGGCCCGTCGATGAGGCGGGCAAAGTCGGTGCCGCCGTCGCACAGGCAGCGGAATTTGGGCGGCTCTATCGCCGAACTGTTGAAAGCCGAACCTTCACGCCGACCGCCACGGTCGAGTTCCTTGTCGGTTGGCTCTTTCGCAAGAAGGTACGGCGGACCGTCAAGCTTCCGCCCGTAAAGAAAAGCGTCGATGTGCTGGTCGAAGTCGACACTTTGCGCGAGCCCCACCGCGAACGCGCGGCCCAGCTATTAGCCGAGGGCCTGAATGTCCACATCCTGGCCAATCAGGGCAATGGATATGAGGACGAGGCAGGCACGCCGCTTGATGTCATCATGCAGCAATGTGATGCAGACGAAGAGACGCGTTTGAACACTGCGGTCTTCGTCCCCTCCTATGATTTCAAGCTGACGGGTGAGCGTGTCTTGACCGGCTACACTGTTTTCTTCCACCCGGTGAAAGGGACAATCCCGGTCGCGTTTCCCGAACTGAGCGTGAGCGAAAGCATGGAGTACCGCACGACGTGGCTCCAGACCGAGGTGGGCGAACTCGTGAAGGCGATCAACCTTGCCCCGGGGGAACGCCGGGAAATCACGGTAACCCGGTCGTTCCAACAGGAAACCACCGAGACCAAAACCGCGTCCTCGGTGTTTGATCTGGCCTCGTCGGAAAGCGTCGATCTTGCCACCGAACTGGAACGCACGGCCAGAAACGAAACCGATATCACAACCAAACTGAGCGCGGATGCCAGTGCCAGTTACAACTCAAGCGCGGCCGCATCCGGAAATTACAATGCCGGTCCTGCCGGCAGCGCAAGCGCCGAGACAAGCACGTCCTTCGGCGGCACTGTAAGCGGAAGCGCCAGCCGCGACAAAACGGTCAGGAACGTCGGTACCGACCTTGCCAAATCCGCGCAAAGAGCGGCGCGGTCCGTGAACCAGTCCCGCAAGGAAGAGGTTTCGTCCAGCACGACGTCCCGCACAAGCGTGACCACCACGGACACCTCTGTTTCGGTTATCGAGAATGTGAACAAGGGGCGCACGCTCAACCTGATGTATTACCGGCTCTACAATCGCTATATCGGCAAGCTTTTCCTGACCGATTTGCGGCTGAACGTCCGGACCGGCACCGAGGTTATCGCGGGCTCTGGTATCCTTCCCCAGAGCAGTTACTCAATC
>CAJICO010000388.1_pt1 | contig 13911 bp, 14 predicted proteins | sample 9199701 | NCBI WGS metagenome assembly CAJICO01 (sample SAMEA7708339, study PRJEB35096) | sediment metagenome | biome: marine neritic benthic zone biome [ENVO:01000025]; feature: sediment [ENVO:00002007]; material: shallow marine sediment [ENVO:03000034] sea grass bed [ENVO_01000059] ... | reverse complement strand
GGGTTACGTTCGCCTTCATCGTCCTGCCGTGCCTGGGGGCTGTGATCACAGGATATCTCTTGACCGATTGGCGGTTGGCGGGCGCTCTGGCAGCCGGTGGCTTCGCCTGTCTGCTGGTGCTTCCGGGCACTGGCCCTTTCACAGCCTATGTGTTGCCCCCACTCGGCGGTGCGGCGGTTGGCGCGCTCGCCCTGTTGCCGGTGTTGCGTTTCCGGTCGGACACCACGGTGTGGGGCCGCATGACTGTGGCTTTGGCCGCAGCATTTGCGGCTGCCTATGCCAATCTGATTATCATTGCAGGAACCTCGTGACGTGCAGACAAACTTCACCGAAAAACAACTGAAGGACCCTGGCATTGCCCGGGCCAATGAGATCCTGCGTTCCTGCGTGCACTGCGGGTTTTGCACCGCAACCTGCCCCACCTATCAGGTGCTGGGCGATGAACTGGACAGCCCGAGAGGCCGGATTTACCTGATCAAGGACATGCTGGAGAACGACCGGCCCGCCGATGCAAAGACGGTGAAACACATCGATCGATGTCTGTCCTGCCTGGCCTGCATGACCACTTGCCCGTCGGGCGTGCACTATATGCACCTGGTCGATCACGCCCGGGCACATATCGAAAAAACCTACAAAAGGCCTTTGTTAGAGACTGTTTTGCGATCTGCCCTGGCTTCGATCCTGCCCCACCCGGGACGATTTCGGCTGGCCCTGCTGGCGGCAAAAATTGCCGGTCCATTTCGCGCCCTGATACCGGACAGGCGGCTTCGTGCGATGCTGGAGATGACGCCGAAACGTATCCCGCCGGTTAGCCGGAACGACGATCCGCAGAGTTTTCCGGCCCAGGGCGATCGCCGGATGCGCGTGGCGCTGATGACCGGCTGCGCTCAGAAGGCGCTGAACACCGATATCAACGACGCAACGATCCGGCTATTAACGCGCCTGGGTTGCGAGGTTGTGATCACAAAAGATGCGGGCTGCTGCGGTGCCCTCGTCCATCACATGGGGAAAAGCGCCGAAAGCCATGCCCAGGCGGCAAGAAACATCCGGTCCTGGACTGAAGAGGGACCGTTCGACGCCATTGTCATCAACACCAGTGGCTGCGGAACGACGATAAAAGACTACGGTCACATGTTCCGCAGCGACGAACTGGCGGAAACCGCTGCCGAGATCAGCGCCCGCGCGATGGATGTTAGTGAAGTTGTCGAAAAGCTGGGATTTCCCAGGGGCGACTCCAAGGGCGTGAAGGTCGCCTACCACGCTGCCTGTTCGCTCCAGCATGGGCAAAAGATCAAGGACACGCCCAAGACGCTTTTGAAACACGCCGGTTTTGACGTTGTCGAGCCATCGGACAGCCACTTGTGTTGCGGATCGGCGGGAACCTACAACTTGCTGCAGCCGGAAATCTCTACTGAGTTGAAAAACAGAAAGATCAATACCTTGAGCGCTCTCGCGCCGGATGTGATTGCGGCCGGCAATATCGGGTGCATGATGCAGATCGGTTCAGGAACGAAGGCCCCCGTGGTGCACACGGTTGAACTTCTTGACTGGGCGACCGGTGGCCCGAGGCCGCGAACACTTGAAGAATTGGTCAGAGCCAAGACATAATCTTGCCTCACGGCCCGGCTAGTCTAGGCTGGATAGTGAAGGGAAGAGTTAATGAGATTCCTGTTTGCCGCGATTTTGGCGGCTAGCGTTGGGGCGTCGGCTTTTGCTGCCGAGGATGACAGCGCCTCCGAACTGACCAAACTGATGACCGCTTACGACGCGCGCGGCTGGGAAGGCGTGGGCCGATTGAACATCGGTTTCGGCGGCATGTGTACCGGCGCCCTGATCGCCCCCGACCTGGTGTTGACCGCCGGCCACTGCCTTTACAGTGCGAACACAGGCGATGTTATTGACCCGTCGCTCATCGAGTTCCACGCCGGCTGGCGCAATGGTCGGGCATCGGCATCCCGCAAGATACGCCGCGCGGTGGTGCACCCCGACTATGAGTACGTTGGCCCAACAGCGCAGGACGCGAGCATTTCAGTGGATCTGGCGCTGCTGCAGTTGGACTCGGCAATCCGGCTTGCGCACATCCAACCTTTTCCCACTGGCAAGCGACCGCGCAAGGGTGCGCAGGTTGGCGTAGTCTCCTACGCGCGCAACCGATCAGACTCGCCCTCCATCCAAGAGGTGTGCCACGTGCTTGCCCGGCGTCAGGGAACGTTGGTTTTATCCTGCGACGTCGACTTCGGATCGTCCGGGGCCCCGATATTTGCCGAGGTCGATGGGAAACCACAGATTGTTTCCGTCGTGTCGGCCATGGGCGAGGTTCGCGGGCGGCCAATCTCGCTTGGCACCAACCTCGAGAAACCGCTCGCCCAGATGATGGCGCTGCTTCAGACCGGCAATAGCCTGGCGGCACGGGGGACACCGAATGTAAAAACGGTTCGCCCGGACGGCCCAAGGACGATGAGTGGCGACAAGAACGGTGCGAAGTTCCTGCGGCCCTAGGTTGATCGTTTGTTGACCTGTGCAGACTTCCGGCCATTCTGAGACCGATGTTTCGCCTGTGTCTTTGCCTGATGCTACTTTCCAACGCCGTCCGGGCCGAAGGGACCGTTTCGGCAGCCGGCCGCATAGAGCGGTTGGCGGGCGATGGGTCATGCTCGGCAGTGCTCGTCCGCAGCGATGTCGTGGTGACGGCGGCCCACTGCGGCCAAAGGCCAAACATGGTCTTTCGGCCCGGCGATGGCGTGGCGGGCGAAACCTATCCCATCACCAAGGTCTACCGTCACCCGTTTTATGATCCCGACAGCCCTCGGGTTGAGTGGAAATTCAGGTTCGATATTGCGGTTGCCAAACTTGCCAAGCCGGTGCCTTTGGCCAGGGCTGTACCCTTGTCTCTCGGCGACGATGCGGAAAGGGACGAAACGCTGTTTCTTGTCAGTTGGCGCAGCGATGGCACCGACAGGCCGCGTCAGCGGGCCTGTAGCGTCGAGCCGGGGACGCCCGGTTTAGTGACACTTCTGTGCCGCGTGCGAGGCGGCGAAAGCGGCGCGCCGGTGTTGCGCAAGACAGCGGCGGGGCTGGAACTGGTCGCGGTGCTGAACAGCCGCGCTCAGCTTTTTGCCCAGCCGGTCGGTCAGGCTTCGAATGTTCGATTGCGGGTGCCGCCCCTGTTGGATCTGGTGGATGCCGACAGCCCTTGAAGGGCATCAGATCGCTACCTATCTAAGCCCTAGTCGGGCGCCGAATTCGGGTCCGGCGAACAAAACTGGTCTTGCCCAACCGGGAGGGCCGCCCTGGAATCGCTCAATGGAGGATTGCCTCATGCGTAGGTTTGATCTTGCACCCCTGTATCGTGCCACCGTCGGTTTCGACCAAGTCGCCGACATGATGGACAGGCTTCTGGCCGACACGGCCACAACCCCTTCCTATCCCCCTTATAACATTGAAAAAACCGCCGATGACGCCTGGCGCATCTCGATCGCCGTCGCCGGTTTCAGCGAAGATGATCTATCGGTCGAGCTTCGTGAAAACGCGCTGATCGTCGCCGCCAGGAAAGCCGAGGATGCCGAGGACCGGAAGTACCTGCATCGCGGCATTGCCAACCGCGCGTTCGAGCGCCGGTTTACGCTGGCCGATCACGTTCGCGTCTCGGGCGCCAGCCATATGAACGGCATGCTGAATATCGATCTGGTGCGCGAAGTGCCCGAAGCACTGAAGCCCCGCCGCATCGAAATCGCCGGCGCCGAAACCTTCGACGCGAAAGCCGTCGAAGCGAAGTAACGTAACAAGTTCAGTGTGAGGACGTGCCCGGGGAAACCCGGGCGCTTCTTTGTTTGTCCCTCATGATTGATGCCTGCCGAACCGGCAGTATTGTGGCCGCGAAACAGTCTGCGGATGGACGGCCAGTGATCACAACCGAACGGCTTTTGCTTCGGCGCGCGAAAAGCGACGATTTGCACGATTTGCATCGGGTTTTTTCGGATCCCGAGGCGATGCGGTATTGGGACAGTCTTCCTTATGCGACTATCGATCAAACGGAACGGCTTCTTTCCGCGATGATGGCGGCCTCGCCAGGTGAAAGCGACGATTTCGTGGTCGAGTACGAAGGGCGCGCCATCGGCAAGGCGGGCGCCTGGCGGTTCGGTGAGATCGGTTTCATCTTTCATCCGGCATACTGGGGCAAGGGCCTGGCCTTTGAGGCGCTGAGCGCCGTCATTCCCCACATATTTGAATACCTGCCCGTTGATCGGTTAGAGGCAGACGTGGATCCCCGCAATGATGCGTCGCTTAAGCTGCTGGCGCGACTTGGATTTCGCGAAACCGGGAGGGCCGCCCGCACCATTCAGGTTGGGGACGAATGGTGCGATAGCGTATATCTGGCCCTTGCGCGCCCGTAGGTGAACACGGCCCAATCGTCAGTTAATCATGGAACGGTATCCACCCCACCGGTGCACCGGTAACCTCCTGACCCAGAAACATCTGAATCCGTGCCACGGCGTCGAAGCTTTGGCCTCCCGCCGATTTGTAGGGCCTGAGGGGGACACGCGTGCCGTCTTTCAGGACAAGGACCGGCCGCTTGAGCCCATCGCCCGGCGTTTCATCGCGCCCTGGCGCTTCGCCAAGCTCGGCGGTCTCAACATCGCCAAGTGCCCAGTTCCATTCCTCTTGTCCCTGGTCGCGATTTACCACCAGAGTCACCCTGTCGGTGGTTCGATCGAACGTGATGACCGAGGAAATCAGGCTGCGTTTCAGATAGAAACCCAGCCCGGCAATTGCGATCAGAGGGACCAGCGCCATCAACCATGCGCCTGCCGAAACCGCCAGAAAAGCGATCACCAGCAGACCGGCACACATGATGCCGATGGCCAGCTTCTTGTCAGACTGGCCATCGACAAAGACCAACCGGTCCTCGGACTTTTCGACAACTTTCATCGGCTATTCCCCGTAGGGAACCCAGACGGTCTTTACCTCTGTGGATGCGGCCAGGAATTCGGCGGCCTGGGCGCTGCCCCAATTCCGGGCCTTGCCGTTGTTGACCCAGGTGCGCTTGAGGTTGCCGGCCGCCTCGCGCTCGATCGTGGCCGAGATGTCGGCTGCCGAGAAGCTCCAGACGGCATCGATATCCATGTGACCCGCGACTTGCGGCGCGAGTTCGCGATGATCGCCGGTCAGTAGGTTCACGGTACCTGCGGGCACGTCGGAAGTCTCTAACACCTGGTAGAAGTCGGTTGCGGCGAGGGGATAGGGCTCGGACGCGACGACGGAAATCCGGTTGCCCATGGCCAGTGCCGGGCCGATCAGCGAAACCAGGCCGAGGAGCGGCGCGCCAGGCGCAGCAAAGGCAGCGATCTTGCCCACGGGCTCGTTCATGGCAAGCGCCACGCCCCGAAGCGGCACCGGTTTGGCGCGGCTGTCGTGCTTGTCGGCCCAGGCCGCCCAGGTGAAGAGCCGATCAATGCTGGCCTCAACCTCGGCGGCGCCAGAGCGCTTGCCGGTCATGGCATCAATGCGGGCAGCGAACTCGGCAGCGCGGGCCGAAAGGTTTTCGGCGAGGTAATAGATGATCTGCGCGCGCAGGTGCCCGGTCGTCTTGCCCCAGCCCCTGGCGGCATTCATCGCATCGACCGTATTGCGTACGTCCTTGCGGTTGGCGAGGCTGATATGGCCAAGAAAACGCCCGCGCGGCGACCAGACGGCGCGGGAATAGCCGCCATCGGGCCTGGCCTGCTTGCCGCCGATATAGAGTTTCGCGGTGCGGTCGACCGGATCGGTGCCGGCGGCGCTGCCCGGCTGTGCCGGTGTGATCACGGGCAAAGCCTTCGCTTTCCCCTTAGGCCGGGTATAGGCCAGAAGCCCTTCCCAGCCGCCTTCGCGGCCAAACCCACTTTCCCGCACGCCGCCGAACCCGGCAGCGGCATCGAAGAGGTTGGTGGCATTCACCCAGACCACGCCCGCCGCCAGTTTGGGCGCGATGTCGAGCGCGAGGTTCACGTTTTCGGTCCAGAGCGTGGCGGCCAGCCCGTAGCGGGTGTTGTTGGCCAGTTCCACCGCCTCTCCCGGCGTGCGGAAGGTGGTCGACACCAGGACGGGGCCGAAGATTTCCTCCTGCATCAACTTGTCGGCGGCGGAGAGGCCGGTGATCAGGGTCGGCGGATAGAAACAGCCGTTTTTGGGCAGTGCGGTCGCAGCGTGATAGACATCGCCGCCCGACCCATCGACCAGCCTCTTGATCGTCTTGAGTTGCGTCCGGTCCACCACCGCACCCACATCGATACATTTGTCCAGCGGATCACCGATGCGCAGCCCGTCCATGCGGACCTTCAGGCGGCGGGTGAAGTCCTCCGCAATCCCCTCCTGCACCAGCAGCCGTGAACCAGCGCAGCAGACCTGGCCCTGATTGAACCAGATGGCGTCCACCAGCCCTTCGATGGCCGAGTCGATATCGGCATCGTCGAAGACGATGTAGGGGGACTTGCCCCCCAACTCCAGCGTCAACGCCTTGCCGGTGCCCGCCGTGGCGCGACGGATGATGCGGCCCACCTCGGTGGAGCCGGTGAAGGCGATCTTGTCGATGTCGGCGTGGGCAGTGATCATCTCGCCCACCGCGCCGTCACCGGTCAGGATGTTCAGCACGCCGGGCGGCACGCCGGCTTCGCGCGAGAGGTCGGCGAAGAGGAGAGCGGTCAGCGAGGTATACTCGGCGGGCTTCAGCACCACGGTGTTGCCCATGGCCAATGCCGGGGCGACCTTCCAGGCCAGCATCAGAAGCGGGAAGTTCCAGGGAATGATCTGCCCGGCGACGCCGAGTGCCTCGCGGTCCGGCAGTTCGTCGTCCATCAGTTGCGCCATCCCGGCGTGGTAATAGAAATGGCGAGCGACAAGCGGGATATCGATGTCGCGGCTTTCGCGGATCGGCTTGCCGTTGTCGAGGCTTTCGAGAACGGCGAAAAGGCGCGACTGCTTCTGCACCAGTCGGGCCAGCGCATAGAGCACACGGGCGCGGGCCTTGGCATCCTTCGCCCAGGCGGTTTGCGCGGTGCGGGCGGCTTTGACGGCGGCATTCACATCGCGCTTCGTGGCCTGGCTGATCTTGGCAAGCGCCTTGCCGGTGGCGGGGTTCTTGCTTGCGAATACCTTTGCCGGTTTCGTGAAATCGCCGTCAATGAACTGCCCGAACTTGCCGTCATGGCGTTTGAGCCAGGCGTGCGCCTCGGAGGCATCCTCGGGCGCCGGGCCATAGTCCATACTTTCGAAAATGTCGCGGACGTTCATGGTTATCTCCCCTCTATAGGGTTGATTTTGTTTGTTATTCTTCTCATCCCAGCCCGTGCCTGTAGCTGGCCGAGTAGCGGCCCGTCACGTGATGCTCTAGCTGCCGCTCGATGTCACCCAGAAGCGAGGACGCCCCGAAGCGGAAGAGATCGGGCCTCAGCCAACGGTCGCCCAGCTCATCCTTGATCAGCGTCAGGTAGGTGACCGCGTCCTTCGCCTTGGAAATCCCGCCCGCCGGTTTGTAGCCGACGCGGTAGCCCGTCAGATCGTGATAGGCGCGGATGGCGCGGGTCATGACAAGCGACACTGGCAATGTCGCGTTGACCGGTTCCTTGCCCGTCGAGGTCTTGATGAAATCGGCCCCCGCCATCATGCAGACCCAGCTTGCGCGGGCCACGTTGCGAAGCGTGCCGAGTTCTCCCGTGGCCAGAATCGCCTTCACATGGGCGTCGCCACAGGCTTCGCGGAAGGCGCGCATCTCGTCATAAAGCGCCTGCCAGTCGCCGGTCAGTGCATGGCGGCGGGAAATGACGATGTCGATTTCGCGGGCGCCTGCCTTCACGCTTTCGCTGATCTCGGCGACGCGCAGAGGGAACGGTGACAAACCGGCGGGAAAACCGGTGGAAACGGCGGCCACCGGGATTCCGCTTCCTGCCAGAGCGCCGACGGCGGTTTCGATCATGTCGTGATAGACGCAGACCGCACCCACGGTAACAGGCGGCATGCCCAGCGCATCCAGAATATCCTTCCGCACCGGTTGCCGCGCCTTCGCGCAAAGCCGCCGCACCCGGCCCTCGGTGTCGTCGCCCGAAAGTGTTGTCAGGTCCATCATGGTGATCGCACGGAGAAGGAAGGCCGCCTGATGGTCCTTCTTCACCGAACGTCGTCCGGGCAGCGTGGCGGCCCGGCGCTCGATCGCGCTGGTGTTAGCCTGAAGTGCCCGGACCAGATCGAGGTCGAGCGGCATGCCCGGATTGCGAGGCTCCTGCAACTGGGGCAGCTTGGCCGCTTCCATGGCGGCGGTTTTGACAGCAGTTTGCGGCATGGGCCAACCGTGGCACGAGCGGCCCCGGTTGGCAAGAATTGACGCTGGGGCCTAGGCCTCGATCAGGACGGTTTCCACGCGAGCACCGTGTTCCAGCGTTCGATGAACCGGGCATTTATCGGCGATTTCAAGAAGCCGCTGACGCTGTTCATCGTCAAGGTCACCTTCCAGCCGAATCTGCCGTTTGAACGTATCGATCCGGAAGCCCTTTTCGTTGTCTGCGTCCTGCGCGTGCACCTTGTCGTGGCTGACATCGACCGAGACATGGGTCAGCGGCCACTTCTTGCGGCGCGCGTACATGCGAATGGTCATCGACGTACAGGCGCCCAGCCCGGCAGAGAGGAACCCGTAAGGTGTCATACCGCGGTTGGTGCCGCCGTAGGCCTTGGGTTCGTCCGCCACAGTGTGGTGTTCGGGCCCGGAATTGACATCCTGCAGGAAACCTTGGGCATCGGCCTCGGACACACGCACGATGCCTTCGGGCGCGCCCGGCGGCGGTGCGGGCGGTTTCAGATCGAGATAGCGACCCGCCCAGGCCGAGATCACCTCGGCGGCATATTCGGCATCGGCGGGGCGCGTCACCAGATGATCCGCGTCGTCGAGTGTGACAAAGCTTTTGGGGTGTTTCGCGGCCATGAAGATTTGCGCCGCGTTTTCGATCCCCACGGTGACATCGCGCGGCCCGTGGAGCACCAGAAGGGCGCGGTCAAGCTTGCCAATAGCGGGTTCAAGCGAGGCTGCCGAGACATCCTGCACGAAGTCGCGCCCGATGATGAAAGGACGGCCTGCCAGATCGACCTCCGCTTTGCCATCATTGGCAATCCGGTCCAGCGCATCGCCGAAATTATGCGTCACATGGCCGGGATCGTAGGGCGCGCCGATCGTGACGACCGCCTTGATGCTGTCGATCTCGCCAGCCGCGCGCAAAACGGCGGCACCGCCGAGAGAGTGCCCGATCAGCAAGGTCGGCGCCATGCCGCGTTCTTCCAGCTGTTTGGCGGCGATCACCAGATCCTCGACGTTCGAAGAAAACGTCGTGTTGGCGAATTCGCCGCCCGAATGGCCGAGACCGGTGAAATCGAACCGCAGAACGGCGATGCCCATCCCCGCCAGACGCGAGGCAATGCGGCGCGCGGCGGTGATATCCTTCCCGCAGGTAAAGCAATGGGCAAAGAGCGCCGTCGCCAGATGCGGGCCCTCGGGAATATCTAGCCGGGCCGCCAGTTCGTCACCGGCATGGCCCGGAAATGTGAATCGTTGCATTGTCATGCGCTAAAGATTGCGGCGCTTGGGCCCCGGGACAAGCCCTGTCACGCCCTAGTGATGAGCTGTTTCCGAAAAGAGATGGATGACGAGTATTCCGGCAACGATCATGCCGATACCAATCAACGCCGGAAGATCGAGCTTCTGGTTGAAAATCAGGTAGCCCATGGTGGCGATCAGAACGATGCCGACGCCCGACCAGACCGCGTAAACCACGCCGACCGGCATGAACTTGAGCGTCAGCGCCAGAGAATAGAAGGCGACGCCGTAACCCGCCGCAGCCACCAGAGACGGACCTAGGCGCGTGAATTGCTGGCTGGCCTGCAGCCCCATGGTGCCCACTGTCTCGGCGATAATCGCCACCATCAGGTAGATATAGATTTGCATGCCGCACCTCCGGCTCCCCTTTTCGCCGGGGGTGCATATGGAGTCGAGGGGGATAAGCGTGTTTGCTGTCGTTACTGCGGATGAACCGATGACCAGCGGCGAATTTCACATTGCCAGGCAGTATGAGACAGCCGAAGATTTGGGCCGCACCTTGCCCGAGGCCGATGCCAGGTATTTCCGGGCGGCCTTCGCTTTAATTGCGAATTAGCTGTCCCGGGCTTGACCCGGGACCTTTGCCTGCCGTCAGGTGTGAGGCCCCGGATCACGTCCGGGGCGCGCTATCAACTCAGTGCCGCCTGCAGGTTCTCGTCGATCTTGTCGAGGAAGCCCATGGTGGTCAGCCATTTCTGATTCGGACCCACCAGCAGTGCGAGGTCCTTGGTCATGGAACCGCTTTCCACGGTATCGACGATGACCTTTTCCAGCGTTTCGGCGAAGTTCATCAGCGCGTCATTGCCGTCCAGTTTGGCGCGGTGCTTCAGCCCGCCCGTCCAGGCATAGATCGAGGCGATCGAGTTGGTCGAAGTTTCCTCGCCCTTCTGATGCTGGCGATAGTGGCGGGTAACGGTGCCATGGGCGGCCTCGGCCTCGACGATCTTGCCGTCCGGCGTCATCAGTTGCGAGGTCATCAGGCCGAGCGAGCCAAAGCCTTGCGCCACGGTGTCGGATTGGACGTCGCCGTCGTAGTTCTTGCAGGCCCAGACGAAACCGCCGTTCCATTTCATGGCGCAAGCCACCATGTCGTCGATCAACCGGTGCTCGTAGGTGATGCCGGCGGCGTCGAACTTGTCCTTGAACTCTTCCTCGAAGACCTTTTGGAATAGCTCCAGAAATCTGCCATCATATTGTTTCAAAATGGTATTTTTGGTCGACATATAGACCGGCCAGCCGAGGTTCAGACCGTAATTCATCGACGCACGGGCGAAATCGATGATCGAGTTGTCGAGGTTGTACATCGACATGAAAACGCCGGACGAGGGCGCGTCGAAGACTTCATGCTCGATCACTTCGCCATCCTCGCCGACAAATTTCATCGACAATTTGCCGGGGCCGGGGAATTTGATGTCGGTGGCGCGATACTGGTCACCGAAGGCGTGGCGGCCGATGACGATGGGTTGCGTCCAGCCTGGCACAAGGCGCGGCACGTTCTTGCAGATAATCGGCGCGCGGAAGACCACACCGCCGAGGATGTTCCGGATGGTGCCATTGGGCGAACGCCACATCTTCTTCAGGCCGAATTCTTCGACCCGCGCCTCGTCGGGTGTAATCGTAGCGCATTTGACCGCGACACCGACTTCCTTGGTCTTCTCGGCGGCATCGATGGTGATCTGGTCGTTGGTATCGTCGCGCGATTCCATGCCCAGGTCGTAGTAGAGAAGGTCGACGTCCAGATAGGGCTCGATCAGCTTGTCCTTGATGAAGGCCCAGATGATCCGGGTCATCTCGTCCCCGTCCATTTCAACGATGGGGTTTTCGACTTTGATCTTTGTCATGGAGTGCCTCCTCGCGGCGGTGGAATCGGTTGGAGGCGGCATAGCGGAATGTCCCGCACAGGGGAAGACGGTATGCCGATGTATACCGTTCTAGGGCCGATTTGTCGCGCTCAGGCCAGCGTGACGCCCGCTTCTGCCATGCCCGCCTTTGCCGCCTCAAGGGAACCATCGAGGTCGATGGCGCGGCAGAGCGATTCAATTACGGTTACGCCAAACCCCAGCTTCGCCGCATCCACGGCCGAAAAATTCACACAGAAATCGGTGGCGAGCCCGGCCAGCGTGATTTTCTCCACGCCGCGCGACTTCAGATATCCGTCAAGGCCTGTCGGGGTTGTATGATCGTTCTCGAAAAAGGCGGAATAGCTGTCGATCTCGCGCCGGAAGCCTTTGCGGATCACCAGATCAGCGGGGCGCGTATCCAGATCGCTGTGAAATGCTGCCCCATCCGAACCGATGATACAGTGATCCGGCCACAGCACCTGCGGCCCGTATGGCATCTCGGTCAGTGTGAAAGGGTCGCTGCCCTCGTGCTGCGAAGCGAAACTCAGGTGATCGGCAGGGTGCCAGTCCTGGGTGAAAACCCGCACCGCGAATTCCGGGACCAGCGCGTTGATCGGGCCAAAGATTTCACCGCCACCGGCAACCGCCAAGGCACCGCCGGGGCAAAAGTCGTTCTGCACATCAATGACCAGGATGGCTTCGTTTGGCGCTCGCATCGCGTAATCTCCCTCTGGCGGCAGACTTGCGGGAAGTGATGGCCGGGTCAACTCGCTTTTGTTTGCTGGAGAGAGGCGGTAAATGGCGCCCCATGATCACTGTCGCCGCCCTTTACAAATTCACCCGCTTCGAGGCGCCCGAGGTGCTGCGCCCGCCACTTGCTGAACTGGCCGAAGCGGAAGGGGTGCGTGGTACGCTCTTGCTGGCACCTGAGGGGATCAACGGCACGATTGCGGGTTCTCCGGAGGGTATCGACGCGGTGCTGACCCATATCCGCGGCTTGCCGGGGTGTGCGGACATTGAGTGGAAGGAAAGCCGGGCAGCCGAGATGCCATTCGGGCGGCTGAAGGTGCGGCTGAAGCGCGAGATCGTCACCATGGGGCAGCCGGATGTGGACCCGACGGCGGCTGTCGGCACCTATGTGGCGCCTGGCGACTGGAATGCGTTGATCGAAAGTGACGATGTTGCCGTGATCGACACTCGCAACGACTATGAAGTCGGGATTGGCACGTTTGAGGGCGCGGTCGATCCCGAAACGGCCAGCTTTGGCGAGTTCCCTGCCTGGTGGGAAGCCAACCGGGAGCGGTTCGCCGGCAAGAAGATCGCCATGTTCTGCACCGGCGGCATCCGTTGTGAGAAGGCGACAAACTATCTGATCGGCGAGGGCGTCGAGGATGTCTTTCACCTGAAAGGCGGCATTCTGAAGTACCTGGAAGACGTGCCCGAGGCGGAAAGCCTTTGGCAGGGGCAGTGTTTCGTTTTTGATCAGCGCGTTTCCGTTGGCCATGGCCTTGAGGAAGGCGACTATGACCTTTGCCATGCCTGCCGCCGCCCCCTTTCCGCCAGCGACAAGGAAAACGACGACTTTGAGCCTGGCGTTTCCTGCGCCCGCTGCATGGCCGAGCATTCGGAGCAGGACCGGGAACGCTTTCGCGAACGTCAACGCCAGATCGAACTGGCGACCAGGCGCGGCGGTCACCACATCGGCGACGGATAGGCGTTGCCCTTTCAACCACCCTCGGCCATCTTCGGGCCATCGGGCAGGTGTATTTGATGCAACCCATTGAAACCCACAATTGCGGCAATTGCGGTGCCGACCTGCCGCAGCGCTATCGCCATGCGCGCATGATCACTTGCTCTCATTGTGGCACGACCTCTGTCTTGCGGGACAAGGTATTTGAGACGGCGGGCCACGGCGGGCAGATGATGGAGGCGCCATCGCTGGTGCAGCTGAATGAGGACGTTCTGGTTGCCGGCTTGCGATTGACGCCTGTCGGCCATGCACGTTTCAGCTATGGGCGCGGCTGGTGGGATGAGTACTGGTGTCTGGACGCCAAGGGTGAAGGCCATTGGCTGAGCGCTGACGAAGGCGATTACGCGCTTGAGCAGGACCTGGCGCGCACGAAATGGCCAGATAAATTTCGGCCGTCTCTGGGAAAATCGACTGAAATCCAGGGCGCAAAGTTCACCGTCACCGAGGCCGAGACGGCAACCTGCATCGCTGTGGCCGGCGAGTTTCCCGAGGACTTGGAGATCGGTGAGGCGCATCTCTATTTTGATCTCTCCGGCCAAGGCGGCGCCCTTGCGACCTACGAAAAGTGGGACAGTGGCGAAGCCTGGAGCTTGGGCTTCTGGGTTGATCCCTGGGAGGTCACCAATCCATGACCTCCGAGGCAATGCATTTCAATTGCACCCAGTGTGGCGCTGGCCTTGACGCTCTCGGCGGTGGCCGCGTGC
>CAJICO010000533.1_pt1 | contig 14089 bp, 14 predicted proteins | sample 9199701 | NCBI WGS metagenome assembly CAJICO01 (sample SAMEA7708339, study PRJEB35096) | sediment metagenome | biome: marine neritic benthic zone biome [ENVO:01000025]; feature: sediment [ENVO:00002007]; material: shallow marine sediment [ENVO:03000034] sea grass bed [ENVO_01000059] ... | reverse complement strand
GCTATGCCGAGCGCATCGCCGATGCCCTTGGCGATCCAACCGCCCTAACTTGGCCCGACGCGCTGAAGCGGTTCTGCGGTGTCTATGAATCAGCGCTTCAGCAACATAAACTGCAATGCCTCTGCGGCATGTTCGCCGCCGAAAGCGACGGGCTGCCCAGCGTCGTTGCCGCCCGCGTAGGTGACTATTTCCGTGCCAATCTGAACTGGCTTGCGGCCGCCATGCCCGATGAGACTCGAGACAAGGAAACCAAGGCTTTGCGGATCCAGTCCGAACTGCAAGGCGCCATGACGGTGGCAGTTGGTCTGGGCGATCACCGCCTTCTGGACAAAGCCGCGGCAGAGATCACGAGGCAGTATTGAAACGCAGGCCTCAGGCCCCCGGCTGACTCTCTGCGGCCTCCAGCACTTCCACAACGTCAGCCTTGGTCACTGTTCGGGCACGGTTGGCCAGCACCAGGGCCGACTGCCCGAGCCGATTTTCATGACCGACCCGCGCGCCCGCGGCACACAGCGCCCGGACAGCCTCCAGCCGCCCCTTGCGGACAGCATCGAACAGGGGCGTTTCGCCTTTGTTGTCCCCCGCTTCGACATAGGCGCCCTCGGCGATCAGATAGCCGATGACTTCCACAAAACCAGCCTGCGCGGCCCGGTGCAGCGCCGTTTTCCCCTTGTGATCGGTAACGAGAACATCCGCGCCCCGCCTCACCAGCGATTTCACCGCATCCAGATCTTCCGACGCATTGTATTGCCGCGACAAGCCTCGATCAGCGGCGGAAAGCCAAGCCGGTCGGGCGCGTTGATGTCGAGCTTGATACCAAACCGCGGCAGAAACGCCTCCCAGTGGGCGCTTTCCAGCATGGCTTCGTTGGCGTCTCCCGGTCGCGGCCGGGCACCAGCCGCAAGCAGACTTTCCGCGATTTCCGGATTCTCATAGCCAAAGGCCCAGGACAGCAGCCGTCCGCCGTCCGTCGCGGCATCGGCGCCGCTGGCCAGCACGGCGTTAACCACGTGGCGGTCGCCCGAGGCAACGGCATAGTGGATCGTCCGAAAGTTCTCCGGGCCCTCAAACACCGCGTTGGCCTGCCCGGGGTCGCTCCGCAGCCGCCGCTCTACCTGATCGGCATCGCCGATCATGCAGGCCGAATCGAGACCGACGTCAGCGCCCGCCGCCACCAACATGGCCGCAACCTCGGTACGGCCGCACATGCTGGCGATGCACCAGGGGGTGACCTCGACCTTCGTGTCGCGGAAATAGCACCCCCGAGTGTCCAGCTTTGCTCCCGCCTCGATAAGATAGGCAACCGTTTCCTGGTGCCCCTTCCGCGCCGCCTCCCAAAGGATCGTGCGGCCATGGGGGCCTTGCGCGTTAAGGAACGCCGGATTTGCCTCCAGATACTGCTTCAGAGCCGCCAAGCGCCCCACCGCTGCGGCGGGCAGGACGATCTTCAGCAGATCGCCCGATTCACCAGTCAGCTGCTTTGGTGGCACTAGCCTTCCATCGCCTCCAGCTCATCAATGAATCCGCTGATCATCGAAAGCCCCTTGCCCCAGAACGCCGGATCGCTGGCATCAAGACCGAAAGGCGCCAGAAGCTCCTTATGGTGTTTCGACCCGCCCGCCTTCAGCATTTCGAAATATTTCTCCTGAAACGCCGGATCGCCTTCCTCGTAGACCGCGTAAAGCGCGTTCACCAAACCGTCGCCGAAGGCATAGGCGTAGACATAGAAAGGCGAATGCACGAAGTGCGGGATATAGGCCCAGAAAGTCTCGTACCCTTCCATGAAGGTGAAGGCAGGTCCCAGGCTCTCGCCCTGCACGCTCATCCACAATTCGCCAATATCGTCGGGCGTCAGTTCGCCCTCGCGCCGCGCGTCGTGCAGCTTGCACTCGAAATCATAGAAGGCGATCTGCCGGACGACCGTGTTGATCATATCCTCGACCTTGCCCGCCAGCAGTACCTTGCGCTCGGCATCGGACGGCGCCTGTGACAATAGCCGCCGGAACGTCAGCATCTCGCCAAAGACACTCGCGGTTTCCGCCAGCGTCAGGGGCGTCGACGACAAAAGCTCGCCCTGACCCGCCGCCAGCCGCTGGTGAACGCCGTGGCCCAGCTCGTGCGCCAGCGTCATCACATCGCGCGGCTTTCCAAGATAGTTAAGCATCACATAGGGATGCACATCCGCCACCGTGGGATGGGCGAACGCACCAGGCGCCTTCCCGGGCTTCACGCCCGCATCGATCCAGCCCCGATCAAAGAAAGGTCCGGCCAATTCCGCCATCGAGGGATCAAAACCGGCATATGCCGACAGGACCGTCTCGCGCGCTTCGTCCCATTTGACAATGCGGTCCGATTCCATTGGCAGGGGCGCATTACGGTCCCAGACCTCAAGCTTGTCGAGACCCATCCAGCCCCGCTTCAACTCATAATAGCGATGGCTGAGCTTCGGATAGGCCGCCACGACCGAATTCCGCAACGCCTCGACCACCTCCGGTTCCACATGGTTCGCCAGATGCCGCCCATGCTGAGGTGTCGGCATCTTGCGCCAGCGGTCCTCGATCTCCTTCTCCTTGGCGAGTGTGTTGTGCACCCTTGCGAAAAGCTTGACGTTACCGCCGAACACGTTGGCAAGCTCGCGCGCCGCGGCTTCCCGATTGGCACGGTCCTTGTCGGTCAGACGATCAAGTGTGGCTTCCAGGTTCTTCTCTTCCCCATCCACGGCGAAAGTCAAACCGGCAATCGTCTCGTCGAACAGCCGGTTCCACGCCGCCGACCCCACGGTCGACTGATCGTGCAGAAACTTCTCCAACTCGTCCGAAAGCTGATGCGGCCGCATGGCCCGCATCCGGTCGAAGATCGGCTTGTAGCGCGCCAGATCGGAATTGGCTTCGAACCAGCCCGCCAACACCGCGTCCTCGATCCGGTTCACTTCCAGCGAAAAGAAAACCAAGGGCGTGGTGAAAACGGTTACCTTGTCCTGCGCATCCGACATCGCCTTGGCGCGCTCGGCATCGGTGGTGTTCTGGTAATAGCGCAGCCCGATAAACGACATGATCCGCCCGGCGATCATATCGATCTTCTCGTATCTCCCGATACAGTCCAGCATCGCCCCGGCATCGAGCCCCGCCAGCTTCCCCTCATAATCCGCCGCAAACTCGGCGCAGGCTGTCTCAAGCCACGTCAGGTCGCGGGTCAGCTCCGGAGCATCCGGCGCCGCATATAGATCCGAAAGATCCCATTCCGGCAGGTCGCCGAATTGCCCGGCGCCCTGGGGCTCGGCATCAAAATTTGCAGTGGGGGAAAAACGCATGGGGGTACCTGTCCGTTGTGCTTCCCCTGACCTAGCGGGCCACACCGCGCGTTTCAAGAAACCCTGATCTTCTTCCTGTCACAAATGCTTTGGGGGAGCGCGAGGGGGTGAAACCCCCTCGCCCACCGCGACGACGAAGTCGGCGCAATCCCTCATCCATAAACCGCAAGCATCTCCCTCAGGTCGTCCAGCGTATTCGCCTCCGCCACCGGCTTGTCCTTCCGCCACCGGCTCATCCGGGGAAAGCGCAAGGCGATCCCCGATTTGTGACGCGAACTCGCCTGTATCCCCTCAAAAGCGATCTCGAACACATGCTCCGGCCGCACCGCTCTCACCGGTCCGTACCGCTCCAGGGTGTTCTTCCTCACCCAGGCAGTGATCTCGCGAAATTCGGCATCCGTCAGACCGGAATAAGCCTTGGTAAAAGGGACAAGCTCATTCCCCTTCCAGACAGCAAACGTGAAATCAGTGAACAGATTGGCCCGCCGCCCGTGCCCCGATTGGGCATAGATCATCACCGCATCGACCGACAGGGGATCAACCTTCCACTTCCACCAATCGCCCTTCCGCCGCCCGTCACGGTAGGGGCTGTCCAGGCGTTTGAGCATCACGCCCTCGGCGCCAATCCCCCGCGCGACCTCGCGATGGGCCGCAAGCTCGTCCCAGGTCGCAAATTCCAATAGCGGCGACAGGCGAAGCGGTATCGTTGCGGGCACGTCACCCATCACCCGATCCAGCGCCGCACGCCGCTCGGCAAAGGGCCGCCCTCGCAAATCTATGCCGTCACCTTCAAGAATATCGTAGGCCCGTAGAATCGCGGGCGCTTCCGCCAGCAGTTTCTTCGGCACCGTTTTCCGACCAATCCGCTTCTGCAATGCGTTGAAGCCAAGGGGCCGCTCCGCCTCGAAATCCCAGGCCAGCACCTCGCCGTCCAATACCGTACCGTCGGGAAGGAAATCCGCCAGCTGCGCCAGTTCCGGGAACCGGTCGGTCATCAACTCCTCGCCCCTGGACCAGAGAAAATGCTGACCGCCGCGCAGGATGAACTGTCCACGAATACCGTCCCACTTATGCTCTGCCGCCCAGTCGGCTGGTGTCCCCAACCCGGCCGCCTCACCGTCCAACTGATACGCCAGATAGAACGGGTAAGGTTTCGACAGTGCCGCCGCCGGGTCCGGAGCGATGATCAGCGACTTGAAACTCACCGTGTCGGGCGACCAGTCACCCATCAACCTATGGGCCAGCTCGGCCTCCTCGATCCCCGTGGCCCGCGACAGGGCCCGCGTCATCAGCTTCTGGCTGACCCCCATGCGAAACCCGCCGGTGATCAGCTTGTTGAACACGAACCGCTCAACCGCCGGCAAGCTGTCCCAGACCCGCAGAATGTGAGCCTTGCGCTCCCCTTCCTCGGCATCGCCAAGGACCCGGATCCCGTCGATCTGCTCTGCCAGCGATGTGTCCTTGTACCCGGAAGGCTCCGGCAGGATCAGCGCGATGGTCTCGGCCAGATCGCCGACAATCGGATAGCACTCCTCGAAAAGCCACTGCGGCAAACCCGCCACCTCCGCCGCCCACTCCCGAAGCTTGGTCGTTGTCACCGTCCGCTTGGGCCGACGCCCCGACAAAAGCGCGATCGTCCAGAGCCGGTCACTGTCTGGTGCCTCCCGGAAGTATCCTTCAAGTGCGGCAACCTTGGCATTCGTCCCCGTCGTCTGGTCCAGTGCGGTAAAGAGAGCGGCAAATCGCTTCATGCGGCGGTCAATCCAGGGGCCAAAGAAATAGGTCTCTGCGATCCTATCACAGAGACCCGTTTCCAGACAGGTTGGCCGGTCAAGCGCTCCGCGCCAGTTGGGACTGGATATTGTCGCGCGAGATGCCGATGTCGCGCAGAATGTGATCGTCGTAATCGAGCATCTGCCGATACTGACGGCGGTGGTGCCTCTGGCGGGCCCGTTCGCCAAGTGCCGACGCGAGATGGTCAATCGGGTGGCCCGATCCCCGGGCGCTTCTGTTGCTGAACATTTCAGTCTCCGTTTGATTGTGTGCGGCGTCGCGACTGCCTTGCGAGCAATATGGTCGCTCACATCACGTCAATCAAACGAATAGATTTCACGCCATCTTTCAAAAAATATGAAAGACGGCGTGATGGAATCAGATGCCGATAAACGGCTGCGCCAGCCGCGGGATCAGGCCCTTGAACCTCAAGGGTGCGTCGGTAACCGCCAGGCAGATGCAATCCTCGCCCTCTTCGGCAATCGGGGTATGGGCCAGGTCTTCGTTGGCAACCTCGACGTCTCCCGGACCGAACCGGTCTTCCTCATCCCGGAAAGCCCCTTTCAGCACCAGCGTAAGCTCCAGCCCCCGATGGCCATGATCGGGAATTGCCATGCCGCCCGGGATCGACAAAAGGCGAACCTTTGTGTTGTCCCTGGTCTTCAGAACCGCCTGACGCACCCCGCCACCAACCGCACGCCACCGCACGTCTTCAAGATCGCCGCCGACATAGTCGATCAGCGGCCCCGGAAAGACCCGGTTCGGATTCAACGGTCGCTGGACCACCTCGGGTGCGGCATCGATCAGCGCCAACGTCGCTTCAAGCGCATCTTCAGAAACTTCGGCCACGTCGCCCGTATCTTCGATCAGCGCGCCTCCAACCGCTTCGAACGCTTCAAGCCGTGCCCGGCATTCATCGCAAAGCGAAATGTGGGTCGCGACGACCAACGAATACCCTTCTTCCAGGGTGCCCGACGCGTAGCTCATCAAGAGAGCATCGGTCAGATGATGTTTCACGCTACTCATTCTCTTACCCCATCGAATGGCGCAGTCTTTCCAGCGCCAGTCTGATTCTCGATTTAATTGTTCCAAGCGGCAATCCGGTCTCCTCGGCTATCTCGCTGTGGCTGAGATCGCCGAAATATGCGCGCTCGATGAGCTCCCGTTGTTTTTCCGGCAATTCGCTGATTGCCGTCTTCAGTTTCTCTGTTTCCTGGCGGAGTGTCAGAACCTCGGCCTGGTCGGGCTCCTGTTCCGGTCCCCATGGCAGGTCTTCGGGCTCGGGCCGACGGGCGCGCCGCAGCGCGTCGATCTTGCGGTTCCGCGCAATGGTGAACACCCACGTCGAAACGCTCGCCCGGCTCGGGTCGAACATATGGGCCTTTGTCCAAAGCGTTGCCATCACGTCCTGCGTACATTCCTCGGCAAGGCTATCGCCCGCGCCGGATTTTATCAAAAAGGCCTTCACCCGCGGGGCGAAATGCCGAAAGAGCACCGCAAACGCGGCGCGGTCCTGGTTTTGCCGAACCTTCTGGATCAGCACCACCCAGTCTTCATTCGCGGCAGCTTGAGCCTCCATCACCACCCTTGAGCCATTGGCCGTCTTCTTCGCACGGCTAACATAGCTTGGCATTGATGCAGGCGCATCCCGTCTCTCGATTAATATCGCCGTCGACATGTACTGATTACGCAAACACTCACGAGATGGATCACTTTTTCTCAGATCGCTGATTTTGATCCATTTCGCTGCAGGACGCGTAAGATGTTCAAGAGGAAATTCAGGAGCAACCCATGCCCTTTGAGCAACGCGGGACGGCCGCAAGAAGAGTAGCGGTCATCGGCGGCGGCATTTCCGGGATGGGGGCGGCCCATTACCTCTCGAAGAACCACCATGTCGTTCTGTTCGAAAGCGAACCCCGCCTTGGCGGCCATGCCCGCACGGTCATGGCAGGAAAGCGCGGCGATCAGCCGGTGGATACCGGCTTCATCGTCTTTAATCGCAAGAACTATCCGCATCTGGTGGACCTATTCACATCTCTCCAGGTGCCTGTGACCGAAAGCGCGATGAGCTTCGGTGTCTCCGCCGGCGGCGGACGCCTGGAATACGCGCTGAACTCGGTCGATACGGTCTTCGCGCAGCGCCGGAACCTCGCCAACCCGCGCTTCCTGCGCATGATCCGCGATATCCTGGCGTTCAACACCCGCTCGGAAGCCGCCGTTGGCCCGGACATGAGCGTCGGCGACCTGATCGCCAAACTGGGCCTTGGCCGTTGGTTCACCCGCTACTATCTCACGCCATTTTCTGGGGCCATCTGGTCGACGCCCAAGCTGAACATCCTCGATTTCCCGGCCCAAACGATGGTGCGGTTCTTCCGCAATCACGGCATCCTCGACTGGCAGGAGAACCACCAGTGGTACACCGTCGAAGGTGGTTCAATCGAGTACGTCCGCCGCCTGGAAGCGCAGCTCACGGCGGCCGGTGTCGACATCCGGCTTGGCGCTCCCATGGCTGGTGTGCGGCGAACACCCTTCGGGGCCGAGGTGCGGGCGTTCGGCAGCGAGTGGGAAACCTTCGACGATGTGGTCTTCGCGACCCACGCCGACGACACACTCCGCCTGCTTACCGACGCCAGCGGCGTCGAGCAGACCGCCCTTGGCGCCATCGCCTATCAGCCCAACAGGGCCGTGCTCCATAGCGACCCGACCGCCATGCCCAAGCGCCGCAAGGTCTGGGCGTCCTGGTGCCATGTAGAGGGTTTCGCGGGCGAAGATGCCCCGATCGAGCTGACCTACTGGATGAACTCGCTGCAGCCGATCCCGGCGGACGATCCCATGTTCGTGACGCTCAATTCACAGAACGACATCCGCGAAGAACTGATCTACGACGAAACCACCTTCCGCCATCCGGTGTTCAATGCCTCCGCCGTCGCCGCTCAGGATGCCGTGCGCGCGATCAACGGCCAGAACCGCACCTGGTTCTGCGGCGCCTGGATGCGCCACGGCTTCCACGAAGACGGGCTTGCGAGCGCCTTCGAAGTCTCGCAACTGATCCAGGCGGAAGCGGCCATGGGGCTGGCAGCCGAATGAGCCACCGGGTGGAACATATCCGCGGCACCACCTTCCATGGCCGCAAGGGCGCGGTCGAGAATGCCTTCCGCTACTCGGTCGACTACGTCCTTCTGGACGCCGAGGCGAACTTGCACGCACCCTGGCTCTTTGCCCGTAATCGGGCTGGCCTTGTGTCGCTCCACGACAAGGATCACGGCGGCGCTCCCGGAGATGGCCAGGGGGCAGCCTGGGTGCGCGAGGTGCTCGGCAACGCCGGTTTTGACGGAACCGCCCGCATCGAACTCCTGGCCCAGCCGCGTGTCATGGGCCACGTCTTCAACCCCGTCTCCTTCTGGCTGATCCGCGACGATAGTCAGTGCCTCCGTGCCGTCATCGCCGAGGTCACCAACACCTACGGCGACCGCCACTCCTACCTCTGCCACAACCCCGAATTCGCGCCGATAAAACGAACCGACACCCTGTCGTCGCAAAAGATCCTCCACGTCTCGCCCTTCCAGCCAGTCTCCGGCGGCTATCACTTCCGCTTCGACATCGACGAAAACCGGATCGGCATCTGGATCGACTACAGCGAAGGCAATGGCGGCCTTCTGGCTACTCTGACCGGCCCGCGTCACCCGCTAACGAACCGAGCCATCCTTTCCGCGCTTTTCAGCCGCCCCTTCGGCTCACGCCGTGTCCTGGGCCTCATCCACTGGCAAGCGCTGAAGCTCTGGTGGAAAGGCGCGGCCTTCCGCACCCGCCCCCAACCGCCGCGCGAAGAGGTGTCGAGATGACCCGCCTCGCGCCTTACAGCCTTTTCGCCGGCGTCCTCGCCATGGCCGGGCTGCCGATCTATATCCACGCGCCGAAATTCTACGCCGACAGCTTCGGCGTCAGCCTGGCTTCGCTCGGCGCGGTTCTGTTCGCGCTCCGCCTGCTGGACTTCGTGCAGGATCCGGCCCTCGGCTGGCTCTCTCGCCGCTTGGGCGGGCATCGCCGTACCAGCGTCGCCTTGGCCTGCGCCATAATGGCCATGGCCATGTTTGGGCTGTTCGCCATGGCGCCTCCCGTCGCTCCCCTCCTCTGGTTCGCGATCACCCTGACGCTCCTCTTCTCGGCTTTCAGCTTCCTGACCATCACTTTCTACGCCCAGGGCGTCACCACCGCAAAGACCCTTGCGGGCAAAGGGCATCTGCGCCTCGCGGGGTGGAGAGAAACCGGCGCTCTGATCGGCGTATCGCTCGCCGCCCTCGCCCCGCTCGCTTTTGGCCAGATCACCGAAAACCCGTTCTTCTTGTTTGCCGGCGCCTTTACAATCGTTACAGCGATTGCCGTCTATTTCATGCGCAGCGAGTGGAGCCAATCTGCCACGCCGGGCGGCACGAACTTTGCCGTTTTCCTTCAGGACCCACTGTCGCGGCGCCTGCTTCTGATCGCACTTCTGAACGCCATGCCAGTGGCGGTGACATCTACGCTGTTTCTTTTCTTCGTCGAAGCCCGCCTCGAGGCGCCGGGGTGGGAAGGGCCCCTGCTGCTGCTCTTCTTCCTCGCCGCCGCCGCCTCGGCACCGGTCTGGACGCGTCTCGCCGTCCGCCATGGGGCGAAATCGGCACTGATGGCGGGCATGTCACTTGCCATCCTCGCGTTCGCGGGGGCCGCTTTCCTGGGGTCGGGCGACGTGCTGCCGTTCGCGGTAATCTCGATCGCGTCAGGCGCCGCCGTCGGCGCTGACCTGACGCTTCTGCCGGCGATCTTTTCCCGAAACTCGGCCGAGATTGCGCCCGACGCTGCCGAAGGCTTCGGCCTCTGGTCGTTCGCCTCCAAAGCCTCGCTTGCCTTCGCGGCGGCGATCCTTCTGCCCGCGCTCGACGCCGCCGGATTCCAGTCCGGGGCCTCAAACCAAAGCGAATCCGCATTGATCGCGCTAACCTTCAGCTACGCGATCCTCCCCCTCATCCTGAAACTTGCCGCGCTTGCCCTTTTGGCCTTCACACCACTTGATGGCCGAAACGGCTCTGCCCAATTGCGAGGTGCCCTGTCATGACCACTTTCATTGCGTTTCTCGCCGGATTGGCGACGATGGCCGTCATCATCTGGCTGATCAGCCGCCGCCTGGCCTTCCTGGCCCAGAAACCGGGCGACTATGCCAACGCGGAGCCCGCGTTCGACATCCGCGAGCGTCTGAACGGACCGCTTTTGTGCGATGGTGTCATCTACGGTCCGCTTGGCCGCGTGACATCGCGCTTCACCGCCGAGTTCGATGCCAGCTGGACCGGCGATCATGGCCGCATGCGCGAAACCTTCCATTACGACAGCGGCGTGACACAGGAACGCGAATGGCGCCTGGCACTGGATGCCGAAGGCAACATCACCGCCGACGCCGACGACCTGGAAGGCCCGGGCAAAGGCAGGCAGGAAGGCGCCGGCGTGCGCCTCGCCTACCGCATCAAGCTGCCCGAAAGCGCCGGCGGCTACGTGCTCGACGTGGTCGACTGGATGTACCTCCTCGACAACGGCACCATCATGAACCGCAGCCAGTTCCGGAAATTCGGCATCTGTGTCGCTGAACTCGTCGCCACCATGCGCCCTGACGAGACACGCGCCAAAGGCCGCAAAGCCGCGTGAGACAGTGGCAGGGCAAACGATACTGGGTGGTCGGCGCCTCCGCAGGGCTTGGCCGCGCGGTTGCGCATGAGCTGTCGAAGACCGGCGCCGAACTGATCCTCAGCGCCCGCAATGACAAGGCGTTGGCGGAAGTCGCAGGCTCGCTCCCCGGTCGGTCCGTGCCCCTGCCAATGAACGTCGCGGATCCAGCCAGCGTCGCCGTGGCCGCCGCTGCCGCCGGACAGATCGACGGGCTGGTCTACCTTGCCGGTGTTTACTGGCCGATGAGCGCTGCCGAATTCGACGGCGAGAAAGCCGCCGCGATGATCGACATCAACCTGACGGGTGCGGCACGTGTGCTTGGCCATGTCCTGCCGGCGATGATCGAACGGGACGCGGGGCACATCGTCCTGACCGGCTCGCTGAGCGGCTACCGCGGGTTACCGGGCGCCAGCGGCTACGGCGCCTCCAAGGCCGGGATCATGTCCATGGCCGAGACACTTTACGCCGATCTCCGCACCAGCGGCATCGATGTGCAACTGATCAACCCGGGCTTCGTCCGCACCCGGCTGACCGACAAGAACAGCTTCCGGATGCCCTTCATCATGGAGCCCGAGGTGGCCGCGCGCCACTTCGTCGAGCACATGCAGGGCACCGAGTTCTCTCGCAACTTCCCCCGCCACTTCGGCGCGATGTTCCGGCTGGGCAACTTTCTGCCCGACTGGGCCTATTACCGGCTTTTCGGTTAACGCAATGCGCTCAATTTAAATCAAAGTTTCTTCTTCCTGTTTCAAATACTTCGGGGTGAGCCCCACTGGGGCGAGGGGCAGCGCCCCTTTCAAATTTTCCAAAATTTGACCACCGCGATGGTTCCAGCCGCTCGCCTCTTGCGCCCTAGGCTTCAACGAGCGCCGCCCGCTGGACGCCCGTGCCAAACGGGTGCGGGGCGTGGTCTCGTCAGTTAGGCAAAGGTCCCCGCGGGGAGGCGCGCGCGGCCCTAATCACTTCCGCCAGACCGAAGTCTCCAAGGAGTCTCGACAACTCCTAAATCCCCAGACGGTCGCGCAACGAATACCAGGTCATCGCCAGCGCCAGAAGCGGCGCACGCATGTGCCGGCCCCCGGGAAACGTCCCCACCGGCAGCGACCCCAGCAGATCAAACCGGCCCGCCTGCCCGGCGACCGCCTCGGCCAGCACTTTCCCCGCCAGCCCCGTAATCGCCACCCCATGGCCCGAGAAACCGCCCGCCGCCAGAACGCCATGGCCCAACCGCCGGAACATCGGCAGACGCGTCATGGTGATCCCCAGGGTGCCACCCCAGTGATAGTCGATGCCCACATCCGCAAGCTGAGGAAACAGCCGCACCATCCGCCGCTGCAGGGCGCCGACAATATCCGACGGAAACCCGATGCCGTAATTCTCGCGACCTCCGAACAGCAAACGACCCTCCTCGCTCAGCCGAAAATAGTTCACCACGAACTTGTCATCGGCCACGGCAATATCCCTGGTCAGCACATCGCCGACACGGTCGCCCAAAGGCGCGGTCGCCGCGATGAAGGAATTGATCGGCATCACCCGCGCCGCCACCTCGGGCGCAATGCCGGACAAGTAGCCGTTTCCTGCGATCACAACGTTCTCCGCCCGAATGACACCCTTCGCAGTCGTCACAACGCCACCCGAGACCGAAATCGCCTCGCTCATCTCGAATATCCGCGCGCCCGCCGCTTCGGCCCCCCGCGCCAAGCCGAGGACGTAGCGCAATGGATGCAAATGCCCGGCGTCCCAGTCCAGAAGCCCGCCCCGGTAAACTTCGGTCCGGCAAACCTCCCACACCGCATCACGCCCCAGATACTCGCTCTCGTAACCATAACGTTCCCGCAGCCACTCCCCATAGGCGCTCGCCTCGTCCGCGCCGGCCGCCGTCCACTCCCCATGGAGCACCCCGGGGCGATACCCCGCGTCCGGCGCAAAACGCGCCACCAGATCGCGGGTCAGCGCCTTGGCCTCGACCGTCAGGTCCCAGAGACGGCGCGCCTCGTCCCGGCCCAGCCGCGCCTCAAGCCACATCTGGTCCCGGTTCCAACCCGACCCCACCTGGCCGCCATTCCGGCCCGACGCACCGAACCCGACCCGGTGAGCGTCGATCACCACCACGTCGAGCCCCAGTTCCGCCGCATGCAGCGCTGTCGACAGCCCCGTGTACCCGGCCCCGATCACCGCCAGATCTGCCCGTGTCTCGCCCTCCAGCCGAGGCCTCAGGGGCGGTACATCCGCCGTCGCGGCATAGTAGCTCTGGGGCAGAACCCCGGGGGCGTCGTTGCGGTAAAGAGGGTTCATCCAAACGTCCTAAAGCTGCACGTGAATGTGGTCGTCATGCCGCGCCGCACGACATCCCTGAAACCTGACCTTCCCGCCGGCGACACCCAAACGGTCTGCCAGATATGGTTCCAGAAAGATCTTCCCACCCTCGGGCAGATTGGCCTTCAGCCAGAGTATGGCGTCTCGGGTGGGTGCGGCATCAAGTTGCATATCGGGCAAGAAAGGCTGGAGCCAGTTCATATTCCACCTGAGCGCTCCAGCCTGCCCGGTGCAGGCGTCCGGTCCGGTCTCGAAGGCCCAGTAGCCAAGCGGCGAGCGTCGACCACCGCCCTTGTACCAAAAGGCAAGATCCACTTGCCCGCCGTCATCGTGAGAAAGATGCGGCAACAGTGGGAAACCGTTCAGAAACGGAAAACCCGCATCCAGAACCGTAACACCGGTTCCAGGGTGGCGGGAGCGCATGTCTGCGGCAAGCCTGTCCAGAAGATCGGCAAGCTCGGGCGTGACATAGGTTCGGTTCATGGCGCAATAGACCACGGGCGCCGCGACCGGTTGATCACCGAAACAGGAAATCGGCACGCGCCCGAAGACCGGGGCCGCCTGAGTGGCTGCCAGCGACATCCCCGCGTAAATGGCTATGAAGCTTGCCAGACGTTCGAACCAACGCAAGCGCCCGCTGAACAACAGCAGCATCCAAACCAAACCGCCAAGCTGCGTGAGGATCGTCAGAATGACGACGGTAAGCACGTGAAGTGACAGCCGCAGCATCAGACGTTCAGCAACAGATGCTCCCGCTCCCAGGGCGAGATGACCTGAAGGAACTCGCCGTATTCCGCCGCCTTCACAGCGGCATAGACGCGGCAGAACTCCTCTCCCAGCACCTCCCGCAAGGGCTCGGCACCCGCCAGCAGGTCGAGCGCCGAATTGACACCCTGCGGCAATTCCTGTGCGGCCTCATAGGCGTCACCGGTAAACTCGTCCTTAGGGGTGACGCGCTTGACCATGCCCAGATAACCACAGGCGAGTGACGTTGCG
>CAJICO010000491.1_pt1 | contig 14193 bp, 14 predicted proteins | sample 9199701 | NCBI WGS metagenome assembly CAJICO01 (sample SAMEA7708339, study PRJEB35096) | sediment metagenome | biome: marine neritic benthic zone biome [ENVO:01000025]; feature: sediment [ENVO:00002007]; material: shallow marine sediment [ENVO:03000034] sea grass bed [ENVO_01000059] ... | reverse complement strand
CGCGGGTTCTGAAGGAACGGTTGGACCGGGCGCGGGCCGAGCTTGATCAGGCCAAGCGCGAGGGCAACTTACAGCGAGCGGGCGAGCTTTCCTATGGCATCATCCCTGGTCTTGAAAAGCAGCTTGAGGGCGCCGAGGAAGCGGAAAGCGACGTGATGGTCGAAGAAGCTGTGGGTCCGGAGCTGATCGCCGAAGTTGTCGAGCGCTGGACCGGGATTCCGACATCGAAGATGCTGGAAGGCGAGCGTGAGAAGCTCTTGCGGATGGAAGAGGAGATCGGCAAGCGGGTCATCGGCCAGGCGAGCGCGGTCACCGCTGTGTCGAATGCCGTGCGCCGCGCACGGGCCGGGCTTCAGGATGAAAATCGGCCTTTGGGCTCGTTTTTGTTTCTGGGGCCGACGGGTGTCGGCAAGACCGAACTTACCAAAGCGCTGGCCGAGTTCCTGTTCGACGACGACCGCGCCATGGTGCGGATCGACATGAGCGAATTTATGGAGAAGCACAGCGTGGCCCGTCTGATCGGTGCACCGCCGGGTTATGTCGGCTACGACGAGGGCGGCGTACTGACCGAAGCGGTGCGCAGGCGGCCTTATCAGGTGATCCTGTTCGACGAGGTTGAAAAGGCCCATCCCGAGGTCTTCAACGTGCTTTTGCAGGTATTGGACGATGGCGTTCTGACCGACGGGCAGGGTAATCGCGTAGACTTCAAACAGACGCTGATCATCCTGACCTCGAACCTCGGCAGTCAGGCGTTGAGCCAGCTACCCGATAGTGCCGATCCGAGCCAGGCGCGACGGGATGTTATGGATGCGGTGCGCGCCCATTTCCGGCCCGAATTCCTGAACCGGCTGGATGATATGATTGTCTTCGACCGGCTCAGCAGGGCCGACATGGACGGGATTGTCGACATTCAACTCATGCGTCTCAAAACGCGACTGGCCAAGCAGAACATCTCGATTGCGCTTGATGATGCGGCGCAGAAATGGCTGGCCGATGAAGGCTATGATCCGGTTTATGGCGCCAGGCCTCTGAAGAGGGTCATCCAAAATGCCCTGCAAAACCAGCTGGCCGAAATGCTGCTTGCGGGCGATATCGGCGACGGTCTGACCGTCGAAGTCAGTGCCGGTGCAGAGGGGCTGATTATCGGCGATCGGGTCGCTGGCTCCAATCGCCATCCTCCCGCCGACGCTGTCGTTCACTAAGGAGAAACCCCGCCCTTGCGCGGGGTTTTTCAATCCCGAACCGTTAAGCAAAAGGTAACGGATTTTTCTCAAATGCGCGACTTTCCGCACAAGTTTGCCGCAATCTTTCCATAATCAAGGCCCAGGTTTGTTCCAGATTGGGCAAAGACCAGGAAGGAAGGTGGGGGAGAGGAGCGCGAAAGCGTCGAGCAAATGACACGGATACATCGAATTGCGGGGCTGAGAATATCACGAATTCAGGGCAGCGAGCTTCTGCCGGATCTGGCGCCGCCGGAAGAGAAGCTTCAGCGTGAAAGAAGCCGCATTTTTTCAGCCGATACCATAGCGCTGACCCAGGATTCAGCCATGGAGGACGAATTCGATCCTTCCCGCCGGGAAGAACATCGCGATGTCGTCGCGCGCCTGACGGTTTATGCGCTGAACCTGATCATCATGGCTTTTTCCATTCCGCTTGGAATTGCAATTTTTCTGATGAACGTGCTTGGCGGCGAGAACCTTCGCACAACGGCCCACGTCATGGCGCTGATGGGCCTTTTCATGGCACTGGCGGCAAGCACGGGCATTTAATCGCTCACGTCTATTCCTGATGCTTCAAGCGCTTGGTTTTGTTCGCTTGTGAGTGCGTCGCGGGCGACGATGCGGGTGTGAATGGTGAATGCTATCGCGTCTGTTTTTGGCAGTTTCCTGATCGCCTGACGCTCCGAGCGGACATATTTTGCCTCATCCATTGTAATCTGCCGGCTGCTGTCGGCCTCGCGGCGAGGCCTGAAAAGGCGGGGGTCGCCATGTAGAAACGCGTTGCTGCGCCAGAGTAGCTGGCCTGGCTTCAGCGCGTCAAAAACGCGCTGAACGCGTCGTGCCATAACCTTGTCGTAAGTCTCAACCGGGCCGTGAATTGCGCCCAAAGGACGGCCCATCTTTTCGGCGAGGGTCCAGCTGGACGGGAAACACAATATGGCTGCGGTAAGCTCGTGACCATCCGCGCCGGGCTGCAAAAGACAAATGTCTGCCTGGAACAACCTGCCAAGTGTCAGAAGCGGCGCTGTCTGGTCTATCGCAACTTCTACTCCGTCGGGCCGGGTAATCTTTTCGCCTCTGTTCCCATATCCTGCGTCGCATTGAAGCGTATCCAGGACAAGCTCCAAGCACTCCCTGGCGGCATCTGCTGCGCGAGGCAGGGTGTCGTGCACCAAGGCTGGCTTGTCCTCGATTAGCTGGTCACGGAGCCGCATCTGCTCTGCGAAACTCTCATCCCGGACGATCCAGTCTTCCAGCGGCAGGGGCGCCAGCCCCGGCAGCCGCCAGGTTGCTGGCGACATCCAGGGCGCTTGGGGCAGATGCTCTTGAAGAATGGTCTTCATCCAATCCGCCTAGCACCGAAAGAGTCGCTGGGGGAGGCTTCCCATGTCGCAAATTTGCTGGATGTGACACATGGTTCTGCGGTCAGAATGCACCATGAACACATTTCATCGCGATAGCCGAAAAATCGACCCGACACGCGGCGCCCTGTTGGGTGACAATACGCCCAACGACAATGACCGGATCGAGATTGGGCCAACTCAGCTGGCTTTCCGCGAATGGGCCGAGGCGGGGCTGGAGCTGCCAGACTTGCCCGCGATGCGTCAGTACCGCTGGCAGCGACTGACCGACCATGTGGTAGCGCGCGATTTCGGCGGGTTGCTGATGTTCGACCCGTTGAACATCCGATACGCGACCGATTCAACCAACATGCAGCTTTGGAATACGCACAATCCGTTTCGGGCGCTCCTTCTCTGCGCCGATGGCTACATGGTCATCTGGGAATACAAGAACAGCCCATTTCTGACTGACTTCAACCCGTTGGTTCGCGAGGTGCGTTCGGGTGCCGATTTCTTCTATTTCGACAGCGGCGAAGGTGCGGCCGCAAAGGCGGAGTCCTTCGCCGGCCAGATCAGGGACTTGATTGCCGAACATGGCGGCAGCAACACGCGTCTTGCGGTCGACAAGATCATGATTCATGGCCTGCGCGCCCTGGAAGCGGCGGGCTTCGAGATCCTCGAAGGCGAAGAGACCACCGAAAAATCACGCTCGGTCAAAGGACCGGATGAGATCAAGGCCATGCGTTGCGCTCATCATGCCTGCGAAACAGCCGTGCGTGCCATGGAAGAATTCACCCGCCACAACGTGCCAGGCGGTCGGGTCAGCGAGAGCGATATCTGGTCCGTTCTGCACGCCGAAAACATCCGGCGCGGGGGTGAGTGGATCGAAACGCGTCTGCTGGCTTCGGGCCCGCGTACCAATCCGTGGTTCCAGGAATGCGGGCCGCGAATCGTGGGGAACAACGAAATCGTCGGTTTCGACACCGATCTAGTCGGCAGCTATGGCATCTGTATCGACATCAGCCGGACTTGGTGGATCGGCGACGAAAAGCCACGTCAGGATATGATCGACGCCATGTGCCAAGCCCATGAGCACATCATGACCAACATGGAAATGCTGCGCCCCGGCGTTAGGATCGAAGATATGGTCCGCATGGGTCACAAGCTGGACGACAAGTACCAGAAGCTGAAATACGGTTGCATGATGCACGGCGTCGGGCTTTGCGATGAATGGCCGCTGGTCGCCTATCCCGATCAGCTTGTGCCGGGCGCTTTCGATTACGAGATCGAGGCTGGTATGGTGCTTTGCGTCGAGGTGCTGGTTGGCGAGGAAGGCGGCGATTTTTCGATCAAGCTGGAAGATCAGGTGCTGGTGACCGAGGACGGGTACGAGAACCTGACCAGCTATCCATTTGATGCCGCTCTGATGGGCACGGCGTAAGGGTTCGCTAGCTCAGGCGTTCCGGCAACGTCATCCCTCGGAGTATCTCTGCGGCAGACATGGGCTTTTTTCCCTGGCGTTGCGCCTCGGTGACCTGAACCGCACCCGAGCCACAGGCAATTCGGAACTCGCCAAGATGCTGCCCGGGCTCGCCATTGCCCTCGGCCAAACGCGACCCCAGCAATTTGGTTCTTTCGCCGTCAATCTCGCACCAAGCCCCCGGGAAAGGCGACAACCCGCGAATATGCCTGTCGACCTCGGTAGCCGGACGGGACCAATCGACGCGCGCTTCGGCCTTTTCGATTTTTTTCGCGTAAGTCACGCCATCTTCCGATTGAGGTATTTCAGGCAGCGACGCCAGCGCGTCTAAAGCCTTGGCGATCATGACCGCGCCGAGGCGTGCCAGCTTGTCGTGCAAAGCGCCGGTTGTGTCTTCCGCACCGATACGCATGGCAGTGGACAGTATCACCGGGCCAGTATCGAGACCTGCCTCCATCCGCATGATCGAGATGCCGGTTTCACTGTCGCCCGCCATAACCGCCCGGTGAATGGGCGCAGCACCCCGCCAGCGTGGAAGAAGCGACGCGTGAATGTTCCAGCAACCAAGGGGCAGCGCATCCAGAATCGACTGCGGCAACATCAGACCATAGGCCACAACGACCGCTGCTTCGGCTTCCAGTGCCACCAGTGCCCGTTGTTCGTCTTTGTCTTTCAGGGTCGCCGGGGTCCGAACGGCGATCCCCAGTTCCTCGGCCTTGTGGTGCACCGCCGACGGTCTGTCCCGCTTGCCACGGCCAGCAGGGCGCGGCGGTTGGGTATAGGCACAAATCACCTTATGGCCTGCATCGACCAGCGCTTCCAACGCCGGAACGGAGAATTCTGGTGTGCCCATGAATACAAGCTTCATCGCGCTTTCCGCACCTTCTTGAGAAACATCTCGCGCCGGACACGGCTGAGGTTGTCAAAGTACATCCTGCCGTTCAGGTGGTCGATCTGATGCTGCACGCTGGTCGCCCAAAGCCCTTCGAAATCCTGGCGAAGGCGCGTGCCTTCTGCATTTGTAAATCTGACGGTAACCCGCGCGGGTCGCGTGATCTTGGCGGACGCGCCGGGCAGATTGGGCGAGGCTTCTTCCCAGTCGCTGGTTTCACTCGAGGCGGCGACGATGTCCGGGTCTGCCAACCGGATGGCGCGGCCGCGATCCTCCGAGCAATCGACGACCGCAAGGCGCAACATCACGCCGATCTGAGGGGCAGCAAGGCCGTAGCCGGGCATCGCCTCCATCGTGTCGACCATATCGTCCCAGATTTCGCGAACCTGATCGGTGATCTCGCCTACTGGCGCGGCCGGGGTAGACAGGCACTTGTCAGGCCAGGGGATGAACGCGCGCAGGCTCACGGCTGACAGACCGGCGCCGCCATGTCAGGCTCGGGCCCGCTCTCGCTTAAGCTTCTGCATCTTGCGGGTGATCATCTGCCGCTTCAAAGGGCGCAGGTAATCGATGAAGAGCTTGCCGTCCAAATGGTCGATCTCGTGCTGTACACAGGTGGCCCAAAGCCCGTCGAACCGCTCGCCTTGTTCTATGCCGTCAAGTCCGGTCCAGGTCACCTCAACCTCGGCAGGTCGCTCGACATCGGCGTATTGCTCCGGCAGCGAAAGGCATCCTTCTTCGTAGGTGTTCATGTCCTCTGACGACCAGACGACCTGGGGATTGATCAGCACCATGGGGCGCGGCGGCTCGTCCTCGTCCTTGACGCAGTCCATCACAAGCACCCGTTTCAACACACCAACCTGAGGCGCGGCCAGACCGATGCCGGGGGCGGCATACATGGTTTCCAGCATGTCGTCGGCAAGACGGCGAACGGTATCGTCGAGGTCGCCCACAGGATCGGCGGCCGTCTTCAAACGGGGGTCGGGGTGGATGAGTATTTCGCGCATCGCCATGGGCTTCATCTAAGACAAGCCCAGGCCACTCGCAAGCGACGGGCTTGACGTTATTGGCTTCAATGATACTTGTGCCCGCGCACAGCATTCCGGATCAGCCATGGCCTATGATTTCGACGAGCAGCTGCCGCTCAGGGGCACGCACTCCAGCAAGTACGACTATATCGAAAGGAACTTCGGCACCGCTGACCCCGACGTGATACCCATGTGGGTCGCCGACATGGATTTCGCTGCCGCGCCGGCAATTCGCGGCGCCGTTCAGGCCGAGGTGGATCGGGGGTATTTCGGCTATTTCGGCGATGCCGATGCCGCGGATCATGCTGTCGCGAACTGGTACAATACTCGCCACGGCTGGGCACTGGATCCGTCATGGGTCCGCTACACCCATGGGGTGGTCAACGGGTTCGGCGATGTGCTGGCCACCTTCAGCGAACCTGGTGACGCGGTCATTCTATTTGCGCCTGTCTATCACGCCTTCTACCGCCAGGCGCGGGCCATGGGTCGGGATATCCTGGAAAGCCACCTGGTGCTGCGGGACGGGCAGTATCATATGGACCTTGAGACGCTTCAGGGCGCGCTGACGGGCAGTGAGAAGATTGTCACCCTTTGCACGCCCCACAATCCCGGCGGACGGCTTTGGACCGCCGAGGAGATCCGCGAGTTGGCCGAGTTTGCGGCAAGTAACGATCTGATCCTGGTATCCGACGAAATCCACATGGACCTCACCTTTCCCGGCGTTTCTTTCCTGCCCACGGCTACCGCAGCGCCGGACTGCCTGGACCGTCTGGTCGTGCTGACCGCTGCCTCGAAGGGTTTCAACATTGCTGGTGCCGAAACCGGCCTGCTGATCGCGCCCGATGACGGCCTTCGGGCCCGGATCGACAAGGTCCTGAACGACCGGGAGTCGACGCCGAACCGGTTCGGCATGGCGATGCTGACCGCCGCCTTCACCGAGAGTACTGACTGGTCCGAGGCCGTACGGGCATATCTGGCGGAGAACTTCCGGATATTTGCCGAACGTATCAACGCCATCCCGGGCGCGAGCGTGATGGACATGGAATCCACCTATCTGACCTGGGTCGATTTTTCCGGCCTTGGCATGGACGATGCCGAACTGATGCAACGCCTCGTCGGTGCAAAGGTCGCGCCAAGCCCGGGAACTCAGTTTGGTGCTGGCGGATCAGGCCACATGCGATTCAACATCGCTTTGCCTCGGCCCACATTGATGAAGGCGATCGAGCGGATCGAAGGCGCATTTGGCGACCTGCAGTAGCCCTTCGCGGCTTTTCCCGCATTTCGCCAACAAACCGGTCGGAGTTTGCTAACGCGCACTAGTCCTCGTTGATGTCGTGCCTGAAGTGTTTCACTTGGCCCTTGCGCACGCCCAAAAGCGGGCGCAGCGCCAGCCAGGCAAGAAGCGACAATACGGCAAAGGTCAGAAGCATTGCCGGTATTGATCCGGCGAGGCCGGGAATGCCGACCAGCAGCGCCAAGCCCACACCTGCGGCACCAACGGCGAAGCCCAGAAAAATCTGGGACGGCGCCAAAACTTCGAGGATGGCCAGCAAAAGCGCACCTACCATCCAGACCCACCAAAGCGACCAGAATGGCATCAGGCGGACCTCCCCTTCAGCATCTTGAAGGCGTCGCCAAAAGCTTCCAAAGCATTTGCCGGCACCAAGACCGTACTTGTCCCTTCGCTGCCGCCGAGGGCATTCAACGCTTCGACCTGCTTCAGTGCCACCTGATACTGCGCCGCCTCCAGCCCGTTGTCTTGAATGGCCTGGGCGACAACACCGGTTGCATAGCCCTCGGCGTCGGCTAGCACCCGCCGGGCTTTCGCAGCCTGTTCAGCCGCGTAAAGTTCGGCGTCAGCCGCCAGTTCCACCGCCCGACGCTCGCCTTCGGCCCGGGTCACCTGGGCGCGGCGCTCTCGCTCGGCGTTCAGTTGCTGCAGCATCGCGTCACGCGTTGCCTGATCAAGGTTCACATCCAGGATCTCGGCTCGCGTCACCTCGATCCCCCAGTTATCGACAGCGTCTTCAACAGCGTCCTTGATCGTCGTGATCAGCGTGGCGCGGTTCGACTGCACTTCGTCCAGTTCCATCTTGCCGATTTCGGCCCGCACGATACCTGCCACGGTCGTCGCGATGGCGGCGTCCACGTCCCGGATCCGGTACACTGTCTTCTCGGGTTCGGTAATCCGATAGAAAACGCTGGTTTCGACCTGAACCAGCACGTTATCCGCTGTGATTGCATCCTGGCTGGCGTTTGGAAGCTGGCGCTCGAGGATTGAAATCTGGTGAGCGACCTTGTCGAGGAATGGGACGATGAAATTTATCCCTGGCCCCAGAACCGTGCGCAAACGCCCGAACCGCTCGACAACATGTTTTTCCGATTGCGAGACGATCCGAACGCCTTTGTAGATACTGATAATGATGAAAGCTGCGAACAGAATCGTAGCGATACCGCCGCCGCCCAGCATTGAAATTACCTGTTCCATAATGCCTGTCCCACGCTATGTCCCCGTTAGCTACATGGCGGTTGAAGGTCGGGTTTTCAACGAACTACGCACCGTAACGCGCCATACCTGCCCGCCTGTAACCCGGTTGCCACGAAGTCTAACCCGCTTATTTTAAGGGGATAATTTTCCTACCGCACTTCAATGTATCGCCTAAGCGATGCTTTCTGATGCGGGACGGTAAGAGCCTCGTTCAAGAACCAGTCGATTGCCGCCAGACGCCACTCCTGGCCCTCATCTCCAAAAACTACCTGTTCAGTGCGGAAGTCCGGCCACTCTGCCACGAAGAACCATACATCCCGGCCGTTTCGAGTGCCCCGCTCGGCGTGGATCAGCATCTCCGCTTCCAGGCGCAGCCCCAGTTCCTCGAATGTCTCGCGCAATGCGCATTCGGCAGGTGTTTCGCCGGGCTCGCTCGCGCCGCCCGGAAGGTCCCAATGACCGGGCCAGGGGATCGTCGGAATGTCATCGCGGAGGATCGTCAAGATGTGGTCGCCCACCAGGATGGCAAGCTTGGCGCCAAGAAAGGGCTCTGTCACTGATGCCGCTCCTTCGATAGTCTGACGCCATGCCTGCCCTTTGCCGTGACTGCCTGTCAACTTTCGATGCCGGGACACGTTGCCCGAGCTGCAGCAGGCCGCGCGTCATCGAACATCCGGAGCTTTTCGAGCTTTCCACCGCGCATATGGATTGTGATGCATTCTATGCCAGCGTTGAAAAGCGCGACGACCCCAGCCTGCGCGACAAGCCCGTAATTATTGGCGGCGGGAAGCGAGGTGTTGTTTCGACCGCCTGTTATGTCGCCCGCATCAGGGGTGTCCATTCTGCCATGCCGATGTTTCAGGCGTTGAAGCTTTGTCCCGATGCCGTGGTCGTCAAGGGACGGATGAGTGCCTATTCCGCTGTTTCCAAGGAAGTGCGGGTGATGATGGATGATCTGACCCCCATCGTTGAACCGCTGTCGCTGGACGAGGCTTTCATGGACCTTTCAGGCACCGCCAAACTGCACGGCGCGCCGCCTGCTGTGATGTTGGCAAAGTTGGTAAAGCGCATGGAGGATGAGTTGGGAATCTCCGGCTCTATCGGCCTTTCCCACAACAAATTTCTGGCCAAGGTCGCCTCTGATCTTGATAAGCCGCGGGGATTTTCCATCATCGGCAAGGCGGAAACCACGGACTTCCTGCGAGACCAGCCTGTGCGTCTCATCTGGGGTGTCGGCCACCAGACGCAAGCGGCGCTCGACAAGGCCGGTATCCGCAAATTTTCCGATCTGCTGCGGTGGGAGAAGCCCGACCTTGTCGCTCGGTTTGGCGCCATGGGCGAACGGCTCTATCATCTGGCGCGCGGCGAGGATCGGCGCGCAGTCTCAAACCGCACGCCTGTCAAATCGATTTCGAATGAAACCACATTCGGGGAGGATACGGCGGACCCCGATTTGCTTGATGGGCATATCTGGCGACTGGCCGAAAACGTCGCCGATCGAGCCAAGGCGAAAGGAAGGGCCGGACGCACAATCACGCTCAAGCTCAAGCGCGCAAACCATCGAATCTTGACCCGTCAGTCGAGCCTGAGCGAACCAACGCAGATCGCCGACCAAATCTATCGGACGGCCCGCGCCTTGTTCGACCAGGTCGGAGACGAGGGGCCTTATCGACTGATTGGCGTCGGTCTCTCGCACATCGAGGTGGCGGGCGAAGCCCACGCGGGCGGCGATCTGTTTGATCCACAGGCGCGCATGAGGGCGGAAGCTGAACGAGCAACAGACCGCATTCGTGAGCGGTTCGGCGACGACGCCATAATTAAGGGGCGGGCTTTGAGGTAACGAGATTGGCCCAGTCTCCGGGACTGGATTTGGAAACCGCGTCGGAAATTTCGCCTAGTCGATCAACGGTTCCGGCCGGGCACGCGGCCGCGCTGTTTTGCCCTTTTGCGCCAACCTGATGTGGCCAGGCTGCCCGATCAGCTCTTGCGAGAACTGAACCGTCCCGGTCTGCCCGGTAAGGCGGGCCCGATAAACGGGAAGGCTTTCCGCTACCCGCATTACGTAATTTCGCGTCTCGTTGAAAGGGATATGCTCGATCCAGTCGACGATATCGATGGCCCCGGTCCGTGGATCACCAAGATTCTTCATCCAGCGAATCGGCCGGCCAGGCCCGGCATTGTAGCCAGCCGCGACCATCACGACATTTCCATCAAAAATCTCCATCAATTCATCGAGATAGGCTGTGCCCAGCCGCGCGTTATAGTGTGGATCGCTGATCAACCGATCGCGGCTGTAGGGGATTTCGAGGTATTTCGCTACCGCCTGCGCTGTCTTCGGCATCAATTGCATCAACCCGCGCGCACCGGCGCCGCTTTGCACCCCGGGATCGAATTCGCTTTCGCGTCGGGCAATCGCCAACGCAAGCTCACGCGGTACCGGGTATTCGGCAATCCCCAATGAAGCGACAGGGAAGTAGGGTCTGGCCAGAACGATCCCCCGCCGGGCGGCCTGTTTGCCGATCATCACCGCCAGATGTGGTTCATCCTCTGCCAGGACGTAATCGCCCATGGCGCCGATTTCCTGCTCGGGTAGTGTCTCGGCCAAGTGGCGTAGGAAACGCTCAGCGAGGTCGCGCTGTCCGCTGGAAATCAGGTACCGGGCGGCTTCGAATACCGATCTTGTCGGCAAACTGGTGGTGCGCCAGCGTGGATACTGCGCTTCGCCGGTCAGCCCCGGATCCAGCGGCGCGCCAATTCTCTCGGCTGCCAGCAGACCGTAAAAGCTCGTCTGGTATTCGGCGCCAAAGGCGTAAGCCAGACGCGCGTTTTCCTCATCGCCCAGGAACTCATGTGCGCGGCCCTCCCAGTACCCCGCCCGGCCAAGCGAGATTGGCGTTTCCACGGCACCGCGGAAGCGCAGAAAGTGTTTCAGCGCCGCTTCGCCATCTTGCTGATAGGTCAGCGCCAGATATCCCGAAAGCCATTCGAGATCGGCGAAGTGCGACCCACTTTCGAGCCCATGTTGCGATGCCAGCCGGTAGGCGAGATCAGTTTTGCCCTCGCGCATCATCGAGCGCGCGAGGCTTCGGCGCCAGGACGCCCAATATCCTGGGCGACCAAGCTCATCGCTTCCGGCTTCGATGATCAGATCTATTGCGTCCTGCGTCTTGCCCTTGCGGGCGCGCCATTGCATCCGCTCGAACGCCAGGCCGGGATCGTCTTTCAGCGCTTTCGGCACTCTCGCAATCAGCCCGTCAGGCCCCTTGGCATTCTTGCGGAGCGCGAGACGGGCCTGTGCCAAAGCTTTCCAACCCTTGCTGACACGCGGATACATGCGTTCCGCACTCTTCCGGGCATCGCGCCAGAGAAGCATATCGAGCCGGGCCTCGTGATGCGGCTTAAGGGCGTCGCCATACATTTTAATGAGAGCCGCTTCATCAGAAGCCGAGATGATGAGCGTCAGCCAGCTTCGAACCGCCTCCGCCTCCGCATCGGCATCCATGTCCTTGGCCCGGTAGGCGGCGATCAAAGCCCGCGCGCCCGCGCCGGATTGCGGTGGCGCGGCGGCGAAGAATGCGATGACCTCGTCAGAGCGCCCGCGAAGCGGCAGATTCGCCTCCGCCTTGCGGCGCATGAGCTTGAGACCCGGCCAATCTGGGTTACGTTTCAGGAAGCGCTGAACGGCGTCGAAGTCACCCTTGCCGGATCTCAGCCGATGCCACTCGATTATGTCGCGGGCCACAGGGCTTGCTGCCTCGGCAATCACCAGCGCCTCGCGCCATTCGCCCTGCTGCATTGTCTTGCTGGCCTTCCAGAACGAGGCCACGTCAGCGTCGCTCTGCGCCACGCCTGGATTTGCCCACCCGGTCAGAAGGATCGCCGTAGTCAGGGCTTTGAACATAGGCCGTGGTCCGTTCATCAGCGCCCCTCAGCCGCTACATATAATCATATTTTGTGCATCTTGGCAATTCTTTAGCCGCACTATAGTGTCCGACCGTCGTGCAACTTTGATGACAATCTGCAATGGAGGCGTGTCATGTTTCAGGGTTCAATTCCTGCGCTGGTGACCCCGTTCAAGGGCGGGAACGTGGACTTTGACGCGCTCAAATCGCTGATCGACTGGCAGATCGAAAGCGGCTCTTCCGGGCTGGTTCCGGTGGGTACGACCGGAGAAAGTCCGACCCTTAGCCACGATGAACATGAGGCAGTGATCGAGGCCACGGTTCAGTCTGCAGCGGGCCGGGTTCCGGTCATCGCCGGCGCCGGCTCTAACAACACCACCGAAGGCATTCGCTTTATGCAGCATGCCGCGCGTGTCGGTGCTGACGCGGCACTTGTGGTAACGCCCTACTACAACAAGCCGACACAGGAAGGGCTCTATCAGCACTTCAAGGCGATGCACGACAGCGCCGACTTGCCGATCATCATCTACAACATTCCCGGGCGCTGCGTTGTCGACATGTCGCCCGAAACCTTGGGCCGGCTGGCGGAACTGCCGCGGATCATCGGTGTGAAGGACGCGACGGCCGACATCAGCCGGGTGGCGCGGCAGCGCATCGCATGCGGGACTGAATTCGTTCAGCTTTCGGGTGAGGACGCGACTGCCATAAGTTTCAATGCTCAGGGCGGGCAGGGGTGTATCAGCGTCACCGCCAACGTTGCGCCTGAGCTTTGCGCGCAGGTGCAGGCCGCGACACTTGCCAATGACTACAATGCAGCCCTTGGGCTTACAGACAAGCTGATGCCGCTCCATATCGCGCTGTTCCTCGAGCCGGGGCTGGTCGGTGCCAAGTACGCGCTTTCCGTGCTCGGCAAATGCTCGGACGAGGTTCGCCTGCCGCTCGTCGGTGCGACCGACGGAACCAAATCGGCGATCCGCGCGGCGATGAAACACGCGGGGCTGACAAGCTAGCAGGCTGGACAGAGCCCTTGCGGCGCCCTATGTCGCGCGGGTCATGGCCAAACCAAAGGAAAATCCAAACTATAAGGTGATCGCCGAGAACCGGCGGGCGCGCTATGACTATTCTATCGAGGATGACATCGAGTGCGGCATTCAGCTTCACGGGTCCGAGGTGAAATCGCTGCGCACCGGGCAATCGAACATCGCCGAAAGCTATGCCGCGGTTGAGGACGGCGAGCTTTGGCTGGTGAACAGCTATATCGCGCCTTACGAGCAGGCGATGTTTGGGCACGAAGATAGGCGCAGGCGCAAACTGCTGGTTTCAAAAAAAGAGCTTTCGAATCTTTGGAACGCCTCCCAGCGCAAGGGTATGACCCTTGTGCCGCTGGTTCTCTATTTCAATCACAAGGGCATCGCGAAGGTCAAAATCGGGCTGGCACGCGGGAAGAAACACCATGACAAGCGGGAAACCGAAGCGAAGCGCGACTGGAGCCGTCAGAAGCAAAGGCTTCTGAAAGATCACGGCTAGCGGGCCTGCCACATTTTCGCCTTTGTTCCGTGCGAACTCCATCGGGGCGTTAACAAAGACCTAACAGGCGCGCGATGTATGAGCTGCTCAACCTGAAATGGGGTGATCCGACCTACGGGACACCCAGCGGCATCATTACATGGTCGGACGATGATTTCATCGATACGCTTAACATCGGGGCCGCCTTTACCACGACCGACATTGAAAATGCGCTCGATGCCGCGTTTCTGGCCTGGGAAAACTTCGCGGCCGTGGATTTTCAGGAAGTCGGGACAGGTGGCGCGCTCGAAATTTCATCGGCATCGCTGGATCCAGG
>CAJICO010000127.1_pt1 | contig 14325 bp, 12 predicted proteins | sample 9199701 | NCBI WGS metagenome assembly CAJICO01 (sample SAMEA7708339, study PRJEB35096) | sediment metagenome | biome: marine neritic benthic zone biome [ENVO:01000025]; feature: sediment [ENVO:00002007]; material: shallow marine sediment [ENVO:03000034] sea grass bed [ENVO_01000059] ... | reverse complement strand
GTCAGACGGCGAGCAGATCGCGGGCGCCGGTGTCGCTCGACGGATGCCGCAGCTTCGACATGGCCCGGGCTTCGATCTGACGAATCCGCTCGCGGGTGAGGTTGAAGTGCTCGCCCACCTCTTCGAGGGTGCGGGGCTCGCCTCGGTCGAGGCCGAACCGCAGCTTCAGGATCTCGCGCTCGCGCTCGTCGAGGGGCGAGAGCAGACGGCTGATCTCCTCGGGAAGCAGGGCCGTGGCCGCCACCTCGAACGGTGAATCGGCCGAACGATCCTCGACCACGTCGCCGAGCTCGGCGTCACCGTCCTCGCGCAGCGGCTCCGACAGCGACAGGGGCTCGGCGGCGAAGCGCAGCGCCTCGGTCACCTTGTCCTCCGGCAACTCGACCTCGGCCGACAGCTCGGACAGCGTCGCCGGGCGGCCGAGCTTCAGCTCCAGGCGGGAACGGGCCTTCTGCAACCGGGTGAGCGTGTCGCCGGCGTGTACCGGAAGGCGGATCGTGCGGCCGGTGTTGGCGATGCCACGGGTGATCGCCTGGCGAATCCACCAGGTGGCATAGGTCGAGAACTTGAAGCCCTTGCGCCAGTCGAATTTCTCCACCGCGCGCATCAGCCCGAGGTTGCCCTCCTGGATCAGGTCGAGAAGGGGCAGGCCCGAAGCCTGGTACTTCTTGGCGATCGAGACGACCAGGCGAAGGTTGCTCTGGACGAAGGTGCGCTCGGCGTCCTCGCCCCGCCGCAGGTCGCGGTTGTACTCGCGGCGCTTGGCTGCGCTGAGGTCGGCGGTGGCGTCGTCGAGTGCCGCCCGAGCCTCGGCCCCCTTCTCGATGGCCTGGGCCAGTCGAACCTCGTCGTCCTTGGTGAGGAGGGGGTATTGGCCGATGTCGGTCAGGTAGAGCCGGACGAGGTCTTCTTCGTCCCGTTCGACACGCTCTTTCGCCAAGAGGCAATCCTCACTGCTCGGTGGCGTCGGCGAGAGCCGCAGCCTGCTGTTTCAACGATGGGGACTCTCCCGCAGTTCCCGATCGTTGTTTCGGGTCCTACAGAACCGACCTGAAGGGAAACGATAGCGACGGAACGCCAAAGGACCACCCGACCTATGTGTACCGGTTCGTGATGGGGAGGCGGCGATCCCGGCCGAATCCCTTCGTCGTCACCCGAGGTCCGAGCGGCGTCTGCCGCCGTTTGAACTCGGAAAGGTCGACCAGGCGCGTGATCCGTTTGGCCATGTCGTCCTCGAATCCGAGGTCGATCAGCTCCTGCAAGGTGCGATCGCCTTCGATGTACGCCTCGAGCAGGGGGTCGAGCTCGTCGTACGGAGGAAGGCTCTGGTCGTCGCGCTGATCGGGCCGCAGCTCGGCCGAGGGCGCCTTGGTGATCACGGTCTCGGGAATGACCTCACGCCCCGCCCGTTCGTTGTAGCGACGGGCGAGACGGTAGACGTCGGTCTTGTAGACGTCCTTGATGACCGAGTAGGCCCCGGCGGTGTCGCCGTAGAGCGTCGAGTACCCCACCGCCGCCTCGCTCTTGTTCCCGGTCGTCACCACGAGCCAGCCGAACTTGTTCGAGAGCGCCATGAGCAGCACGCCCCGGATGCGCGCCTGGATGTTCTCCTCGGTCAGGCCTTCGTCGCGACCGGCGAAGGATGGTGCCAGCATCTCGAGGAACGCCTCGTGGCCGGGCTCGATCGGGATCGTCCGATGCGAGATCCCGATTCGCGCGGCGAAGTCCTCCGAGTCGGATAGGGAGTGGTCGCTGGAGAAGCGGGACGGCATGAGCACGGCATGCACGTTCTCGGGGCCCAGCGCATCGGCGGCGATGGCGGCCACGATGGCGCTGTCGACACCGCCCGAGAGACCCAGAAGGGCCTTTTTGAACCCGGTCTTGCGGAAATACTCCCGCACCGCTTCGACCATGACGCGATAGTCCTGCTCCCATTCGTCCGGCAGCAGCGCAATCTCGCCCGGCAGCGCGCGCCAGCCCTGATCGGTTTCCTCGAAATCCACATGGGCGATCGCCTCTTCGAAGGCGGGCATCCTCATCACCATTTCGCCGCCCGGGTTCAGTACGAAGGAGGCGCCATCGAACACCTGATCGTCCTGCCCGCCGATCATATTGAGATAGACCAGCGGCAGACCGGTCTCGACAACCCGCGCCACGGTGACGTTCAGCCGGGTTTCGAACTTGTCGCGGTAATAAGGCGAGCCATTGGGCACCAGCAGGATTTCGGCACCCGATTCCTCCAACGCCTCGGGCACATCCTCGTGCCAGGCATCTTCGCAGATCGGCGTGCCGACACGGACGACCCCCAGGTCATAGGGCCCGGAGAGCGGCCCCTGGTCGTAAAGCCGGACCTCGTCGAAGACCGTTTCATTCGGCAGATCGTGCTTCAGCACCTGCCGCACCAGGCGTCCGCCCTTCAGCACGTGATAGGCATTGTAAAGCTTGCCGCCCTGCAACAAGGGCCCGCCGATCCCCAATGCGGGACCATCGGCACAATCGGCCATCAGCGCCTCGACATGCGCCATGGCATCCCGGGCGAAGGCCGGTTTCGTCACCAGATCCTGGGTATTGTAGCCGGTGATGAACATTTCGGTCAGCGCCACCATGTCGGCCCCGGCTTCGCGCCCCGCCTCCCAGGCGCGCCGGGCAAGCGCGGCATTACCCGCCAGATCGCCCACGGTGGGGTTCATCTGCGCCAGTGTCAGGCGAAATTTTGCGGCCATGCTTGTCTCCCAAGGCGCCGGGAGCGTGATTCGCGAACGTTTCCCGACCCGTAAACAAATTCAGTGTCTCCGAGGGTTTACCAGACATCTCGGCAAGGAAAAGACTGTGCACGGGAAAAGCGTTGCGGGCCTGCGGCCCGTCCACTAGATTTGCCGGGAACGGGTAAATCGCGGGCGAAATGTCCGCAGTGGGAGAATTGGGGTAATCGCAATGAAGCGGGCACTCGGATTGAGCTTGGCCCTGGCCGCTTTTGTCGCCACTGGCGCCATGGCGCAGCAGGTCATTACCAAGCAATATGACGATGGCGGCGTCTATGAAGGCACCTTCAAGGACGGCAAGCAGCATGGCACCGGCACCTATCGGTTGCCGAACGGCTATGTCTACGAAGGCGAATGGGTAGACGGGGAAATCCGCGGGATCGGCCGGGCCGAATTCCCCAACGGATCGGTCTACGAGGGCGAGTTTGCCGCAGGCAAGCCCGAAGGCACCGGCAAGATCACCTTCGCCGACGGCGCTACCTATGAAGGCGAATGGGCCGATGGCAAGATCAACGGCCAGGGTGTTGCGTTATACGCCAACGGCGTGCGCTATGAGGGCGGATTCTCCGAGGCTCTGCACGACGGGCAAGGGCGGATGGAAAGCCCGAACGGCTATACCTACGAGGGCGCCTGGGTGCGCGGCATCAAGGAAGGTGCGGGCCGGATCGCCTATCCTGACGGTGCGGTCTACGAAGGCGACCTTGTGCGCGGCGTCCGCGAGGGCAATGGCACGCTGACGATGACCGACGGCATGGTCTATGTCGGCGAATGGGCCAACGGCCAGATCAATGGCGCGGGCAAGCTGACCCAACCCAACGGCGATGTCTATGAAGGCAGTCTTGTCGACGGGAAACGCCAGGGCGAGGGCAAGGTCATTTATGCCAATGGCGATGTCTACGAGGGCATGTTCGAGGCCGATCAGCGCCAGGGCCAGGGCACTTTCACCGGTACCGACGGCTACAAGTATTCCGGCAACTGGGCCGGGGGTCAGATCGAGGGCAGCGGTGAAGTCACTTACCCGGATGGCTCGGTCTATTCCGGCGAATTTGCCGAGAATCTGGCGCATGGCACCGGCAAGATCACCTATCCCGACGGCAACACCTACGAGGGTAGCTGGGTCAACGGTGTGATCGAAGGCAGTGGTGTGGCCACTTATGCCAACGGGCTGATCTATGAGGGCGAGTTCAAAGATGCCCGGATGCACGGTCAGGGCAAGATGATCTTCGACGACGGCTATACCTATGAGGGCGGCTGGCAGAACGGTCAGCGGGAAGGCGAAGGGATTGCCAGTTATTCGGACGGTACTGTCTACGAAGGCAGCTTTGTCGGCGGCAAACGCCAGGGCGAGGGTTCGATCACCATGCCGGACGGGTTCACCTATACCGGCGAATGGCAGAACGGCGAGATCAACGGCCAGGGCACCGCAACCTATGCCAACGGTGACGTCTACGAAGGTACGTTCGAGCGCGGCAAGCGCCAGGGTCAGGGTACCATCCGCTATGCCAGCGGCGAGGAGCGATCGGGTGTCTGGCAGGACGGTGATCTGGCCGAAGACAGCAACGACTCGAATTAACTGATCGTCAATTTTCCACGAAAGCTTCCATTCCGTGCCATACTTTGGCCGGAAGCATGAACGAGTCTGGCAATCGTGAACTGTGTTTCGGCAATGTTGTGTGAAGGATAGTACGATTTCTGAGACCCGCCTCTCCCAGCGACCGCAATTCTACCGTTACATCTTTTTTTTGGTGTCCGGCTTTCGTTTTGCCAGTTTCGCATCCTGGAAGCAGTGCGGCGAGCCCAATCCTTTCGTAAAGACCTCGTACGAGCTTTCGTCGACCGAACGCTCTGATTTTTTGGACATTCTTTCCGACTACACACACTCGTCCTAAATTCACGCGATTCGCCTGAACGTGGCCAGCAAATCACGGTGCGTGCGAATGATCTCCTCCAGCGGCGAGGGACGGCCGAACAGATATCCCTGAAGGCGATTGCATCCAAGATCTACCAGCAGATCCGCCTGTTGCCGGGTCTCGACTCCTTCGGCCGTGACGCTGATGTCCAGGGCATGTCCAATCTCGATTATGGAGCGAACCAGCCGATGAGACCGGTCTGAATGTTCGATTGGCGCGATCAGCCTGCTGTCGATCTTGAGCCGGTCGGGTGAGGTTTTTTCCAGGGCAATCACCGACGCATGGCCACTACCGAAGTCGTCGACTTCGATTTCGGCACCCAGGTCGCGTATCGCATCCAGTTGCATCTGCGCTACCGGGTCGCCGTCGTCCAGAAAGATCGACTCAAGAAGTTCAAATGCCACCGGTCCGGGATAGGTCTGCGCCCGCCGCGCATCGGCAAGCAACCCTTCGGACATCAGCCGGGCATGGCTGACATTGAAAGAGAGCGACGGCGCGGCGTCACCGGCAAACCATTTCGCGCATTCGGCAATTGCCCGGTCGAACACGGCACTGTCGATCTGATCGACGACACTCAGTTCCTCTGCCAGATCAAGAAACACCGCCGGCGATTGAATGCCGAATTTGGGATGGTCCCAGCGGGCAAGTGTTTCGAGCCCGACAATCATGCCAGAGCGCGCGTCCACCTGCGGCTGAAAGAAGGGAATGAACTCACCCGCATCCAGGCCGCGGAGAATGTCGTCGGACAACTGCTTGGTGCGCTTCATCGCCTTGAAGTCCGCCACTTCGAACTGGCCGACGCAACCGCGGCCCTTCGACTTGGCCTTGTACAAGGCAATGTCGCTGTCGGTCAGAAGGTCGGCCTCTCTTGACACAATTGTCGTTGCGATACCGACGCTGGCGCCGATTCGAAGCTCTACCTCCGGCAGCACAATGGGTCGTGACAGGAGCTCGACGATCCGCTTTGCAAGATCGCTCACCACCGAGGTGTCGTCTTCGATAAAGCAAAGCACCACGAATTCATCGCCGCCGATGCGGGCCAGAACGTCTTCGCTGCGAACGGTGGAGCGGAGGATTTCGCTGACATGTTTCAGGACAGCATCCCCGATGGCGTGGCCCCGGGTGTCGTTGATCTGTTTGAACCGGTCGAGGTCGATGTGCAGCGCGGCGATGTGGCCGTTTTGCTGCTTCCGCCGCGCTAATAGATCGTGAAGGGATTCACTGAGAAACCGCCGGTTGCCCAACCCGGTCAGTTCATCGTGATAGGCCTGATGGCGGGAAATCCTGTGCGCCCTCTCGAGGTCCTTCGCGTAGGTTGCCAGTTGGATGCGCTGGCGTTCGATCTCGGTAATGTCAGAGGAGATGATGAACGTGTCGCCATCGCCAATCGCATGAGAGACCGCGTGGTGAATGCGCCCGTCGGTAAAATGGGTGATGTCGTCAATCGGGCCTTCCTTTATGGCAGCGATTGAACCCTGGGCCCAGTCTTGCTCGTTTCCGATGGCGTCAGTGAACATGCCCGATACCGAAGCATCGTTGAGGACCGATTCCAAAGTGGTGCCCGGCTCCGGACTGCGATCGACACCCAGAATCCTTGGGCCAAACGCCTTGTTGCAAAGAGCCAGCCGATGGTTCTTGTCCCATATGGCGATCGGCTCGCGCACGGCGTCGAGCGCGTCCAACAGAAGTGTCTTGAAGCCCTTAAGCTCGCGGTTGGCTGCGTCCCGCGCGCTCAGTGCTGCTGCTGCGGTTAGCTCATGTTCCTTCAGCTTGCTTATGTCCCGAAAGATCGCCGCTGAATACCGGCCTTCCTCGGTTGCGGTGACGGTCAGCGAGATGCTGGTGAAAATTTTCCTGCCATCAGCGGTCAGGCAGTATGTCTGGCCATTGATATGCTGATCACCGGCTTCGAAAGCGGGAACGACACTTTCGAAAAATTCGGCCTTGTGGTCTGGGTGGAGGATGAAGGAAACGGATTGATTGCGCCAATCCTGCGGGCTGTATCCGAAAAGCCGGGCAAAGGCATCGTTGGCCCACACCATGACGGCTTCTTCGTCCTCGGGTCGGCGAAAGCCCAAGGCAACGGCGTCCCCGGTCAGGGAGGCAAATCGCGCAAGGAATTCATCGACCGTCATTCATTCGTTGCTGATTACGCTAGACGCGGGACGGGTAGCATTCGCAGTTTAGATTTCGATTAAGGTGTGGGGGAAAATCCCTAAACTTTGGTCCAATGCCCCCAAAAACAACCCGAAATCCCATGGAGGATTTCAGAGGCGTCGCCGATTTGAACATCATCCGCCGCATTCCCGCGGCTCAAGTTGGAGACACGACATGAACAATCAAACCCCAATGATCTCGGCCGCGCTGCTGGCTGTTCTGATCCCCGCCGCTGCCTTCGCGAATTTCTCGGTAGGCGATACGGTCAGCACCGAACCCGCCGAAATCCGCTCGCAACTGGAGGCCGAGGGCTATACCGTGCTGGAAATCGAGGTCGAAGACGGCGAGATCGAGGTCGAGTATGAAATGGACGGGCAGGAGTTCGAGCTTACGCTTGCCGCCGACACCGGTCAGATCCTCGAGATCGAAGCCGAAGAAGATGAGGACGACGACTGATCAAAAGGCGCGGCCGGCATGACCGGCCGCATCCACATTCTTTGGGTGCTATTCGCGCTGCAACTGTTTTGCGCGATTTTCTTCGTGATTGACGCCGCGCTTGATCTTGCCGGTCTTGACCCGCTGGTTTCAGAAGTCGATGCCTTCGAATATGCGGTGGCATTGGCGCTGTTTCTGGGTGTTCTGGTCACCGGACGAGAGCTTCGCCGGATGTTCAAACGCGATGAACGGCTGACACTGCAAATGCGCGCGGCCGCCGGAGAATTTTCCAAGCTGATCGAGGAACATTTCGAGGCCTGGGCCCTGACCGCCGCCGAGCGCGACGTGGCAATCTTGTCGCTGAAGGGGCTGTCGGTGGCCGAAATCGCCGCGGCCCGTGGCACCGCCGAGGGCACGGTCAAAGCCCATAGCGCGGCGGTTTATCGAAAGGCGGACGTATCGGGGCGGCATCAGCTATTGAGCCTGTTTGTGGACGAGTTGATTGAAGCCCCGGTGGGTTCCAAAGACAGTTAGAGTGAATTTTCCGGATTGTTTTCAATTCGATGACAGACCCGTACGAATCCCGAAGAAATCAGGAACTCTGCCACATCCCGGTCAAAATTCCGCCCGTAATTTAAGGCATTTTAAAATTTGAGTTTCTCATTCGAATTGGTGGATCCAATGTCCAACATGATCAAGACGAAGTTCCTCCGTCGCGAAGACGGCGCCCTGACTTCCTTCGGGCTTCTTTTGACGATTGCCATGATCTGTGTGGGCGGTCTGGCCATTGACGTGGCCAACGCGGTGATGGTGCGCACCCATCTGCAAGTTGCTGCAGACAGTGCGGCCCACGCGGCACTAATCGCCCGCGAGACCGAAAGCGAGGCCGATGCCACAGCGCTTGCCCTGAATGTTGCCCAGACGGCCCTGCCGCCCGGCAAGTTTGGCGACACGATCAATGCGGGCGATATTCAATTCGGTACATGGGACGCAGCCACGGAAGTTTTCACTGTACAGCCCGGCTCCCGCTCGGCGGTTCTTGTGAACACCCAAAGGTTGGCCGATCGCGGCAATCCGATGGTGACCTACTTCCTGCGCTTTGTCGGCCTGATGAACATGGATGTGGTATCGCAGTCGGTCTTCGAAACATACTATCCGACCTGCTACCGCGAAGGCTTCGTCGCCGAGGAACGTATCGACGTTCAGTCGGGCAATATGTACCGCGCCGGGTTCTGCCTGCATTCGAACAGCCATATCGAGATGAACTCGGGCAATACGTTGGAAAACGGCGTCATCGTCTCGATGCCTTACGAAACCGATCTGGTCATTCCCTCCAGTGGTTGGACAAGCAACACCGGTCTGGCGGCTGCTCTTCGCAGCGGATCCTACTATCACCGCGTGTTGCAGCGGATCGACACGATCATGGCAGATTTCGACAACTCTGCTTCGGGCTACTACCGCCCGGATTACTTCAACACCCCCATCCAGACGGTGAGCCACAACACCAACCAGCAGCTTGATGCTGCGGGTTGGCAGCAGTGGGCCATTCACACCGGCACTTGCAACGGCAACAAGAAATTCCGGATCCGTAGTGGCGAAACACTTCGCAACGGGGTGATCAATACAACCTGTCCCGTCGTGATAGGTTCAAACGTCACGCTGGAGAACGTGTTGATCATTTCGGACAATAATGACTTGCGTGCCGTCGACGGCGGCTCGGGCGTCACCCTTGGACTCGACGACAACTGCGCGGATGGTGGCGGCGTCCAGATCATCACCCCAGGCGGCGTGCGTTTCACGGCCAATCTTCACATGTACGGAGTGCAGATTCTGGCAGGTGACATGATCGATTTCGAGGCCAACGGCAACGGCGTTGAAGGTGTCAGCCTGGTTTCTGGAGACGAGATCGACAGCACCTCGAACATGGACATGGGCTTCTGCAATGGTGCCGGCATGTCCAACAACTTCGAGGCCGCCTACTTCCGCCTCGCCCGCTAGACAAACCCTGTTTGACACATGGGGCCGGCGGGAATATCGTCCGGCCCCATGATGACGGCATCCCATATCAATTTCGAGCGCACGAACCGCGCCGGGCTGCTTCTTCTCCTTAGCCGCCTCTGAGCGTGCCGTTTGGCGCGACCGCTCAGAGGGGTTTCAGCGCCGGAAACGAAGGCTTAAGGAGACATTCATGAAAACGATCAATCTGGCCGAGAAACTCTCGCGCTTTTCCTCGCATTGGGACCCCCATGTGGTTGCCGATTACAACGGCAACGACGTGATGGTGGTGAAATTCCAGGGCGAGTTCCCCTTCCACAAGCATGATGCGACGGACGATTTCTTCCTTGTCCTCGAAGGCGAGATGGAGATGGATATCGAGGGCGAAGCGCCCCGCCGGGTGGGCCCGGGCGAGATGTTCATCGTGCCGAAAGGCATCGTGCATCGGCCAAGGGCGGCAGAGGAATGCAAGGTTCTTCTGATCGAACCCCGGGGCGAACCGAACTCGGGCGACGCGGATCGCGTGCCCGCACCGAAACCACATATCTGAGGGAGGCAGTCATGTCAGAGAAAGACCATGTGCTGATCTTCGACACCACCTTGCGCGACGGCGAGCAATCGCCGGGCGCAACCATGAGCCATGCCGAAAAGCTGGAGATTGCCGAGCTTCTGGACGACATGGGCGTCGATATCATCGAGGCGGGGTTTCCCATCGCCTCGGAAGGGGATTTCGAGGCGGTGAGCGAAATTGCGCGGCGCTCGAAAGATGCGGTGATCTGCGGGCTGGCGCGCGCCAACTACAAGGACATCGACCGCTGCTGGGAGGCGGTGCGTCATGCCGGGCGCCCCCGTATCCACACCTTTATCGGCACCTCGCCCCTGCATCGGGACATTCCGAAACTGTCCATGGATGAGATGGCCGAGCGCATCCACGACACCGTCACCTATGCGCGCAACCTCTGCGACAACGTGCAATGGTCGCCGATGGATGCCACGCGGACCGAGTGGGATTACCTCTGCCGGGTCTGCGAGATCGCCATCAGCGCCGGGGCCACGACGATCAACATTCCCGACACGGTTGGCTATACCGCGCCACGCGAAAGTGCCGGTCTGATCAAACGGCTGATCGAGGTGGTGCCGGGCGCGGACGAGGTGGTCTTTGCCACGCATTGTCACAATGATCTGGGCATGGCGACCGCGAATGCGCTTGCCGCCGTGGAAGGCGGCGCGCGCCAGATCGAGTGCACGATCAATGGTCTGGGTGAACGCGCCGGCAATACCGCGCTGGAAGAGGTGGTGATGGCGATGCGCGTGCGCGGCGACATCATGCCCTACAAGACCGGGATCGATGCCACCAAGATCATGCATATCTCGCGCCGGGTGGCCACGGTTTCGGGCTTTGCCGTTCAGTACAACAAGGCGATCGTCGGCAAGAACGCCTTTGCCCACGAAAGCGGCATCCACCAGGACGGCATGCTGAAGAACGCCGAAACTTTCGAGATCATGCGGCCGGAGGACGTGGGGTTGGCCGAGACCAACATCGTCATGGGCAAGCACTCGGGCCGGGCGGCCTTGCGCGCGAAGCTGAACGAGTTGGGCTTCGATCTGGGTGACAACCAGCTGAAAGACGTGTTTGTGCGCTTCAAGGCGCTGGCTGACCGCAAGAAAGAGGTGTTCGAGGACGATCTGATCGCGCTCATGCGTGACCAGGAATCGGGCGAGGCCCACGACCGGATCAAAGTGAAGTTCCTGCGCGTCATCTGCGGCACCGAAGCGCCGCAGTCGGCCGACCTGATCCTCGAGATCGAGGGCAAGGAGGTGCGGACCACGGCCCAGGGTGATGGCCCGGTGGATGCGACCTTCAATGCAGTGAAGGAGCTTTTCCCCCACCAGGCGCATCTGCAACTTTACCAGGTGCATGCCGTGACCGAAGGCACCGATGCCCAGGCCACCGTCAGCGTGCGGATGGAGGAGATGGGGCGCATCGCCACTGGTCAGTCGGCGGATACCGATACGGTGGTGGCGAGCGCAAAGGCTTATGTCAATGCGTTGAACCGGCTGCTGGTCAGGCGCGAGAAGTCGGACCCGGACGCCGATGTGAAGCAGGTGTCTTACAAGGACGCCGGCTGAACAGCTTCAGGTTTCGCCGCGCCTTTGGCGCGTCGATCCACCGGGGGCTCTGCCCCCGGACCCCCGGCGTATTTGGGGAAATATGAAGGAAAGTTTGATTTAAAGTTTAGCTGTTTCGCTTCGTCTCTAGAAATGACGGGCCCGCCACCCGAGCCACTTCGCTTGTTCCTTGTCCCGCCTCTCGACGGGATCGATCTGATCACGGAGACCTCTGCACCTTATGTTTGAGGTGGTCTAAGAGGCCGAAGTGTTTCTGGTTGCCCGCGGGATTGAGGGTCCTTTGGGCTTTGTTGCAACGCGGGGAAAGATGCCGGTGATTGGTTAACGACTTGAGAACTCACCGTACGTTGCTTCTTTTTGAATACTCTTCGGCGTTGCCAATGGATGCTCCCCTGGTCCCTGCGAGAGTAGCGACCCCCGATTGGTCGGCGCGCGAAACGCGGAATTTGGGGGCTTTGTTCCCAACTGCGGGACTGTCGGGGTGTTCTGCGAGGATTGTCGCGAAAATACTTGGGCAAACCTGCCATAATTGACATTTTGCGCCCCAATGTCGCCATATTTCTGACCTAGAAATGTCTTCGAGGCCAACGTGTCCCGGCCTCATGTGTGTAAGTGTGTAAATGGTGAAATGGTTGTGGCGATGATCCGTTCGGTATCTGGTTTGGCCCTCTCAATCTGTCTCCTTGCTCTGGCAGGGAGCGGTGCGTCCTCCCCGGAAAAGTCCCGCTCTGAAGCTGCGAATATTCATGCGCAGTTGCCGGTTCCCGGTACTCTGTCGTCTGACGACAGAGCCGACGGTTTCATTCCTTCGAACTTCGGTAATCGTTCCGGCGAACCTGTTGCCTGGGCAACGTCCCGGCTGAACCCGGTGTCCGAAAGGGTCATCGCCCACCTTCCCTCGGCACAGCACCAGCGAGATCATATGCAGAAACTCTGACAGAATGCTCGGCGGTATGGATGGTGGTCACTTCGTGACCCGCCATACCGGACTGGGTGGGGCGAGGCGCGGCTTAGTGGGGGAAGCCGCGCCTCATCATTTTTGCCTATAACTATTTGAAAATTAACGATAAAATTTGCTGTGCCTTAGTTTCGCCACATTCATTTGATAAAACTCTATGTAAGGTCGCGTGTTTTGCGACTGTTAGTGTGTAGGTCTTGTGGATGTGTAAGTTTAAGTTTTGCCAGGGTAAGGAACAGTGTTTCCTCAGAAATTCCTCGCCCTGTCCCGAATACTCCATCTGTATGGAAGAAGCGGCAGCGCGGACGCGAATCACTCGTCGATTCGGTTTCCGCTATAACGGGTTTCTGGAGCGCGACCGGCTGATGGAAGCCCTGGATGGTCGTCCCGATGAGGCCAAGAGTCCCGGCGAAGTCACTGGCGGCGAGAAGGCTGCCTGACGTCTAACCCTCGAAAAACGCAAGGGTTTCGGCAAGGAAACGGTCGCGAAAGGCGGGCGCTTCCATCATGACCTCGTGTCGTGCGCCTTCGATCAGACGCAATTCCCCGCTTGGCCAATCCTTGTGCATTCGCCGGATCGCCTCTGCCGATACGATCTCTTCCTTTCCGCCAAGAAACGTCAGAACCGGTTTGGCCGGGCGCGGCATCGATGCCAGCTGCCGGCATTCCGTCGCGGCGCGTCCGACCCAGTTGACCGTGGGACCCCCGAGCGCGAATTCCGGCAGCGCTTCTGCATGGCGTTCCAGATAGTCGAATGTATCGCGATCGGTGGTCAGCATGTTTTCGGCAAAACCGGTGTCCGTGATGTAATTGGTCGGCTCGGTGCCCGGCGAGACCATGTCTCCTTTGCCGACAAGACGCAGGACCGGCGGCAGGACGAAGGGCAGGGGCGTGACGTACCACGGCAACTCGATGCCCCACATGGGCGCGGAAAAGACCGCGCGCTCCACCGGCAGACCCTCGATCAGGGCGCGGAGGCCAATGCATCCACCCATGGAATGGGCGATCAGAAACGAGGGTTCGGGAAGCTTTTGCAGCCTGGCGACTTCAACCAGTTCTGCGACGTCGCGTTGGTAATCCGGAAATTCCGACACATGGCCAAGTCGCGGGTCGTCGGCCATCCGGTCGGACATGCCCTGTCCGCGCCAATCAATTGTGGCGAGCGCGAATCCAGCCTCGGTCAAATTCCACGCGATCCGCCCGTATTTTTCCGAATACTCGGTGCGCCCGTGGAAAAGCAGGATGGTGCCCCGCGCTTCGGCCCGCGGCCATACGGTAACCCGCAGCCGGATCCCATCGGAGGATTGACGCCAGAAGGCCGCCACATCCTCGGGCCCTTCGGCCAGATCATTTCGGAAGGGCGCGGTTTCCATGGCTCAGGCGAGCATTGGCGCCAGCCGCATCGCCGCGCCCATGTCGCCGTCAACCTGGAGACGGCCCGACATGAAGGCCGCGGTCGGGTTGAGCGATCCGTCGAGCATGTCCTGAAACGTGTCACTGTCGGCAGTCATGGTCACATCGGCCTCTTCGTCGCCCGCGCGCGCGCCACTTGCGTCAAGCATGATCGCGCCCTCGCCTTCGATCACGAACTTGGCGGTACCGTCAAAACCGGCCCCCTCGAACTTGGCGTTGAGCGCCTCCACAGCCTTTTCGATGACGTCGCTCATGGAATGTCCTCACTTGATTGTCAGGGGGCTCGCAATTCGGCCCCATTGGGTTAGGTTCCGGTTATGGGCTGGAATCCCTCATACCTCAAATGCGCCGTTGCGGCATGGCTGGCAAGTCTGGTTTTCCTGACCTCAGCCCATGCCGAGGATGAAGTGGAGCTTGAGGCCTTGTTCGAGGGCCTGAAAGGCGCAGATGCCGCGGCTGCGGCGCAGATCGAGGCGCGGGTCGAGGACATGGAGTGCAAGTCGGGCTCTCCGTCGATGGATGTTTTGCTTGCGCGGGGCGGGGGGGCGGTGCCAGCCGGTGATAC
>CAJICO010000076.1_pt1 | contig 14484 bp, 15 predicted proteins | sample 9199701 | NCBI WGS metagenome assembly CAJICO01 (sample SAMEA7708339, study PRJEB35096) | sediment metagenome | biome: marine neritic benthic zone biome [ENVO:01000025]; feature: sediment [ENVO:00002007]; material: shallow marine sediment [ENVO:03000034] sea grass bed [ENVO_01000059] ... | reverse complement strand
GCCGTGAACAACACTTTCATTTTTGGCTTGCCGATCACCGGTTTCTATCTGCTGGGGATCACTGTCGTCATGTGGCTGGTGCTCGAATACACGCCGGTTGGCCGGTACCTTTATGCGATCGGTGCCAACCAGCGCGCCGCGCAGTTGAACGGCATTCCGACCCGGAAGTACGTGATCGCGGCGTTCGTGGCCTCGGGCGCGATGACGGCGCTGGCGGGCGTTCTTCTGGCTGCGAAACTCAGGATCGGACAGGCGTCGGTGGGGCTGGAGTTCCTGCTTCCCGCACTTGTGGGGGCCTTCCTGGGTTCGACAACGATCAAGCCCGGGCGGGTCAATGTCTGGGGCACCGTTGTGGGTGTCGCCATTCTGGCCGTGGGCATTTCCGGCATTCAACAATTCGGCGGCTCCTTCTGGGTCGAGCCGCTGTTCAACGGGGTAACTCTGCTGATTGCCATTGGCATCGCAGGATACGCACAGCGCAGAAAAGGTGCAGAAAAGCGCTGAAATCATCCATGCAAAGGGAGGACATCATGAAGAAAAGAACGTTTTTGAGTGCCTTGCTGGCGACAACTGTATTGGCGGGCGCGCCTGCTGCGGCTGCTGATTGGGATGGCCCGACGGCTGGTCCCATGGCCGCCGAGGACAAATCCATCGTTGTTGTTGCCGCTGATCTGAAGAACGGCGGCATTTTGGGCGTCACCAATGGTGTCGAGGAAGCTTCGGGGACCATCGGCTGGGAAGTGCGGGTTCTGGACGGTGCGGGCTCCATCCAGGGCCGGACGGCGGCGATTGGCCAGGCGCTGGCGTTGCAACCGGACGGTATCATCATCAACGGGTTCGATGCGGTTGAACAGCAGGCTGCACTGGAAGGCGTGGTTGCGGCGAGCATTCCCATGGTTGCCTGGCACTCGGGTCCGAAGATCGGTTGCGATGCGCCGGGCGGGATTTTCGCCAATGTCTCGACCGATGCGATGACCGTGTCCGAAGTGGCGGCCGAATGGGCGCTGGATGACGGCGGCAAGGACATCGGCGTGGTGATCTTCACCGACTCGACCTATCAGATCGCGATCGACAAGGCCGATCGGCTGAAAGAAACCGTCGAGGCTGCGGGCGGCACGGTTCTTGAGTATGTCGATACGCCGATTGCCGATACCTCGACCCGCATGGCGCCGCTGACCACTTCGCTTCTGCAGAAGTATGGCGATAGCTGGACCCACGCGCTGGCGATCAACGACCTTTACTTCGATTTCATGGGGCCGTCGCTGGCCGCTGCCGGTCTGTCGCCCGATCAGGGGCCGCAGGCCGGGTCTGCAGGTGACGGGTCCGAGGCTGCGTTCCAGCGCATCCGTTCGAATGGCTATCAGACCATCACGGTTGCCGAACCTCTGAACCTGCAGGGCTGGCAGTTGGTCGACGAGTTGAACCGCGCCGTGCAGGGCGAGGCCTGCTCGGGCTATGTCACATCGCCCGCATTGGTGACGGCGGAAGGTCTGGCGAAAATGGGCGACAGCAACGCATTCGATCCGGATATCCCCTACCGCGACGCCTACGCGAAGATCTGGGGTAAGTAAGTTCCTCCCTGTGGGCTCCCGCGCGGTTCGCCGCCGGGGGCCCGAATGGGACGAACCTGAAAGACTGGGACCTTCGGCGCGCCCGGAGGCTGGGAGAGACAGTATGACCGATCCACTCGTGAAAATGCGCGGGATCACCAAGCGCTTCGGCGGCGTTACCGCGCTTCAGGACGTCGATCTGGACGCCTATGCGGGCGAGGTTCTGGCGATCGTCGGCGACAACGGTGCCGGCAAATCGACGCTGATCAAAATTCTGACGGGCGTCTATCAGCCGACCGAAGGCGAGATGTTTCTCGCAGGTGACAAGATCGAATTTTCCAGCCACGCCGAGGCCATCGAGATGGGCATCGACGCGGTTGACCAGACGCTCGCACTGGCCGACCATCTGAACCCGCCTGCCAACATGTTCCTGGGCAACGAGCTGACCAAGACGGTGGCCGGGATCACGGTGCTCGATAACAAGCGCATGCGAACCGAGACCGAACGCGTGCTGATGGAGCGGCTGGGCGTGCGGCTGAAATCGCTCGATGCGCCGACCGAGAGCCTTTCGGGCGGCCAGCGGCAGGCCGTTGCGATTGCGCGGGCGGTTTACCACGAGGGCCTGCGGGTTCTGGTGATGGACGAGCCCACCGCCGCGCTTGGGCCGCAGGAGACCGCGCGTACGCTGAAACTGATCCAGTCGCTGAAAGCGCAGGGGCTGGCGGTCATCCTGATCAGCCATTCGCTCGATGATGTGCTGGAGGTTTCCGACAGGATCCACGTTCAGCGTCGCGGGCGCTGCGTTGGCGTTGTGAATACAGCCGAGACCAACACCCAGGAAGTTCTGGGCATGATCGTCGGCGCAGAGGAGGCGGCGTGATGACGACTGCAACCGCGACCCGACCTTTTGCCGAGCGGCTTGAGCCTTACCTCGCGATCATCGGCCCGATGGTGATGATCCTGGCGATCCTGCTGTTCATGGGCGTCGCCGAACCGACCCGCTATTTCAGAATTTCGAACCTGAACCTGATCCTGCTGGATGCCGCCCTTTACATGCCGATGGCAATGGCGATGACCTTTGTCATCACGCAGCGGGGGATCGATCTATCAATTGGCTCGATTGCCGCGCTGTCCGGCATCATCATGGCGTTCCTGATCAAGCAATACGGGTTTTCCATCTATATCGCCGTGCCGATCGCGATCATGCTGGGCGCGGTCATGGGTCTGATCAACGGGCTGATCATCACGCGTTTCAATGTGCCCGACCTGATCGGTACCCTGGCCATGGACCTTGTCTATCGGGGTTTCGCGCTGGTGCTGGCAAAAGGCCTGGTCCTGGCCCGCTTCCCGGACTTCCTGACGGATATCGGACGCGGTCAGATCCCCGGCTTTGTGCCCATTCCCGTCATCCTGGGGATCGCGACCATGATCGCTGGCTATTTCCTGCTGACGCGGACGTTTTTCGGCCGCTACACCATCGCTATCGGCTCCAACCCGGAGGCCGCCGAGCTGACCGGCATCGCGGTAAATCGCCACAAGGTCTATGCCTATGTGCTTTGCGGCGCCGCGGCGGCCATGGCCGGTGTGATGCTGACCGGCAAGCTGAACGCCATCCAGGCGACGTCGGCACCCTACTTCAACCTTCACGTCATCGCGGCGGTTGTGGTGGGGGGCACATCGCTCTTCGGTGGTCGCGCCTCGATGCTGGGATCATTCGCAGGCGTCCTGCTTCTCAGCATGATGATCAACGCGCTGGTCACGCTTCGCATTGAATTCTTCTGGCAATCCGTCGCCTCGGGTGTGGTGATCGTCAGTTCGGTCGCACTTTACACCTGGATGCAGAAAAAGGACCGCGACGGGGCAGGGGGCTGGCTGGGCGCCCTCAAGACGCCCGACGGGCAAAAAATGCTGCGCTTCAGCGCCTTAATCATTGGTCTGCTGATCGCCCTTCTGGCGATTGGCGGAATTCTCGCCGGGGACCCGAACCCAAGTGGATAACCGGCTCAACTCGCGGAGTGGTCAGGTCGGGGGTGCAGCCCCGACCCAACCGAAGGCTCCGCTCTCATGCAAAGGGAGGAACCTCTATGAGACTTTTAACGACCACGGCCTTCATGGCAAGTTTGGCTGCCGCAAACGTGGCGCTGGCTGACGGGCATCTGCCACTTAAGGAACTGCCCGATATCGGTGACCGTGACTACTGGGTGCCAGCCGAGGTGAATGCCGACGGCAAGCTTGAGGCACTTCAGGCGGTTGTCGGCTCCGACGCAGTTCCCTACGCGGGCTCGCTTGAGAAGCCGGTTCAGATCGCGCTGATCTATCCATCGGCTGACACGTCGGACTTCTGGGCGCGCAACTATCTGGCGCTGACCAAGCGTCTGGACCAGTTGGGGATCGCCTACGAGACGACGGAATTCGCCAGCCGCCAGATCGAGCATTCGCTGCAGTCGACCTACGCCAACCAGGTCGAGCAGGACGCAGACCTTTATGACTATGTCATCTTCGGCCCGTCCGAACTGGCGATCCAGGCTGACAACATCTCGAAGCTGGCCGGGAGCGACGGTTTTGCAACTTATGTCTGGGCGTTCCACACGCCGCTGAAGGATCTGGGTAACCAGCCGGATGCCTGGTTCGATTTCTCGTCGGCCGCCGGTGCTTTGACCATGTGCGACTATATGATCGGTCGCCTTGGCGAAGGCATCACCATGGCAATGAACCGCGGCATTCCGGGCATCACCGACAACCAGCGTTCCGGTGATTTCAAAGCATGCGTTGAAGAAAAAGCTGGCTGGTCAACGGTTTACGAACACTACGGTGAATACCAGCGCGAAGGCGGTTTCGATGGCACTTCGCTGATCATGCAGGCCTATCCGGAAGCGACGATCATCCACAACGCCAATACTGCAATGGCCATGGGTTCGGTCGAGGCGCAGGTCGCCATGGGCAAAGAGAAGGACATCTTCTCGACCGGTTGGGGTGGCACGGGCCTTGAGCTTGAGGCGATCCGGCGGGGTGAACTGGACGCAACACCGATGCGCATGGGCGATGACGTGGGCGCCGCGACTGCAGAGGCGATCAGGGCTGATCTTGAAGGCCGGGCGGATGATCTGCCGTTTGTCTTCCTGGGCCGCATCACCGTGGCGCACGACGAGATGAGCCTCGAGGAAATCGATGCGCTTGAACAAGAAGCCTTCCGCTTCTCGGGCGTCGGTACGCTGAAGCGCTGATCATCGCTGATTAGCAACCCGGGCGCGGACGAGTTCCGCGCCCGAACTACCCATTACAACGAGGCCCCGTTTTGATACCGGTCGAACCCACGTACCGTCTAACCCATCAAGCCGTTCTGACCATGCTGGCCGCCGGGGTTTCCAGGGCGGAAGCAATCGGACAACCGCAATGTATTGTCATCGTCGACGCCAGCGGTGAAATCCTGGGGCAGATCCGCATGACGGGCGCCAAATACCTCAGCCTCAAAAGCGCGCGCGCCAAGGCCCGCACAGCCGCATCCATCGGCGCCCCAAGCGCTGACATCCCGGAGAGTGTGGGGCTTGCCATCGCGGCCGCAACCGAAGGGGACGCGACGCGACTTCCAGGTGGGTTGCCGATTTTTGCAAATGGCCATCTCGTCGGTGGCGTCGGTGTTGGCTCCGGCAGCCCGGAACAGGATCTCGCCGTCGCAGAGGCAGCTATTGAAAGTTTGCGTTTGTGAAGTCGTGCCGGGAAGTATCGGCGCCAGCGACCGCAACGCAGACCGATTGAAAGCCCCGAAACAAAGCAATGCTTCAGGCGCCGCCGTCTGCTATGTAGTACCCGATCACGTCATCATCTGTCGTGCAGCCCAACCCGTTGAGCAGTCTGTTTGAGTAATTGAAATAGGCACAGACCTGGTTGACTTCGAGGATTTCACCGTCGTCACAGCCCGCGATTTTCAGAGCCTCGAAATCGGACCTGATCATCTTGCCAACGTCGGTTGTCAACTTCGCCGCGTAGCGCAGCAGTGCGAGTTCCTTGCCATCAAATTCATCCTCGGGCCGGTGTGCCTTGAGAGCGGTGAAAATCCGGTCGGAGCGGTGCTGATCTTTCAGCAGGTTGCGCACGTTCATGAAGTGATGGGTCAGCGAGTAGGAACAATCGTTCAGGATCGAGGTATAGCTGGCGACGACTTCGAGGAACCAGAACGGCAACTGGTTTTCCTCGGAATGCAGCACGGACCGGTATAAGGCGACATGCCCTTGCATGGTCTCCGGGCGGAGTGAATGGACCCGCATCACCGTATCGACGGTGCCATGGGGCGTTCGCGCCTTGTCCAAGAGTTCTTTCAGGCGCGGGTCCGCTTCGTCGTCCCCGATCATGCCGATCCAAGCGCTCATGAGCTGCCTTTCGATACGCGCCGCAATCACGCGGCTTTCCAACTGTCGCTGCCAGAGCTAGCATCCGTTAGGGCGAGAGGCAAAAGTTGCTTGATACCGAAACAGACGTGGCTGCGGGTGCCAGAAATCTGCTGATCCGATGTGGCGGGCTTTCGGCGGGCGAAAAGGTTCTGATTGTCCGCGAGCCCTTAGGTCTCGGGTTTTACGGCGAGTGCGTCATCGCGGGGCTTGAAACGGCTGCAGCAAACCTTGGGCTGGTACCGGCGCTGCGGGAAGAGCCTTTTGTGCCAGAGGCCGCTGTGCCCAGCAGTGCGCTTATCGCGGCCATGGAAGACGCTGATCTGACAGTGTTTCTGGCGCGGCTTGGCGATCAGAACCGGTTCCAGAGCTGGCCAGCGAAATTCCGGGCTCTCGTCTGCTATGCACTGGATGCGCCCATGCTTGGCTCGGCGTTTGGCCGCCTTGACCACCGGGCAATGGTAAAATTGCGGGATTGCATCGACGTGGCACTGGCCACGGCGGAAGAAATATCCATCACCTGCCCGGCAGGTACCGATCTTCGAGGCACCATTTCCGCCAGCGGGCCCAAGCCGGCGGACACGAACACGGTGCGCTTTCCGCTTTCGGTGCATACACCCGTTCCGGCGGCGAAATTTTCGGGCCATGTCGTGCAGGTTGGCTTTCTGGTCGGGACCGGGTCGCAATTCTATAAGCCTTACGCCATGGCGTTGCAGCAGCCGATCTCGGTCAAAATCGAAGGCAATCGCATCGTCGATATTGAGGGCGACAGTCGCGATGTTTCGAACGCCCGGGACCACTATACGCGTATAGCCAACCGCTTTGGCATCGAAGGGACTTTTGTGCATTCATGGCATGCGGGCATTCATCCCGGCTGTGCCTATAAGGCGCCGGCGTCTGCCAGTTTTGAGCGCTGGAGCAGCGGGGCTTTCGGCAATCCCAGGCTTTTGCACTTTCACACCTGCGGCGCCTATGCGCCCGGCGAGATTTCCCTGAACGTCCTCGACCCGACGATCCGTCTTGACGGTGTTCCTGTGTGGGAGGAAGGGCGACTTTATCCGGAGCGTGTCGCAGGTGGAGCGGAAATCTTAGCGGCCAATCCTGACATCAAGGCCGCCTTTGACGCGCCTTCGCAGGAGTGCGGCGCGGCGGCGTCAGGAGAGCTGAGTTATCATTGATTGCTCTTCGGCAATCCGCTTGTCCAGCTTCGCGCGAAACCTCATGGCTCCGGCGTCAAGACCGAGGTTCATGTATGGCGTGGCGCGGAACTTCATGCCCTGGTGGACGGCTTCCAGAATGGCCTTGTCCTCATTGAAGGCCATGGTGGCACCTTCGAACATCCGGGCGTTGGTCTCCTGATTGTCCGGGTCACTGTTCCGGTGCTGGAACCAGAAATAAAGCGAGCGATCTTCGTCGACGGGGGTGATGAAATTGTAGGAAATGTTGAGGTAGGCATCTTCGGGAAGCGCTGCATCCGGCCCGCCGGTGCCGGCGCGCGTGTAGACGCTCATATTGATCGCCGTCGACGGCAGGCGGCATTCATAGTGCTGCTTGCGATCGGTCGCATCGCCGAAGGCCAGCATCGACCGGTAATAGGGCGGCGCGGGCTCGCCCATGATCCAGCGCGAGACGATGACGCCTTCGTCGATGTCCTCGATATCGAGGGGGCGGTGATCTGTTCCCGCGCCGGCAAAGGAAGTGACATGCACCCAGGCGACGTGGCTGGGATCGAGCAGGTTGTCCATGACGTAAAGGTAGTTGCAGTCGATCGTCAAAGCACCGCGCTCGGTCCGCCCCCAACCCGGATTGTCAAAGTTCGGGATGTCGATGATCGGCCCCGGCGCCCCTTCCCCCATCCAGATCCAAAGAAACCCGTAGCGGTCCTCGGCGGGATAACTGCGGACCCTTGCCCGCTTGGGGATCGGATCGCCCTGGGTCGGCGCCGAAACGCAGGCGCCGGTGCGGTCGAACGTCAATCCGTGGTAACCGCATTCCACCGTGTCACCCTTCAGGTTCCCCATCGACAGGGGGAGCTTCCGGTGCGGACAGGCATCTTCCAGCGCCGACGGCGTTCCGTCCTTGCCGCGATAAAGCACTATATTCTCGTTCAAGAGGGTCAGGGGCGTCAGCCTTGCCTCGAAATCCTCACTCCGGCCAGCGACGTACCAGGCGTTGCAGAGAAACCGGTCAGAGTGCATCAGCCGGCCTCCGAAAACGTATCAAAGGCCACCAAAGCCTTGGCGGAAAACGCGTAAGACGGCCCGCCACCCATGTAGGTTGCCATCGCCAGCGCCTCGCACAACTCGGCACGTGTGATCCCTAAACGGATCAGCGATTTGACGTGAAAACCGATGCAACTGTCGCAGCGGGTCGCGATGGCAATGCCGAGCGCCATTATCTCTTTAGTCTTTTCGTCGAGCGCGCCGCTCTTCTTCGCCGCCGCGCCCATCATGTTGAAGCCGTGTGCGGTTTCCGGAATTTCCGGGCTCAGCCGCCCGATATTGGCGACCGTTTCGTCCATGAAGGCTTCCCAGTCCATGGCCTATCCCCTCTCGTCCGAACCCATGCGCCGTTCCAGCCAGCGGACGCCCGCGCTGATGACAAGCACCAGTACAAGGTACTCGAGGATCAGAAGCGTGTAGATTTCAAGCGGCCGGTATTCTGTCACCACCAGTTCATTGGCACGCCTTGTCAGTTCCTGCATGCCGATGACGCTGGCGAAGGCTGACATTTTCACGATGTAAATGAACTGGTTGGCCAAGGGCGGCAGGATGCGCCGGATCGCCTGCGGCAGGATCACGTAACGCATGGTCTGGAAGTAGTTCAGGCCAACGGTCTGCGCCGCCTCGGTCTGGCCCCTGGCAATCGACTGGATGCCGGCCCGGTATATCTCGGCCGTGAAGGCGCTATCCGAAATCGCAAGCGTAATGATCGCGCCCCAGAACGGGTCGATGGGAATGTTCAGCCCCATTGAGCGGAAGATGATCGGCAGGCCGTAGAAGACCCAGAAGAGCATGGGCAAAAGCGGGATCGAGCGGATGAACTCCACGTAAACACGGTTGATCAGCCGTATGTACCAGCGGTCCGACAGCCCCGGCAGCGCCACCAAGAGCCCAATCGCGATCGACAGCGCCGCCGCGATGATCGAGATCAGGATGGTCGCCCCCATGCCGTTCAGCAGGAACTTCACATTGGTCCAGCCCGATGCCGTCCAGGGGTTGATCACGTACCAGCCCCAGACCGTCGAGGACGAGCATCCGGCCAGTGCCAAAAGGGCGGTGAGGGCAAGAAAATTGCGCATCAGTGGCTCAATATCTGGCCAAGGAACTTCTGGCACCGCTGCGATTTGGGCGCTTCGAAGAACTCGGCGGGCGGACCGGATTCGACGATCTCTCCGGCATCCATGAAGATCATCTGATCGGCGACTTTTCGGGCAAACCCCATCTCGTGGGTCACAACCACCATGGTCATGCCGTCTTCGGCAAGTTCGACCATGACATCCAGCACCTCGGAAATCATCTCGGGATCAAGGGCCGAGGTCGGCTCGTCGAACAGCATCACCTTCGGCTCCATGCAAAGGCTGCGCGCAATGGCCACGCGCTGTTGCTGGCCGCCGGAAAGCTGGCTTGGGCGCTTGCTCGCCTGTTCGGGGATTTTCACCCTTTCGAGATAACTCAACGCCCTTTCTTCCGCCGCGGCGCGGCCAAGGTTGCGCGACCGGATCGGACCAAGCGTCAGGTTCTGCAATACTGTGAGATGCGGGAAAAGGTTGAACTGCTGGAAGACCATGCCGACTTCACCCTGCAAATCTTCGGGCTTGTCGGACACCTCGGCACCATTGACCCGGATCACGCCCTTCTGATGCGTCTCCAGCCGGTTGATACAGCGCACGACGGTCGACTTGCCGGACCCGCTCGGCCCGCAGATGACAACCCGTTCACCGGATTGCACCGCAATATTGATATCGTTCAGCACCTGAAAATCGCCGAACCATTTACTCACGCCGATCATTTCGATGGCAGTTTCGGCCATTTTCACTCCCCACCCTTCCCTGGCGGGAAGATTTTTCTTGAGATTAGAGGCGGATTGACCGTTAGTTCAAGGATCAATGCGTCGGCGACAGGCGCGGAACAGGGAGAGAAAAATGAGACTTTGGAAAACCGCGATTGCCGCAGGCGTGCTGAGCCTGGGTATGGCTGTTGCCGGCCACGCCCAGTCGGCATTGAACGAAATTCTGGACTCAGGCGTGCTCAAGTTCGGCACCACCGGCGACTGGAACCCCATGTCGGTCCGCGATCCGGCGACGAACAGCTACGAAGGTTTTGACATCGACGTGGCGACCGAGCTTGCCAGCGATCTGGGCGTCGAGGTTGAATTCGTTCCCACCGACTGGAAAACGCTGGTGAACGGCGTGGTCGCGGGCAAGTACCACATGACCGGCTCGGCCTCGATCAGCCCGCCGCGCATGAAAGTGGCTGGTTTCTCGGAAAGCTACATTGCAGTGGAAATTATGCCGTTCACAACGCCCGACAGGGCGGCCAGCTTTGATGGCTACGACAGTATCAACAAGCCAGAGGTGAAAGTTGCCACAACGCTTGGCACCACTTTCGAAGCCCTGGTCCGCGAGTGGTTCCCGGATGCCGACATCAAGGTGGTCGAGGCCCCGGCCCGCGGGTTCCAGGAGGTTCTGGCCGGTCGTGCGGACGTTTTCATCACCTCTAACATCGAAGGCTCGACGCTCAAAACGAAGCACGGCGTGGTCCAGGTGCCAAACACCGAACCGCGTTCGCCATCGCCCATCGCGATGCTTTTGCCGCAGAACGACCAGGTCTGGATCAACTACGTGAACAACTGGGTCAAGGTGAAGCAGGCCAAGGGCTTCTTCGACGCAACGCGTTCCAAGTGGGGCCTTTGATTCTAAAGGGTTAGGCGAAGGGGCCGCGATATTTGCGGCCCTTTCCTTTTGGCGGGTATGGCAATGCGGCTCGATCTGGCGACGTGGCAGGAAGTGGTTAAATACCTGCAGGAGCGCAAGGGCATCATTCTGCCGGTCGGCTCCACCGAACAGCATGGCCCCATGGGCCTGATCGGCACCGACGCGATCTGCGCGCAGGCGATTGCCGAGCGTGCGGGCGATATTGTGGGCGCTTATGTTGCGCCGACGGTGGCTTACACGCCAGCGCCGTTCAACACGTCGTTCCCGGGCACCATTTCGCTTTCAACCCGGGTCTTTTCCGAAACGATCGGCGAGATCTGCGCGGGCTTGCGCGCTCAGGGATTTGAGCGCCTCTACCTGCTCAACGCCCATGGCGCCAATATCGAGCCGATGAAGGAGGCCATTGGCGGACAGACCGACGTTCTTATCCGAAGCTGGTGGGAGTTTGACGAGGTCAACGTGCTGCGCGCCACCCATTTTGGCGACTGGGAAGGTCTGCACGCCACGCCTTCTGAAATCTCGATAACACAGACGCTGCACCGGCAGGTTGCGCCCGGCGAAGCGGCGGTACCGCCGCGGAAACTCACGCCGGATGAGGTCCGGCGACGCGCAGGCGACAGGCATGGCCCGCCGGAATTGCATCGCGAGGAGTTTCCCGACGGGCGGGTTGGTTCCCACTCGGCCCTGGCGACGCCGGATTTTGGCAGGGAACTGCTTTCCATTGCGGGTGACTGTGTTGCCCGCGACTATCTGGAATTTGTCGGGGACGGGGCCTGAATAAACTACTGCGAGACTACGCGAGCAATGCGTCGCGAAGCGATCTTGTCCTGTCCGGCGCATCGCGCAGATCCAGTTGAGACACAAGGTCCACAAGATGGCCTTTCATCAGATCTTCCGCTGACTGCGGATCATTGCGGCGGAAAGCATCGACCAGCGCATGATGCGCGTGGCTTTCGCAAAGCGCAGTCCGGCGCCGCCAATAAAGGGCGATGACCAGAGACGACCGCGTGACCAACTGCTCGACAAAATGCTCGATGGTGCCCTGGTCCGCCACACGGGCAATTTCGACGTGGAAAAGGCCGGAAAGTTTCAGGGCCTGACCGGCTTTCTCTTCTGCAATGGCAGCGTGTTCCTTTTCGATATGCTTGTCCAGCCTCTCCACATCGTCAGCGGTTGCCCGTTCCGCCGCCGCCCGCGCGGTCTGGGGCTCGAGAAGGGCGCGTGCCTCGAACACTTCGCGGGCCTCCTTGATGGAAGGTTTGGCAACAAAGGCGCCGCGGTTTCTTTCGATCGCGACCAAACCGCTGTGAGCCATCGTGCGAAGCGCCTGGCGAACCACCGTTCGGCTGACGCCGAAAATGTCGCCGACTTCGTCCTCGCTTAGCTTCATTCCCGGCAAAACACGGTGCTCGAGAACGGCATCGGTAAGCCGAACAACGATGTCATCAGCAGACGAAACGGGCTTGGGAACAATGTCTTTCATTCGACTCCCCCTTCCTACTCATTGACAGAACAGGCTGCATTCAACAAGATTGGACGCAATGATCATGGGCATCGTATACAATGTTTGCCTATTTTCTGGACAAAGTTAATTCGTTCCGCTGCCGAAACCGGCATCTGCGTCGGTTGGCTGCCAATTCAAGTGAAATCGCTTCAGTCAAAAGTTGTGCTGGCACAACCTAGCGGCTGACATCGGTGGGGACCCATATGCAGAGCGAGCTCGACCTCGAATTCGTCAGCCTGACCAAACGCTACGGCGACACGCTTGCTGTCGATGCCATCAGCTACCACTTCAACGCCGGCACCTATGCTTGCCTTCTCGGGCCGTCCGGATGTGGAAAATCCTCGACGCTGCGCATGGCAGCGGGCCACGAATCCGTCACCAGCGGTTCGGTACTGCTGGGCGGGCGCGACATTTCCAATCTGCCGCCCGCCAAGCGCGGCACGGCCATGATGTTCCAGAATTATGCTTTGTTTCCACACCTTAACGTCGCCGACAACGTCGCCTTCAGCCTGAAGATGAAAGGCATCGACCCGGCGGCCCGCGAAAAACGCACCGGCGATATGCTCGCATTGGTCGACATGTCCGGCTTTGCCGATCGCGTTCCCGCGCAACTCTCGGGAGGACAGCAGCAGCGTGTCGCCCTGGCACGTGCGCTGATCACCGAGCCAGAGGTTCTGCTTCTCGATGAACCCCTTTCCGCGCTCGATCCCTTCCTGCGGATCCGTATGCGGTCAGAGTTGAAACGGCTTCAGCGGGAACTGGGGATCACCTTCATTCACGTCACTCACGGACAGGACGAAGCCCTGGCCCTCGCTGACGAAATTGTCGTGATGAACGATGCGCGAATCGAACAGGCGGGAAAGACCCGCGAGGTGTTCGATGCCCCCGAAACCGCGTTCGTGGCGCGCTTTCTCGGCTCACACAATGTGATTTCGGTGCCGGAAGGCAAGATCGCCGTTCGTTCGGACGCACTGAAAATCAATGCTCCGGAGGGCGCGAAACTCCAGGGCAGGATCACCAATATCGAATACCAGGGCACTCATGTTTCCCTGACCGCCGCAATCGCGGGCGATCAGGAAGTGACGGCCCTATTGTCGGACAGGGATTTCTTCGGAGCGCCGAAGGATTTGGGCGAGGCGGTGGGCCTCGACTGGGAAAGTCAGGCGGCCCACGCGTTAACAGCCTGAACAATAACCTCCAAGACAGGGAGACCATGATGACAACAATTCCAAAGATCCGCTATTCACGTCGTTCGATGCTGAAGGCCGGCGGTGCGGCGGTGGCGGCAACCGCGCTTCCGGCGCCGATGGTATGGGGACAGGCCATCAAGGATGTGACACTGCGCCAGTTCGGAACGGGCGTGTCGAACCTCAATGAGGTGGCCACAAAGGTCAAAGAAGATCTTGGCTTTACGCTGGAAATGACGGCGCTCGATTCCGACAGCGTGACCCAGCGGGCAGCGACGCAACCAGACAGCTTCGACATTGCCGATATCGAGTACTGGATCTGCAAAAAAGTCTGGCCTACAGGCAACTTGCAGGCCATGGACACCTCGAAGATCGCCAACTACGACAAGATCGTCGGCATCTTCCGGTCGGGCAAACTGACACCGGAAAGCGTGATCGCACAGGGCACCGCGCCGCATTCGGTCGGTTTTGTTGAGGGCGTCGACGGTCGCGAGTTTGTGGACAATGAATCCGGTTGGATGACCCTGATCCCGACGGTCTACAACGCCGATACTCTGGGCATCCGCCCCGACCTGATTGGCCGTCCGATCAACAACTGGCGCGAACTTTTGAACCCTGAATTCAAGGGCAAGGCCTCGATCCTCGACATCTCGTCGATCGGCATCATGGACATGGCGATGGTTGTCGAGTCGATGGGCGAGTACAAGTACCCCGACAAGGGCAACATGACGAAGGAAGAGATCGACATGACCCTCGGGATCTTCACCGAGGCGAAGAAGAACGGCCAGTTCCGCGCATTCTGGAAGTCGTTCGACGAGTCGGTCAACCTGATGGCCTCGGGCGAGGTCGTGATCCAGTCCATGTGGTCGCCCGCCGTCACCGCCGTCCGGTCCAAGGGGATCCCCTGCGTCTACCAGCCGCT
>CAJICO010000106.1_pt1 | contig 14489 bp, 20 predicted proteins | sample 9199701 | NCBI WGS metagenome assembly CAJICO01 (sample SAMEA7708339, study PRJEB35096) | sediment metagenome | biome: marine neritic benthic zone biome [ENVO:01000025]; feature: sediment [ENVO:00002007]; material: shallow marine sediment [ENVO:03000034] sea grass bed [ENVO_01000059] ... | reverse complement strand
CGCCGCCGATCACCGCAAAGAAAAGCGCCAGGATCGTCAGCCGCGACGTGGTCAGCATGGCCGGCCACAAAATCGCCCAGTCTTCGAAGATAGAGGTGGCCACCAGCACCGGGCCGGGCAGCACGTAGTGCGGGATTTCGTTCAAGGTAACATAGAGGTGCCAGGCCAAAAGGGTCAACGCCATGACGAGGCTCGGCAATGTCCACTTGGCGATCCGGTTGATCCGGGCGCGGCGGGCGCGGGCGGCCTCTTCGGCATCGACGATCGGGGTGTCGGCGGTAATGGTCATGCGGCCTCTCCAATCGCCTCGCCGAGGGCTTCCGAAGCGGCGCGGGTGTGGGCCGCATATTCCGCCGAGGTGCGGAAATCCTCGTGCCGGGGGTAAGGCGTGTCCACATGCAGTTCGTGGATCACCCGGCCCGGGCGCGCCGCCATGACGATGATGCGGTCCGAAAGGAACACGCTTTCAAAGACCGAGTGGGTTACGAAAACTACTGTGCAATCGATCGCGGCCTTCAGCTCCAACAGGTCATTGTTCAGTTTGAACCGCGTGATCTCGTCGAGTGCCGCGAACGGCTCGTCCATCAGGATCAGCCGGGGCTTGGTCACCATGGCGCGGGCAATCGCGACGCGCATCTTCATGCCGCCCGACAACTCCCGCGGATAGGACTCGTGAAAAGCCTCCAACCCGACAAGGCGCAGGGCTTCTTCGATTTCACCGCTGACCTCGGCGAAGGATTTGCCGTGAAGCCGGAAGGGCAGCCAGACGTTTTGCGCCACCGTCGCCCAGGGCATCAGTGTTGGTTCCTGAAAGACGATGCCCAGATCGTCCATGCCCTTGCCGCCGTGCCACTCGATCCGGCCCCGTGTCGGGTGGATCAGCCCGGCGATCAGGCGAAGCGCCGTCGACTTTCCGCAGCCCGACGGGCCGAGAAGCGACAGGAAATCGCCCTCGTTCACAGTCAGGTGCATGTCGCGAAGCGCCACCACATCGCCCGCAAAGGTCTTTTCGATGTGGTTCATCGTCAAAAGCGGCTTCCGCGCGCCATTATCTGTCATGAATGTCCCTCGAAGGGCGTGCCCGGCCGGAAACCGGCCGGGCCGCAGGCCTTACTTCTTAAGGTCCAGCCCCACGCCGTTGCCAACGAACTGCGTGGTGTAGGTCTTCTTGTAATCGATACCGGTGTCCACGACGCCCGCATCGACCATCAGATTGTAGAAGCTATCGACTTTCGCGTCGGTGATCACACCAATGCCCATGCTTTCGGCATCGCCGGAATCAACGATTCCCCAGGACTTCAGCTTGCTGATGGCAAAATCGATCTTGTCGCGCGTCATCTCGGGGTTGGCTTCCTGGATCAGCGCGATGGCGGCTTCGTTTTCACCGTAGAGGAAGTTGTACCAGCCCTTAATCGAGCCATCCACGAAGCATTGTACGACCTCGGGCCGCTCATCGATTGTCTGCTGCATCGCTTCGATGGTGGTCGCGTAAGACGAATAGCCCGCATCCGCGATCAGGAAGACATTGGGGTCGAAGCCGCCTTCCTTTTTCACCAGATAGGGCTCGGACGAAAGATAGCCCTGCATGCCGACTTTTTTGTCAGCAAGGAAGGGAGCCGGGTTGAAGGTGTAGGGTTTGCGTTGCTCGGCGGTGAAGCCATGCGCCTTGATCATCCACTGGTAGTAGGACTGGAAGCCGTTGTCGCCGATCAGAAGTGTGAGGTTCTTCAGTTCGTCCCAGCTCTCGGCCTCACCCGGATGGGCAACGATCACTTGCGGGTGCTTTTGGAAGATCGCCGCAACGTTGACGACGGGGATATTTTCCTGCGCCGCCGAGAATGCCTGAAGCAGGTCGCCGCCCATGTGGAAGTCAAGCCGGCCCGCCAGCATCAGCGCGCGGTTGTTCACCTGCGGGCCGCCGGGAACGATTGTCACGTCCAGACCGCATTCCGCGTATGTGCCATCGGCGACCGACTGATAGAAACCACCATGTTCAGCCTGGGCAACCCAGTTGGTGCCATAGCTGACCTTGGTCAGGTGCCCGTCGGCCTGTGCGCCGACAGCAGCAATAGATAGCGCAGCCGCGCCGACGAATGTTTTGTAGTGCATGAGTATCCTCCAGGTGTTTATGTTTTTTCGTATCCATTGCAGGGGATGATCGACAGAACCCAGCCGCCGGTGCTGGCTCACCCCCTTGGACTTTGCCCGAACATTAATCGCTCCCGTCCGATTCGCACAGAGAAGAGGCAGGTTAACTTTTCTTTGCAAAGCAGTGCCGCATTGCGCAGGGTTCGGCCAAAGAGGATGCACATGCGCGAACTGAACCCGGCAACGATTGCGCCGCCATTTGCCCGCTATGCCCACGGTGTCGAGGTGCCTGCGGGTGCCCGGCTGATTTTCACGTCCGGTCAGCTTGGGGTGGAACCCGATGGAACTGCGCCGGACGACGCGGCAGAACAGGCAGCGATCTGCTTTGCCAATGTCGAGGCGATTCTGGCCGAAGCCGGTGCCGGTGCCAGAGACGTGATCCGGCTGAACGCCTTTGTCACCGATCGCGCGCATATGGCAGCCTATATGGCGGCGCGGGATCGCTGGCTTGCCGGTGTTTCGCGGCTTCCGGCTTCTACCCTGATGATCGTGTCCGGCTTCACCAGGCCTGAGTTCAAGGTCGAGGTTGAGGCCGTCGCCGCTCTGTTTGACTGAGCGTGGCCGATGCCGGGGCGGTTATTCCTGACACGGGCGATTGACGAGGTTGCCGAAGCGCTCGACGCCTCCTGTGGCCTTTCGGTGGCGCCTAGGCGTAACATTTCTCCGGGTGAGGAAGTTGTCGTCTGCACACCAGAGCGGAAGCTGGTGCATATGCGCTGGGGGATGATCCCTGTGGGGCGGGTCAATGCACGCGGCCGTCCGGTGATGGAAACGATCATCAACGCCCGCTCGGAAACCGTTTTTGACAAGTCCGCCTTCGATGGGGTTGGCCGCGCCGTTATCCCGGCTGACGGCTGGTACGAATGGACCGGCAAGGCGCGCCGAAAGCAGCCGTGGCGGATATCTCCGCGGGACGGCGGGCTTTTGTTTTTCGCTTCTATTACGGATGTTTGGAATACACCGGGTGGGGTCGCCGTGCCACAGGTTGCCGCCGTGACCTGCGAGCCCTCGGCCGATGTTGCGGACATTCACCACCGTATGGGCGTGCTTCTGGAGGGCGAGGATGTCGCCACCTGGCTGACCGGGCCGGAGGAGGAAGCACGCGCACTGATGCGGCCCTTCCCGGACGGTCGGCTTCAGGTCGAGGAAGCCGATGATGTGGATTGGGACGCGCCATAAGTTGCGGTGCAGCGCGATTTGTGCTGCAATGCAGCATAAACAGGATTCGAACCATGCCCGGAAAAATCATCACAGTCGCTCAGCAGAAAGGCGGCGCGGGTAAAACCACGCTTGCCGCGAACCTGTCGGTCGAGCTTTCGCGGCGGGGCAAGACCGTCGCGCTCCTCGATACTGACCCGCAGGGCTCCCTCGGTCGCTGGTTCATGGCCCGCAACGCGCTTGGCGACCCCGGTATCGGCTTTTCGACCGCCAGTGCCTGGGGCGTCAGCTATGAGTGCGACAAGCTGAGGAAAGAAACAGACTTTGTTTTTGTCGACACGCCGCCGAAGATTGACAGCGATCTGAAACCGGCGATCCGGGAAAGCGATCTGGTTCTTGTTCCGGTTTCGGCCAGTCAGGTCGATGTCTGGGCCACCGAAGGCGTGCTGGACATGGCTGAACGCGAAGATGCCGCGGTGCTGGTGGTCCTCAACCGGGCCAAGGCCGGCACCCGGGTTGCCGCTGATGTAGACGCATCGTTGGATGAAATGGGCGCGACGCGCGCGAAGACCACCGTTGGACACCGCGTTGCCTTTCCCGAAACCATGGGGATCGGAAAGGCGGCGGTGGAGCGGGGCAAGGGACCCTGGGCCGAGGAAATTCGCGCGTTGGCCGACGAGATCGTGGCGCTGGTTGAGGGCTAGGCCTTGCCCGCGCGGCGCACAGTAGGAATTGCCGGCTTGCTTTCTTCTTCTTCGATCAAAACGAAGGAAACGCCGCGGAAAAGGATTGATTTCGGCTCGGTTGCCGCGATGACTTCTTCCGTCCACTGATCGGAGAACAGCATCTTGAAGGGTGTCGGAGCCGCATGCACGAAGTTATGCATGATGGTGATCATCCCAACGATGCCAAGGGTCTGAGCCGCCTTGAATTCGGCGCCCTCGAATTTGAGCATGCTGAACAGCAGGAACGAACACCCCGCCCCGATGGCGCCATCGATCATCATCGTGATATCCGCATCCTCGCCGGTCAGTGAACTGCCCATCACGTGAAACCGGGCGTAGCGCGCCACGAAAACCGCCACCATTCCCAGGAGCGCCGCGCCGACCAGTGCCGCCGGATATTTGAAGTTTTCTTTCCAATCCGGCAGGACCTGAACATCGGTTTTTTCGGCTTCAAGCGGCGCGTGCTTTTCGGCGACGCGATTCAGCCTGCTTTGAAAGCTTCGGTTGGGTCCTGACGGTGCGCTGCTCATGTCCGGGTTCCTTTGCCTGTCGCCGCGGATATTTTTGCGGGAAAGCGGCAAAATGAGGGCGAAATTATTCAGATTCCCCGGATTTTGACGAAACGGCCAATTATTGCTGATTGCGTCGTGCGCCCAGCATGGCCTCGCGGATGGCGATCAGAGTGGCCGCGCCGACAATCAGGCATCCTCCGAATATGACCCAGATATCAAGAGGTTCGCCGAAAAGCAGCATGCCGATCAGGACGGACCATATGAGTTGGGTGAACGTCACCGGCTGCGTGACCGACACCGGAGCCGCGGCAAAGGCCCGAGTCATGGTATAATGGCCCCCCGTTGCGAAGAAGGCGACCACGAACATCCAGCCAAGTTCTTCCAACGTTGGTGTCTGCCAGACAGACACCGCCAGCGGCACCAGACCGATGGTCACGACTATCGAAAGCATGGCGACGATCAGCGGTGCCGAAACCTCGCCGGAAAGGCGTTTTGCGGAAAGGTAGCTGAACGACAGAAACACCGCTGCCAAAAGCATTGCCAGGTGCCCGTCCGAGACTTCGCGGAACCCCGGGCGCAGTATGATCAGCGCGCCAACGAAAGCGATTGCGATGGCGGCGATGCGCCGAAACGCCAGCCGTTCTCCCAGAAACAAGGCCGCGCCTAGCGTGACATAAATCGGTGTCATGAAGTTCAGCGAGGTCACTTCGGCAATCGTTATCCGTGTCATCGCGTAAAACCACAGGGTCACGCCCATGGTGTGCGCCAAACCGCGCAGCCCGAAAAGCCGCAGTTGCCGGCGGGTCAGCCTGGTTCGCATAAGCGGCCTGACGAGCGGCACCAGGAACACCAGCCCCAGAACGTACCTCAAAAAGGCTGAAACCGCTGCCGGCAGTTCGGCGGCCCCGTGTTTGACCGCGGCGGTGACGCCGACGAACATGACGCCGGTCAGCGCCATCCATCCGATACCGGCGAGAGGGCTGGAATTCGCGGAATTTTCGGGCAGCAGGGTGACGGGCGCGTCAGGCATGGGCCTGTGTGTCGTCTAATGACGGTAAGCTCACGTGAGGACCAGCGTGGCCGCAATGAACCACATAAGAAAACCCACGCCGGCATCCAGCATCCGCCAGGCACGCGGTTCGGCGAACCAGGGTTGCAGCGCCCCGGCGCCATAGCCCAGGACAATGAAGAACACCGTGGAAGCCGAAAGCGCGCCCGCGCCGAAAATCCACCGGTCGGTCCCGTAGTTGCCCGCAATCGTGCCCAGCAGAACGACCGTATCCAGGTAAACATGAGGGTTAAGCCAGGTCAGCGCGAGGCAGGTCAGCACGGCGGCTGCCACCGATTGTTCGGCCTTGCCACGCGCCTCCAGCGAGACCGATGAGAGGAAGGCGCGCCTCAGGCTGAGCGTTCCATAAAGGAGCAGAAACAGCGCGCCGCCCCAACGCGAGATCGGCTCGATGGCCGGGAACTGGCGGGACAGGGCGCCAAAGCCAGCGACACCGGTCGAGATCAGGATGGCCTCGGAGAGGACGCAGGTCAGAACCACCGCACCGATGTGGCGGTTGCGAATGCCCTGGCGCAAAACGAACGCGTTCTGAGCGCCGATGGCCACGATAAGCGAAAGGATGATGGCAAAACCAGTTATGAAAATTGTCATTCTTCAGAAAAGCCTTGGAGAGAGAATTGCAGTGGTAAGGGCAGTGGAAAAAATCGCGACTCCGATCCAGCCGAGGTACCAGAACTGACCGGCGAGCTGATCTTCGGCAAAGGACGCGGCAAAGCGAAGCCGCCCGACATGGGCAGCATACCCGGCGACGAAAAGAAGCACCGAGAACAATCCGATACGAACCGACCAACGCCGGCGGCGAAAGAGAAACGCAAGGACCAGGCCGATGGGGACGCCGGTCCAGGCAACTTTGACCGACCAGAAGGGATGGGCGCCCAAATCTTTGCTAACCCCGTAATTGGCCGCAGTGATCACCACGATGGCGGCGATCAGGTAGGGTGAGATGCCCACGATCCTCATGGGCCGCACCCTGCCAGAATGAAACGCGATGACAAGGGGTCAGATCATTGCCCAGTCGTCAAAAACCCAGCCAGTGTCGCGCGTTGTTTCTTTCCTATCCGACATTGTCTTCTCCTTTCACCCTTCGACGTGGGCAGCGAGAGACAAGCAGTCCAGAAATCTTACAGAGATCTGGCGCCGGTGTGACCAATCGTTAGACCGAGCCGTGGCCTGCGCAAGCCGCGCGATTTCCTTTGTGCTTGCCAGCGGCGGCAACTAGGTTGCCCGAATGTTGGGCGAAATGACCCTGATTGACTGGCTTGGCGTTTTCGGCAGTTTCTGCATCGCCGGGGCCTATCTCGCGGTCTCTCGCGGTTGGGTCGACGCCACGCGCCCTGCGTTCAATCTGATGAACCTTTTCGGCGCCTTGCTGATCCTCTGGTCGCTCTATTTTCGCCCGAACGCCGGTGCGATCCTGATCGCCGTGCTGTGGATCCTCATAGCGTTAGCGGCGCTGATCCGCTGGGGATTGCGCCGCTAACATTGGTGGGTGGGTGAGTGAGTTTGGTGTGTGGGCGGTGGTGAACCGACTGTGAGTGGTGTGGGAATCGAGTGTGTGTGTGTGTGTATGTGTGTGCGTGTGAGCCAGGTGCGCCAGGGAGGAACAACGCACCCGGCATCTACCTCAGATCAGCGCATAGTCCCGGAAACGCCATGTCTGAGGTTGTTGCGGCCCAGGTCGGCGGCCGCATGTTGGCTTCGGTTTCTGTTTCATCTTCGAACTCCCGTTCGGGTGGGTGGATGAGTTCACCCTATCGACCGGACGGGCACGATTCCTGTCGCCATCAGTAAGCGGCGGTTAATTTTAGATTAACGAGACCTAAACGTGAGTTGGTATGGGGGAGATTGTGGAAAAAATTTACAGATGCAGCCTGCATTATCCACAATTGAGAAAGGGGCGCCGGAAAGGCACCCCTGTAATATCATAAGCTTACAGCAGCGAGAGGCTCTCGGCGCTTTCGCGGCCGTCGCGCCCGGCGGCGAGTTCGTAGCTGACTTTTTGATTGTCGGCGAGGCCGGTGAGGCCCGAGCGTTCGACAGCGCTGATGTGGACGAAAACGTCCTTGCCGCCGTCATCAGGGGCGATGAAGCCATAGCCTTTGGTGGTATTGAACCATTTCACGGTGCCATTGGGCATGTCCGTATCTCCTAAGTATGTTGCCGCTCGCATTATGCGGGCAGTCCTTGCCAGAGCGTCTAGGTCGAAACTGTGGCCGGTATCGGAGACAGTGGGTCGAGGTAGAAGGTAGCGCGGCCCCTCTACGGGGATTCCCGACCAAAAGCAAGGATTTCGCATGGCTTTCCTGCGTCGGCAACCAAGAAACCTGCCGTAGCGTCATCCGTGCGGCACTGAGCGGCTGAAGGGGCCGCCGAGGGCGCTAACCGGTTTCAACGAGTTCAAAGTCGTGGCTTATGGCGGCGGTCTTTTCCAGCATCAGCGTCGCCGAACAGTATTTCTCGGCCGACAGTTCGATGGCGCGGGCTACGCGCGTTTCGTCGAGATTCCGGCCTTTGACGATGAAGTGCATGTGGATGCGAGTGAAGACCTTGGGCACTTCGGTGGCCCGGTCGGCGTCCAGCTCGACGATCACATCGTCGATGTCCTGGCGGCCCTTGCGCAATATCTCGACGACGTCCCAGGCCGTGCAGCCGCCCGCGCCCATCAGGATCAGTTCCATGGCCGAAGGCCCCGGCTTGGGCGCGGCTTCGGTTGCCGTCCCCAATACGATGCTGAAGCCTTCTTCGGTCTGCCCCCAGAAGGCTTTTTCACCTGTCCATGTGACGCGCGATTTCATTGGTCCCTCCTGGCTGAACGCTGGCGGGGATATCGCGGTTGATGGTCCTAGACCACAGGGCCCCGGGAATTGACCTGGTCTGATGGCCGCGTTACCGGCGGGAGGCCTATGAACTGTAGACACCATGCGCCGTGATCCTGCACTTCTGATCCTTGCCGCCGGGCAAACCCTGGCCTGGGCCTGCATCTTCTATGTTTTTCCGGCGCTTTTGCTGCGCTGGGAACAGGCGCTTGGCTGGTCGAAGGCCGATCTGACCGCTGCCATTGCCGGTGCGGTCCTGGTTTCGGCGGCGGCCTCTCCGATTGCCGGGCGCATCATCGACCGGGGGCAGGGCGCCCGATTGATGGCGGTGTCGGCGGCGGCGGGCGGCGTCGGGTTATTACTGCTGTCATTTGTGTCCGAGCTTTGGCAGTTCTACGCGGTCTGGGTGCTGTTGGGCCTGGCCATGGGCGGTTGTCTCTATGACCCCTGTTTCGCAATCCTGACCCGGGCCCGGGGCATCTATGCCAAGCGGGGCATCATCCTGATCACACTGGTCGCCGGGTTCGCCAGCACCATCAGCTTTCCCGCGATGCATTCGCTGTCGGACTGGCTGGGGTGGCGGGGGGCGGTACAGGTGGGCGCGGGTGTGATGTTGATCGTCGTCGCCCCGGTTCTGTGGCGGGGCGTCACCATGCTTGAAGCCGGAGGCATAGTGGCGACCGAACCGGAGCCGGAGATCGCAAGCGGTGCCAGATACCTGCGGCGCCCGGCGTTCTGGTTTCTTTCGATCGGATTTGCCTGTCTCGCCATGACCCATGGCGCCATTCTGCACCACCTGCTGCCAATCCTGGACGAGCGGGGGTATTCCGGTGATCTGGCGGTGCTTGCCGCCTCCTTTATCGGGCCGATGCAGGTCGCCGGACGGCTTGCGATGATGGCGGCGGACCGGTTCGTTTCGAACAATGGCGTGGCCCTGGGCGCTTTCGCGGTCATGGGGCTATCGGTGGTGTTCCTGGCCCTGGCCGGGTCGTCCCCGGCATTTTTGTCCCTTTTCGTGATCCTGTTCGGCAGCGCTTTTGGAACGGTGAGCATTCTCCGACCCGTCCTGACGCGGGAGATTTTAGGGCCGAACAATTTCGGCGCGAAATCAGGCGCGGTTGCGGTGTCCTTCCTCGCAGGATCGGCGCTGGCGCCCTTCCTGGGCGCTCTCATCTGGACGACGGGCGGCTATGACCTGATGCTGGCGGTGGCGATGGTGCTGCTGATCCTCGGCGGCGGGCTCTACACTTTCGCGCAACGGTTGGCGCGCCGCAGCTAGCCCTGAGAAACAACAAACCCCCGGGCTGGGCCACGGGGGTCGTCGGTGCGGGCGAACCCGCCAGTGTCTTTAGCCAGGGACTTAGAGCATCCCTTCGCGCTGGGCCTTCTTACGCGCCAGCTTGCGGGCACGGCGAATGGCCTCGGCCTTTTCGCGCGCGCGCTTTTCGCTGGGCTTCTCGAAATGCTGCCGAAGCTTCATTTCACGGAAGACGCCCTCACGCTGCAGCTTCTTTTTAAGCGCACGAAGCGCCTGATCGACATTGTTGTCGCGAACACTGACCTGCATGTGGTTGTCACCACCTTTCTAAGTTAAAGTTGCGCAGTATCTGCAGGAAGTGGCCGTATAACAGCGGCTAACTTGCTTGTCTACCGTTGCTTATAAGGTGTTTTCATGACTGATGCCGCGACACTCGACGCCCTTCTCGACGCCGCTTTGCCACATGTGGCTTTTGACGGCTGGTCCGCAACCACTTTCGCCGCTGCGGTGGCCGAGAGTGACGTAGAGGAGGATTTGGCGAAAGCCGCCGCGCCGCGCGGTGCGGTTGATCTGGCCATGGCTCTCCACCGTAGTGGCGATGCAGAGATGGTTGCAGCACTTGGCGAGGCCGATCTTACAAGCCTGCGGTACCGCGAAAAGGTGGTTCGCGCGCTCGAGCTGCGGGTTGCGGCGCTGCCTGACCGTGAAGTGGTCCGCCGGGGCGCAACGCTGTTCGCGATGCCGACCTACGCGGGCGACGGCGCCAAACTCATCTGGGAGACCGCCGATCACATCTGGAACGCGCTTGGCGATACGTCGGATGATGGCAACTGGTACTCGAAGCGGGTGATCCTGTCCGGTGTCTGGGGCTCGACCGTGTTCTTCTGGCTGGGCGACGAAAGCCCCGATCATGCCGCGACGCGGGATTTCATCAAGCGCCGCATCGGCAATGTCATGCAATTCGAGACACTGAAGGGCAACTTGCGGAAAAACCCGCTGACCAAGCCTTTTATGGATGTGCAGGACAGCTTTTTCAGCCGCATAAAGGCGCCCGGTCACGCCGACAAGAGCGACCTGCCCGGCTGGCGGCGGGGCTAACCTCATCCAAAAGTGATTTCCGATGTGATCGGTTAATGGGGCAGACTGGCTTCATGCCCACCCATCCGTCGCCTCTCGGCGCTTGCGCCCTTTTGGCCCTCGTTTCAGGCGCAGTCCTGCCAGGGGCGGCGGTTCATGCAGAGGAAGATGTCCAATTGCCGAGGACGATCATTCTGCAGGGGGAGCGCACGTTGCCCGGTGACAACGGCGGGTCATCCTTTGGCGTGAAAGTGAACCGGGGGCCGGGCTTTGTGGCGGCGCCTTCGCCAGAGCCTCAGTCCGAGGACTCGGAAGGCTATGTGGACCCAACCGAATTGCCGCCACTGATCATTGTGCCCCGGCAGTCTCGGCGCGGCTATTGAGGAAATCGGTCCGGAAGCTTTTAATGCTTTCGCGCCCGGTGATTTATCCCGAGCCAATCAATATTCCTGCCGCCAGCACCAGCGCACCTCCCAGCACCACCTGCAGCGTGGCGCGGAAAAACGGGGTGTCCATAAAGCGGTTCTGGATCCAGGCGATCGCCCAGAGTTCGAGGAAGACCACGATGATGGCGATGGTTGTCGCGGTCCAGAAATCCGGGATCAGGTAGGGCAGGGCGTGCCCCAATCCGCCAATCGTCGTCATGATGCCCGAAGCAAAGCCGCGCTTCACTGGCGAGCCCCGGCCCGAGATCGCGCCATCGTCCGAGGCGGCTTCGGTGAACCCCATGGAAATCCCGGCACCGACCGAGGCCGCAAGGCCGATCAGGAAAGTGTTCCAGGTATCGCCCGTTGCAAAAGCGGCGGCAAAGATCGGCGCCAGTGTCGAGACCGAGCCATCCATCAGCCCGGCCAAGCCCGGCTGCACCCACGTCAGGATGAACTGCCGGTGCGCCGCACTGTCTTCTTCATCGCGGGCGTCGCCGCTCAGATGTGCCTCGCTCAACTCGCTCGCTTTGCGATTATGTCCGGCCTCGGCGGCTGCCAGATCACCGAGCAGCTTTCGGGTGTTTCCGTCGGTCGTTCGCGCTGCCGCTGCCAGATAGAACCGTTCGGCATCCCGCTCCATCGCCGCCGCTTCTTCCCGCATGCGGTCCAGGCCCAGGTTTTCCACCAGCCAGACAGGCCGCCTGGCATAATAGCCCGAGACATGCTCGCGCCGGATAAGGGGAATGACCTCGCCAAACCGTTCCTGGTGAAGCTCAATCAGCCGCCGCCGGTGCTCGTCTTCTTCGGTTGCCATACCGTCAAAGACCGCTGCCGATTCGGGAAACGTCTCGCGCAGCTTCTCGGCATAGGTACGATAGATGCGCGCGTCATCCTCTTCGGACGAGATGGCAAGGGCCAGGATTTCCTGCTCGCTCAGGTCTGAAAATCGCCTGCGGCTAGCGACACCGGGGATCATGGGGGCACTCCATTAGACTGGTTCCAGATGTCCCGAGCTATCCCAATGATGCAAGGCCAATCTTGAAAAAAGTGAACTGGATAGTTTATATTCAAGCAAGCATATGGGACAACCGCACGATGAACGCGCCGCAGGCAGTTACAAAACAGGGTCGAAAATGGGACCAGGTGATGGAAGGCGCCCGGACCGTGTTCATGCGCGACGGTTATGAGGGCGCCAGCGTCGACGATATCGTGCGCGAGGCGGGTGTTTCGAAGGCGACGCTTTACAGCTATTTCCCGGACAAGCGACTGCTGTTCCTTGAAGTGGCGAAACTCGAATGCCAGGCACAGTCCGACGCCGCCATTTCTCAGGTGATCGGCACCGAGGATATCGCGGAAGCATTGACCGGCGTTGCAAGCCGCATGGTGCGCTTCTTCATGTCGGACGTCGGCATGCAGGTCTATCGGATCGTTGTCGGCGAAAGCCAGCGGTTCCCCGAGATCGGGCGCGAGTTCTATGCCGCGGGGCCCGCGATGGTGCGCGAATTGCTGAAGTTGTTCCTGCAAAAGGGCGTTGATGAGGGCAAGCTGAAGATCGACGACCTTGATCTGGCCGCCGACCAGTTTCCGGAACTCTGCAAGGCGGGACTTCACCTGCAGATGGCCATTGGCCTGCGCGACCGCCCCAGCGACGAGGAAATCGACCGCGTGGTAGCGGGCGCAGTGGATATGTTCCTCTGCAAGTATGAGGTGCGTTAGACGCAATCCATGGAATTCTGCCAGTGGCAGGTTTTGCGCCGACTTCGTCGTCGCCCGGGGGCCGCGCGCCTGCGGCGCGCGGCCGATTGCGTATACGCCGGATAGATGAAGCGGAAGATCAGGTCAGATCGTCGGCGCTGGTTATCACCTTGCCTAGAAGGCCATAGTCGATGGCCTCTTCAGTGGTCAGCCAGAAATCCCGTTCGGTATCTTCGGCGATCTTTTCGGGTTTCTGACCGGTCGCCTCGGCAAAGATACGGTGGAAGCGTTCGCGCATGATCTTGATCTGTTCGGCCTGAATTTGAATGTCGGACACCGAGCCGCCGACGCCGCCCCGCGGCTCGTGAAGCAGAAATCGCGTGTTGGGCAGGCAAAAGCGGTTTTCGAGCTTGGCGCCGACAAAGATCAGCGCGCCTGCCGAGGCAACCCAGCCAGAGCCGATGCAACGCACGGTCGGCCGGATGAAGGTGATCATGTCGTGAACCATATCGCCCGATTCAACGTGACCACCGGGAGACGAGATGAAGACGTTGATCGGGTCGTCGCTGTCTTCCGCCAGCGCGATCAGTTGCGTGGTTACCCGATTGGCAAGCTTGTCATTGATTTCGCCGGTGATCAGAACCGTGCGCGACTTGAAGAACAGCTCACCCGCCTTGCCGCCGGCCCCTTCGTTCTTGTCTTCGTCTTTCTTGTCCTCGGCCATGGCGCTCTCCTCAATTCGTTTCCCGGAATGTCGGGTCTTGGCCCGGGAATGACAAGGGGCGTTTAAGAAAGCGTTGCGGCAGGGGTGATTACTCGCCCGTGCCGTCGCAATCGCCTTCGCCGCGCAGCAGCGCTGCCGTTTCCATTGCGGTTTCGATGTCGGGCAGGCTGATGACGCCGACGCCCTCGATCCGCTCGCGCACCACGGCGCTGACAAGCTCGCGGTCGCAGATTGACACGGTCAGCTTTTCGCCCACGATGCGACCCGTCAGTTCCGCCATGGCCGCGCCCGAGGCTTCTGTCAGCCTGAACTGGACCGAGGGAAGCCCCTGCAGGAAGATGGCCTCCGCCTCGGCAACCTCGGCCACCAGCCGCTCGCCACCTCCTTCAAGGACAAGATCGCCCGCCAGGGCCGAGCCGGTTGAAGAGAGTATGCCAGGGACAAGCATGCTTAACTTGAGAAGAAACCGCGCCCGCATTCAGAGAAACCGGTGCATGGTCAGCGCGTCGGTGTATGTGCCGTCGGGCAGGCGAAAGACCTTGGGCTGGCGTCCCACGATCGTGGACCCCGCGCGTTCCCAAAGCGCGACCGCGCGCCCGTTGCTGGCGAGAACGAAGTTGAACTGCATCGCTTCGAAGCCGAGGCGCTTCGCCTCTGCAAGAGAATGGGCGAGCATCGCGCGCGCAACGCCCTTGCCCTGCGCTTCCGGCGCCGTGATGTAGCCGCAGTTGCAGACATGGGCGCCGCCGCCGGGATGGTTCTTGCGGATGTAGAAAGTGCCCAACGCTGTCTCGTCCTCGGCCAGGTGCACAGGCGGCGTCCGCTCTAGCCAATAAGCCAGCGCGTCCTCGCGGGAAATCTCGGTATCGACAGCATATG
>CAJICO010000534.1_pt1 | contig 14554 bp, 13 predicted proteins | sample 9199701 | NCBI WGS metagenome assembly CAJICO01 (sample SAMEA7708339, study PRJEB35096) | sediment metagenome | biome: marine neritic benthic zone biome [ENVO:01000025]; feature: sediment [ENVO:00002007]; material: shallow marine sediment [ENVO:03000034] sea grass bed [ENVO_01000059] ... | reverse complement strand
CTCGGAGGCCAAGAAGAAGGTTCTGGCCGCTGGCGGGCTATTCGTTCTGGGAACCGAGCGGCACGAAAGCCGTCGGATCGACAACCAGCTGCGCGGCCGGTCGGGCCGTCAGGGTGACCCGGGGCGGTCTGCTTTCTTTCTCAGCCTTGAAGATGATCTGATGCGGATCTTCGGGTCGGAACGGCTCGACAAGGTTTTGTCGACGCTTGGGATGCAGGAAGGCGAAGCGATCCAGCACCCCTGGGTCAACAAATCGCTCGAACGCGCTCAGGCCAAGGTCGAAGGGCGAAACTTTGACATCCGCAAGCAGCTTCTGAAGCTTGACGATGTGATGAACGACCAGCGGAAGGTGATCTTTGGCCAGCGGCGCGAGATCATGGAAGCCGAAGAGGTCGAAGAGATCGTGCAGGACATGCGCCACGAGGTGATCGACGATCTGGTCGATACCTATATCCCGCCCAAGTCCTATGCCGACCAGTGGGATACCGAGACGCTCAAAAGCGAGATCGAACAGAAGATCGGGATTACCGTGCCGGTGGTCGAATGGGGCGATGAGGACGGCGTCGATGACGAAACGATCCGCGAGCGCCTTTACGAGAAGTCCGACGAGTTCATGTCCGCCAAATCAGAGCAGTTCGGCGTGGAAAACATGCGTTCGATCGAGAAGCAGTTGCTGCTTCAGACGATGGACGCCAAGTGGCGCCAACACATTCTCACGCTCGAGCATCTGCGCTCGGTCGTTGGATTCCGGGCCTATGCGCAGCGCGATCCGGTCAACGAGTACAAGACCGAAGGGTTCCAGCTTTTCGAAGGCCTGCTGGACAGTCTGCGCGGCGAAGTGACTGAAAAGCTTGCCCATATCCGGCCTTTGTCGGAAGAAGAACAGAAAGCCATGATGCAGCAGATGCTGGCCCAGCAACAGGCCGCGGCGACCCCGGCGGCAGGTGGCGCACCAGCGCTGACCGAAGATGCCGCTGACGGTTTTGACGAAAGCGATCCTGAAACCTGGGGTAAGCCCGGGCGCAACGACAGATGCCCCTGTGGGTCCGGCAAGAAGTTCAAGCATTGCCACGGCGCAATGTGACGCAATCGACTCAATCTGTCTGAAAACTTGCCCGTCAGGTCAATGAGCGGCGGCATGCCGTCAGGAATTCCCTTACCCTGATCGCAGATACCGGACCTGGCCGTCAGAGCAGGCCGGGGGAGGCAGGAATGAGCATGTTCGCCGCGCTGGACAAAAAGCGGGTGGTGACCGCCTTGGTCACGCTGCTGATTGCTTTTCTGACCGGTCATCTCATGCAAACGGTTCTTGCCGACAAAACGCCGGTTGCGGCGGTCGACGACGCGCCGGATGCCGCCCCGGTGCTACGCTCGATCGAGGAACCCAAACCGCTGCCCACGCCGCCTGCTGCCACCCTGGTCCCGATACTGGGCACGCCCCCTGTGTTGCCGGACCGCGTGAAAGAACGGAGGGGGCAACGGCGGGATGCCTCTGCACCAAGCGCGTGTAAACCCGGCGCGGTTGCATCAGCGGCACCGGGCGCCACAATCGTCGTTCGGGTTCAAACCTGCCAGGCGCAGGCGCGCGTGACACTTCGGCAAGGCGATATCACGGTCGATCAAACAAGCGACAAAGAGGGCCGGGCCGAAATCCGCATCCCGGCCTTTCGCGAACGCGTGGAACTTGACGTCACGCATCCTGGCGGGACCGAGACGCTGGGCGTCACTGTCACTGACGCCACGAATTACGAACATGTTGCGCTGCAATGGACGGGCCCTCAGGTTTTGAAGATGCATGCCTACGAATTCGGGGCCCGGCGCAATCAGTTCGGTCACGTGTGGTCAGGCGCGCCCAAATCACCAATTCGCGCGGCGCGCGGCTCGGGTGGTTTTCTGACCGGACTTGGCGATGGGTCGGGCGCGTCGGCGGAAATCTACAGTTTCCCCGCCGGAGAAACGCCCGTTCGCGGTGTCGTGCGTCTGATTGTCGAGGCTGAGGTGACAGAATCGACTTGCGACAGCGATGTTCGCGCCACAGCCCATCAGACCGGCGCCCTGTCCCGCATGACTGCGACGGAGGTCGAATTCAAGATGCCCGGCTGTGACACGGTTGGTGACATCGTTCAGTTGCAAAATCTGTTGCGGGATATGAGACTGGCAGGACGTTAACCGGAGCCTGCTGCCCCCAATGCTCGGCCGAACGTTTCTGTGTCTGGTGCTGTTTTTTGCGCCAGTAGCGACTGCCGGGCCAGTCGTCCTCACTTCTGTCGATGGAGGGATTCGGGTCGAGGGTGACTTGATCAGCGTCGATGGCGAGTTGTTCCGCATCAGGACCGCCTTCGGTGAGCTGACCATGGATGGCGGAAATTTCCTTTGCCAGGGCACGGGTTGCCCCGAACCTGCTGCCCTTGTGTCCCGTGCCAGGATCGGAGGCCCACCGGCGATGATCCACGACCTGATGCCATCGCTGCTTGAGGTTTTCGCCGAGAGGGAGGGGCTTGCGCTTCGCAGCCGGTATCAAGGTGATGATCTGCTGATCTGGGAATTGAGCGACGCCGAGACAGGGCGGCTTCGCGCGGAATTTCAAGGTGTGGTTCAGGCAGAACGAGCGGCTCTGAAAGAGCTGGCGTCCCGCGAGGTCGATATTGCGCTTGGCGCGGCGGCGGCGGCCGAGAGTGAGATCAGGCAGGATGTTATCGCGCTTGATGCATTGTTGCCCATTGTTGCACCTGAGAACGCCCGGGCAATGGTGACTCAGGTGCAGCTTTCGGGACTGCTTGGCGGTCGGATCGGAAACTGGTCCGAACTCGACGGCGGCGATCTGCCGGTAGAGCTGCACTTGTCGGCTCGTGCCAGCGGGTTCGGTCCCTGGCATGGCAAAAAAATTACAAATAACGTGCTGCACGAAAGGGCTGCCGATGTTGCCCAAGCCGTGGCGGCGAACCCCGCCGCTCTTGGATTCGTTCCCTTCTCGGCTATTGGCAACGCGGTGCCCTTGGTGGTCAGCGGGTCGTGCGGCCTTGCCATACCCGCCACGATCGAGACGATCCGGGCCGAGGATTATCCCCTAACGCGACCGCTGTTCCTGCAAAGGATCGGGGCGCAGCAGCCAAAAATTGTCCGCGAGTTCATCGCATTCACAAGATCACACGAAGCCCACAGCGCCGTCCGCGCAGCCGGCTATGTCGATCATTCCATCAGGCGGATCGCTTTTGACCGGCAAGGCGACCGGATCGCCAACGCTGTGCTTGCCGCCGGTGATGATGCCGAGGCGCACGCCAGGGTGCGCGACATGGTGGCACGGCTTTTGCCGATGGACAGGCTCACGCTGACGTTCCGGTTTAACGATGGTGAGAGCACGCTGGATGCCCAATCGGACTCGAATATTCGCCTGCTGGCCGACGCGATCAACCGTGGCGAATTTGATAGCGAAACCCTGGTATTTGTCGGATTCTCCGACGGTGTCGGCCCTTCGGACGGAAACCTGCGGCTGTCGAAGCGCCGGGCTCAGGCGGTTATGGCGGCGGTCACGGCACGAATAGACGGTGCGCCGGTAACCCTGGATGCGGATGGCTTTGGCGAGACGCTGCCCATGTCGTGTGACGACACGGTCTGGGGCCGGAAGGCCAACAGACGCGTGGAAGTTTGGGTCGAATAAGGCAGATCACAAGTAACCCGCTGATCGGAAAGAGAATTCCGCTGACGCCCCGATTACCAGGTGGTCGTGCAAAGACACCGACAACGCCCTTGCGGCATCGTCGATCTGCCGTGTCACTGTAATGTCGGCGTCCGAGGGCGTGGGATCGCCGGAGGGGTGATTGTGAACCAGGATGATCGCCGAGGCGTTCAACTCAAGCGCTCGTTTCACCACCTCGCGCGGATAGACAGGCACGTGATCAACGGTGCCACGCGCCTGTTCCTCGTCGGCGATCAGGAAGTTCTTGCGGTCGAGAAAGAGAATCCTGAACTGTTCGATCTCCCGATGTGCCATGGCGGTGCGGCAGTAGGTGACAAGCGCGTCCCAGCCCGAGATCGCCTGACGGTCGATCACCCGGTTCCGCGCCAACCGGTGCGCTGCCGCTTCGACGATTTTCAGTTCGGTCGCCACGGCGTCGCCGATACCCGGCAGCGCTGTCAGGCGTTCCCGGGGGGCTGACACCACGCCGCTGAAATCCCCGAATGTCTCAAGCAATTGACGTGCCAGCGGCTTCACGTCCTGCCGGGGGATGGCGCGAAAGAGCACGAGTTCCAAAAGCTCATAGTCAGGGACCGCATCCGCACCGCCGTTGAGGAACCGTTGCCTGAGACGCTTGCGGTGATTCCGGATGTAGGATGGCAGCTTCCCGCGGCGAAATGCGGGGAAGGCTTCATCAAATGAATATTGTTCGGCCATGCACTGGGCATGCCCGGCGCATGGTTAAGGTCGGGTAAATCTCAGCTTGAGGCGAAGCGGATCTGCACGCTTCGTGCGCCCGGGAACATGTCAGCGCAGATGTCCTGCGGCACCCGGTAGGTGCAGCTGGAGATGTCCCGCGCATCAATTCGAAGCGCTACGGGGTAGGCGTGGCGATTGTCGACAAGCTCGCCCGTCGGTACGACCACGGTGTTGGCGTCTTTCGTAGGGGTGCCCGGAATGTGGTAGGTCACGTTTCGGCCAACCCTGTGCATCTGCGAGGCGACAAGCTGGGTGGTGTCAGTGTTGTCATCCAGAATGGCTTCGCATTCGGCAATGATGTCATCCGAAAACACGGTCTCGTTGCGCTGTATGGTGGGGCGCGAGACGGTGCGCGTGCGGAGTTTGGGGCGATCGAAGATCCCAAGCTCTTCGGCATGATCCTTCAGGAACTGATAAGCCGTGCTGACCTCGGCAAAGTCCTCGGCGTTGCCCATTGACTGGTCAGGATGGGTTTCCTTGGCACGCTGCCGAAAGGCGGCCCGCAGGTCATCCGTCGTGCAATGGTTCGAGAGCCCGAGAACTGAGAGGGCGTGAGATTTTTCCGAGACACGTTCGATGGGGGTCATGAAACTGTCCAACTCGTCAACCATGGTACCAAACACAGTACCGACACATTACTGCCCAAATTCTGCACGCATTTGCCTCAATTGGCAAAAAATCGGGTAAGAACGTGGCTGATTAACCTCGAATGCGCGACCAATTGCTGCCGTCAACCAAGATTGTAAAGAAAAGACCGACGATCAGGTCAGTTCTTCATGCCTTCCCAGAAGACCTTCACCTTCTTGAAGAAGCCCGAGCTTTCCGGGTTGTTCTCTTCTGAAAGCTCTTCGAATTCGTGCAAAAGCTCTTTTTGCTTGGCGGTCAGGTTCACTGGGGTTTCAACCGCAAGCTCGATCATCATGTCGCCCGATGAACCGCCCCTCAGCGATGGCATGCCCTTGCCACGAAGCCGCATCTGGCGGCCCGATTGGCTGCCTTGTGGCACCTTCACGCGGCTGCGGCCGCCATCGATCGTGGGCACTTCGATGTCACCGCCAAGCGCGGCAGAGATCATCGAGACGGGAACGCGACAGTAAAGGTTTGTGCCGTCGCGCTGGAAAATTCCGTGCTCGGCCACTTCGATGAATATGTAGAGATCGCCCGAAGGCCCGCCGCGAAGACCGGCCTCGCCTTCGCCCGCAAGACGGATACGGGTGCCTGTTTCGACCCCGGCAGGAATGTTGACGGACAGAGATCGCTCTTTTTCGACCCGACCCGCGCCGCCGCAGGTTTTGCAGGGGTTCTGGATGATCTGGCCAACACCCGAACAGGTGGGGCAGGTGCGCTCGACGGTGAAGAAGCCCTGGCTGGCGCGCACTTTGCCCATACCCGAGCACGTGGGGCAGGTTGTAGGTTCGGCGCCGCCTTCCGCCCCGGTGCCCGAGCAGGTATCGCACGCCAGCGACGTGGGCACCTGGATGGATTTCTGCAGCCCTGCATAGGCATCTTCGAGCGAAACGCGAAGATTATACCGCAGGTCGGAACCACGCATGGAGCGTTGCTGGCCACCGCGGCGTCCGCCCATGATATCGCCGAAGAGGTCGTCGAACACGTCCGAGAATGCGCTGGCAAAATCGCCGCCGCCATACTGGCCAGCGCGCGCGCCGCCCATGCCGCCTTCGAAGGCGGCATGCCCGAAGCGGTCATAAGCGGCTTTCTTCTCGGCGTCCTTCAGGATCTCATAGGCCTCGTTCACTTCCTTGAATTCGGCCTCGGCATTCGGGTTGTCCGAATTCCGGTCGGGGTGAAGGACCTTCGCTTTGGCGCGATAGGCTTTCTTGATTTCATCGGCACCAGCGCCTTTCGAGACGCCGAGAACCTCGTAGAAATCGCGCTTTGCCATCGGTCAATCCTCTTTGAACGCAGTGACCGGCCCGCGGGTGGCGGGCCGGTCACGATCTGCGTTCTCTGGCCTCAAGCGCGCTTGTCGTCGTCGAGGTCTTCGAAGTCGGCATCGACGATATCGTCGTCCACGCCGCGCGGCTCGTCCTCATCTTGCGGATCAGCGTCGCCCGTGGCCTCGGCCTGCGCCTTGTAGATCGCCTCGCCCAGTTTCATCGAAGCTTCGGTAACGTTCTGGATGCCCGAGCGGATCTTGCCCGCATCTTCGGTTTCCATCTGCTCCTTCAGGTTGGCCATTGCCAGTTCGATGGCTTCGATCGTCGTCGGGTCAACCTTGTCGCCGTGTTCCTCCATCGACTTTTCGGTCGCATGGATGAGGCTTTCGGCGCCGTTCTTGGCTTCGACCAGATCCTTTTTGGCCTTGTCCGCTTCGGCATTCGCCTCGGCGTCCTGGACCATCTGTTCGATCTCGTCGTCCGACAGACCGCCCGAGGCCTGGATGGTGATCTTCTGTTCCTTGCCGGTACCCTTGTCCTTGGCCGACACGGAGACGATGCCGTTGGCGTCGATGTCGAACGTCACCTCGATCTGGGGCAGACCGCGGGGCGCCGGCGGGATGTCTTCCAGATTGAACTGGCCGAGCATCTTGTTGTCGGCTGCCATTTCGCGTTCGCCCTGGAACACCCGGATCGTCACGGCGTTCTGGTTGTCTTCGGCGGTCGAGAAGATCTGCGACTTCTTCGTCGGGATCGTGGTGTTGCGGTCGATCAGGCGGGTAAAGACACCGCCCAGGGTTTCGATACCAAGCGACAAGGGCGTGACGTCGAGCAAAACAACGTCTTTCACGTCACCCTGCAGAACACCGGCCTGAATGGCAGCGCCCATGGCAACGACCTCATCGGGGTTCACGCCCTGATGGGGTTCCTTGCCGAAGAACTTGGTCACTTCGTCCTTGACCTTGGGCATGCGGGTCATGCCGCCGACGAGGACAACCTCGTCGATGTCGTCGGTCGAAAGCCCGGCATCCTTCAACGCGGCCTGGCAAGGTTTGATCGACTTCTTGATCAGGTCGCCCACCAGCGACTCAAGCTTCGCACGCGTCAGCTTGATGACCATGTGCAGCGGAGTGCCACTGCTCGGGTCCATCGAGATGAACGGCTGGTTGATCTCGGTCTGGCTGGAGCTGGAAAGCTCGATCTTCGCTTTCTCGGCCGCTTCTTTCAGACGCTGAAGCGCCATCTTGTCGGCGGTCAGATCAACGGCGTGCTCTTTCTTGAACTCGTCCGCCAGGTAGTTGACGATCCGCATGTCGAAATCTTCGCCGCCGAGAAACGTATCGCCGTTGGTCGACTTCACTTCAAAGAGACCGTCGTCGATTTCGAGGATCGTGATATCGAAAGTACCGCCGCCAAGGTCGTAAACCGCGATGGTCTTCGTTTCTTTCTTGTCGAGCCCATAGGCGAGTGCGGCCGCCGTCGGTTCGTTGATGATCCGCAGCACTTCCAGGCCGGCGATCTTGCCGGCGTCCTTGGTGGCCTGACGTTGGGCATCGTTGAAATAGGCCGGCACGGTGATCACGGCCTGGGTGACATCCTCGCCAAGATAGCTTTCGGCGGTTTCCTTCATCTTCTGCAGGATGAAGGCCGAGATCTGCGATGGCGAATAGGTTTCGCCACCGGCTTCGACCCAGGCATCACCATTGCCACCATCGACGATTTCATAAGGAACAATATTCTTGTCCTTGGTAACCTCCGCATCGTCGACGCGGCGACCGATCAGGCGCTTCACGGCGAAGACGGTGTTTTCAGGGTTGGTGACCGCCTGACGTTTGGCCGGCTGGCCCACAAGGCGTTCACTGTCGGTAAAGGCGACGATCGAAGGGGTCGTCCGTGCGCCTTCGGCGTTCTCGATCACCCGGGGCTGGGACCCATCCATGATGGCGACGCAGCTGTTTGTGGTCCCGAGGTCGATACCGATGACTTTACTCATGCTCTTAGTCCTCTCTTTTGGCGATGTCCGGGTGACTGGCCCGTTCCGGCACCAGACTCCCATCCCAAAGTGTGTCGCCCCATTTTGGAGCGATCACGGTGTCGTGGGGTATATAGGGAGGCGTTCGGGGCGCTGCAAGCGTGAGAAATGGGGCAATTGCAAGGAAAACTGCGGTTTTTGAACGATGTTGCCCGGGTATGGAAATTACGAGCAAATTCGAGGGCAGATTCGAGCAGAATTGCCGGTTGTCGCCCGCTTCGCAGCCGGCCGGCCGGAGGGCTCTACCACCCCTGTCCTCGGCGATTTCTAAGCGTGACGCTGCAGAAACCGGGAACGGGCGCCAAGGGGCAATGTAACACTTGTGTCAGAATTCCCGGTCAGACTGCGCCGGGTCATTGCCTGCGGCAGGGCTGCACACTAGGGTCTCTCGGAAACCAGGAAAGCCACGAAATGCGCCTTATCTGCCTCACCCTCGCCCTGTCTGCCGGCATGACCCTTCCCGCCTCGGCAGAGGAGGACGCGGGAAGCTATCTTGCCGCCCGTTCGGCGATGATTTCAAGCGACTACCGGGAAGCCTCGCAATACTTCGCCCGGGCACTGGTAAGGGACCCGTCGAATCTGGCGCTTCTTGAGAATGCCGTGACCGCTTACATCGGCCTTGGCGATCTTGACAGGGCGGCCGCGGTTGCGGCCCGGGCGCGCAGTGCGGGCTCTGACGGTCAGCTTCCGGCGCTGGTGCTTTTGGGCCAGCAGGCCCGCGATGGGGAATGGCAGACGCTTTTGTCCGGACTTGACGATGGCCTGACCGTTGGCCCGCTGTTTGATGGTCTTGCCCGCGCCTGGTCGTTGGTCGGAACCGGCGAGATGAGCCGCGCGCTGGAGGCTTTCGATCAGGTCGCCTCGAACCAGGGTGTCGAAAGCTTCGGATTGTACCACAAGGCCCTGGCGCTTTCGTCGGTTGGCGATTTCGAAAGCGCGGCCGAGATTCTTTCGGGTGAAGGTGGAACCCAGTTGCGTCTCTCCCGGCGCGGGGTTGTCGCCTATGCGCAGGTGTTGAGCCAACTGGAGAGGAATGACACCGCTCTGGAACTGATCGAGCAAAGCTTCGGCACCTCGCTTGATCCGATGCTGGAAGACATGCGGGCGCGGCTTGAGGCTGGCGAGACATTGCCGTTCACCGCGGTACAGTCGCCCACCGATGGTTTGGGCGAGGTTTATTTTTCCATCGCCAATGCGCTCCGTTCGGAGGCGCAGGGAGATTACACCCTGATCTACTCCCGCATGGCGGTGGCCCTGCGAGCGGATCACATCGACGCGCTTCTGCTCACCGCAGAGCTTCTGGAAAACCTGGAGCGTTTCGAGCTTGCGACCGAAGTCTACGACACTGTTCCCCGCGAAGATCCTTCGTTTCACGCCGCCGAGCTTGGCCGGGCCGAGGCCCTTCGTCTTTCCGGTCGGGAAGACGCTGCCATCGAGGTGTTGCGCCAGTTGACGGAAAGCCACGGCCATCTGCCGCTTGTTTACGTCACGCTGGGGGACACGCTACGCGGGATGGAGCGATTCGCCGAGGCGAATGTGCCTTATACAAAGGCGATATCCCTGATCGAAACGCCGGGCGATCAGCACTGGATCATCTATTTTGCCCGCGCCATCACATATGAGCGCCTGGGCCAATGGCCCGAAGCCGAGGCGGATTTCCGCAAGGCGCTGGAGCTTCGTCCAGAGCAGCCTCAGGTGTTGAACTACCTTGGGTACTCGTTGCTCGAGATGCAGATCAACATGGACGAAGCGCTGGACCTGATTGAGCGAGCGGTCGCTCAGCGGCCTGACTCGGGGTATATCATCGACTCGCTTGGCTGGGGTCTCTATCGGCTGGGCCGCTATGACGAGGCCGTCGGCCACATGGAAAAGGCGGTGGAGCGCATGCCCATTGACCCCATCGTCAACGACCATCTCGGTGACGTTTACTGGGCGGTCGGGCGCTATCGCGAGGCCGAGTTCCAATGGCATCGCGCGCTTTCCTTCATCACGGACGAGACCGACCTGAATGACATCAGCCCCGACCGCATCCGCCGCAAGCTGGAAGTCGGTCTGGACATGGTGCTGGAAGAGGAAGGCGCGCCGCCCCTGAGGGTCGCCAATGACGACGGTTAGGATCTTTGCCCCGGCAAAGGTCAACCTGACACTACATATCACCGGAAGGCGGGAGGATGGGTATCACCTGATCGATTCGCTTGTGGCCTTTGCGCCCGTCGGCGATCAGGTCAGCCTGACGCCCGGGGGCGTCTCGTCGCTTACAGTCGAGGGGCCGGAAGCCCATGGCGTGCCCAGTGACCGCACGAACATTGCCTTGCAGGCCGCCAAGCTGGTTTCGCCCGACACGCCGGTGGCCATTGCCATGGAAAAGCACATCCCCGTGGCCGCCGGACTTGGCGGAGGTTCCGCCGACGCGGCGGCGGTCTGGCGGGGCATGCTGACGGTCGATGCTGACGGTAAGGCATTGGCCGACCGCTTTTGGGCTTCGCCGGGGATCGCGCTGGAAACGCAGGCCGGTAATGTGGCCAGCCTGGGTGCTGATGTGGCGATGTGCCTGGCCTCCCGACCTCTGCGTGCCCAAGGGATCGGGGAAAAGCTGGACTTTCTCGAGTTGCCTGCCTTGCCGGCGGTCCTGGTCAATCCGCGCGTACCGGTTTCAACGGGCGCAGTGTTTCAGGTGCTTGAAAGCGTGGAAAACTCGCCGATGGCCGAAACCCTGCCAGAGTTTGAGGACGCAAGATCGTTGGTGGCGTGGCTTGCCGAACAGCGCAACGACCTGGAAGCGCCAGCCATCGGGATAGCCCCTGCCATTGGTGACTGCCTGGCGGCACTTAAGGCCAGCGATGATTGTCTGCTGGCCCGTATGTCGGGGTCGGGAGCCACCTGCTTCGGGCTATATCCCGACCATGACAAAGCCGCGGCTGCCGCCAGATCAATTGCGGCTGAAAGACCGGAATGGTGGGTATCCGCCGGGCACCTCGGCGATTGGTCTGCGCGCGCTATGCCCAAACTGTCTAGCTGACCCGCGTCACCACATAGTCTGCCAGATCGTCCAGCATCTCGGTCACTTCGTGCTGCGGCAGATCCTCCAGCGCCTTCCTGGCGTCGGCGGACCAGCCCAAAGCATCGCTTCGCGTCGCTTCCAACGTGCCGTGCTTTTCGATCAACGCCAGAGCTTGTTCAAGGTCCCCATCGCGCTGGTCGCCGCGCTCGATCGTCCGCCGCCAGAAATCTCTCTCGCCGTCATCGCTTTTGGCGACAGCCTTGATCACCGGCAGCGTCAGCTTTCGCTCGCGGAAATCGTCGCCGAGGTTCTTTCCCGTGGCCGCCGTGTCTCCTTCATAGTCCAGAAGGTCGTCGGCAATCTGAAAGGCGATCCCCAAAGCATCGCCATAAGTCCTGAGCGCCCGGACCTCCCGGTCACTGGCGCCTGATATGACGCCGCCGACTTCGCAGGCGGCAGCGAACAAGGCCGCAGTCTTGCCGCGAACGATGCGCAGATAGATGTCTTCGTCAGTGGCCAGATTGGCGCTGGCCGAAAGCTGCAGGACTTCGCCTTCGGCGATGGTCGCCGCGGCGTCGGAAAGGATATTCAGGACCTGAAGCGAGCCTGTTTCTGTCATCAACTGGAAAGAGCGTGCGAACAGATAGTCGCCGACCAGAACGGAAGACTTGTTATCCCACAAAAGGTTGGCTGTTGGCCGCCCCCGGCGCTGGGCGCTTTCGTCGACAACATCGTCATGCAAGAGCGTTGCGGTGTGAATGAACTCGACCGTCGCCGCAAGCCGATGATGATCGCGGCCCTCGTAGCCGCAAAGCCGCGCTGCTGCCAAGGTCAACATCGGGCGGACGCGTTTGCCGCCAGCCTCGACCAGATGCGCGGTCACCTCCGGAATGCGCGGCGCATTCTCGGACGCCATGCGTTCGCGGATTAACCCGTTCACCGCCGCCAGGTCATCGGCCAGCACGCTGGCCAGCCGTTCATGTGGTTTCACTGACATGTCCTGATCCAGGCTCATCACACGCTCGTCAGATTGCTCGACAAACCGACTGGTCTGCCCTTAAGTCCATTCCATGAAAGAGCTTCTTCGCACGACCGACCCCACGGTGATCGCATTCGCGACGGCCCTACTTGAGGGCGAGGATATAGACTGCTTTCAGATGGACGTCCACATGAGCGTGCTTGAAGGGTCGATCGGGATTCTGCCCCGCCGCCTGATGGTGCGTGACGCGGACCACTTTCGCGCCAGCGCGGTTCTGAAGGACAACGACATCCCGTTGGGAACATGAAGACCGTAAGCCATGCTTTCCTCGATGGCCGTCTGCAGATTGATCAGCCAGCGAAGGGGTACCGCGCTGGCGCCGACCCGGTGTTTCTTTCTGCTGCCGTCCCCGCGGTATCAGGAGACCGCGTGCTTGAACTCGGCTGCGGCGTGGGTACGGCGATGCTTTGCCTCTTGGCGCGGGTGCCGGGGGCAACTGTCACCGGTGTCGAAATCGACGAAACCCTGGCAAGCCATGCCCGCCAGAACCTGAGCAACAATGATCTGCCCGGGGAGGTGGTGACCGCCGACATCGCAGCGTTACCAAAGGCGTTGACCGCACAACAGTTCGACCACGTCATGTTGAATCCGCCGTTCTTTAACCGCGCCGAAGGAAGCGCCTCACCTTTCCCGTCAAAAGAGCGTGGCCGCGGCGAGGCCGATTTCGCAACCTGGATCAGGACCGCGCTCAAAAGGACCGTCGACGGCGGGACGATCACCATGATTCACCGTGCGGAACGATTGCCCGATTTGCTGCCGGCACTTGGAAAAAACGCAGGCGATATTCAGGTGTTACCCCTCCAGCCCCGGGCAGGGCGGTCGGCCAAGCTGATAATCTTGCGCGGCAAGAAAGGCGCCAAAAGCCCATTCCGGCTCCTGTCACCGTTTGTCCTCCACCTGGGGGACCGCCACGAAAAGGATGGCGATAGCTACACGCCCGAAGCGCAGAACATTCTTAGGCATGGTGCGGCGCTTTTAATGGATTAAGGCCTTGGAAACGCAGGATCCGCAATTTTCGCCAACGGGCGTGACACGAATCGCATTTCATGGTGCACTGTGGTTGCACGCCATCATAATGGAGGTTGACCATGAGCATGGGTTCGCATCTGCAAGAACTCCGCAAAAAACATCAGGATCTTTCTTTGGAGGTGGAAGAGGCACAGCGCAGCCTTTCCTTTGATGACCTCCAACTTACAGCGCTCAAAAAGCAAAAACTGAAGATCAAAGAGGAAATCGAGCGGCTCAGTCACCAGAACTAGCCAAAAAAGACCGGGAAACAGACTGTCCATGACTTTCGAACAGTAGTCCCCGGCCTCACTTTTCCCTCACCAGGGTCGGCGAGCCGACCCACAGCGCCTCAGACGAAAAACTGGGCGCCGTTGGCTGAAATTGTCGAGCCATTGATGAACCCGGCATCTTCCGAGGCCAGGAAGCTGACGCAACGCGCGATCTCTTCCGGCTCGCCCAGGCGGCCTGCCGGGATGCCGGCGATGATCTTGTCGCGAATGCTTTCGTCGATCGCCATGACCATTTCGGTCGCGATATAGCCGGGGCAGATGGCGTTGGCGGTGATCCCGGCGCGCGCGCCTTCCTGAGCCAAAGACTTCACAATGCCCAGATCGCCCGCCTTGGTGGCAGCGTAGTTCACCTGGCCGAACTGGCCCTTCTGGCCGTTGATCGAGGAAATGACGATCACCCGGCCAAATTTGCGTTCGCGCATCCCGGGCCAGACCGGGTGCACGGTGTTGAAAACGCCGGTCAGGTTGGTGCCGATGACCTCGTTCCACTGCTCCGGCGTCATCCGGTGGAACGGCGCGTCGCGGGTGATGCCCGCATTGGCCACGACGATGTCGACAGGTCCAAGGTCGGCTTCGACCTGAGCGATTCCCGCCGCTGAGGCGTCGTAATCCGCCACGTTCCACTTGTAGGTCTTGATACCGGTTTCGGCGGTGAAGGCCGCGGCCTTTTCGTCGTTCCCGGCATAGGTGGCGGCCACTTCGCAGCCGTCGGCTTTGAGAGCCTTTGAAATCGCTTCACCAATCCCACGGCTTCCGCCGGTCACAAGGGCAACACGTGCCATGTCTTATCCTCCGTCAAAATTCCCAACCCCTGGGGACACATCAATCTGAATGCGTCGGGGGGTGCGGGG